>FUFK010038759.1_pt1 | contig 57271 bp, 57 predicted proteins | sample 1021851 | NCBI WGS metagenome assembly FUFK01 (sample SAMEA51879418, study PRJEB19060) | metagenome
TAAATCTCGCGATGAGATGACTCCGGATGGCTTTACTGCCAATCATGCTGGCGGTATCTTGGGCGGTATCTCCTCTGGGCAAGATATTAGCGTCAGTATCGCGCTCAAGCCTACTTCTAGTATTACCACCCCTGGCAAAAGTATAAACACCGATGGCGAAGCGATCGATATGCTCACTAAAGGCCGTCATGACCCTTGCGTTGGAGTAAGAGCGACGCCTATCGCTGAGGCGATGCTCGCGATTGTATTACTCGATCATTACTTGCGTCACCGCGGTCAAAATGCAGACGTAGTCGCGCCAGTAGCTGCGATTACTAAATAGCGTAAAGCCGTTTAGGTAGTAGCAAGCCTTTTACTTTTAATGAAAGTCATCTAACAAGGCTGATTAAGAGTAAAAGGTTTTTTTGTGCTTGTAAGTAAAAGGGATAAGAAGTGCTTAGCTTTACTGTTTATTAAGCGACATTCGAATAGTAATCAACGGCTACGCAGCGCTGGTGCTTAAAAACCAATAAGAGCTGCTGACTGGGAATAGCAAGCCAGTATGCAAAGGTAATACTGTCAATATTAGAGTTAGCCAATAATTGGCGACACTCCTGACGGCTATACCCTAAGTAAGGGTTTGTTGTATGAGCGGCTGTAGTATGAGTTGGAATGAGTTTTTTCATAGCATTTATCACCAGCGCCGTAAAACCACATCCTTCTAGGGCATGGATGTAAGGCGTCAACCGTTGTCACCTAAGATGACATCTACCTTGTCAACTCTGCTTATTGAGATCATAATCATTCTATGAAAACGCTCAAACTACGCACCAAAGACAAACATGCCAAGCAGCTCAATATCTTAGCTGGTGCGGTCAACTTTGTCTGGAATTACGTCAATGAGCTTAGTTTTAAACATCTTAAGCGCACAGGCAAATTCTTTTCAGCCTATGACTTGGCCACTTACACCAAAGGGGCTAGTGAATACCTAAATCTGCACAGTCAAACCTTGCAAGCGATCAGTGAGGTTCACGCTAAATCCCGTAAACAGTTTAAAAAAGCCAAACTCAACTGGCGTACTAATAATCCAAAAGCCAAGAGAAGAAGCTTGGGCTGGATTCCGTTTAAAAAGACTGCCATTAAGCACTTAGCAACCCGTCAATCAGGCAAGAAAAGCCTTAAGTCCACTATCCAACTAAGCCTCGCTAAGGGTAAAAAACTCACAATAGATCTATGGGACAGCTATAATCTAGCCCTGTACAGCATCAATACTCTGGAGCTAGTGCAAGACAATCGCGGCCACTGGTATGCCTGTATCACCGTTAAAGACTTTCCTAAGGTTAAAGGTNGTGATGGTAAGGTTGGTGTTGATTTAGGGTGTAAGGATGCTGCTACCAGCAGCCAAGGCGACAAGCTAACCATTAAGCAAACCCAGAAATGGGCTAAAAAACTTACCATTGCTCAAAGAGCAAACCATAAAAAGCGCGTAAAAGCCATTCACGCCAAGATAAAAAACACTCGTCAAGACTTAATTCACAAGTTTACCACCAGTCTGATTAAGGACAACGCCTTGATAGTGGTCGGTAAACTTCAATCAAGCTCATTTACTTCAAGCAAACTAGCTAAGTCTGTCTATGACGCAGGATGGTTTGAGATGAAGCGACAACTGGACTATAAATGCAAGTATGCAGGTTGTCACTATATCGAAGTTAATGAAAGTTACACCACCCAAACCTGATCAAATTGCGGCTCACGCCAAAACAGTCCGAAAGGTAGAGCAGATCTTGGTATAAGAGAGTGGATATGCGAGTGCGGTGTCACTCATGACCGCGATATTAACGCGGCCAAAAACATTCTTGCGGTCGGGCTTGACCGTCTTGTAGAAGGAATCCCCTCCGTTTAGGGAGGGGAGGAAGTCAAACCTTAAGTCTAGATAGCAAGTTTCGATAGAGCTATCGTAGAATATTGAGGTATGAACCCTGTGCAGAGATGATGGATGTTTAATGAATTAATCTTAGTTAGCCAAAGGTAAGATAATACGTACCAAAACACCTTGAGAGGGACTGCTAAGGGTTTTAGTTGCTGTATGGTTTATATAGTCATCTACGTTATCGATACTAACGCTGCCGCCATGATGCTCAATGACTTGCTTGACTAAAGTTAAGCCAAGTCCCGTGCCTTTTTTTAAAGTATTACCGNTTGCTTGAGGCGATTGTTTTTGATGCGAGAGGCTAAAATAACGATCAAAGGCTTTGGCAATAGCGTAATCAGGGAGTGGCTGGCCATCATTTAAGATATCAATCGTGACGCTGTTTTGTGCCGTCGTCACCTCAATACTCACCTCATTGCTAGCGAAATAAATGGCATTATCAAGGACGTTTTGCAGCGCTTGCACCAACCAAAAGCGATCGGCTGCAACGGTAGTCTTGGCTAAAAGGGTAGATGGATAATCTTGCTCAGTGGCAAGATTATTTATTGGCTCATTATCAATAAAAAATCTAATAGAGGCTAGGCTACGTTGCTGAACCTTAACGCTACTGTCTTTTATTAGGCTATTAATGATAGGAATTAGTGAGAGAGTTTGACGATTTAATCTAAAAGTGGGCTGCTCAACTTTGGCTAATAGCAATAATCGATCGATAAGTTGCTGCATTTTGATACTTTGCTCGCCAATCGCTTGGCTAAGCATCTGCCTATCGTCTAGATCTAGATTGTCATCTTCTAATAGCTCACCACTTGCGCGAATAGCGGTCAGAGGACTCTTTAGCTCATGAGTCAGCGTGTGTACATAGTCGCTAACGTACGCTCTATTCTCTAACCGATGTTTCATCGACTCGATAGTGTCGGTCAAGCTGTTGAGCTCATGAGCTAAATAAAAGTATGGCTTTTTAGTGTCCTCGGCAAGCGCGCTAGTATAGCGAGTCACAAGACTGATACTTTGCTGCAGCCACCAAGCGACAAGTCCTGCCAAAATCAGTGAAACAATACTAATAAGTAGAGTCGTGATCAGCATACGCTGGCGCGTATTATCGAGATAGGGTAAGACGCTATCGACCGGTTTACCGACACTGACCACGCCAATCAAGTGACCTAAATCATCCTTGATAGGCTGAGCGACATACATAATTGAGCTGCCGCGGGTGCTGTTAGTGTCAGGCGTACTGCGCGCGCCGTACTGGCCTCTAAGGGTCAGATACACATCGTTCCAGCGGCTATAGTCTGCGCCTTCAGCATTATCAGATGCGGGTAGGGAGTCGTACAGAACGATGCCTTGACTATTGGTAACGTAAAGCCGAAAGCTGCTTGCCGTTTTTTGCTTATATTCAGGCTCATTATCTAGGTTATAAGCGGTTTTAGCCGTTTTACTTTTAATACTGTGATCTTTAAAGCTAGCGGGCTGAGCGATAAAAGCGCTATCTAACTGTTGCTGATAGGCGGTGTTTGATATTTGCCCTGATTGTACAGGCTCTTGGAGATTGGCAGCCATCATCTTACTGGTATCGAGCAAAGTATCTTCAATGACTTGCTGCGCGGTAGGCTTGACGTGCTCAAATAGCTGCGTAAANACCACAATGCCTGAGACTATCAGGATCAAAGCCACCGCNAACCAAATCCGAAAAAATATACTTAAATTTAGCGGCTGTTTAGGCTGAGCTTGCTGCTGAGACGTACCCATTGGATGCAGCTTAGTATACCAATTGTTTTGACTTACATCGCTATTGGCATCGGCATCGCTATTGATCTGCGTATCAGCACTATTTTTGTGTTNGAAAGTAGACATTAGGCAGGACACAGNCCATAGCCCAGACCACGATGGGTATGNATGACGTCNATATCAGGATGAATGCTGGCCAGCTGCTTACGGATAGATTTGACATGGCTGTCTATCGTTCTTGCCAAACGATGATCAGGATAATCGCTGATGGCATTTAACAGCTGTTCACGACTAAAGACTTGATTGGGCGCTTGCAATAAAGCCAATAAGATTTTGCGCTCAGTATTGCTCAGCTCAAGCTTTTGCCCATCCCAAGTCAGCGAATAGTTCAGCGGCTGATAGTGCCAGTCTCCTGAGCTATAAGTATAGCTAACCGGAGATTGTGAGACTAAACCGGCATCATCTATAGTGTTATCAGACTCCTTATACTGACTAGATAACTGCTCACGTCGCCAAACCGCTTTTAATCTTGCCACTAATTCTCGCGGGCTAAAAGGCTTAGCACAGTAATCATCACCGCCCATCTCAAGCCCTAAGATACGGTCAACCTCATCGCTACGCGCGGTCAAAAATATAATCGGAATATCCTTTAAACTACCCAATTCAGAGTCATGACGAATCTGTTGGCATAAGCTTAGGCCATCACCGTCTGGTAGCCCCACATCCAAAATAATCGCTGATAACGCTTGTGCCTCTGCGTCATGCAAACGACGCAGCTCTGGCAATACACTACTAGCATTGTCAAGCCAAGTGATTTGCCAGCCTTCACGCTTACAAGTCACTTTGAGTGACATAGCGATAGCCGGATCGTCTTCTACTAAGAGGATATGAGTCATAGCGTTTTATCTTAATTGTTTTTGGGTGTCTAAAAGACAGCTACCGTATTTGTGAGCTTTGCCATTGAAAAGTCGCAGGCTAGCATCATAAATACAGAGAATTGTTAGAAGCATAAGTTTTATAATAAAGCTATCCTAGCATAGATAGCTGAGAAGACTATGTGATAGGCAAGCAAAGCGTATGAAAAACTTATGGATAATCACTCCGCTAAGAATCACAAGACTTGAAGATGCTTTGTAGGTAATAATAATTTGTCTGAACTGAAATAAGGAAATCGTATGAGTAATTATTTGGATGTGGTCACCGTAGAGCATAATCCTGCGAATAAGCCCATTGAGCNCGCGGTGATTTGGCTGCACGGTCTTAGGCGCGAGCGGACATGATTTTGAGCCAGTCGTGCCGCAGTTGGGTCTCGATAATGATATGGCGGTAAGATTTNTCTTTCCGCATGCGCCGCAGATACCCGTAACTATTAATGGCGGTATGGTGATGCCGGCTTGGTACGATATTTTAGAGATGAGTCTTGATCGCAAAATCGACGTAGCACAAATCGAGAAATCNTCGCAGCAAATTCGCGATTTAATTCAGCGCGAGATTGAACGCGGGGTCAAACCTGAGCATATTGTCATCGCTGGGTTCTCGCAGGGCGGGGCAGTGGCCTACCATGTGGCGCTAAGCTATCCACAGCGCTTAGCTGGTCTTATGACCTTGTCTACTTATTTGGCAACCAATGATAGCCTAAGCTATAGTGATCTTAATAAAGACTTACCGATTCTCATTGAACACGGCGTGCAAGATCCGGTAGTGCCAGTAGTATTAGGCCAGCAAGCCCAGCAGCTATTGACAGATAAAGGCTATGANGTTGAATTCAACACTTATCCCATGGCGCATCAAGTCTGTATGCCGCAAATCCAGAATATCGGTAAATGGTTAAATAAGGTTNTNGCNTAACTTTTTCTTATAAATATTGCNTTATAAATAGTCTCTTAGCTATTGAAATCAGGTNAGTTGACCCTATATAGTAAGTAGAGTAATTAAGACAGATGAATAAGCTTTAAACGTAATAGCCAACCTGTAAATTAATGTAATAACTAACGGTTATAGGTTGAGTCAAAGCTAAAGTTAGTCTAAAATACTCAGTCTTATTGGGGATGTTCTGGCTTCGACGCTGGTGATGAAACTCAATGATGCATGTCGAGAGTGTATGTCCTCTCGTAAATCAAACATATATTGTTATAGTCGCAAACGACGAAACTTACGCTCTAGCAGCTTAAACCCTGCTTACTGCGCTGCCGATTACCTATAGTTGGTTAGCCCAGTTGAAGCGTCCGTATATAGGTTCGCCACAAGGGATTGTCTCAATCGCTTGGGTTCAAAAGTAGAGACTCGTCCAATCCATCCTGACTGTCGGATCGGTGCGGACTAAAACTAAAGACAGAAACTAAACATGTAGAGTCATGAGCGTAATGCTGGCGGACGCGGGTTCAACTCCCGCCATCTCCACCAAACACTGATAAAGGGCTGACCGTCATAGACCGTCAGCCCTTTATTTTGGGCGTTTTTTGGGTTTTGAGTATCTTATAGGGGTATGGCGTCCTATATAGAATGTTGGTATTATTGTTGGTATTAGAGTTTATACACCTATTCAATACCAACAAAGGATAGTCAAATGCCCTTAACTCATACGGTCATCAATAAGCTACAACCTAGCGATAAAGCTACCCTAAGCAAGCGACCTGACAAGCATAGTGACGGNAACGGGCTGCAACTATGGGTTAGATATACGGGCGTTAAGTCATGGATCAGCGCNTANCGCTGGCAAGGTAAACAGCAAACCTTAACTATTGGTACTTATCCAGTAATGAGCTTGCAAGATGCTAGGCAGCGCAATATTGAGATCAAACGCTTAATAAAAGACGGTGTGAACCCTAAAGATCATAAAAAAGAGCAGCAAGCCAGCCAAAGCGGTTCTAATATTTTCGATAACATAGCNCANTCATGGTATAGCGAGCGCAAAACCTACCTAGCACAAAGCACCTTTNNCCGTAACTATTCCGCCTATATGCGCGATGTAAAGCCCTCCATTGGTCATAAAGATATAAACGACATAACCGCGCCTGACATATTGGCTATTGGTAAAGCAGTAGAGAGCACGNGGCGCTANTGAAATGGCAAGGCGTACNATTAGAGAAGTAGGGCAGATATTCAAACATGCTATACGCAATGGACTAGCCACACACAACCCAGCCACCGACCTAGCCGAAGCNATCAANCCACACAAAACGACCAANCACCACCGTATTACTAGCCAGCAATTACCTAAGCTGCTAAAAGATATTGATGCTTATGGTGGTGATGCACTGGTAAAGCTAGGGTTATGGTTCTTATGCTATACGTTTGTACGCACCAATGAGATCCGCTTTATGGAATGGCAAGATATAGATTTTAAGCGCGGCTTATGGACGATACCAGCTGATAAGATGAAAGCAGGGCGCTTGCATATTGTGCCACTAGCACCGCAAGCCATAGCGATATTAGAGCAAATCAAGGCGCTAGGCTTTTCGGATCAGTACGTTTTCTTTAATACCTCAACACGCAAGCCATACAGTCAAAGCGCGTTTATCAATGCCCTATGGAATATGGGTTATAAGGGCAAGATGACGGGGCACGGCTTTAGGGGTTTAGCCAGTACCACGCTACACGAACAAGAATACATGCATGAAGCTATAGAGCTGCAATTGGCACACGATAGAGAAAACAAGATAAGTGCAGCCTATAACGGGGCGCAGCACCTAAAGTATAGAACCGACATGATGCACCAATGGGCAAACTTCATTGATGATGCTTACGCTGGCAAGATTGATAACGTCATACACGGTAACTTTAAACAATCAGCACAAAAGCTAGGTTAATAATAAATTAAGGGGTAGTCATGCAAAACATTATGATGATTAATAACAATAAAGCCATTATTCAATATGACCCTAAGCTAGGGTTATACCGTGGTGAATTTGTGGGCTTAAATGGTGGGGCTGACTTCTACGGTGACAGTATAGACGCGCTAGAACGTGAGGGCAGCCAATCACTACAAACCTTTATGGACGTATGCCAAGAGAACGGCATAGAGTAACCAACTATGCAAGGCTAGGACTAATTACCCGAACGACAGCTATTCACACCCTTATGCTGTCACTGCCTTGCACCTATTTTGATTTAAGGGTGTAGGGGTGTGAACGTGAGTAATAACAATTTTTTTGGCACTATTGCAGATGAGTTTATGAATGCTTTATCTGATGCAGATTTATATAAACTTATGGATGTTATAAGCGTTGAAGATGCAGCTGCATTGATTGCTGGTGTAAGTCCTAACAGTGTTTATCACGATTACTATGCTGGTGAGGGATATGTATCAATAAAAACCAAACAAGGTGATCCATACAACGCAGTAGATGTTTTTTCAATCAGTTTAAAAACGTTAGGGCACGCTATTAAATCAGGCAAGTTAAATGCTCACATAGTTGTTACTCCAAACACTGACAGCCTTATTCAAAATGATTTAAACAAAGACTGGATAGCTATATCAGATATTAGTACAGCCAAAACAACAATAGATAGAAATGATCTAAAAGAATGGTTATCAGATAGAGGCGTTTATCCTCATTTACTATTCCCAAACGGTAAGAAAGATGACTACATGAACCAAAAACACCCAAATTATTCTGCTAAGTTGGCTCTATGTGTTAGAGCATGGGAGGAAGCACAAACCGCCAATCTTAACGGTAAAAGAGTGAAAGGGTTTATAGAAGACTGGATGAAAGATAACGCCAAAGCCTTTGGTGTGACTAATACAGGTGACAAGTTTTTCAAAGACCTTGCTGCTATTCCGAACTGGGACGTTACAGGTGGTAGAGCTAAAGCCAAACCTACCCCCCTAAAAGTAAGTAAAAGCGCAGATAAAAACCTAGCTACTGAGATACAAAAAAAACTTACTGTTAATTTACCTAATGAACTACCTAAAAAAGATATAGATTTTGACATACCTTTTTAATACCCCCTATATTTTCAGACCTTTATTTTATTGAGCTAAGAAGAAAATGAACTTGTTTTTTATTGTAAAAAATATTTTTTAGGGGGGTAGCAATAGTATTACCTTTCCGTCTATTCTGCCCCCCTTAATACCCCCTAAACTATCCATATCGCAGCACACCGCAGCGGTGTAAATCATACGATATGGAGCAGTTAAGATGACACACCCAAACCAAAACACCCCAGTAATTCCTTTTACTGATAACACCTCGAACGATACCGAACCAACCACCGCAAACAATCAAGCTAAGCAAATGCCTACCACTGGATTAGGCAGAGCTAAGGATATACTTCCTTTCTTGCCATTCACCAAAAGTACGTTATGGGAATGGTCAAAAGATGGGCGCTTCCCAGCTGGCAAGAAGCTAAGCCCTACCATGACCGCATGGAGTTATGCCGAAGTCCATCAATGGATCAACAAACACACCTCAACCACTAGCGAGGTGTAGATCATGCAGACACGGCAACCCAAACAAAGCTATAAGCAGATTATCCATAATCACCTACTGGCAGGTAACAGCCTATCTACTTATGAAGCCTATGATTTATGGCAAATCACATGCTTTTTACAGCGGATCAGTGAGCTAAGAGCGCAAGGCGTAGTTATTCAAGATAAGACAGTCAAACGCAATGGTAAGACGTTTAAACAGTATTGGATAGACCAGCCAGCCAATACCGATAATAACGCTACAGGGGTGCAATTATGAGCCAATCAAACGACATATTAGAACCGCGCCTAGTGGTAGTGGATAGCTACCATCTATCTTATATAAATGACATGGTGCAAACGCTATCAAGCAATAGCGAGCGCTTATCAATGGCGCTTAATACAATCATTGCAGACGATGACGCTAGCAAAGGCGTTATAACTGCAATACAAGGCGCTTTATTCCACGATAGCCAACAAGCTAGCGACATTAGCGAGATGCTAGACGCGCTTATTGTACTGCCACCAGTGGAGGTGAAAAGCCATGAGTAGTAATGACACCAAAACCAATGTAAAGCCCCTACACGGGGCACACAATCGCAAGCAGACACATAAACGCAGCCTACTACTAAGATTTACTATCTTTATGTCATGGGTGGCAGCTATTGGCTTGCTACTGTCATTAATCGCGTGCCAGCCCGTCAATGCAAAACCGATTGCAACCGATGATAACAGCGGTTATCATAACCACACTACTAAACTAATAGCGGTTAAGCCAAGCCGTCATTCATTGGCTATTTTTGTGCCTAAAACTTGCCTGACTACTAATCAGCAAGCTACTACGGGCATGAATAAAAATACGTCTGTCTTTATACAGGCACGTCATATATTTAGCGCCGTCACTGGTGCGAACATCTATGACGGGTTGATAGAGCCTAATACAAAAGCCTTTACGGTAAATAAGCTCAACCGTCTATTAGCGGTAGTTAAGACCCGTCACCCTATTTTTATGGGTGACAACAAACTAACTAATCTAATAGGAGGGCATAATCATGCCTAATTCAATCCGTACGACCTCAAACACCCAAACCACTACCAACCACACACCAGCCACATTCAAGGCAGGTGATAGCGTGCTATGCCCGTCTGTGGGTAATGGCACTTATACCCTAGTCCAAAAGTCAAAAGACTGTCTTACTATCAATATTGGTAGTGTTGAATGCCTATATCGCGCTGATGGTAGGGCTTATCATGATGACTGCTACGCACTGCCCCAGTTATTCCACGACACGCCAGCCAACCGCCAAGCGATAGCCACGCTATACAATGGCAGCCAATCAAACCAGCGTAAAGTAATAGACATAACCGAACCGAACGACAATGAAGTTATTGTTATGTCGTCTTTTGAGTTATCAGATATTGCTTGTGATATGGAAAGCGCAGCTATTGTTATAAGTGATATTGGCAAGCTATTAGCACTTATTCATTACAAAAAAATAGAACCTGATGTTGCTATATCAATGGCGCGATTGACGCATGACGCTACGGTAACATGGTATGACCTATTACAAAATCAGGTAAATTCAATCAAAGAAACCCTAGCAATGACTCGCTACGGCAAGGAGGGTAAACAGTGAAAACCTACCCACCAAAGCAAAGCCGCAAGTATGCCAAGCGCAAAAGCTACTACAAGAAGTACAGAGCCACGCGCAAGCCGAACCAGTCACACGCAAGGGGGACTAGATGACCACCACACTACAAACCGCCACCCATGAAAAAGCCCGTGCATCTAGCACAGGCTTTACGGAATTGCTGAATAGTTTTGATGCAGCCACACGGCAAGGGCTGGCAGACGACAATATATTGCTTAATCTTTATAACCTATGTGAGCAGTTAGGCGTACAAGACAAGCTATTGCACCTTGATAGTGATATTACCATAACCACAGGCATTGATACAGGCACGATAGTGCCCACAGCTGGCACGATAGGGCTAGTATTGAGTAATAACCAAGATCAACCCGTAACCCTTGCCAGTGTCACGCCTAACAGCAATCATAAGCCGTTAATCATTGACCGTATGCAGCCGTCTGCCTTAATCATTGGCACGTTAGACAGTGTTAATGAGCTTATAGCGATTGATGACCCACTGGAGGACGTGGTAAAGCTGTCTTACTACCTCATAGCCGATAATGTCACGCTACTGGTAAGCCTTGATAAGCTGCTATTCAATAGCATGGTTAGTCATTTTGCCGAAGCCTACCCCGTGACTATCTTTACTACCTTAGATCAAAAAGACAAAGTTTGTAAGCCGTTCAAAGGTGAGAACGTCAAAGCCATTGTTACCAGTGATAGAAACGTCTTAGAGCATTTAGAATATGGCAATCTAAGCTATAGAGACATACTAGCCCTTGATGATACAACCATACTCGATCTACAAGCTGAGATATGGGGCGAGCCTGAGCCCTTAGCCAATGATCCAAGTAAGCCGACCCCATACCCCATTAACGCATTTACAGGCTTACTAAAAGCAGTTATTGAAGCTGTGGCATATTATGCACAAGTACCGCTTGCCATGACAGGGCAATGCGTTTTAGGCGCATTGGCACACATGGGGCAACGCTTCATTGATGCACCAATGGGGCACGGGCATATGCCAGCCAGTCTGATTTTAATCACAGAGGGCGAAAGCGGTAGCGGTAAAACGCAAGCGATGGGCTTAACTCACTTTAAGATTAAAGAGTATGAGCGCCAACAATACGGCAACTACCTAGACGACATAGCAGCATGGGACAGTGAAAAGGCAGGGTTAAAAAGTAAAGAGTTAGCCCAATTCTTAGAGGATAACCCAAAACCGCAAAACCCTAAGAACTTGTTTGATGATGCAACCATAGAGCCGATACTAGATAGGTTTATCAGTGGTGAGATGAATAACGCATCATGGACGACAGACGAAGCAGGGCAATTCTTTAATGGTCACACCATGACAGGTGATACCGCTGGCAGCGCCTTATCTGCTATTACCAAGCTATATAGCGATGGCGAAGTATCACGGTTAAGATCACAAAAGTCTGCCTATGCCACACCGCAAACCGATGCCCACAACGTACGCATGACGCTACTGCTACAAGGTCAACGGGTGGTATTAGAGCAAGCATTAACTGATCCTTTAATGAATGGGCAAGGCTTTTTAGCCCGTGCCTTGATTGCTTGCCCTGAGGACTTACGCGGTCATCGAGTATGGAACGATGAGCAGCGCAATAACGACAGCCCGTATGATAACCCTTACTTAATAGACTACTGGTCACGCTGTCAGAGCTTACTTGATCCATTACCAGCCAGCCTACCCAATGACAGCACAGGCACACCGCAGCGCATTAAGATGCAATGGGCAGACAATCAGACTAGGCAAGTCTTTAACGACTTCAAACAGGCGATAGAGGATAGACAAGCACAGGGGCAGCCGTTGGAGTATCTAAAAGCGTATGCGTCACGTATGGCAGAAAACGCCAGCCGTATAGCGTCATTAATGGCGTTCTTTGATGGACGTAAGGCAATCACCACTGATGATATTAAACGGGCGTTTATGCTTGTGGAATACTCAACCAGCGAGCGCCTACGCTACCTTGATGCAACGCCTACAGGTGAGCAGAACGACAGTGAGAAGTTAAGCAGCTGGCTAGTAGATAAAGCGAGGGGTAAAAATCCGCCTATCTTGAATAAGTCGTTTGTGTCACAGAACGCACCCAATGCGCTAAGGGGTAAGAAGCTTAATAGCTTACTTGATGATCTTGAAAGTATGGGGCATGTTCGGCTAGAAAGTGAGGGGCGCAGGCGTTTAGTGTGTATTAATCCAAAGCTAATTAATGAATAGCTAACCTTAGCTATAACATAGCTACCCCTAAAAAGCTGCTAAACTTGCTAAACTTCATCTAGCCCTTGCCAGTCAAGGGCTTAACTTTAGGTAGGGCGCTGCTAAGCATTGCTAAACTTGCTAAACTTAGCGAACTTTAGCGGAACTATAGCAACTTTAGCAGCACCTTAGCAGGTGCAATCTAAGCTACAAGCTATAACTCGTAAGGTTTAGCGCAACTTTAGCAACTTTAGCAACTTTTTACAGGTATAAAACTATATTAGCAGGCGTTAAGCGTCTGCCTTTTTTATGGATCAACAATAAACAACACAGCAAGCACAGTCATAGCTTGTTATATATTATCCAAAAGTTTACAATAAATTATAAGTATTCTTATAATTTACCCCTATGATTAATATTGACCAAACAGAACAGTTTGAGCGTTGGTTGCACAAGCTAAAAGACCCGTTAGGCAAAGTAGGCATATTGGCACGTATTAAGCGAGCGCAAGGCGGTAACTTTGGTGACCATAAACCACTAGCCAATACAAACGGTATCTATGAGATGCGAATATTTAAAGGCAATGGTTACCGTGTCTATTATGCCCAGCAAGGCGATACCCTCTACCTATTGTTGATAGGTGGCAGTAAAGACAGCCAAACAAACGATATTTCTAAGGCTTGCACCTTATGGCAGCAAGTTAAGGATCAAGAAAAGGAACACCCCAATGACTAATATTAAAACTAGCCGATTTGATGTAGCGGAATACCTAACAGATGAAACCCTTATCAATGCTTACTTGAACGAAGTATTGACCGATGGCGCACCTAATGAATTTATAGAAGCATTAAATGATGTAGCAAAAGCAAAGGGCATGAACGAGCTGGCAGAAAAAACAGGCATAAGACGCGAAAGCCTTTATAAGACGTTGCGATCAGAGAAGCCACGTTTTGACACCATGCTAAAGATTATTGACGGCATGGGCTTACAAGTTACCCTAACCCCTAAGGCAGAACTAGAGGCTTAACTGTTTATGATGATTGACACCAAAGGGCAGCCGTTTAACGTCTGCCTTTTTTATGGGCTGCAAAAACCTAAGGGAAACCTAAGGTTAGGCGCTCAATATTCACGGGCTGCATGTTGTCATTTGTTAACATTTAAACCAGTTCGCCGACTGCCAGCATGTTAAGCTATGTTAAGGTTTAAAACTGTATGGAGATAATCACCACGCAGCCAAACAGTGCAATTACTTTTACCACGTTTTACCGATCACCAGCCCCCAATGGGATAACTGTTAGCGTGATACCTTGCTGTCACTAGCCTACAGCTTATAGATGCCACCAAAACAGGATAGAGCCGTCAAAATGAGATATGAGCAATTTTGCGCGTATTGAGCATGGTTTAAGTTAACTATTTAGATACGAACCGCCAAAAAGTGAATGGATCGCAAACGCTTACTAATCATGGGGTGAAAGGCGATTTTAGGGCTAAATTATAGTAGGGCTGTAACGGGTTATAGATGCGCTCAGTTTTGAGCCTATCTCATGATAGCGTGTGACTTTTCGGACAACGTAGGCGATCACTGCCAAGCCCTTTTTATAGTGTAAAGAAACTAAGGTTTCCCATAGGTTTTAGACAATTGAGAACCTGACAAAACCTTACATTCAAAACAGATTATTACCGCCTTACCTGTTAACTATTGTTAACATTCAAATGCCAATCACTTAACGCAAGAACCTAATAAAACCTTATATTCAAAACCGATCAGCACAACGCCAAATTGCTACTTTTAACTAGATTGGCAGACAGTACCGACTTGTCAAAACTTGTCATTCAAACCTGAAAAAACATGAGCTTTTAGCCCAGCCAAGAACCTAGCCAGCAATGATGGTTAGGACAAGCAACGCTTGCCAGCCTGAAACCTTATGAAACCTAATATTCATAACCCCACAAAACCCAATGTTCAAAACAGAAAAATAACGTAGCGAACCTGTCAAAACCTGTTATTCAAAACCAAAGTAAACGACCATTACAGGGGTTTTTGAGCAATATAAAAAGGAGTTTTGCGAGTCCATAAAAGGGGTGGTTTTTCGGAGTGCTTTAAAAAAGAATGGCAGCGCGTTACATGGGTTTTTGGACATCGTAAGGGGTAGTTTTTAGAGTCCATAAAAAGAGCCGTTAAAATAATACTTTGAGTCCATAAAAAAGGGCAATTTCTTAACAAGTACGAAGAGCTAAAAATGAGTTGTTGGACACGCTAGGGGCTAGTTTATGCACAGGTATCGAGTGGCAATTTACGGATAAGTATCGTAAGAGGTTTTCGAACACGTTAGGGACTTTATGGAACAGTACGCGCGCGCGGTAAATTTTGTCCACGATGGATAGTTTCTTAACAGGTGAGCGCCCTTTTTATAATGCGTAAAAACCTATTGAGCAGATAACCGCCAACTGTGGGAATTAGCAGACGCACACAAACGCATTAAAAACGCACACATTTAAGCGCCATTATTGCGTGTATGCAGTTGTTAGCAAAACAACCCCATGCAAACAAAGTGCAAGATCATAATAGTATTGATTAAGTAATAACTGGATAAACGAATATATAGAATGAACCTAGTAGTAAATATCTCTTACATTATGTTGAGCTGGCAAGCAGTGGTAATAATTACAAAATAATTTTTAGCTTATAGGGTAAACGTTGACTAACAGCAAAATCAAAAACGATTGTTGGTATTATGGTTGGTATTGTCTAATATTAAATATATAAATATCAGTAATATCAGTAACTTATATTGGTAGTTTAGTTTCCGCCATCTCCACCAAATACTAAAAATCCGGTCACTTAGTTAAGTGACCGGATTTTTTTATGGTACAAGCTTTATTCTTTCAAGCTTTATTCTTTATAGTATTTAGGTGTGATGTACATATTATTTACTACAAATACAAGGTGTCAATACTAGGACGCTAGTATCAAGTACTACAGCTACTATATCTTAAAGCGACTAAGTAGTTTTAAAACGATTAATTTTTTAAGCGGGTTTAGGCAAAACTAAGAATTATCTACCTACTATAGAAGTCTCTTCTAAGCGTAAATTTGGTTATTTAATTTATCAAAATAAGCATCTCTGACTTTGGTTGTCATCGTATCAAAATGAATAGAGATACCAGAGCTGTCTCTTTTAGCGTACCAGTATTCATCGTTACAGCCAGTTGGCAACTCAAAAAACTTGTCGTTNATAAAGTCGCCTACAGTATAGACGTGTCCTTCTGCATAAAAAGCATTGCCACTCGTACATANTAATTTATCACCAGTCTTAATCATGTTTGTTCTCCTACCAATTAAAACGAAGCACGCTTATGATAGTAAAATTCATGATAAAAGAACATGGAGAAGGTGCTGAGCGGTTGAATGAGTATGCNGANCGGTAGTGTATGAAACTAAGGGNATGATATTTATAGTGTTTTGTTGAAGTCTAGTCAANTTCTATAGCCATATAAAAAACCAGCGACATAAAGTCACTGGCTTCTTTTTGACTTCGATTAGAGAATATAAATCTTACTCTTCAGAAGTCTCTTCGTTCTCATCAACGGCTTCTTCTTCAACGTCTTGGTCTTCGTCATCATTGTCTTCAGACAAGATAGTTACTAAGATGCTAGCAGTAACGTCGTGATGTAGCTGAATATCAACATTGTATTCGCCAATCTGACGTAGTGTACCTTCTGGCAGCTTAATCTCAGAACGGTCTACTTCTAGACCTGAGTTAGTTAGAGCTTCAGCGATATCACGAGTACCGATAGAACCGAATAGCTTGCCTTCGTCACCAGATTTCGCACGCATGATAACATTAACGTCAGTTAACGCATCAGCACGAGTCTGTGCAGTAGCGACCTCGCGGGCTTCTTCAGCTTCAAGCTCAGCACGGCGAGCTTCGAACTTTTCGATATTCGCTTTAGTAGCAGGAAGCGCTTTGCCCTGAGGGATAAGATAGTTACGTCCGTAACCTGGTTTTACATCGACAGTTTCACCGAGTTTACCAAGGTTGACGATACGCTGTAACAAAATAATTTGCATGAGTCACTCCTAGTTAACGGTTAACCCTGATGGTTGTCAGTGTACGGAAGTAGCGACAAGTAACGAGCTTGCTTGATAGCAGTGGCTAGTTGGCGCTGATATTTAGTAGACGTACCAGTAATACGACTTGGTACAATTTTACCATTATCACTGATGTACTGTTTTAGCAGTTCAACATCTTTATAATCGATGTGAGTGATGCCTTCAGCAGTGAAACGGCAGAATTTGCGACGGCGATAGAAACGTGCCATAAGTATTCTCCTTTAATTAGTCTTCACTGTTGTTGTCATTGTTGTCTGAACGACGTGGCGTAGCTTTACGTGCGCGTTTTTCATCGGCGTTTTTAGCTAGCTGTGACTCTTCAGTGATTGCTTCATCACGGCGCATGACTAAGCTACGGATGATGGCATCGTTATAACGGAATAACTCTTCTAACTCTTCTAGAGTCTCACCGTCAGTTTCGATGTTGAATAACACATAATGAGCTTTATGNATCTTGTTGATTGGATAAGCCAGTTGACGACGGCCCCAATCTTCTAGACGATGGATGATACCATTGTTGTCTTGAACCAACTTGATATAGCGTTCAACCATGCCGACAACTTGGTCGCTTTGGTCTGGGTGTACAATTAACACCACTTCGTAATGTCGCATTTGGACTCCTTACGGATTAGTAGCTACCGGCCCTATGCAGGTAGCAAGGAGATTTATAAGGTAAACTTAGTCTCAGCTATTATTACACAGAGTGATAAGCTTAGGATATAAAGCGCAGTATTATAACAGTACTCAAGCGTTAACACAAAGGTTAATGCGGATAAAAGGAGTTAATTGNGGCGCTTATTATTTACAAACGATAAGGCCAGCCATAAAAAAAGTAGCGACTAAGCGCTACTTTTTGAAATATTTTAATTAGGAGACGTGAGTTTACTATAGTTATTTCACTTTAGGCTGTTTAACCAGCTGTTTGCTATCTGCTTTAACCACTAAAGTTTTAGCGAGTTTGTCATGCCAACCGATATTCTCGGGACTTTTTGAGGCCATGTAATAATGAACGGCAATCACTATAAAACCTAAAAAACTCGTAAATGAAAACAGTAGATTATAGACAATAAGTAGCAGCAACGTGCGCATCACTATCAGTTTAAAAAAGGACGGTATTCTATGCGTGGTNTGATCNACNACNCGAATACCCGTAATCAGTTTACCCAAAGACTGNCCACGCAGAATNATAAATAAGAGCTGCAGGGCAAATAAGCCAAATACCATAACTTGTGACATCATCAAAGTACCACTAGGGATACTCTCTATTAAAGTCATTGAGTACTGATANGCGGCGTCCATATTTTGAATATCTTGAAATTTAGTATAATCGATATCCATTTTGGTCAGGGCCAATACTAACGGAAAAATGGCTAATATATAGAGCAAACCATTGACCGCAGTGGCTAGTATCCGCGACATGACAGGCGCTAAGATTACATCTCCGATAACGACATCTTTGGCGCTTGCTACTCTAGCGCTGCCAGACTTATTAAGCGAGATATGATTGCTTGGTGAATGGTCGCGATTAGTGGTCATATCTACTTTAGACTTTTTACCATCTGTCGCTGAGCGCTCAGGCTTACCATAGAGTCTATCCAAAGAGAGCTTTTTACCGTTCAAACCGTCTTGATTGGCGCTAGTATTAGTGTCATCAGAGTCTTCTGGAAAGACAGTGACGTTACTGATAATAGAGTCATCATCACTATCATTAACGGTTGTATTATTCATGGTCGGGCGATAGTAAGGTTGATTGGCTGTCAAGTCACCGAGCCGTTGCCAGTTCGCTAAGCCTTCGTGCCACATCAAATCATCAAGCACCACCTCACCTGAGGTAAGCATGATATTGAGCTGATCTAGAGTATAAGGGCCTGCTTGGACATTATTTCGAGCAAGAAAAATTTGCATAATGAGTGATATCTTAATTCGCTGATGATAAGTTTTTGCTTTTATAAATGAATTTATTGGGTCAAAGTGACTTATAACAAGGTTAGNATTTCACTANAGGGTAAATACAGNTTAGGGTTTGCTCGCTATTTCATCAAAACTAATGATGAATAGCAAGCAAACCCTAATAATAGTGACTAGTTACGATCTTTAATAGTAGCTGTATTATGCTTATCGCTACCTAAAGCTCATATCTCCTAGGTAACTATTTAGTAACTATTTAGCCTCTTCACCAGCTAAGAAGAACCAAGTATCAAGTACTGAATCAGGGTTCAATGATACCGAGCTGATACCTTGCTCCATGAGCCAAAACGCTAGGTCAGGATGGTCTGATGGGCCTTGACCACAGATGCCGACATATTTGTTTTGCTTACGGCAGGCATCAATTGCCATCTTTAATAGCTTCTTAACTGCAGGGTCACGCTCATCAAATAGATGTGAGACGATACCTGAGTCGCGATCTAGACCTAGCGTCAACTGAGTCAAATCGTTTGAACCGATAGAGAAGCCATCAAAATGCTCTAAGAACTCGTCTGCTAGTAAGGCGTTGGTCGGCAGCTCGCACATCATAATGACACGTAGACCGTTCTCGCCGCGCTTTAGGCCATTTTTCTCTAATAGCTCAATGACTTGCGCCGCTTCATCAACAGTACGCACNAAAGGAATCATAATCTCGACGTTGGTCAGACCCATCTCGTCACGTACGCGTTTGAGCGCTTTACACTCAAGCTCGAAGCAGTCACGGAAGTTGTCAGAGACATAACGNCTCGCGCCGCGGAAACCAAGCATTGGGTTCTCTTCTGATGGCTCGTACAATTTACCACCTAAAAGATTGGCATATTCGTTCGATTTAAAATCTGACATCCGTACGATAACCGGCTGATCCATAAAGGCAACGGCTAGCGTTGAGATACCCTCGACCAGCTTATCGACATAAAAATCAACAGGTGAAGCATAGCCTGAAATACGCTCATTGATCGCTTGTGAGATCTCACGTGGCAGGCTGTTCATGTTAAGTAGTGCTTTTGGATGCACGCCAATCATCCGGTTGATGATGAACTCTAAACGCGCAAGACCGATACCTTCGTTAGGCATTTGGGCAAAGGAGAAGGCGCGATCAGGGTTACCAACGTTCATCATCACTTTGAACGCCAGCTCTGGCATAGACTCAATCGAGTTGGTTTGGATATCAAAATCAAGCTGACCTTCATAGATAAAGCCAGTGTCGCCTTCAGCGCAAGAGGCAGTGACGTCTTGACCATCAACCAATAGCTCGGTGGCGTTACCACAACCAACGATAGCGGGTACGCCAAGCTCACGCGCAATGATAGCGGCGTGACAAGTACGGCCACCACGGTTGGTGATAATGGCTGAAGCGCGCTTCATGACCGGCTCCCAATCAGGATCGGTCATATCAGAGACTAAGATATCGCCGTCTTCGACTTTATCCATCTCGTTTAGGTTACTGACAACGCGGACTTTACCGGCGCCGATACGCTGTCCGATTGAGCGACCTTCACATAATACTTTGGCATCACCAGTATTGATGACGTAACGCTCCATGACGTTGCTATCTTGGCGGCTCTTAACCGTTTCAGGACGCGCTTGCACAATAAAGATCTGGCCGCTATCGCCATCTTTAGCCCATTCGATATCCATCGCTTGACCATAGTGCTGCTCAATAGTCATCGCTTGCTTGGCAAGAGAGGTCAGCTCTTCAGTAGATAAAGAGAACTGCATACGCTCTTCTTTTTCGACATCGACGACTTTGACTGATTTAGCGGTGCTACCTTCATCACCATAAATCATCTTTTTGTGCTTGCTACCTAAGTTGCGGCGGATGACAGAGGGTTTGCCATCGTTAAGTAGACGCTTAGATAANTAGAACTCNTCAGGGTTGACCGCGCCTTGTACGACCATCTCACCGAGGCCATAGCTTGAAGTGATAAACACCACTTGATCAAAGCCGCTTTCGGTATCTAGAGTGAACATCACGCCCGCTGCACCTGTCTCTGAGCGCACCATACGCTGAACGGCTGCAGATAAAGCGACGCCTTCGTGCTCAAAGCCTTTGTGTACACGATAAGAGATCGCGCGATCATTGTATAGTGAGGCAAACACTTCTTTAATAGCGATAAGGACGTTATCAATACCGCGAATGTTTAGGTAAGTCTCTTGTTGACCGGCAAATGAAGCATCTGGCAAATCTTCAGCAGTCGCAGAAGAGCGCACCGCAACCGCGATGTCTTCGCCGCCACTCATCACTTCAAACGATTTACGCACCTCAGCTTCAAGATCTGCTGGCAGCTCTTGTTCGACAATCCAATTACGAATTTTTTTACCCGTAGCAGCAAGCTTATTGACGTCATTAACGTCTAAGGTTTTCAGCTCGCTGTTGATCTTGTCAAGCAGACCTGTTTCGTTCAAAAAACGGTTAAAAGCATTTGAGGTGGTGGCAAAGCCGCCAGGAACGCTAACACCTAAATCTGATAAGTGGCTAATCATCTCGCCAAGAGAGGCGTTCTTACCACCGACCATCTCAATATCGTCTTTTCCTAACTGATCAAGATTGATTACAAGTGCTGTAGATTGCGCTGCCATGATAACTCCAAAAAATAAGGTTATTTAGTAAGGATTATAAAGGTGGATTATACGCCTATATTTTGCGAATTTCGAGAGGATAAGGTAAAAACTTTGAAAAAAGATACAAAATTTAGAGTTTTTTACGTCTTTGTAGCTCAGCGGCTACTGTAATAGCTACGAGATGTATTATCAGTAACCTACATGCAGTGAGAATATTGCTAAAACTTAATAGCAAATCACAACAAAAGTAGCAAAGTAAATCGCTAAGACAAAACAGAGTAGGGGATAGTCTCTACTTTAAAGGCACTGGTACATTTTGCCCTCAACATCGATTCCTATTCAGGCACTATTATGAGTATAATGTAAGGCATTACTATCAAATAACTCACTTAGGTTTAGCAAGCCACCAGTCACCATCAAAAAATAGAGCGATTAAATAGAGTGGCTAAAAAATAGTTGCTTCTCNTTAATAAACACTTCATAGAGCTTTAAGGTTGTCCGTTATGTATTTTAATAATCCCTCTGAACCAGATAAACCAACTATTCAGAACCGGCATGCTATGAGCTTAGATAACTCGCAAACGATTAGAAGTGCGTTTTTTATCTCTGATGGTACGGCGATTACCGCTGAAACTTTGGGGCGCTCGATTCTAAGTCAGTTTGCTTCTGTGCCTTTTGAAACACATGTTCTGCCTTATGTCGATAGTATCGAGCGTGCTGAGGATGCGGTGGCCCGGATCAATATGGCGTATCAGCGCGACGGCTTATTACCGCTGGTGTTCGATACTATNGTCAGCCCTGAGATTCGCGAAACAGTGAATTCTGCCAAAAGCTGTAATTTAGATATGTANGAGGGTTTGATTGGCCGTATCGCTGAAGAGATGGGTGTTGAGCCGGATGGTCACTCAGGCCACGCGCATGATAATGTNGANTCTGAGACTTACAAAGAGCGTATCGATGCGGTGCACTTTGCCTTGGATAATGATGATGGCGCGCGTACCCGTCACTATAATATGGCGGATATNATNCTTATTGGAGTTTCGCGCTCAGGAAAAACGCCAACGTCGCTTTATTTAGCCTTACAATTCGGCATTCGGGCGGCCAACTATCCGCTGACTGAAGATGATCTGTACGACAATCAATTACCAAAATCCTTGCGCGAGCATAAGGACAAGCTGTTTGGGCTAGTGATTAATACCGATAGGCTAGTAAAAATTCGCCAAGAGCGCCGCGCCGGTAGCCGGTATTCTAGCTATCAACAAGTGCAGCAAGAGCAGCGCGCGATACAAGGCATTTATATCTCTCAAGGTATCCCGAACTTGGATGTCTCTGAGATGTCTGTTGAAGAGATTGCGACTCGCATACTGCAAATGACAGGTCTCAAGCGTCGCATTGGTTAGCAAAAGGCATATCTATGAGTCAATAGTATGAGTTCCGTAATCCAAGCCTGACTATACTAATAAGAGATACTGCTAATAAGAGATATTGCTCATTAAGGACATTGCAAAATTAGGACTCATCGAGTACGGTGGGCATCCTCAAAAGTCATAAGATAAAGTATAAATATTAAAAACCACATAAACTAATAAAGAGGTTACGATGGCCAGCAAGAATAAAGGTGANGACACCAATGACACCGGTTTAGATACTAGCACCGAAGTCTCAAATAAAGATAGCGGCAGCGCGCCAAATACAGCGCCTGAGAAAACCACAGACGCCAGTAAAAAAGAAAAAATCGAACAAACACATGATCAAGTGAATGATGACATCATGCATCATCCGGACTTGGTCAATCCGCTAGATGATACGCGTATCGATATCAAATCAGAATTTACCAAAGACTCACAGCGTATCAAAAGCGATAAGCATGAATTTGAATATGATGCTGTGGTCTTAGGNGCNGGCCCTGCTGGNGAGGCGGCGGCAATGAAGCTAACAAAATCTGGCAAAAAGGTCGCGGTTATTGACCCGCGGGAGCAAGTTGGCGGCAACTCGACGCACGTCGGCACCATTCCGAGTAAGGCACTGCGTCAATCGGTTTTTAACCTCATTAACTTTCGCCGCGATCCTATGTTTACCAAAGCGCTAGAGTATGAGCGCGTACCGCTCAATAAAGTACTAGCCAACGCGCGCCGCGTGATACGCGACCAAGTCAGTACGCACAAGCGTTTTTATGAGCGTAATCAGATCGACGTCATTCAAGGCTGGGCAAGTTTCGTCGATAAGCACACCTTAAAGGTTGAAACTGATGAAAATATCTTTGAAACCGTCACCTTTAATAAAGCCATTATCACCGTAGGCAGTCGTCCTTATCGGCCTGAGATCTTAGACTTCGATCATCCGCGCGTTTTTGACTCTGATAAAATTCTACAGATGGATTATGTGGTCAGAAAGATCATCATCTACGGCGCGGGGGTTATTGGCTGTGAGTATGCCTCTATCTTTACGGGACTTGGCTATAAAGTCGACTTGATTAATAACCAAGACAAGCTACTGAACTATCTCGATAGTGAGATTAGTGATGCGCTAGCGCATGACTTTAGACAGTTTGGCGTGCTCATTCGTAACAATGAAGAGATCGATCATCTAGAGACGCATGACGATCATGTCGTTCTTCATCTAAAGAGTGGTAAAAAAATCAAGTCTGATGCTATTCTTTGGTCAAACGGGCGCTCTGGTAATACTGAAGGTCTTAATGTAGAGGCAATCGGCCTAGAAGCCAATAGCCGCGGTCAGCTCAAAGTTGATGATCATTATTGTACCGAAGTGGATAATATCTATGCTGCTGGCGACGTGATAGGTTGGCCTTCGCTAGCCTCGGCTGCTTATGACCAGGGGCGCTGTGCAGCCGCCTTTATGGTTGGTGATAGCGATGCCGAACCCGTCTCAAGCGTGCCAACAGGGATTTATACGATTCCTGAGATATCGAGTATCGGTAAGACCGAGCAGGAGCTCACTGATGAGCGAGTGCCTTATGAAGTCGGTCAAGCCTTCTTTAAGCATCTGGCGCGCGCGCAAATCATTGGTGAGCGTACCGGCGTTCTTAAGATACTATTCCACCGGGAGACTTTGGAGATATTAGGGATTCATTGCTACGGCAATCACGCCTCAGAGATTATTCATATTGGGCAGGCGGTGATGAAATGTCATGCTACGCTTGAGTATTTTGTGAATACCACATTTAACTACCCAACGATGGCAGAAGCTTATCGCGTGGCGGCGCTCAATGGTCTTAATCGCGTGTTTTAGGTATTAAGGGTGCATGAAGTATTAAAGGTAGAAGAGCGTCTGTCTATTTTGCAGGCGCTTTTTTTGCATCGTTTTAATTGAAGCGGACTATATCTTATAAACCGCACTATCTTTTTGTGCCACTCGCCGCCGAAGCAGTAATAAGAGTATAAAATAAAAGACCCATAAGCCAAGCAAAGCATAAAAACCAGTCGCTACTTGCGCGATGCTAGCGCCCATTTGGTTAAGCTGTACCGAAGTATTGATAGCAGGGGTCGTTGGCACAAGCCAGCGCACGATTTGCAAAACCTCTGGTAGCTGATTGGCCGGCCACGGGTAACCGCTCATAAAAAATACCGGTAATGAGCTAAAAATCAAAACCTGCATACTGCGCTCGCGTTGACGCAGCCATAAGCCAAACACACAGCCAAGCGTCGCTACCGTCGGACAATATATCAGCAAAAATAGTAGACTACCGAGCATGTTTTTGCCGCGCGGGTAGTTATGCAGCTCAAACGCCCAGCCATAATAAAAGCAGCCAACCACAAAGCTCAACGTACTAAGGGCTGCAATACGTCCTAGCCAGCCAGCAATACTAGTAGTATGGCGACGCATCTCAAACCAAGTACCTACGAGCATCGCGGCCGCTATCAGTAAGGTCTGCTGCAATATAATAATAGATACCGCTGGCACCACGTAGGCGCCGTAGCCTTCGGTCTGATTATATAAAGGCACGATCTGTAACGGTACCGCTTGGGTGTTTTGCGCGGCAGTCGGCATATAAGCCCCTTGTGCTACGCTTTTTTTCACCTCAATTCCTGCTGAGACGGTGCTGACCGCTTGCAAAAAACCGGTTTGTACGTTTTTATTTAATAAAAAATAACCGCCGTTACCCAGTACGCTAACACTAGCCGCTTTGCCTGCCATCACTTGCTGTTCAAGTCCGGCTGGGATAATCATAAATCCTGCTATCTCATCGCTCCAGATGGCTTTTTTGGCTTGCTGCTCATCCACGAAGTTTACGGTGTTCAACTGCGGGCTAGCACTAGCATAGCGGCTGATCGTACGAGATAAATCGCTACGATCATAATCAACAATGCCGACAGGGACGTTATTGACGACTTCTGAAGAGTAAGGCCAAGGATAAAAGAAGCCATAGATAATTGGCGCAATGATGAGCATCAAAAGCACGCCTTGATCTTTAAAGACATCGACAAGGGTCTGCTTAAAGTTTGCCCAAAAAGTATCGGCTATCTCCGTATCAGCAACAGTATCAGCGATTGACGCAGCATCATCTTTCTTTAAGGCTTCTGAATCTATAGGCGCTTTTTTACTTTGCTCAAAAGATGGTTTTGTCATCAGCGGGCTCCCCAGCGCTCAGGGTGCGCTAAAGCACGCTTAGCACAGAGTACTGAGAGCAGCATTGATATAAGCACTGCTAACAGTAGACCGTAGATGATCGGTTCTGATATCGCTACCGGAGCATGCATCTGTATTTGTGCAATCTGCAGCTGTAGATAATGGGTCAAGGGCAGAGCGTCTGCCCAATGTTTGGCGCTATCGGTAATAGCGATATAAGGGTAAGTCACCCCAGCAAAAGCGTAAGAGGGCACTGAGATAAAACCCGTCGCTGACAAGCCCATACGCAAAGAAAACGAGGCTAAAGTAAAAAAAGCGCCCAGCCAAAACGATAAAAACATCAAAGTGATAAAAGCTAGNTAAGTAAGCGNTATAGAATCAAAGCTTAGATCCTCTCGCATGGTCGCAAGCCATAANGCNAGNGCCGCCCATAANCANTACGCCAGTAGCGGCCAAAAGTACTTACCAAGTAAACCGAAAAACAGCACGAGCAGACTAGGTTTAGAGGTGGGAGTATAAGTTGCCTTATTCGCTAAATTAGCCTGAGCAATTGTATGAGCTTCAGGAGAATTGTCAGTANTTAAGTTAGGNCGNCCAGTATNAATAAAGCGATACCAACGNCCAAGCTGCTTATCGCGTAGCTCGCGACCGATAGTGGTAGCGCCAACGACCATCGCTAAGATNTGCAATAACGCAGGAATCACCGTTGAGCCCAAAAACTGCTGATAGTTATTCACCGTATTAAATAGGCTAGTACGCTGAATACTGATAGGCGAGTAGTTGATGGCAGCCTCAGAGGGTGCCATGCCTTGCTTGACTAAACGTTGAATCTCAACGCCAGCCGATAGCGTGGCGGTAACGGCTTGGACGCTGGTCTGAATGATGCCAGAGTGCGTGCCGTATTGTGCATTGACTTGTAGTAGTACCGGCGCAGGTTTGCTGGCTAAAATGTTAGTCGAAAAATCATCTGGAATCACCACGACGGCGTAGATATCGCGTTGCAAGATGGCGGCTTCAGCGCGAGCGGCCGAGCTATAAAGACTGGCAACCTCAAGGTTGGGATGCGCGTCCAAATAGCGAGTTAAGGTATTAGCCACAGGACCATTATCTTCATCAATCACGCCAATCGGTAGATCAGTGATTTGCGTTTGTGAAAAAATCCACCAGACTAACAAAATCGTCGCTAGAGGAATCCACAAAATCATCGCCAGATCCCAAGGGTTTTTTTGTAAAAACCGCCGCTCATAACTAGCACTGCGTACAAACGCTTGTATCAGACGCATGATTCGTGACTCTTAGTTTTGGGAAGGGTTTGAGTTTTGGGAAGGGTTTGCTGCAGTCGTTGTTTGCGGATCGATATCTACTAACACACTCATGCCTGAACGAATGCGCGCATCAGCGGTATTTGGCCGAGCCTTTATCTCAAAAGTGCGCACATCAAAGCCGTCATCATTATTAGTCGGTCGCCAAGTGGCAAAATCCGATAAGCTAGACGAAGCATAGACAGTGAAGGTCTTAGTATAAGGGCGATTGGATGCAGATAAAGCCGGGATGGTGCCGGTAAACTGTTGCCCGATGGCGAACCGATTCAGATGATCTTCGGTTACGTTAAGGACCACCCATTGGTCATCGGTATTGACTAAAGTCAGTATGGGTACGCCTTGACCGATGACCTCACCATTACTGACGATGACATTATCTACCACTCCAGCGATAGGGCTTTTTAGATTGGCTTCTTCTTTGGCGACCAACGCCTCTTCAAGCTTAGCTTCGACCTGCGCCACTTGCGCATTAGCGGCCGACTTATCTTCACTACGCGCGCCTTCTAACGCCAGATCATATTGCAAACGCGCAGCTTCAGTTTGATCTTGAGTGGCAAGATACTTAGCATAAGCTTCATCGCGCTTCTGCCGCGCCATTAGACCTTCTTGATAAAGACGGTTGACCCGCTCATAGGTGTTGGCGGCTAAGTCTGAGGCGGCTTTATTGGCTTGCCAAGCGGCCTTTGCCTGCGCGATCTCTTGCGGGCGAGCGCCATTTTCTGCTTTATCTAACTGGCTTTGTGCGGCATCNAGACCTGCTCGCGCTTGGTTNACCTTGGCATTGATCTCTGGCGAGTCCATCTCAATGAGCTGCTGTCCGGTCTCGACCTTATCGCCTTCGGTGACTAATATCTGGGCGATACGTCCAGGTACTTTGGCTGCGATAGAGGTCTGCTTCATTTGCATCTGACCTTGCAACGTAATACTCTCAGGTGCGCTTGACTGACTGCTTTTGTATAGGCCATAAGCGATAACTGCCAGTACTATTAATAGCACGAGTGCAAAGACAGCTTTTTTTATATTTGCAGCCTTGTCTGCTGATTTTTTATGTGGATAGGGCGCCGTCGTTTTCTCTAGTTCCTCAGCATTATCAGAGGGTTTGTTATCATGAACCGGATCTGATGTATTGACATCATCAGCGTCGTTATGAGAGTTAGCCATGATATAACGTTCCTAAAGCAAGTGAGTAAGAAGTGAAAAATGAGTATAAAAGCTAAGAAAATGAATGTTAATATAGGTCGAATGCCTTAAAAGTGTCATAGCGCGTTAAAGTGTCATAACGCGCTTCGATCCATAATCGTTTTTACACAATCCATTGGTTATGGGTAGACACGAATAGCATAAGGTTTAGAGTCTTCTATGCTCTCATAATTATAAATAGCGCCAAATGCGATAATAAAGGCTGAATAATAAAGCCAAAGCATAATAACTACCGCCGCTGATAAAGCTCCAAACTCAGCGCTATAGTTATTAAAGTTTTGTACATAGATCGAAAAAAGCACCGACAATAACATCCACAGTACCGTAGCAACAGCAGCCCCTGGCATTAGATTTTTGAGCGCTATAGCATCACGATTCGGCGCGAGACGATAGAGACCCAATAGGCTGACAAATATGATAATAGCCAATACCGGCCAACGGCTCCAAAGCGCGATAGTCTTAGCGATTTGTGGAAAAGGAAAGTTGTTCGCAAGCAGTGGAATAAGCGCAATTGAGGAGATCGCTACGATCAACACCACTAATGCAGCAAAGGTTAAACCCAATGCTCGAATGGTTTTTTGTATAAAGCCGCGCTCTTGGGTGATACCAAAAGCAAGATTAATCAAAATGATTAAGGACTTGATCCCTTTAGAGCCGGCATAAAGCGCTAACACACTAGATAGTAGAAGGCTGAAGGTCAAGCGTGTGCTGGTATTAGAGACTAACTGACTAAGGCGGGCGTTAAGCACATCATAAACGGATGGCGGTATAAATTGGCGCAAAAAATTGATCTGCTCTTGCATCTCAGCCGGCGAAAAAATAAGACCGTACAGCAGTACAAATACCGCCATTACTGGAAAGATAGATAAAAACCCAAAAAATCCTACGCTAGCACAATGCGCCCAAACGTTAGAATTATTGGCATCGCCCCACGTCTTTAATAGCTGCGTTGGTAGCTTTTTAATTTTAGCAGTTGGATTATTCATAGTATTATTCATAGTATTATTCGTAGTAGGGGGTTTAATAGCATAAGAGTCAAATAGTATAAGCACTCACAGGCAGTAAATAAGGTTACAAGTTTTATTAGTTTTGACGTTATTGAGTATATAAAGTCGGTAACCTGATATCAGCAGCGTTAAGATACGTATTAAAAGCAAGCGGCGTACCACAGCTTTGCATCAAACTGGCCAATGCTTGTACATAATCATTGGCTGCTTGCGCTTGTTCGGTACGCGCTTTGAGCGCTTGAGTCTGTGCTTGTACCACATCGATGGTGGTGTTTACACCTTCTTGCAGTCCTAAACGGCGTAGACGCAGTACCTCTTGGGCCAGATCGACATTGCTCTGTAGTGCTTGATACCGAGCTTGAGCGTTATTGACATCATTCCAGTTCTTTTCGACCAATAATAAAAGATTGTCGCTGACCTCAATCTCAGATAAATCGGCTTGACGGATGCGCGCATCGCTAGCAGCTAACGATGCGGTTTTATCCAGCCCGCCCCACAGCTTCCAACTGGCAGATACCCCCGCAATCCAGCTCGGGTCTTTTTCAACTTGACTAAAACCATAGAGTAGTACGGTTGGCTTATAGCCTGTGTCTGATAACGCTCGAAGCTGCTGCGCTTGCGCGCGCTTTGCCGCCACTTTTTGTAGTCCTGGATGGTTGGTAAGCGCTAAGTTCTGATAGTAGCTGACATCGCTCAAAGGCTGGCTTGAGACAAACAGCGGGGTCGTCGGTTTGATACGGTAATCAGTGCGCAATAAACGCTGCAGCGCAATCATTGCTAGACGAGCATCGTTGTTGGCTTTGATAGACTCGCTTTTTGCATCGGCAAGCGCGGATTGGGCTTGCAGACGATCAACCCGCGAAATAAAGCCTTCTTCGAATAAGCGCTGCGCAGTATGGTCGGTTTGTTGCAGGGTATCATAAGCATCTTCACGTAAGTAAGCGGCAATAATCGCCAATTGCGCCCTAAAGTAGCGCTCAATAAGCGTATTATATAGCTCGTTTTTGTCTAATATACTATCAGCGACCGCTTCTTGCGTACGCGCATTAGAAGCTCCGGTTAGCGCTGCAGTGCGCCCAGCGGTATACACCGGCCACGCCACTCCAAGACCTGCCCCTGTCGTGGAGCCTGAACGGTTAAAATCATAAGAGTCTGGAATACGCTCACCGATGATCTCACCAAAATTAGGCAAGTCCGGTACCGGCGGAATAGGCGGCGCTACATTACTTATGCCTGGGCTGTTAAAGTCATTGCCCACATTATTGACGCCATCAATGACTCGATTTCTAAGCGAGGATAAGTCGATATCTTCTTGTACCCTATAGGCATTGGCAGATAACTGCGCGAACACAAACGGCCGATCTACTGTCGCAAGGGCGTCTGTCTGATATTCGCTAGCGGCGATAGCGGCTTGATTTGCAGCGAGTTTCGGCGACACTTGAAATAAGGTATTCTGTGCTTGCTCTAAGCTCAAAAAGCTAGATACCTCTAACGGGTAGCTATTGGCAACACTTTTATGGGTAATAGGGTCAATGAGGGTGTCTAGAGTCGCGCTCGCTGCTAGTGGCTCTGCGGCAAGGTAGCTAGTATTATTTATAGCAGTACTTACAGAAGTAGCGCTATCTACAATTTGCGTAGTTGCCTGAGAAGTGGCAGGCGTATAACTATCCGCTAAAGCCTGACCGGAAGCGCCAGAGAGCATCAAAGTGATTATCATAGAAGGTAGAGACAATAACGCAAATTTCATAATAGAGGTAAACCACTTATCAAGATGTCGTGCTGAATTTAGGGCATTATAGCCCTGTTAGGGTTGACACACCAGTTTTAGGTTTAGACTAAGCGTTGTTATAGGGTTTATAAAGTTGCAAGGATTATAAAGTGACAACGGCTATAAAAATGCGCAATTGTAAATAATGCTATAGTCGATAGTATAGAAAATAATGATAACTTTAAGGAGTAGGGAATGGCAGGGTATATTTTAGCTTTGGATCAAGGCACGACTTCTAGCCGCGCCATTATATACGATGACCAAGCCAATACTGTCAAAATAGTGCAGAAGCCGACTCAGCTTAGCACCCCGAAAGCCGGTTTTGTCGAGCAGGATGCTCAGCAGATATGGCAGACACAAATCAGCTGTGCTCATGATGCTATTAACCAAGCGGGGTTATTAGCGACAGATATCACCAGTATCGCCATTACCAATCAGCGCGAGTCCATTGTGGTTTGGGATAAAACCACAGGCAAGCCGCTTGCCCCAGCGATCATTTGGCAAGATAGGCGTACCGCTAGCTATTGTGAGACGCTAGCCAAAAAAACCGTCTCGCATCAGCGCAGCGTCGCCCAAGAGATACGTAGCGTCACAGGCTTACGCTTAGACCCTTACTTTAGTGCCAGTAAAATCGCTTGGTTATTAGAAAACAACCCAGATATTAAGGCGCGCATCGATGCCAACAAAACCGAAGAGCTGGCGATTGGTACTATTGACAGCTGGCTTATTTATCAGTTGACCGGTGGTGAGCACGTCATCGATGTGACCAATGCATCTCGCACCTTACTATACGATATTAATAAACTGGCCTGGTCGAGTGAGCTGTGTGCGCGCTTTGATATACCTATGTCGATACTGCCAAAAGTCCTACCTTCTGATGGCGACTTTGGCAAGACCAAAAAAGGCTTATTTGCCAAACAGATCGCTATTCAGGCGGTATTAGGCGATCAGCAAGCGGCTTTATTTGGTCAAGGCTGCCTTGAGCCTGGCATGGCAAAAAACACTTATGGTACCGGCTGTTTTATGCTGATGAATATAGGCGAGACCCCTAAGCTCAGCGAGCAGCAACTGCTCACCACCATTGCTTGGCAAAAGACCGCTGTACAAAGCCGCGCTGAGCAACTCACCTTTGGTCAAATGGTAGAGTCGGGTCGGCGGCTATTACAAATCCCAAAAAAACAAACCACTTACGCGTTAGAGGGTAGTGTCTTTATGGCAGGCGCTATCGTGCAGTGGCTGCGAGATAATCTTGGCATGATCAGCGAAAGTAGGGATGTCGAGCGCTTGGCTCAGCAGGTCGATAGCAGCGAAGAGGTGGTACTATTGCCAGCATTCACCGGTCTTGGTGCACCGTATTGGCGCTCAGATGTCAGTGCTAGCATCACTGGTATGAGCCGCGGCACTACCAAGGCCCATATCGCCCGCGCAGCATTAGAAGCTATCGCTTATCAGACTTATGATGTATTGATTGCTATGCAAAAAGACAGCCCTCATCCTTTGACTGAATTGCGGGTTGATGGCGGCGCCGCTAATAATGATTTGTTAATGCAGTTTCAAGCTGACTTGCTTGGTGTACCGGTACTACGTCCCATGGATACGGAGATTACCGCTAAAGGTGCGGCGCTACTAGCGGGACTAAAATCTGGACTATATGATGATAATACGATGATAGAGTCTTGGAAAGTGGAGCGTAGTTTTGAGCCAACGATGTCAGAAACAAATCGTCAAACGCATCTAGNTAAATGGCAGGATGCCATGACGCGCGCGTTGACTCAACTTTGATTTTTTGATGACAGTTTTATAAAGGTTTTATTGATAGATACTCAAAAGGCTATTAAACGGTGCAAACCTGCTGGCAGGATACATGCTGTAACGTAAGCTAATATTGGCGTTGACATAGCTTACATATCCGGTGTAGCTACTACCACGCAGATGATTTTATACTTAAATAGTAATGAGGTTGTTTACTAAAGAGGACATGAAGTGGACTTAGCCACTTCAGTTTTCTTTGATTTAGCTTGTTCAGCGCTACATTAGTGTTGAATCAGTGCCGAAACTGAAGAAGTTAAGCTCTTATTCAACCCTCATTTGAGAACTCTAAATTTATAACAATTAATTAAAGGATTAAACGATGAATAACAATAAGACTGATAATATAATTAATAATGAGCCAAGAGTAGACGCTCAAGGTAATGTCATTGATGCTAATGACCGCATTATCACTGATGACAACATGGTTGGCGGCGATAAGCAGCGTATCATAGATGACAATGCTCGCCGTATGGCAGACCAAGAAGTGGTCGATAGAAAAGTGGTCACTAACGATCCTGATAATATTGATCGTAGTGAAGTCAAACACATGTCAAAAGAGACAAAAGACGACCTAAACGCTGACATGATCACTGGTGAGCCAGGCTCGCATCCAGTAGGTACTGGTATTGGCGGCGTTGGCGGCGCAGCAGCTGGTGCGGCTATCGGTTCGATGGCAGGCCCACTAGGCACCCTAATCGGTGGCGCTATCGGTGCAGTCGTAGGTGGCGGTGCAGGTCATGCTTCAGCTGAAGCGATTAACCCGACTCATGAAGAAGCTTACTGGCGTGCTGAGCATGTGAATGCAAGCTATTATAAAGAGGGTCATGACTTTGACCGTGATCTAAATCCTGCTTATGCAGTCGGTTATGCTAATCGCGCTAAGTATCCCGCTGATGCTCGTTTCGAAGATCACGAAAGTGACCTAAAGCGCTCTTGGGAAGAGGTCAAAGGTGAGTCGCGTATGCAGTGGGAAGAAGCGCGTCTAGCCTCACGTGATGCTTGGAACCGTGTAAGTAGATAATAGCTGCATTAGTGAATAGGACAGTAAAAGTATCTTTACCTAATTTCTAAACAGGCAAAGATAAAAATAAAAGCTTCTAGAGTTGTTCTAGAAGCTTTTTTTTACGCTTATACTTTTGGCGTAAAGCGATTACAAAGTTATGTTATTCTGAGATTATCTATCACAACCTTTATAAAGAACGCAAATGGCTGTTACTAACGACCCTTCATCAAATAAACCTATGCTAAGCGCCTCTGAGCTGTCTGCTGATGTCGCAAGCTTCTATCAAGGTAAGTCGCGACAAGGACAAGCGCCAGGCCTTTGGACCCTCGTACTCTCTCAAGTCACTACTTGGATCTTTGCTCGCTCATTGATGAATGCCGCTATTTTAGGCTTTGCCTATGGTATTGCCGGCGCTTTAGCTTATGCGATGTATTATTTTAGCTTTGTCACTGGCGCGCATATTGTCGATAGCCTACGTTTCAAGCATGGCTTTCATAACATGCAAACCTTTATGCGTGCTAAGTTCGGTAAAGCCGGAGAACACTGTTTTAATGCCGTGATTAGCTTTCGGTTGGTGAGCGAGATATTTAGTAATTTATTAGTGTTTGGCTTTATTACGACCTTGTTTGTGGGCTTTAATGAGAGCTACTTAATAGTGTTTATTGCCATTGCTACCTTAATCTATTCTTCAATCGGCGGCTTACATACAGCGCTAAAGACTGATGTTATGCAAGCCTCGCTGACTATCGTAGCAATCGCAGTGCTAGCTATCGCTATGTTTATGCACCCGCTATTCTCTTTTACCGATATTGTCAGCTCTTCCAACACCGCCGATAATAAAGGCTGGATATTACTGATCGTTGCTTTTATTCAAGTTTGGAGTTACCCGGCCCATGATCCAGTGATGACGGACCGCGGTTTTCTAGCAGATCGTAGCACCACCAAAAAGTCATTTTATTATGCCGCGCCTATCTCCATGATTTGCATTATGCTATTTGGTCTGCTTGGTGTGTTTGCTCAGTTAAATAATGCTGGCGGTGCTACTGAGGTCACGCAAACACTGAACAGCTTATTTTCGCCAGCGGTGATGCTGTTATTTTGTTTTGCGTTAATCGTTTCCGCGATCTCTACGCTCGACTCAACTTATGCGAGTGCCGCAAAACTCGTCGCTGTCGATATGAAACTTATTAAGCCGACAGTTAGAAACGGCAGATTGGTCATGATCGGCTTTTTGCTGGTAGGCTTAGGGTTTATTGCTACCGGCAGCAAGGACTTATTTGACGCCGTCGCTATCAGTGGTACGGCTTCGCTATTCTTAGCGCCGGTTGTATTTTTTAGTATTTGGTCTAATTGGCAGGTTAAGCCTTGGGCGCTCGTCATTAGCTTCGCTTCAGCTTTGCTAGCCGGCGTCATTTATATGCTAGAAAACGCGGGTTATGTTACATTAATGACCCCGCTTTTTGGTGTAGAGCACAAATACGTCAAGCTATTAATACTCTGTGTTGTCGCGTCATTACTCGGTTGCTTATCTTTTGTAGTTGCTCGTAAAAAGGATGCATCAAAACCGTAAATAATCATACAACATGCCTGAGCTATATTTGCGAATGAGAGTTGCAAAGACGGTCCTTAAAAGTGTTGTAATATCGTTTAGTAATAAAGCAAACATACTTTTTGAACACGTGTTCAACACTAAGGTGAGCGACTTATGCTATGTTAAGACAGTTTAACGGTTGAGTTTAGTTTACCTTGTGAAAACTACAGCGCCTAGACAAGTGGCATAGCTGATACGTTTTATCATACATTCATCTATTAGGCTGCTCACATCTTCACTGTTTATACTCTTTTTTATACATAATAAAAATAATAGGTTGTTTATGAGTCAAGATACCGCCAGTAATAATAGTTTTTATATTGCCACTGCTAATTTACTTAATTTTGCCAATCCCAATCGTATCTTTTATGAAAACGCACCAGCTTATACCAATAAGGCTTACGAGCATAAATTGAACGGACTAAGTAGCCTACTATCCAACGCTCATGCTGATATCATCGCTGTGCAAGAAGCTTGGGATAGCAGNGCAGTTGAGTCGTTGGCAATGTCATTAGGGTTTGAGGCTAAGGATGTCATTATTCCTTTAGCCAGTAATGAGCAATCAAGCCCCTATACCCAAGGCAGAGGAGCCATAGGGACGCCAGCGGTAGGTATTATTAGCCGCTTTGAGGCGATAGAGACAAGCTTGCTAGAAACCGTTGTCGATGAAGCGACAATTGATATTCCAGACATTGGCCCTTATCGTCAGTTTAAACGTCCGCCATTGTTGGTTAAAGTCGAGGCTTATGGTCAGCCTATTACGATTATCACCGCTCATCTAAAAAGTAAACGTGCTTTTTTCTTACGTGATGATGATGGCAATTTGTTAGAGGATATGGATGACCCTAACATTCGGGTTCGCGCCAAACTGCGTAGTCTGTGTATGCGCGCGGCGGAAGCAGCATCTATAAGAATGACGATTATAGAGCGCTTAAAGCATACGCGAGAGCCTTTGATACTGCTTGGCGACATGAATGATGTCACTGGCAGCGTGACTACTCAGTTGATGACAGAGACAGGAGAGGTAAATTATGATAAAAGTATGCGCGATGTATCATTATTCGATGCAGCTCGCGTGCAAGCACGCTATGGTTGGATGAAGGATGTGGCATATACTCATATCTATCAGGGTATGCCAGAGGTTATCGATCAATTATTTGTCTCAGAAGAGTTTTTGCCCGAGAGTAAATTCGCTCTCGGTCACGTCGAGCGAGTAGATTATTTTAACGATCACTTAAAATGGGATTATGCTGATAGAGTCACTGATCATGGTATTATACGAGCGAAAATAAACATTCATGGCTGATGCTATATCTCATTAGCTATTATATTGTGGTTTAAGACAATGCCTGATTTTGCCGACTAAAAGTTAAATGGTTGTGATGCAATACATTATTTGCTAACGATAATAATAGCTATCATATTGTCTATTATTAAAGACCATATCAGTACTTGATTTAGGGCTGATGATTTGATGAAAACAAGTTATGGCAATAAGGCTAACATTAAGAGGTTTATAATGAGTGGACAAAAAGACGACAAAATCGAAGATGTGTTAGTAGACTCAGAGCTGGCCAAAAAACTGGTACCAAATAAATTTAAGTTTACCAGTCAGCAAGGCCGTGCTCGCCGTCAAAAGTTACTGATGGGTGCTAAAAAGCTTAGCGAAACCATGCCTATCAATGATATCACCTTAGCTGCGGTATGCGAAGAAGCAGGCATCCCGCGCGCTTCTGCATATCACTTCTTTCCTAATATTGAAGCGATATTTTTGGCCTTAAGGTTCTTGAATGCGATTGATATCTTAGAGATATTAGCGACCGTTGAGACCGAAGATTATGATAGATGGCAGGGCTACCTGATTGCACTTGTCAAGCGCTGTGTTGAGATTTTTCATGATGACGAGACTAAAGCGAAGCTGATATATGACACCAACACTCCTGATTTTGAGGGGGATAGTTTTGGTGAGGATATGGATCATCAGGTCATCGAACTGGTTCACAAGCGCTTATCTGAGCGTTATGAGATGCCTGATTTTGACAACATAAAAGAGATCTTATTAGTGACTTATGGCATTATCAATGCGATATTTACCTTATCTTATCGCCGTCATGCCAGTATCACTGAGCACTATGTGCAAGAAGCGGGAACGGCGTCAATTGCTTATCTGCGCTGCTATCTTCCCGAAAACTTGCCTCGTAAAGAGGCATAAAAGCTACCGCTGAAGTTTAATGACAATAAAGCCGACTCAATGTCGGCTTTTTGCGGTTTATGCGTTAAGGGATCTCTGTAAGAACAGCATTAAAACAAAACTAGCTACATCGTTTATTGAATTTATTATTGCTAAGGCTATCATGGATAATAAGCTATCTTAGCCAAGAGNGCCAATCTAAAAACTGCAATGAGAACTATGACTGAATATTATGATTTTTATTACCAATAATATCACTTTGAACGACAATGAAGTAGAGATTAATGCTATACGCGCTCAAGGTGCAGGGGGTCAAAACGTCAATAAAGTCGCCTCTGCTATTCATCTGCGCTTCGATATCAGAGCCTCAAGCCTGAGCGATCTACACAAAACACGCCTGTTAACCAGTAAAGATAGCCGCATTAATAAAGACGGCATATTTGTGCTCAAAGCCCAGCAATATCGAACCCAAGAGCGTAATAAAATAGACGCCATCGAGCGTCTACAGGCCTTTATCAAGCAAGCCACTTATGTAAATAAAACTCGAAAAGCAACGAAACCAAGCCGTAATGCCAAACGTAAGCGAGTAGATAATAAGACTCAGCGAGGTAAAGTCAAAGCGTTAAGGGGTAAGGTTGATTACTAGCTAAGGCTTTAATTTTACTCACCACTGCTGTCGCATCCATAAACTTTAATTATAAAATTTTAATTATATTGTGAGACCCTTCTATGACCTCATTACTTCCGCGTTTATATTCGTTTCGTCGCTGTCCTTATGCGATGCGGGCGCGCCTTGCTTTATTATTTGCTGAATTACCAGTTGAGCTACGAGAGATCGTGCTAAAAAACAAACCAAGCCAAATGTTAGCGATTAGTCCGAAAGGCACAGTACCCGTCTTGCAGCTGCCTGAGGGCAGGGTAATTGAAGAAAGCCGAGACATTATGGTATGGGCGCTTGAACACAATGACAAACAAGGACTGCTCGATGCTAAGCTTATTAAGCAGGCGAATGACTTACTGGACAAAAATGATCATGAGTTTAAACACTGGCTTGATCACTACAAGTATGCAGACCGTTATCCTGAGATGAGTCAGGCTGAGTATCAAGAGCGAGGCGAGGTATTCTTACAGAGTTTAGAGGCCTTGCTAAATAAAAATGCTTATTTGCTAGGTGATAGCATCAGTATTGCTGATATTGGCATTATGCCTTTTGTACGCCAGTTCGCTCACGTAGACCGCGACGTTTTTTATGGCTTGCCTTACCCAAAGCTGCAAAGTTGGTTACAGGACTGGCTAGAACATCCGCTATTTAAGCAAGCTATGACGAAGTTCGATCCTTGGCAAGAAGGCGACGAGGTAATCATATTCCCTAATTAAAGTAGATATATCATTCAGCCAGTTTAAAATTACATTATAGACAATGAATTTGTCGTCTATTGCCAAGTACAAGCCAATGCTCTGTATAATGAGACAATAGAATACTCCTTTAGCCATAGGCTCTTAACTAAAAGAATTTATTATGCCAAACCAACGTCCGTTATATATTCCCTTTGCAGGTCCTGCGCTATTAGAAACCCCTTTACTAAATAAGGGTAGCGCCTTTTCACCAGAAGAACGTGATAGCTTTAATTTAACCGGATTATTGCCTCATACCATCGAGACGATTGAAGAGCAATCTTTGCGCGCTTATCATCAACTTCGCTCATTCACTGATGACATGGATAAGCATATTTACTTACGCAACATTCAAGATACCAATGAGACCTTATTTCATCATTTGATTGACCAACATATTGAAGAGGTTATGCCGCTCATCTATACCCCAACGGTTGGGCAAGCTTGCGAGAAGTTTTCGCAGATTTATCGCCGAAAGCGCGGTATATTTATCTCTTATCCCGAGCGTCATAAAATCGATGATATGCTACAAAACGCCACTAAACAAAAGGTAAAAGTGATCGTAGTCACTGACGGTGAGCGTATATTAGGCCTAGGCGATCAAGGCATTGGCGGTATGGGTATTCCTATCGGCAAATTATCTTTGTATACCGCGTGCGGCGGTATCAGCCCTGCTTACTGTCTACCAGTCTTATTAGATGTCGGTACCAATAATCAGCAGCTGCTTGATGACCCTATGTACATGGGCTGGAGAAATCCGCGTATCTCTGGTGAGGAATACAATGAATTTGTCGATTTATTTATTCAAGCCGTTAAGCGGCGCTGGCCAGAGGTGCTCTTACAATTTGAAGATTTTGCACAAGAAAACGCCACGCCACTATTAAATAAATATCGCGATCAATTATGCTGCTTTAATGATGATATTCAGGGTACGGCTGCGGTTTCAGTCGGTGCATTGATCGCAGCATGCTTAAACAAAGGTCAAAAACTCAGTGAGCAGAACATAGCGTTTTTNGGTGCAGGATCGGCAGGCTGCGGTATTGCAGAGCATATTATTCGCCAAATGCAGCGTGAAGGCTTAAGTGAGGCGCAGGCACGCAGACAGGTATTTATGGTGGATCGTTATGGCCTACTCACCGATAACATGACAGAGCTACAAGCGTTCCAAGTGCCACTAGTGCAAAAAGAAGCAGATATGCAGCACTGGGANAAGAGTCAGAAACTTGGGCTTTTACAAGTGGTTAAACAAGCAAAGATAACGGTATTGTTTGGGGTTAGCGGGCAAAAAGGTCTATTTACCCAAGAGATTATTGAGTCTTTATGTGCCAACACAGAACATCCTATTGTGCTACCGCTGTCAAACCCAACGTCTCGCGTTGAAGCCACACCGCAAGAAGTGACAAACTGGAGCGACGGACGCGCAATCATTGCTACGGGTAGTCCTTTTGCCAATACCACTTATAATGGTCAGTCTTTTGAGGTGTCACAGTGTAATAATAGCTATATATTCCCAGGTATAGGCTTGGGGGTCTTGGTAGCACGGGCAACAGGGATCAGCGATAATATGCTCATGGCCGCAAGCCAGGCCCTAGCAGATATATCTATGGAATACAAAAAAGCACCCGGTGCTATATTACCGCCCATCAAAGTCATTAAAGAGATCAGTGAAAAAATAGCTTACGCTGTGGCAATGCAAGCTGTTGAAGATAAGCTTGCCCTGCCAGTCACGGCAGAAAACCTACAACGTCGATTAGAAGCNAATTTTTGGTTACCTGAGTATCGTAATTATCGCCGTACTTCTTTTTAGGGCTATAAAATATAAAGAGATAAGCTGATTATTATCAAAAATAGTAGTCAGCTCATTAATGATAATTACTTATATATTATTAGCTTGGATGATAATAATAACTTGAGCTTTTTAAACAACAAAAAACCCTTACAAGTCAATGACTGTAAGGGTTTAAATTTGGTGGGCCCAGTAGGACTTGAACCTACGACCAAAGGATTATGAGTCCGTGTTTTTACAACAACAATACACAATGGATGGCGATAATTAGCTGCAATTATTGTCTGAAAGCCTTTCCTATTAAAGGATTGGATTAAAAGATAAATATACCTATCAACAAGTAGATATGCGTATCAAAATAGTATCAAATTAATAGTATTGATACTCTCTAAAAGTCTAAATAGTTATGGCTGCTATCTACTGATACTTAACAGTAAGGGACAAGTATTCAGTTCAAGGTATCAAAAAAGCTAGCTGCTAGCTGGCTTTATTTATATGTGGTTGAAATAAAGATATTTTAGGGTGTGTTGACATATAGAGAATAATTGATAATCAGAGTGTTATGATTAGATTAACACTAAGTGATGCCCAGTGGGCACAGATAGAACCGTATTGTGCAGGTAAAGAGANCGATGTTGGTAGAACAGCCGTAAATAATCGACTATTTATCGAAGTTGTTCTATGGATTGTCCGTACAGGTAGTTCGTGGCGAGATTTACCCCCTGAATTTGGTCACTGGAACAGTGTTTATAAGCGCTACCGTCGATGGGTAAAAAGCGATAGATTCAGCAAGCTATTTAATGCTCTGAACGACTCAGATTTAGAGTATGNCATGATTGATGGCACTATTGTTAAGGTACATCGTTATGGACAAGGCGCAAAAGGGGGACTTGTCATCAGGNAATTGNCAAATCAAGAGGCGNTATGACCACTAAAATCATGGCAATGGTTGATGCNTTAGGCNACNTTGTTGATTTTACTTTATTGAAAGGACAACAGCATGACATGGCTGGCGTTAACCCTTTAATGAAAGACAAAGAGTTTGGTGCATTGCTTGCTGATAGAGCCTTTGACACAGATTGGCGACTGCTAGACTGAAAAGAGCGTCGTAGCAAAGCGGTCATACCCCCTAAACGCTCTCGTTTAAAGCAAGGAGATTTCGATAAAGAAATGTACAAGTGGCGTCATTTAATCGAGAAATTTTTCTGTAAGCTGAAAGATTTCAAGAAAATTGCCATGCGTGCTGAAAAAACGGATGAGTCGTTTGCTGCTAATATCTATTTAGCAGCGACGATTATCCATTTACGGTAATTGTCAACACACCCTAGTTAAATCTACAATTTAGAATTAATACCTTTAAAGTATCCAATTCAGAGATATTTGATATTGGCAAACGTTTCTAAACTCATTTATAAAGTAATTAGCTAAACGGAATAGTTCAATAAATATTGTCAATATAGCAAGGAGATGCTAAATGAATAAGATGATTTTTAAAACGCACACGCAGTCTGAGGATGTTTTTTTAAAAGACTGCTGGTATGTTGCTGCGCTTTCAACCGAGGTTGATGCATTTAATCTATTTAAGCGCAAAATTATGAATATCAACATGGTAATTTATCGTACTCAAGATGGTACGCCTGTTGCGCTACATGATCGTTGTCCTCATCGTTTCGCACCTTTAAGTTTAGGGAGAAGAGAAGGCGACCAATTGGTTTGCCCATATCATGCTTTAAAATTTGATTGCACTGGTCAATGTGTACATAATCCTCACGGGAAAGGTCACATTCCAACTGCGGCGAAAATACAATCTTTTTCTTTGATAGAACGCTATGGTTTTATTTGGATTTGGATGGGTAACGCAGAAAACGCCGATGAAAATTTAATCCCAGATTACAGCGAACTATTGTCAGGACATCCAAATTCGGTTGGTCATACCTATATGCATGTAAAATGCAATTTTGAACTCATAACCGATAATGTAATGGATTTAAGTCATATCGATCATGTACATGGTGAAATTATTACAACGCGTGGCAAGCTGTCACCAATTATTCCACAGGTTACAGAAACATATGATAGTATTTCTGCACGTTGGGAATGGGAACAACAACCTGCAATGATGATTTTTGCACCATTGTTACCAGATCCACAAGCCTCAGCTCAGCAATATTTTAACATTACATGGACGGCACCTTCGCATATTCAACTTACTGTTGCTGCTGTACAAAACGGAGAATTTGGCGTAGATGATTTAAATCAATATGATTTACATACTACCACCCCTGAAACTGATACCACAACACACTATTTCTTTGCGACACGTCGTAATCATATCGAAGAAGATGCAAGTTTTAATATGATGAAAATTCAGAATATGCATCGTGCATTTGAAGATGAAGACGTACCGTTACTTGAAGCCGTACAGACAGAGATGGAAACTACCGATTTCTTCTCTTTAGACCCAGTATTAATGTCAAATGATATTGCACCTGTACGTGTACGTAAGAAACTTTTAGAGCTGATTAGCCAAGAGACACAGCAAAATCAAGCTTAAATATTATCAATACATCGTGAAGTACTTGTTGAGAAGTACTTCACGTTCATTCCACTAAAAGGAGGTGGTGGTTATGACAGTAGGAAAATTAAAGCTCAGAGTGACAGATATCCAATGTGAAGCCAAAGGTATCCTGCTCTTGGAGCTTAGAGATGAAAAGAAACAAGCACTTCCATCATTTACACCAGGGTCGCATATAGAAATTTATCTTGCGAATGGACTGACGAGACATTACTCATTGTTAAATTCATCGGTAGAGAGTGAACGTTATGTATTTTCTGTGAGTTTGGATCCAAATAGCCAGGGTGGTTCAGCTTTTATTCATCAAAAGATAAAGCTCGGTGATATGCTGAGCGTAAGCACACCACGTAATCATTTTGAGTTGGTTGATGCTGAACAATATTGTTTTATTGCAGGAGGGATTGGGATTACTCCAATTCTTTCGATGATTCATTGGTGTATTGCACATCAAAAAAAATGGACATTATATTATTCTGTACGAAATCGACAACGTGCTGCATTTTATGAAAGTCTATGTGCGCTTAATCAGGAAAAAAATATTCATTTCCATTTCAATGATGAACAAGCAGATNTGTTGAATTTACAAAAAATTGTACAAGATAATGCTGAAAATACCCATATCTATTGCTGTGGTCCAAATCCACTNATGCTNGCACTCAAAGAGGCTTCAGCTGATATTGCAGAAAGAGTACATTTTGAATGGTTTAATGCGCCGAAACTGAATACGTCAGAGAATAAGATAGAACTGGCTATATCAGACTTTACCGTAAAATTAGCAAAATCAGGACGCGACATTCTTGTAAAACCTGAGCAGTCAATCTTGGAAGCAATCGAAGCGCAGNGCGTAGAGGTACCATTTTCTTGCCGTGCGGGTATTTGTGGTGCATGTGAATGCAGAGTACTTCGTGGTGAACCTGAGCACTTAGATATGGTTTTAAGTGATACTGAGAAACAAGGCAACCAACGGATGATGATTTGTGTTTCTAGATCACGTTCTCCTGTTCTAGAATTAGACCTTTAAACTAATTGATTTTATACAGTACAATGTGCATTAAATCAATAAGGATATTCATCATGAAAAAAATCTCAATCATTCGAAAGAAAATACAGGGTTAAGGGTTGCTATAAACTTGAAGAATGAGAATCATAGGCTGAATTTTAGAATTCATCTGCCAATGCGATTCGTGCCATTTTTTCCTGCTCTAAATTCTATAAATTTAGGTGTAGTTTGGCACTTTTTACCGCATTTTTGAATTAGGGACACGGCCTAATAAAGATATATCGAATCATAATTTTAAACCCTGTAGAAGATATGGATTGAATGTGAATAACNTCATTGATGTGCGCATAAAGCAAATGCGCTATGAATCTGACAATATCCTAAGTATTCAACTTGTTCCAATTCATACCAAGTTATTACCTCATTTTAATAGTGGTGCGCACATAGACTTCCATTTTCCTCATGGCAAAGTACGTCAATATTCACTCATTAGTCCACTACAAGACCGTAGATATTACGAAATAGGTGTTTTAAAAGAGCCGCAATCACTAGGTGGATCTCGTTATATTCACGAGCAACTTAGAGTGGGCGACCTTATTAAAATAAGTGAACCACGTAATCTATTTGAACTCGATGATACTGACCAAAAAGTTCTGTTGATTGCAGGTGGAATCGGCATTACACCTATTTTGAGTATGTGGTCGAGCCTTGCTATCGATCAACGTAAATGTGATTTACATTACTGTATACGTCAGCCGAATATCCCATTTATTGACCGTATTGATGAATTTCATATCATGAACCGTAATAGCCATTATGTGACCTATATTGGTAATCAACAAACTAACGGCTTTGATATCGCAGCAGTTTTACAGCAAGAAAAAGTCAATACACACATTTATGTTTGTGGCTCTGGACATTTTATTCAGTATGTCGAAGCGCAGGCATTAGCTATGCAATGGACAAAAGAATTTATTCATAAAGAATGTTTTAAAAATCCTATGACTGAGTTGCTGTTAGCATCTGATCAAGAGCATAGCTTAGAAATTGCATCTACAGGTCAAAAAATTTCATTATTACAAACGGATAATATTGCCGAGGTTTTAAATAAGGCAGGTTATGTAGTACCAATGTCATGTGAACAGGGTATTTGTGGCACATGTACGCTGCGTTATACCGGAGGTGAGTTACATCATCAGGATATGATTTTAAATGAAACAGACCATTTGACTATGTTTACACCCTGCTGTTCAAAAATAAAATCACAGCACCTTATTATTGATCTTTAAGAGGACAGCCGCACAATATGGATATTCGCCAAATGAAATATTTCATTGCTGTAGCTGATGAGATGAGTTTCACAAAAGCGGCTGAAAAATTATTTATTGCTCAGCCACCATTAAGTCGTGCTATACAAAATTTGGAAGAAGAGTTAGAAGTGTCGTTATTGGTACGTAATACTCGATCCATAGAATTGACAGAGGCAGGTAAATACTTCTATGAAAATTCTAAAAAAATTGTGCAGAGTGAAATGCATCTTAAGAAGATGACTCAGCAAATTGGCGGAGCCAATAATACACTGCGTATTGGATTTATTGGTTCTGCCATGTACAGCGAACTGGCAGAATGCATCAAATATTACCGATTAAAGTATCCTGATATTTCCATTCATGTCGAAGCCATGAATACTCTTCAACAGATTGAAGAATTAAAAAACGGCAAGATTGACATAGGAGTTGGTGGGCTTAAAATTATAGATCACGAGATTGAGCGTATTATTCTGAAAGAAGAAAAACTTTATGTTGCTTTATACAAAGAGCATCCACTGTTACAGCTAAAAGTTAACCAGTCTCTGTCTTTAGAAGATATCGTTAATGAACCGATGATTTTATTTCCTGATACTCCACAACCAAATTTCCTATTAATTATTCTTGAAATTTTCGAAGTCAAAATGATGTCACCCTCAAATTTATTTGAGCCTGTACGTGATATTCAATCTGCTTTGGGATTAGTGTTGGCTGGATTTGGAATTACAATAGTGAATGAGGGGGTGGTTAATCTTTATAGTAAAGATCTGGTATTTCTTCCTCTAAGTGAAGAGTTTGCTTTTAGCCCAATTATTCTCAGATACCGAAAAAAAGAAAATTATACCGTCGTTGATAATTTCGTTAATGTAGCTAAAAAAATATTTAATCATAAGTTAAAGTCTACTTAATCGTATCGACTTATTGATGAAAAGAATATGTATAGTTAAGTCTTTATAAAATCGATACAGCCCATATCATAAAACAGTTTAGGGAGATTATTCTCCATCCACCCTTGGCGCAGAAACTTAGCCTGTGCCCATTTTTTCTCCCACTCGAGCACAGCTCTCGTCTTGCGCTCGGGCAAAGCAGTGCTTTGCTTTATCCTCGCTCAGGATTCAGATCAGGGCTGTACGGCGGCAGCCAAAGAATACGATGGCCATGTCTGTTTAATAGTTTTTGAATGCGTTTGCTTTTATGAAACCGAGCGTTATCCATGACAATCACGCATTTAGTCTTGAGACTTGGAATTAAAGTGTGTTTGCACCAGTCGTAGAATATGGTGCCATTGATGTTCTGCTCAAAGTAATCAAGCGCAAAAAGCATTTTTTCATAGAGAGCTCCGATGACGTTGGTTCGCTTTTTTGCTTGCCAGTTGTAGCTATCGATACAGGGTGTACCAATCGGTGCATAGCCATGAGAACGAATGGTTTCAGCCTCAAAGCCGCGCGCGTATATATAGACAATGGGGTAGCCTTGCTGCGTAAAGCTATCAAGCTTATTCTGGAATACCGCTCTTTTTATCGGACACGCTTTTGGATGTTCTAAGGTCTTTTTTTTGACTGATACCAAGACGCTTTAAAGCATTAAAGATGCCAGTCTTACTACAGTTCAAGCGACGAGCTCTTTCATAGTTATAATCATCTGGATATGTTTTTACGTCTTCAATCAATGCGTCATCAGGTATTTTAGTTGGTGCTTTATTTCTGGTTGTTTTAGGAGTTAGGTTCTGCTGCCAGCTGTGAATGGTGCTGGTGCTAAGTCCATAAAANAGCGCAGCTTCTCGTATGGTCATNCCATCAGCGATGCTAGAAAGTACCTGTTTGCGATAGTCTATTGAATAAGTCATNGTTTATTTCATTAAATGCAATTGTTAATAGGATTGTATCGGTTTTATTTGGATTAGACTATACTAAAGAATATAAGGAAGGTCTTGCACGCTACGGCAAGCTTGGTATTGGGATGATCCATCGTAATAACTTGCAAGAAGTTGAGAATGCGGTTAATGCCGCTTTGTATTTAACCCGTCCTGATAAGCCTGATGGCAGCTATCAACGTCTTAAAGTGTCTTTACCGAATATGAAGGCCTTTGGGCAAAGCAGGCCCAAAGACTAGGTTAGTGGTCAATATAGCTAGAACCTGTAAACGTATCTCATATCAAAATAATCTCAGATATATAGTATCCCCATGAGATGAGCATCGATGTCATCGTTGCCTCATCAATCGAACCCTAAACGTCTAATCAAGGTCTGCTTTATAGCAGGCCTTTTTTATGCGCCATTATCAAGGAGATCCTATGAAACCTATTTGCCCTTACTGTCACTCATCCGATGTAATCAGTCAATCTAATCCCGTCTCATCAATATTCGANCAGTTNTGCTCTCAGGCAACGCTGACAAGCCTTGGCGTGAGCATTTGTAAATACTACAAAGTCAACCCTGCCATTGGTGTGATCACAGCCACCGCGATTGCCTCTGCTGTTAGCGTAGCAACGCGCCGCGCACAAACGCCGCTGATCACAACTCCTCAGCAAAATTACCTTTGTCAGCGCTGTTTTAAGCCCTTCACNCTATAACCTTATTCATCAGTAATCATTTCATTAAAANTTATCAAGGAGCAGTACTCATGGCACANTTAATCGAATCAATGGCNTACGTNGGNGANACCCCNTGGCATGGNNTNGGACAGNGAGNTNTCNCCNAANCANCCNNTNGANGTNTGGGCTCGTGAGNCNGGTATGGACTGGNGTATTGAATCNTCNGANGTCAGCTANATGGCAANCAATNANAAAGGNCAAANNCTGATCATGCCNTTTGACAGCAATAAAGTGNTGTATCGCTCAGATAACCTAGAGGCATTATCAGTGGTCAGTCAGCGCTATCAAGAAGTACAACCGAGTGAAATTCTAGAGTTTTATCGTGATCTGACCGAGCANNCNNACTTTGAGCTNGAAACGGCAGGNGTNNTNAAAGGNGGNCGTAAGNTNTNGGCNCTTGCTCGTACCGGCCAATCCGCAACATTACGTGGNGGTGATGTCAGTCATGGCTATTTGCTGCTAGCAACCGCTTGTGATGGTACGCTTGCCACCACAGCGCAGTTCACCAATATCCGTGTGGTGTGTAATAACACCTTAGCAATCAGTCTGGCTGATGGTNGCGGNGGNNTNGTNAAAGTACCGCACAGTACCACCTTTGATGCCGACAANGTNAAACNGCAACTAGGCGTATCNGTCAGCCAGTGGGATGACTTTAANTATGAGATGAAACAGCTTACNAATAGACGAGTGACGCAAGCAGAAGCGGCNAATTACTTAAACCGCGTGTTTAACGATGTCAAAGACGATGGCCTTATTCTGTTTAATACTGCTAAGAAGGAGAAAGAAGCGGTTCCGAATGCTCGTGCCATGAATCAAGTGATGACGATGTTTAACGGGCAAGGTCGAGGTTCAGATCTAGACTCTGCTAAAGATACCGCTTATGGCCTGCTGTCTGCGATGACAGAGTTTGTCGATCATGAACGCCGTGCCATGTCGAGGGATCATCGTCTTGATTCAGCTTGGTTTGGTGCTGGGGCTAAACTTAAAGATAAGAGCCTTGATGAAGCNCTGCGCTTAATTGCTTAATCTCTTAATGACTTTGTTTACTCAATGAATCAACCACGCCTTTGAGCGTGGTTTTTTTATGCCGTTTATTTAACCAATAATAAATCTAACGAAGGAGTTCATTATGAACATGATCGCATTAAACAATACAAATACGACGCAGCCAAGACTTAAGCGTGCCACCGTTAAGGGTAAAGTCCCACTAAACGCTCGGTACAATAGCGTAGAGTTACCAAAGCCTAAGGCTGAAAATAAACCCGTTAAGCCGTCTGCTAATCAATCAAGCACGGCTAAACGTTTGGTCAACACCAAAAACTTAAGCCATGACAAATGGCTTGAAGTTCGCAAGCAAGGCATTGGCAGCTCTGATGCTGCTGCCGCTTGCGGTATTCACCCCTTTCTATCCATGCTTGAATTATGGATGATTAAGACTGGACGTATGGCATCAAATATTGATGCCAGTAGTAATAACGGTATTGACGGTTATTCGCCGCTGTACTGGGGCAATACGCTTGAACCCATGGTTGCTAAATACTACCAAGAGTATACTGGTAATAAGGTTAGGCGTGTNAATGCNNTCTTGCAGCATCCTGATCCTGATAANNNCTTTATGCTGGCNAATTTAGACTATGCNATNACNGGNANTGATGANGTACAGATATTAGAGTGTAAAACCACAGGGGAGCATGGAGCCAAGCTTTGGAAGCATGGCGTGCCGTTATATGTGACGTGCCAAGTACAGCATCAGCTAGCGGTCACAGGCAAAACGGCGGCGCATATCTGCGTGCTGCTGTGTGGACATGAGGCTAAGATTTATAAGGTTGAGCGTGATGAGCGTTTGATTGAGTCCATCATGGAGCGTGAGCGTGAATTCTGGCAATACGTGCAAACAGACACACCACCAACCCCTGATCATAGTGAGTCGGCAGCGCGTGCACTAAAACAGCTTTATCCCAAACCTGAGCCTAACAGCAAAATTGACTTTAAAAATGATGCTGGCGCTAACAAGCTATTTGAGCAACTACTGAGCTACCGTGATTACATGCAAGAGTTAGAGCAGCGTCNTGATCAGGTAAAGCATCAGCTACAAAGCCTGATCAAAGACCATGAGGTGGCGATCTTTGATAAAGGGGCTATNTCGTGGAAACGATCCAAGGACAGCGTAAGCTTAGATACCAAGGCGGTACTGAGGGCCCATCCTGAGCTATTAGCTAAATTTAGTAAAACCCGTCAAGGCAGTCGCCGCTTTGTCATTCTTAATGACTAAGTCATCAGTCACTCAATCATCAACGCAGCAATCAACCAGTTAAAGCGAATCAAGCAAGCGTATAAAGCCCACCTATCACAGGTGGGCTTTTTTATGGCTAAATACACAAGGAATATAACCATGATTAAAGGTCTAACGATAACCCCACCAGTATTAGGTCGTATCAGCATTGGACGTGTTGTTCAAAANGACGGCAANCGTCTGCCTGCCAAAGACGATCAATTCACTATCACTAGCCAAGTACAAAATAAAGACGGATGGATCAATCATCCACTAGACGAAAAACTACGTGCAAATAATGACGGTAAGCTCAGACAAATACCTGTACGTATGCTGTTCAATGATCCAGAATTAAACCTACGAGCTGAGTACACGCTATTCGATAGACAAACAGGTCGTCCACTATGCGTGGGTGACGGTGAGCATTGCCAACGTCGAACGAGCAACGGTGTTGAGCAACTGGCATGCCCATCACCCGATCGCTGCCCCTTAGCGCAAGGGGGTGCTTGTAAGCCTTATGGCAGGCTCTACGTTAATCTTAGTGAAGACGATGAACTAGGCACCTTTATCTTTCGCACCACAGGCTTTAATAGTATTAGAACGCTTGCCGCACGCTTAAGCTACTTTGCTGCGGTATCAGGCAATAAGCTGTCGTGCTTGCCACTGCAATTAACCTTGCGAGGTAAAAGCACGACGCAAAGCTANCGCACGCCGATTTACTTTGTNGATTTAACNNTGCGTGATGGGGTGACNNTNAAAGANGCGGTACAACAAGCTAAGGCCATTGATAGTGAGCTTAGCGAATATGGCTTCGATCAAATCGCGTTGGATGACGCCGCTAAAACAGGTTATGCCAATTCTTGCTTTGAAGTGGATGGTGATGAGATGTCTGATGTGGTGGAAGAGTTTTATCCAGTAGATACAGAGGATGTGAGTAGTACTCAGCAAGGGAGTTATCAGAATGGGTTAGCCACTCAGAACGTGAGCAGCATTGAGCAAGGACTACGGCAAAGCGTAACAGCAGTTAGCTAACTCTGTGAAAATAAGCAGTTGATATAAGAAGGAGCGGATTCATTCTGCTTCTTTTTTTTATTGGGTTAACTAAGGCGAACGGTCGGACTGTATAGGATGCCGTAAAAAAATATAGGACTCCCTAACTGTATGAGAGAGAAAGCTCTCATTCACTTACTAGGAGAAAACAATGGATAATTTAAACGCAAACACTCAACCAAACACATCAATGCCAAGCATGCCACAAATACCTCGTATGATTTCGATACAGCAAGTCGAAGACTGTATAGGACTTAGTAGTTCCACAATTTATGATATGCTTAATAAGAGATCTAAACGTTATGACCCTACTTTTCCTGTTCAAGTAAAGATGACCAAAGGACGCGTAGCATGGGTAGAAAGCGAAGTGGCTGCTTGGATTGAGAGTAAGATGGCTGATCGGNTNCACTGATCAANGATGAAAAACAAGCCGCACTACGCGGCTTATTTTTTTGCTATCTTTAGCTACGCTTAGCTGCTTTTAGCTAGGTTTAGCTATTCTTAGCTGTTTTTAGCTATCCTTAGCTATTTGCAAGAGTCCAAGACCAACCCTCAGAAACGACTAATCCATCACGGCACATTTTCTGCAATAGATTACGCACCTTGTTCTTACGCTGTTTATCATCCAGTACTTGCGGTAATTTATTAGCCAGCATTTTATCAAAGTCAGCTAGTCTACCCAGACGATAGTCTTGATGACCAATGGCATTACTTAATGCTTCAGGGATGATATAGAGGTCGTACTGCTGCACCTCTTCAGGGAACAACGTACCAGCAGGCATGTAGCGGTAATTTAGATTGCGAATTTTGTTATACACCTCGTCCAAGGCTAACAAAAATGGTGGCGAAAAATGCTCATAGTCTTTTTCAATACCATCAACGCCCTTTAGAATCCAAGTGATATGTGCTTGCGCTGGACTTAAAAAATACGTGGATTCATAACGTCCCAATAAAATAATCGCTTTGTTAGTTTAGGGGATAGTTACAAGCGGATACTAACAGCAATATCTCAACCGCTGTAAAGTGTAGTAGCATAAAAAATAGCAAGCCGCATCTATCTTAGGAGAAGCTAGTTATCCAGTGCCTCACGTATTACTGAGCGACTGGCTTTTGGCTATAGACTCATCCCAATAAGGCGGCGCTCCATAATAGCCTTCCATAAAATCGATAAAACACCTGACTTTGTGCGGTAGTAGCTTTCTATGGGCGTAGACGGCATATAAACCTAAGCGTTTAGGTTCAAGTTCAGGCAATACTATCACCAGCTTGCCACTGCTAACTGCTTCACTGACAATAAATGTCGGCTGTAATACCAATCCTGCACCTTCAATAGCTCCTTCTACCAACACATCACCGTTATTACTAAGAAACTCACTACCTTGCTTGAGAATCTTCGCCTTTAATAATTGGTAGACCTCTTCCTTCGCGTCCATGTTCATATAGCTATAATGTAAATAGCGATGATTCTCTAAATCTTCAGGCTTATCGAGTGTGTCATGCTTTTTCAAATATTCAGGCGACGCACACAGAACCACACGAATAGGTGCCACTTCCTTCGCAATAAGTGATGAGCTTTTCAGTTGACCTATACGCAGTGCAATATCAAACCCTTCTTCAACAATATCGACTTTACGATCAGTCAATTGTAGATCGACTGTGACCAATGGATAACGGATCTGAAAGTCAGTGACTAATTTAGCCATATGTTTTAAAGCAAAAGATACTGGCGCACTTATGCGCAACACACCTTTAGGGTTTTGCTGCAAACCACTTAGTTGCGACTCCATATCATCCATACTCAATAAAATCTGCTGCGCATGACCAAAGTAATGACTACCAGCTTCGGTGAGGCTTACTTTACGGGTGGTACGATTCAGCAGACGATTATTTAGCTGCTCCTCCAACTTAGAGACATATTTGCTCACCAATTGAGGTGACAGTTGCAGAGTATTTGCCGCATTAGTGAAGCTGCCTTCGGTCACCACCGCTACAAAGGCACGCATCGCATCGATTCTATCCATATTTTGCCCTGTTTTTCTTTAACTATCGAAATTGAACAATAAAGCCATTATCAACGATATGTTGTTAATTAATCAATATCACCTATCTTACTCTTTTTTTATGTTGATGGTAAAGTAGGGTCATGCTTTTTAAAAGCAATCATTTGACTAGGAGTAAGTATTATGTTAATCAATGGCAATTGGACTGAAGACTGGCAACCGGTACAAGCAGAAGACGAACAAGGGCGTTTTATTCGTCAAACCTCATCGTTCCGTCATTGGATTACTGCTGATGGACAAGCAGGACCAACGGGTACTGGGGGCTTTAAAGCAGAAAAAGACCGCTATCATCTATACGTAGCGCTGATTTGCCCTTGGGCCTCACGTACCTTGATGGCACGTCAGTTAAAAGGTCTGCAAGATATAATCGATATTACCGTGGTCAATCCGCAGCTTGGCAATCAAGGCTGGCAGTTTGGTGGCTTTGACGGTGCTGACAGTGATCCTATTAATCATGCCCAATTTGCTCATCAACTTTATACCAAAGCAGACCCTCAATTTACCGGACGCGCGACTGTACCTGTGCTTTGGGACAAAAAAACCAATACTATCGTTAATAATGAGTCTGCTGATATCTTACGTATGCTAAATACCGCTTTTACAGAACTCGTGCCAAATTACGTTGACTTGTTTCCAAAAGAGCTTGCTGATGATATCGAAGCCCTAAACTTAGTTATCTATGAGAATTTAAACAACGGCGTATACAAAGCAGGATTTGCGACGACACAAGGGGCTTATGAAGAAGCTTATCAGCAAGTATTTGACACCTTAGATATGCTTGAGGCGCGCCTGAGTGATGGTCGTCATTATCTATTTGGTGAGCAGCTGACGGAAACAGATATTCGACTGTTTGTGACTTTAGTACGTTTTGATGCCGCTTATCACGGTCTATTTAAATGCAACCGTAACTTGATCAAAGATATGAGTTCTCTACATGCTTATATGCTACGAATCTTAGCGCTTGATGGCATTTCAGAGACGGTGAGTATCAAGCACATCAAAGCAGGCTATTACTCTATCAAAGCGTTAAATCCCAATGGAATCGTGCCCACAGGGCCTGAACATATTTAGCAAGATAAAGGAGTAAAGTTCATGAATAATGAATCAACCACAGTCAAGCAACCTGTATTGTTTATACCTCATGGTGCTGGGCCTTGTTTTTTTATGGATTGGCAACCAGCAGACACTTGGGATCAGATGGCTGACTTTTTAACCAATAGCTCAAATGGTTTGCCAGAGCGTCCCAAAGCTATTTTAATAGTCAGTGCCCATTGGCAAACGCGGGAGTTTAGTATTACTGCCNGCAAGCAGCCTGAGCTGATTTATGATTACTCTGGCTTCCCTGAGCATACGTATCAGCTGACTTATCCAGCAGCTGGTGCGCCAGTACTGGCTGAGCGGATTGGTCATTTGCTCATCGATGCTGGTTTAAGCAATAAGCAGGACAGTTCCAGAGGTTTTGATCATGGGGTGTTTATTCCACTGAAACTGATGTTCCCTGACGCCGATATTCCAGTAGTACAGCTATCTCTGCGTCATGATTTAGACCCAAAAGTACATCTAAGAGCGGGCCAAGCGCTTGCCTCACTACGTGATGAAGGCGTGTTGATCGTAGGCAGTGGTATGAGCTTTCATAATATGCGAGGCTATGGTGATTCGAGTTTTACCGCACCGTCAGTAATATTTGACGAGTGGCTAACGACAGCAGTTGCAGCTAATGCAGATGAGCGCTTTGCAGCGCTTGCTAATTGGCCAGAGGCACCTCATGCATTGGATTCTCATCTATTAGGTGCGGAGGAGCATTTGCTACCTTTAATGGTTGCCGTAGGGGCAGCAGGAAAAGATAGAGGTAAGAAAACATATTCTCAGCAAGTCATGAAAACTCAGATTTCAGCCTTTCAGTTTGGCTAAATTTATTAATCTGATATTCATTTAATTCTTTATAAACTGATACTCACAAAGCAGCAAACATACATAGACAAAAATTATTTATAAACGGAGAAATATTATGAACATCGACCTTAATGGAAAAACAGCACTCGTCACAGGTTCAACTGCGGGTATTGGCCTCGCTATTGCAACAGGTCTTGCCAAAGCTGGCGCACAAGTCACTATCGTTGGTCGCGATCAAGCTGGCGTTGATGAGGCGATCAAACAGCTTCAACAAGCTGATGNTGTTAATGATGCCNATAATATAAAAGGCATTGTTGCTGATGCGGGGACGGCTGGTGGCTGTCAGACAATTATCAACACCTTGCCAGAAGTAGATATCTTAGTGAACAATCTAGGGATTTATGGCGCCACCCCTTTCTTTGATATTGATGACAATGCTTGGGAGGAGATGTTCCAAATTAATGTCATGAGCGGTGTCCGTCTGTCGCGGCATTATGCAAAAGCAATGAAGGAAAAAGGTTGGGGTCGTATTCAGTTTATCTCTAGTGAATCGGCATTGAATATCCCAGCTGAAATGGTGCACTACGGCGTGACTAAAGCAGCTATTCAAGGCGTATCACGTGGTCTTGCCAAAGTGTTAGCGGGCAGCGGTGTGACAGTGAATAGTATTTTGCCAGGACCGACTCGAACCGAGGGCGCAAAAGCCATGATGCAAGAACTGGCGGATGAGCGCGGCGTCTCAGCGGAGGAGATGGAAGGCGTATTCTTAGATGAGAACCGTCCATCAACGCTACTTAAGCGTTTTGCAACCCCTGAAGAAATTGCCAACATGAGTGTCTATATTGCCTCAACACAAGCGAGCGCAACCACGGGTTCAGCACTACGGGTTGAAGGTGGTATTGTAGAAAGTATTGCTTAACGAGTTTTAGACGGTAAGTTTCTATCATTAATAATAAGGGTATTTAATTATGCTAACATCTAGCGCAACGATACAAACACAAAATCCGCAGCAAATAATGAATCGACTGTGCAAGCACTGGGCACATAAGCTGCCCGTTACCCTAAGCTCAGATAAAGGTGAGATTGAGCTGCCCATGGGTGTCTGTCAGATGTATTGTACTGACTTACTGATAGTAACACTCAAAAGTGATNCCGAGCAGTTGCCAAAATTACAGCAAGTTGTCAGTGATCATTTGCTACGTATGGCTGGCAAAGAGACGCTTGTTATCGAATGGGCTTAATTGAGCATCACAGCCAATACAAGAAGAAAAGGTTATGAATATTGATTCGAAAGAGCGCTATGGTCGCATTAGCAAATTTTT
>FUFK010037632.1_pt1 | contig 57109 bp, 57 predicted proteins | sample 1021851 | NCBI WGS metagenome assembly FUFK01 (sample SAMEA51879418, study PRJEB19060) | metagenome
ATCGCTCTCCAAAAATTTGGAATTTTTTTTATATTTCTTGTTTGTTTTATATCATCAAAAACTTTTTTGATTTTTCCCTTAGCGTTTCTCTCATTAATTAATTTGAATACAGACATATTTCCTCCTATTGAATTTTAAGAATATCACTCTTAAATTTTGAATACAAAATATTAGAGTAATTATTCATATTTTTCATATTTGCTTGAGCCTCATTATCAAACTTTTCTAGTGCATTTGGACCAAGTTGCTTTTCTAAGGCTGACTTATATTCAGGTACACATCCCCAGTCATTAACAGTGGTGTCTTTTACCTCTATATGAAATTGTATTCCATAGGCATGACTTTGATATTTAAAAATTTGATATTTTGTTTCGGGTGAAGATGCTAAATGAATTATGTTTTTGTTATTCTCTAGCCCTTGAACTTCGTACGAATGCCACTGCAATGATGTAATTTTATTTGGAAATTCAGAAAATAAGGGATCTAGACTTTTATCTTGTGAAAAATTTATATCTAACATGCCTATTTCAGGCTTGTTTGATTTAACTACTTTTCCACCAACTACTTCACCTAAAAGCTGACAGCCAAGACAAAATCCTAAATATGGCTTTTTCAAATCTATTACAAATTCTTTTATTCTTTTCTTTTCCTCAACAAGCCATGGGTAATCTTTTTCCATCCATGTATCCATTGGGCCACCCATGCAAAACATAGCATCAAACTTTGAGATATCATCAGGAATTTTTTCTCCCTCATCTAATTCTATTGTGGTTAGATTAGCTCCATCTTTTATCATTAAATCTTTTATGTAACCAGGATCCTCTATTTTGATATGTTGAAGAATTAATATTTTCACAATATTTAAATTAATTAAAAACTGGTTGAAACTTCTATGTCTGTTCCATGCTCAGGAATTGGGCTATCAAAGTTATATGATGAATTTAATTTTAAATCAAAACCATGTAAATCTTTAACATAACTTAATTTTACTAAATTATTTATCAATGGATCAAAGTTAAAGGCAAACTCGGAGTCTTCCTCCTTGATATGTCCTAATTTTATTAAAAGGCTATCGGTATGAGAAAATCTATGACTATCAAGATGTTGAAATCGTTCATAGTTAAAAGAGAAAGTAAATCCATTTAAATATACAGTTTCAAATCCTAGATTTGCTCTGAGATTTTTTTCAGAATAATTATCTATTTCAACAGTATTAACTAGTGTGCTTCCTTGGCTTGAATGCTCTAATTTAACATCTGGTGTAAAATCATACACAGCCTCCAACCCACCATTAGTATTTACTCTACCTCCATCAAAATTGTATTCTTTCAAATCAAATAAAAAACCTGCAGCAATTTCTGCATTTTCAAAAACATCCTCCTCGTATAAAACATCAGTTGAACGTCTAACAGTAGATATATAATTAGTAAAATCACTTAAATGCGTTAGACCATAAGTAATTCTTCCTGANGGGGTTATATTAAAATCTCCATAAGTTTCTTTATTTCTAAAATTAATTGCCGTAAATAATTGTTTTCCATTTCGTTCACCAGTAAGTTTACTTTCATATTTGTGATCAAATCTTAAAAGACTTAACCCAATAACAGCGTTTATATATCGTTGCTCATCCCCTGGAGCAATTCCATATAAATTTAATGTTAAAGACTCCATATCTATTTCTTCGGGTGAATTTGTGCCTGAACCACTTTCTGCATACCTAATAGCTAAACCAAAAAATTTATCTTCTGCAAATTTTCTGTCTGCACCAAAAGTTATACCTGATGTGGTTATTTTTTTTGGTTTTTCTATTGGAGTATCCTCGTATCTTCCTATAGATATATCTCCATGGCTCCAATAAGACCAAGTAGATTTTCTGTTACTTTTCTTATTATTTGTGATTGAGGCCTGACGGATATATTTAGATTCTTTTAATTTGCTTTTTAAAGATGTTAAAACAGGATTAAAAGTTTTTACATTAATGTTAAAACTATTTAAATTTTCACTATCTCGGTTTCGTTTAACCCACTCAAATCTTTTAAAAATTGTTGAAACATTTAAATTTATATTTTCTTTTGAAAGTTGAACTGTTGAGCCAATGATAGAAACTGGGTCAGTTACACATTCAATTATTCCATAAGGACACTCTAAGTCAAACTGGTGTATATGATGAACAGCTGGTCCCCCTTCGTCATGATCTGTAAGATATAGCCTCATTCCATCGTGAGAAAACTCCATACCTACTGGCTCACCAACTCTATCCCCCGCATTTCTAGTGATAAAAATATCATCTAATTGGTATCTACCTACTTTAACTGCTGTTGAAACATCATAATTTGTTCCTAGCCTAAACTGATAAATCCAGTTTAATTGTTTGGAAGGATCGTCTCCATTGCTGACAGACTGACCGTTTTTTATCAAAATAAACATAGCACCACCATCGGGAGTAAATTCAATATCAAAGCCTTGAACTGCACTTCCTTCATCAATTACACCTATATCCATCATGCTGGTTACATTAATTGAAGTTTGCGAAGAAATGTCAAAAGGTCCTGGCAAGGAATAAGTAGTTATATTACCCACATCTGCTGTTACATCAAAAGTATAAAGTTTTGTTCCATCTCTGTTAAAAGCCATACTATCAACAGTTACTGCACCGGTATCAAAATTTCTTTCATAAACCATTGTGTTGATATCATAAGCTTTACTTAAGTTATATTTACCAATTTTTCCTATTGTATTTAGAATAAAAAAAATTCTGCCATCTGGTGAAATGTGAAGCTTCTCAATATGATCGACAGTTAAGAATGTCATATCACCCCCTGCAAGGTCGTTTGGGTTTGCACCAGCAAGATCATTACAATCTGAATTTACGTTCCCTTTAATTCTATCTGAAGTAATGTCAAACGGAGTATCCAATCTATTCATTCTTAATGGGTTTCCACTGGTGGTATTAGAATTAGCTCTATTGGCTATGAATACTTGAGTACCATCAGGACTAAATGTTACATCGTATGGATCCTGAGAACTATCTACATCTATTAGAGTACCATTTATGTCTTTACATTCACGATCAAATCCACCTATAGAGTTATTATTACCACCTGGGATTATAGAACCCCTATGTGTAAGAGTTAATGCCTCAGCTAGTGCAAAACTACATAAAAAAAATGATAAAAATAATTGTGCAAGAACTTTTTTCATAATTTTATTTTAAAGCAGGTTTTAAAAGCCTCAACATTTTATTATGTATGTTTTTATTGGCTGATATTAAAACATTGCCAGCTTTTGTTGCACTTTCGTTGCGCCATGTTGANGCAACTCCACCTGAAGCTTTTATTATTGGAATAAGTGGATGAATATCCCAAATTTTATTCATNCATTGAATNACAACATCAATTCTGCCTTCGCAAAAATGAGCNTAACTTAAAGCATCAGCACANGGAAACTGCATCAGTTTTAAAACTNTTGGNATTTTTTTTTGTCGATTAATTGACAACCATCCATGAAANGCACCNGATACTTTCATATCTTTTANTTTTGCATTTNTATTTACTTTTAATCTTGTTTTTTTTTTATTATCAACAACGTAAGCTACTTTATCCGATATGTTGTAGTAATGCTTTTTTAATTTTGGAAAGTTTGCAAGTCCTAAAATTGGGCTTCCTTTGTAGTTTAGTGAAATTAAATTACTCCAAGTTGGGTTTCCGATGACATAAGATCTTGTGCCATCAATTGGATCTATAATCCATGTAAAATCACTCTTTGTTTTTTTATAACCATATTCTTCACCGATAATTTCATGACTTGGGAATTTTTTTTTGATTTTTGATCGGATAAATTTTTCAAATGCTTTATCTGAACTAGTTACTGGATCATAACCCTTGCCTTTAAGTTTGTTAACAACCTTGAAAGGTTTATCTAATTTTTTGTAATAAAAATTAGTAAGATCTCTAGCAAGACTGTTTAGAAAATTAGCGAAATATCTTAATTTTTTTGCATTCAGTTTTTCCATGCAGACGACATACTATTTATCTTGATTAATGTAAATTTATAAATAATTCTTAAGAAACCTTATGAAAATTGAATTAAGTAATAATAAAGTTTTTTATAAAAACGGAACTTCAAGTGAGGAAATTCATCCATTTTGGCTTCGAGAAAGAGCAAATGGGGAAAAGCATTTAGATAAGGGAACTCAACAAAGGCTTTTTGATCCAACTTCTTTAGATGTAGAAGTTCAAATTAAAGAAGCACAAATTAAAGATCAAATTTTAGAAATTAACTTTAATGATGGAGTAAATTCAAAACTTGATATTAATTTAATTGCTCAAGAATTTTCAAAAAAAGATATTGCTGTTCATTCTATTGAAAAGATAAAATGGGACTCTAGTCTCAAATCAATTAAAAATTTTGAATTCAAAGATGACTTATTTGAGTCTGAAGAAATGTATAATATTTTAGTTTCTTTCTATAAATATGGATTTGTAATAATTAAAAAAGTCCCAACTGAAGATAACTATTTAGTTAAATTTGCAAACTCAATTGGAAGTGTAAGAAGAACTAATTTTGGTGAACACTTTAATGTAAAATCGAAACCAAATCCTAATGATCTTGCATATACATCTTTGCCATTAGCGCCTCATACTGATAACCCTTATAGAAATCCAGTTCCATGTATTCAAATCTTACATTGCATTACAAATGAGGTTAAAGGTGGTTTTTCAACTTTGGTTGATGGTTTTACTGTTACCGAAATACTTAAAAAAGATAATCCTGAATTTTATGATATTTTAACTAAAGTAAAAGTTCGTTTTAAATTTATTGATAAAGATATTGTTTTAGAAGATTGGTCTGAACTTATAAAGCTAGATGAGGATAATCAGTTTAAGCAAGTTAGATTTAGTCCAAGACTTGATTATGTACCAATATTAGAAAAAAAAGATTTAGATCTTTATTATAAAGCTAGAAAAAAAATTTCAGATTTATATAACTCCGAAAAATATAGAATTGAATTCAAATTACAGCCTGGTGATTTATTAATGATGGATAACCATAGATTACTGCATGGAAGAACAGAATTTGATGTAAATGAAGGTAATAGGTTTTTACAAGGTTGTTATATTGAATTTGATAGTACCGAAGGAAAACTTCGTCATCTTAAAAGAAAATATAATTTATAAATTTTCAATTTCCTTTTCTGCTTTTGCAATAGATTTTTCATAATCTATGGACATTTGATCAGCAGAGATAATTTTAATATCCGTAATTCCAAAAAAATTTAGCATTAAAGTTAACCAAGGGGTTAAAAAATCCTCCTTGCTTCCAATTTTTGTTCCTCCTGAAGTAATTACTAAATAAGCTTTTTTATTTTTTANTAATCCAATTCTTTTTCCATCTGGCGTATACTTAAATGTNGTATCAACACGTGCTGCAAGATCAGACCATGCTTTTAAAGTTGCTGGTGGACCAAAATTATAAATTGGTGCTGAGATTATAATTATGTCGCTTTCTTTGAGTTCTAAAACCAATTTATCAGATAATTGAAACATTTTTTTATGATCTTCAGTTTGTTTTTCTAATGGTATCTTCATACCTGACTCGGTTAATTTAGAAATAAAAAGCATTTCATCATCTAAGTCTCTATAGATTATTTCGTCACCAGGTTTTTTAATTTTATTAAGAAGTTTTTTTGATAGTTGTCTTGAAGTAGAGCCTTCTTTTCTAGCACTAGAGTCGATTTGATAAATTTTCATAAACTATCCTAAATTTTGTAAAAAAGGCATATACTTTAATAAATAAAAACCTAAAGCTTGTAACTGATTTGTTAAAATAAGTAACCCTGTTAATAATAATAAGATACCACCTGTTTTTACAATTATATTCATTTTTGTTTTAATATTTTTTGAGACCACCAAAAACTTTTGTAATAAATAGCCCGATAATATGAAGGGTATTGCAAGACCCATTGAATAAGAAAATAATAATATAATCCCTCTATTAATATTTTCCTCTGTTGATGCTAAAGCAAGTATAGAGCCCAAAATAGGACCTATGCATGGTGTCCATCCAAAACCAAAAGCAAAACCAACCAACACTGGACCCAAAATTCCAATATTTTTTTCTGAATGTATTCTTTTTTCGTAATTTAAAAAGCTTATGTTTATTACGCCCAATATTTGAAGTGAAAAAATTATTATTATTACTCCTGCAAAAATTCTTAGTTCGTTAGAATTACTTAGTAACAACTTTCCAAGATAAGTTGCTGCAGCACCGAAAATAATAAAAACAACAGAAAAACCTATAGTGAATAAAATTATTGGAATTAGGTTTATATTTTTTTTTTCAACTAACTCNTTNAGTGAGCTGCCAGAGATGTAGGATATATATCCAGGTATCAATGGTAATACACAAGGTGATAAAAAACTTAGAAGGCCAGCGCCAAATGCAATGAATAATTCAATCATTTAACCAGTATTTTTCATGGCTGCTGATATACCTGCAATTGAAGTCATCATTGCATCATTTAGATATTTTTTGTGATTTTTGTTAATTTTTCTTTTTGAAAGTTTTTTCATAACTGTTGCTTGTAATATATTAAGTACTTCTGAATAAATATCTCTCACAATTATATTTCCCCTAAATTTTTTCCTTTGTCCAATAATAACTTTAGGTGTGATGTTTTTGTTCAATCTTTTAATTGTATTAAATTCATTTCTAAGTTTGTCGCCAACTTTTTTTAAACTTTGGTCTGCTAGGTTAGTTTCATAGACCTCTGAAATATCTGGGTCTACTTTTGAGATAACCATATCTAAAATATCCATTGTTGANTTGAAAAAAGGCCAATTTTTCTCCATATCGATTAGCGTTTTTAAATTTTTTTTAATTGATGAAAATTTCAAGGCTTCGCCTGTTCCAAGCCAAGCAGGTAAAAATAATCTTATCTGAGTCCATGCAAACACCCAAGGTATAGCTCTTAGGCTTTGTATGTTGTCGACATTTTTTCTTTTAGAGGGTCTTGATCCTATAGATAACTTTCCAAGAGCAACATGGGGTGTAACAGTTTTAAAATATTTTATAAAGTCTGAGCTATAATTTATATTTTTTCTGTATGATTTGGTTGAAATTTTTGTCATTGCTTCTATTAAGCTCCTCCATTTCTCTTTAGGTGTAGGAGGTGGTTTTAATGTAGCTTGCATCACGGTACCGATATAGCTACATAGATTATATTTTGCTAAAGGTTCATAACCATATTTTTGTTGTATCATTTCACCTTGATCTGTAATTCTTATTTTTCCATTTACAGATCCAGGAGGTTGAGATCTTAATGTAGATCTTATTGGTCCTCCACCTCTACCAGCAGATCCACCTCGTCCATGAAAGAAAGTAACGTCAATTTTATATTTTTTGGTAAGTTTTAAAATTTCTTCTTGAAGCTTATATTGATGCCAACTTGCTGATAGCTTGCCAGCATCTTTACTAGAATCTGAATAGCCTATCATAATCTCTTGTTTGTAATTTATTAATTTTCTATACCATCCTAGTGAAAACAATTTTTCCATTATTGGTTTAGCATTAATTAAATCATCTAAAGTCTCAAATAATGGAACAACTCTTAATTTATTTTTTATTTTTGCTTCTTTTTGAAGAAATGACACTGTTAAAATATCTGATGCAGACGAAGTCATTGAAATTACATAAGCACCTAAACATTCTGAAGGTTCTGAAGCTATAGCTTTAAAAGTTGACCATACCTCTTTATTTTCCCTGTTTTTAAATATGAAATTATTAATATTATTTTTTTTGCTTTTAAGGTTTTTAGATAAAAAATTAATTTTTTTATTTTCATCCCATTGACTGTAGTTTTGATTGAATTTTTTTTTAACATACTCTGCTATTAATTGTGAATGTCTTGAAGACTCTTGTCTAATATCTAATTTTGCTAAATTTATACCAAAGCATTTTGCTCTCCTCATTAAATCTAAAAGTTCTCCACTTGCAATGTTTTCACTTTGGTTTTGTTCTAGTGACTCCCTTACTACTCTTAAAGGTTTAAGTATTTCCTCTTTAGATGATAGTAAATTTTTAGTATTTAATGGTTTTTTATTAACCAAATATTGTTCTATGGATCTATGTGTAACTCTCATCTTATCCCTTAAGGGTCTTAAATATACTCTGTAAGGTTCAAATGTTTTTCCTGTCTGTTTTTTAATTTTATTTGAACATTTATCCATTGATAGTCCTCGAATAAGTTTAGTTAACTCTTTTTCATATAGTTTAGCTGCTTCCCATCTTGATAATAGAATTACCTCCTTGGTAACAATAGATGTAACATTTGGATTTCCATCCCTATCACCTCCCATCCATGAACCAAATTCAATTGGATTAAAATTTTTTGGAAGATTTTTTCCCATATGTTTCAAGAAAATTGCATTTAATCTTCTATAAACTTTTGGAATTGTTTCCCAAAGACTATCTTCAATTACTGCTAATCCCCATCTAGCTTCCTCAGATGGTGTTGGTTTAAATCTTTTTAAATCGTCAGTATTCCAAATTATTGTAAATTCATCATAAAGTTTTTTTTCTAAAATTTTTGTTTTTGAAGGAAATTTTTTAATTAATTCTCTTTGTTCCATTATTTCAATAATTTTATGGTATTTTTGAATTAATGTTCGTCTTTTAACTTCTGTTGGATGTGCGGTTAGTACTATTCCTATATTAAGATTTTTTGCAATATTGTAGATTTTGTTTGGTGGTATTTTTTTATTTCTAAATAGGCCCTCAAAAATTTCCTCTATAAAAATATTGTCATATTTTTTCTTAGATTCTGAATTTTCAAATTCATCAAGTTTTCTTGATGCATCAATTGTTTCACTCAAATTTATAAAGTTCATGAAATGATTAAATGCTCTTGAGAGTTTAAATATATTTTTTGGACTTAATTTTTGGATTTCGTAAATTATTTTTTTAAATCTAAGCTTATCGTTTTTATTCTTTTTATTTGCTTTAGAAAGTAATCTAATTTTTTCAACCAAATTAAAAAAGTTTTCTCCCTCTTGTTTTTTAATTACTCTTCCAAGTATATTTCCAAGATATCGAACATCGTCTCTAAGTGATTTTGTAGGGATTCTTTCGTAGTAGAGATCTCTTTTTAACATTTATTACTAACCTTTTAATCCAAGGTGAGTATATTTAACATTTAAATAATCTTTTATTGCCATTGAACCACCTTCTCTTCCATATCCAGCTTGCTTAATACCTCCAAAGGGTGCTTCAGCAATTGCAACTAAAGGAGTATTAACAGCAACAGTTCCTGTCTCCATTAATTCAGAGGCTCTGTGCGCTTTTTCCATGGAGTTTGTACAAATATAACTTGATAAGCCAAGCTCATGATTATTTGCCCTCTCAATTACTTCATCAAAAGATTTGAAAGATAACATTGGAACTAATGGTCCAAAAGGTTCTACCTTCATTATTGTAAAATCATCTTTAACATTATCAAACACTGTTGGTTCATAAAAATAACCTTTGTTAAAACCTTGAGGTCTCTTCCCTCCTAAAAGTACTTTTGCACCCTCTTTCTTTGTGGTCTCAACCAATTCCTCAATTTCATTTAATCTTTTTTTTGTAGTTAGTGGACCTAGTTGGACATCAGGGTCCATTCCATCTCCAATTTTTAATTTTTTTGTTTTTTCAATAAAAAGATTTACAAATTCATCTTTCTTACTTTCTTGTATATAAAATCTGTTCGGTGAAATACAAACTTGTCCATTATTTCTAAATTTTGCAGCAATTGCCATATCGGTTGCTTTTTTAATGTCAGCATCATCAAAAACTATAAAAGGTGAGTGACCACTTAGTTCCATTGTTACTCTTTGAACTTTATCGGCTGCTTGTTTGAGAATTAATTTTCCTACTCTTGAAGATCCAGTTATTGATATTTTTTTAACTATATCGGATGCAATTAGTTGTTGGGCAATACTTGGGGGATCCCCGGATAATAAATTAACAACTCCTGGAGGGACACCACATTCTCTACAAATTTCAACTTGTTCCATTACAACACCTGGCGTTATTACATCTGGTTTAACGATTACTGAACATCCTGCGGCTAACGCTGTAGAAATTTTTCTTGCAGATAGAACTAAGGGAAAGTTCCATGGAACCAACGCTGCAACTACTCCGACTGGCTGATAATAAACGTGAACTCTAGTATCTTCAAATCTACTCTCAACTGTTTGACCGTAAATTCTTTTTGTCTCTTCAGCATTCCATTCATATATATCCGCAGCCCCGTTAACTTCACCTTTTGCCTCTGCAAAAGGTTTTCCAACTTCAAGCGTCATCCATTTAGCAAGTATATCCTGCTTTTCTCTCATCTTATCTGCAATTCTTCTTAAAACATATGCACGTTGCCAAGGAGGTGTTTTTTTCCAAACCTCTAAACCTTTTTGTGCTGACAATAATGCTTTATTTACATCTTCCGGAGAAGCTTTAGATGCTTGACCAAGCACTTCTTCATTTGCCGGATTAATTACTTCGTACGTTTCGCCAGTTGAGGACTTATGCCATTTACCATCTGTAAATTGTCCATATTTTTCGTACATATTTTAATCTAGCATGACCTTTTAAAGTGTCTAGTGTGCAAATAAATCATATCTACAAGGCATTCGGGGATATTATACTATCAAAAAAAAGGAGTGTTATATGAAAGCATATATAATGGGAAACTACACTGAAAAAGCTTTTCAAGGTTTTTTAAAAGATCCTACTAGTGATAGAAAAGCAGTTGTGGAACAGCTTGTAAAAGCGATGAGTGGAACTTGTCATATGATGGACATAGTAAGAGGTTCATACGATTTTATAGTTGTTGTTGAAGTACCAAGTTTTGATGATTTCGCAGCAATTAAATTAGTTGTTGAAGCATCAGGAGCTGTAAAAAACTTGTCAATATTAGAGGCAATAGATTTTACAAAAGCTACAACTAAAGCAAGTAAGATTGGCTACAAAGCCCCAGGACAGTAAAAGATAAATTAATTTTTTTTGTCGTTATCTACGACTAAGCAGATTTCTGATTTTGTCAGAAATCTGCGACCTGTTCCGTTGTCTAAAGAGAACATTCCGCCGATGCCCTTTACGGCATCAATAGTTAAATCAGTATGTTTCCATTTTTCATACTGATCATCATTCATATAAAAGGGTACACCTCCAATTTCACCAAGTTTGACATCGCTGCTTCCGACCATATATTCATTTTTAGGATAGCACATTGGAGCACTCCCATCGCAACAACCGCCTGATTGATGAAACAAAAGCTCATCACCATGTTGAGCTTTAATATCTTGAAGTAATTTTAGAGCAGATTCTGTAGCTTTAACTTTCATAAAAATATGGCCCGTGATTCCTCACGGGCCATTATATATTAATTGTTGTTTAAAAGAAGCCTAATTTCTTCTCACTGTAAGACACGTGTAAGTTTTTCACCTGTCTATAGTGATTAAGCATCATTTTATGAGTTTCTCTTCCGATACCTGATTGTTTATATCCACCGAAAGCAGCATGAGCTGGATAAGCGTGATAACAGTTTGTCCAAACTCTACCAGCTTGTATCTCTCTACCCATTCTGTAAGCTATGTTTCCATTTCTAGTCCAAACACCAGCACCTAAACCATAAAGAGTATCATTAGCAATTTCTAATGCTTCTTTCTCATCTTTAAATTTAGTTACTGATACTACTGGTCCAAAAATTTCTTCTTGGAAGATACGCATTGAATTGTTACCTTCAAAGATAGTTGGCTCAATATAGTTTCCTTTTTCTAACCCACTATTGATTTTAGCTACATTTCCACCACATAGAACTTTGGCACCTTCTTTCTTACCTAAATCAAGGTAAGATTTAATTTTTTCCATTTGTTCTAGTGATGCTTGAGCACCAATCATAGTTTCCATTTTTAAAGGATTGTCTTGCTTAACAGCTTTAGTTCTAGCAATAGCCTTTTCCATGAACTTATCGTAGATAGATTCTTGGATTAGTACTCTGCTTGGGCAAGTACAAACTTCACCTTGGTTCAATGTAAACATTGCAAAACCTTCAAGACATTTATCTAAAAAGTCATCATCTTTTGCCATGACGTCTTCAAAGAAAATGTTCGGAGATTTTCCACCTAGCTCCAACGTGATCGGTATTAGGTTTTGCGACGCGTATTGCATAATTAATCGACCAGTTGTTGTTTCACCTGTAAAAGCAATCTTTTTGATTCTTTTAGATGATGCTAATGGTTTACCAGCTTCTAAACCAAAACCACTTACTACGTTAACTACACCTGGAGGTAATAAGTCTCCAATTAGTTCCATAAGTAACATGATTGATGCTGGTGTTTGCTCAGCAGGTTTTAGCACAACACAGTTTCCTGCGGCTAAAGCTGGAGCAAGTTTCCAAGTTGCCATTAATAGTGGGAAGTTCCACGGTATAATTTGTCCAACTACACCTAGTGGCTCAGGAATGTGATAAGAGTATTCATTGTTACTGATTTCAGCAACTGAACCCTCTTCCGCTCTGATTACTCCAGCAAAGTATCTCCAATGATCTATTACTAGTGGTAAATCAGCCGCCATACATTCTCTGATTGGCTTACCATTATCTAAACATTCTGCTGTTGCTAGCACATTAAGATTTTTCTCAATGATGTCAGCAATTTTTAAAAGAATGTTTGATCTTTCCGTAATTGAGGTTTTACCCCAAGCTGGGAAAGCTGCGTGAGCTGCATCTAGTGCTGCATCTACGTCTTTTTCATTTGATCGTGCAACAGAACAGATTTTCTCATTTGAAATAGGAGAAGTATTATCAAAATACTTACCAGATTTAGGCTCTACAAATTTACCATTTATGTAGTTTCCATATTTTGCTTTAAATGGAAATTTAACCTTTAAATGAGAGGTATCTAGAACTGAAGACACTTTCATTGCTTCTGCACTCATTTTTCCTCCATTGTTTTTGTTTCGCACATTTTTTGATTTGGTCTTAAGACTTTTTTTCTTTAAAGATTTAGAAATTTTCTTTGTCGCTTTTTTTTTTGATTTAGATTTAACCGACTTTTTAGATTTCTTTCTTTTTTTAGTCTTCTTAACCATTTCTATAATTTAAATTAAAACGCTTTTTGAATATCTTGTAAATGAGTTAAAATAATTACAATCTTGAGTTGAAAAATTATAATATCAAAAAGTCTAAGTTTTATGCTAAAATATTTATTGTAAATATGGCAATTCATTTAACTTCACAAAAAATTTTAAAAGATTGGACAGATTATAACAATCACATGAATGTGGCTTACTATGTTTTAATTTTTGACCTTAACGGTGCAGAAAAATTAATGACAACATTTAACATGGGTGAAGCATCAGCAAAGAGTACAAAAAAAAGCACAATGGTTGTTGAATCTCATATCACTTATAACCAGGAAGTGAAAGAAGGGGACAAAGTTGATGTAAATTTACTCTATTTTGATCACGATAAAAAAAGATTACAATATAAGTTAGAGATGGTTCACAGTGAACAAAAATATTTGGCATCCACTATTGAGATTTTATCTTTATATGTTGATCTGGGTCAAAGAAAAGTATCTGAATTTGAGGAAGATAAAATTAAACTAATGGAAGATTTTATAAGAAAAAATAAAAATAATTTTAATGCTGAAAATCTGATGTTTTCATCTAAACTTAAAAAATAAATTCAAATTTTTTCTTTTCTTGTTGCTATGTAAACTCCTATAGTTGCAACAAAAAAACCAAATATATCAATTGAATTAAGCGTTTCATTTAGAAATATCCATGCAATAATCGCTGAAGTTGGTGGTATTAGAAAAAAAACAGAAACAGTTTTGCTAGCTGAGTTATTTTTTATTAAATACATTAGGATAGTAAAAGCACCAAAAGACACTAATAAAATTTGATGCGACATTGCTAATATAAAAGTTGGGGTAAAAGAGATTTCAGGTTTTGCAAAAAAAATAATAACTAAAATATGAAATAAGCACCCCCCTATTGCTTGATACATATTGCTTGAAGAAAGTGGCAAATTATTACTTAATTTTTTTTGCCAAATTGTTGAAAATGTAATTGCAAAAAGACTTATAAAAGCCGCTAAAACACCATTTAAAGGTAAGTTTTTGCCAATATCAAAACCAAGGACAAGACTTGCCCCAGTAAATCCTAATATCATACCGATCCATTGAGGTTTTGTTATTTTTTCATTAAGCAATGGTCCTGCTAAGATATTTGTTAAAACTGGTTGTAAAGTTACAATTAAAGCTGTGATACCTGTGGGCATTCCAATTGAAATTGAGTAAAAAACTCCTCCCAAATAAAATCCATGAAAAAGAACTCCACTTAAAATTGATTGAATAATATTTTTATTTGAGGATTTAAAAGTGTTGTTTGCAAAAATAGAAAATAAGAAAAAGCCTATTGAAACAAAAAAAAATCTAAATGCTAAAGCAGCAAAAGGATCACTGTAATCTATAATAGGTTTTGTAGTTATAAATGCAGAAGACCAAAGTAATATAAATATTATTGGAAACAGCTTTATCATTAATTATACCTATATTAATTTCACGTGAAACCACAGAAAAACCTGCGATTGAAAATATTAATATTATTATTTAAATCTACTACATGATGTATATGATTTAATATTTATTCTACCTATAATTGAAGTTTCAATGTATGCTGTTGGTGTAATGAAAACTGACTTTTTTAAAACTACAAAAATTCTTGATGGAGGTATGGGGCAAGAGTTGCTTGCAAGGGGTCTAATTACAAAAGGAACTCTTTGGTCTGCAAGTGCTCTAATAAATGAGGAAAATCACGGTTTAATTGTCGATACGCATCGATCATTTATTGATGCTGGAGCTGATGTAATTGTAACTAATAACTTTAGCGCAAGAAAGGTAAGGCTTGAACAAAACAAAGTGGAAAATACTTTTGAATATATTAACAAAAAAGCTGGTGAGTTAGCGGTAAAAGCTAGAGATATTTCAAAAAAAAATGTTTTGATTGCGGGTGGCTTACCTCCGCAAAATGGTACTTATGTTCCAGATGATAGAGATAAAAGTATCATTGAAAAAAATTTTAAAGAGCAATCTGAGTTAATAAATCCATACATAGATTTTTTTTATTTAGATGTTTTTTCTAGTAGCTTGGAAGTGGAAATTGCTCTGGATATAATTGAAAAATTCAATAAGCCAGTTTTAGTAGGATTACACTTTAAAAAAAATGGAAAACTTCCGACAGGTGAAAATATATCTGAGGTTATAAAAAAATACAAAAAACATAATTGGCTTGGGATAATTGCGGCATGTGTTTCATTAGAAATTATTGAAGAACATATCGATAAACTTAAATCTTTTGATTTACCATTTGGGTTAAAAGCCAACCTATGGAAAGAGCAAGAACCTTTGCCAGTACATAAATTTAATCACTCTAAACCTGATGAAATTGGAAAAAATCCAAATGAAATTATGGGCTCTAGAAAAGAGGTGACGGGTGAAATTTTTTACGATTTTTCAAAGAGACTTAAAGATAAGGGAGCAACAATTTTTGGTGGATGTTGCGAAACAAATTCCTCACATATAGCTGCATTATCAAAGCTTAAATAAGCTTCTTTTGATCACCTTTTTTTACAAAATAAATTCCGATAATTATCGCTAATAAAGAAATTAGTACTTTTGTGGTAATAACTTCTCTCAAAAAAATATAACTTAAAATAACACCAAAAATTGGTATTAAATAAGCTACTTGTGACTGAAATATTAATCCATTTTGTTTTAATATTCTAAATCTTAATAACCAAGCAACACCTGTTGATACTATGCCTAGATAAATAACTGATATTGTTGAGTCTAATCTAGGACTTAAATTCCAAGGCTGTTCTAAAAAACTTACTATAGGTAAAAGAATAATTGTTGCCCAAATAAGAATTGACCCTGTAACGTTTTCGTTCCTTTTTTTACTGATTTTTAATGTTAGAACTCCGCCAATTACATAACAAGTTGAACCAAATAATATTAGTAATGCTGAAATAAAATTATTTTCATTAATAACAATATTGTCTGAAAATAAATAAACTATTCCAAAAAAACCAATAAGAACTCCAATTGTTTTTATTAAATTAAATTTCTCATTTTTAGTATAAAAATGACCTAGTATTGTTGAGCTTAATGGAGTTGTTGACATCAAAATTGCAGCAAGATTACTTTGAACAGATTTAACCCCATAAGCAATTAGAAAAAAAGGTACAACTAGATTAATAAAACCTATCGAAGCAAACCATGGCCAATCTTTTGAAAATGCTTCAATTTTAATTTTTTTATAATAGCAAAGTAAAAGTACAGGTATTGATCCAAGCAAGACTCTTAGAAATGCAATTGTAACAGGGCCGAAAGAATATGTTGATATTTTAATGTTAAAAAAAGCTGAGGCCCAAATTAACGCTAAAATAACTAGTAAAGTATAATCTGTTAATGTTGGAGTTTTCATTCTGAAATTTCCATAATTTTTCCACTAGTTATTCTCACTAAATTTTCTAAATCAATTTTGAAAATTGCATTAGGATGTCCGGCTGCTGCATAAATATCCTTAAATCTACTTAGTTGATTATCAATCATAATTTCAATTTTATTATTTAGACCAATTGGAGAAACTCCTCCAATAGTGAAACCAGTGAGAGTTTTTACAGACTCAGCATTTGCCATGCAAACATCTTTTTTACCAGTAATCTTTTTTAGTTTGTTCAAAGAGCACCGTTTATCCCCAGAAATAAGGCATAATACGAATGTATCGTCTGTTTTGATTAAGAGACTTTTAACTATAGCTCCTACTTTGCATGATAAGGCCTTTGATGCATCTAAGGCAGTTCTAGCTGATTGATCCAAAATTTGGACTTTGTAAGATTTATTAAATTTTTCCAATTCTTGCTTAACTCTTTTTACAGTTTCTTTATCTAATAAGTTTTCCATACAACTAAAAATTGATTGCTTTATTTATATAACTAATATTCAATATATGCACTAATTGCATAGGTGATATTAATTATATAAGCGTTATTATTACATAATTTTTTGGTATTACCACGGCTAACAAGAGAGGTTTATGAGCGCAAACGATGTATTAAAAACAATTAAAGATAAAGATATAGAATACGTAGACTTAAGATTTACAGACCCTAGAGGAAAACTTCAACATGTTACTATGGATGGTAAAATGGTTGATGAGGGAATGCTCAATGAAGGAATTTTTTTTGATGGTTCGTCAATTGCTGGATGGAAAGCAATCAACGAGTCAGATATGATTTTAAAACCAGATTTATCTAGAACAGTTGTCGATCCTTTTACATCTCATAATACTTTAAATATATTTTGTGATGTTTTGGATGCAATTAAAAAAGATCCATATGAAAGAGATCCAAGAGGTACAGCTAAAAAAGCAGAAGCATATTTAAAAAGTTCTGGAATTGGAGATAAAGCGTATTTCGGACCTGAGGCTGAATTTTTTGTATTTGACGATGTAAGATTTAAAAATGATATGAATGAGACCGGATTTAAAATCGATAGTACTGAGGGTCCTTATAATACCGGAAAAAAATATGAAAATGGTAACATGGGACATAGACCCGGAATTAAAGGAGGTTATTTTCCAGTTCCACCTGTGGATAGCGCTCAAGATATGAGAAGTGAGTATTTAAAAGCAATGAAAGATATGGGTATAAAAGTAGAAAAGCATCACCACGAAGTTGCTCCTAGTCAACATGAGCTTGGAATGTACTTTGGAACTCTTGTTGATCAGGCAGATAATTTACAACTTTATAAGTATGCTGTTCACATGGTATCACATTCATTTGGTAAGACTGCAACCTTTATGCCAAAGCCTGTAAAAGGTGACAATGGATCAGGTATGCACGTTCACCAATCGATTTGGAAAGGTGATACTGCATTATTTTCTGGAGATAAATATGCAGGTTTATCTGAAACAGCTTTGCATTATATTGGTGGTATCTTAAAACACGCAAAAGCTATCAATGCATTTTCTAATGCAACAACTAACAGTTATAAAAGATTAATTCCAGGATTTGAAGCGCCTGTTCTTCTTGCATACTCAGCAAGAAATAGATCTGCGTCTTGCAGAATCCCAATTACGCTAAGTAAAAAAGCGGCGAGATGTGAGATAAGATTTGGTGATGCCGCAGGTAATCCATATTTAACTTTTGCAGCTATGTTAATGGCTGGGCTTGATGGAATTAAAAATAAAATTGATCCGGGTAAATCTTTTGATAAAGATTTATACGCTCTTTCAGAAGATGAAGTTAAAAAAATTCCAACTGTTTGTGGATCTTTAAGAGAGGCAATGGAAAGTTTAGATAAAGATAGAGATTTCTTAAAACAGGGAAACGTATTCACTGATGATCAAATTGATGCTTATATTGCATTAAAATTTGAAGAGATACATAACTTCGAACACACACCACACCCGATTGAGTTCGATATGTATTACAGTTGTTAAATATTATTGTCTAGTGGTGGCAATTTTGTTTTTGCCTGGACCTTTTTTAACAATGTAATCTTGAGTTCCATTTGCACCAGTATCAACAGATTTGATAAGAGATCTTAAAAAAGTTTTTCTCTTTTCTTTTCTATCTTCTGATTTTTGCAAATTTCTAAATTCAAAAACGTTCATGAAAATAAATTATATTATATATGCATTTTTTGCAACTCTGATATGCTCAAAATGGATATTAGATTTTGAAAGACTCCCCACACCCACAACGCTCGGTTTCATTAGGGTTTTTAAAAACAAAAGATGAGGAAAATTCCTCTTCTTTGTAATCCATCTCTGTTCCTAAAAGGTACATAACTGCTCCGGGATCGACAAAAACTTTTACTCCTTTTTCCTCAATGAGCTCATCCTCAGGTTTTGATTCTTTGGCATATTCCATTACATATTCCATCCCAGCACATCCACCGCTTTTTACTCCAATTCTGACGCCCAATGATTTTTCATCTTTTGATAAAACTTCTTTAATTCTTGATGCTGCTTTGTCGCTTAATGTAATTATTTGTTTCATAAATTTAATTCTAATTTTGCAGCCTCAGACATCATTGTCTTATCCCAAGGAGGATCCCAAACTAGCTGTAGATCTACATCCTTTACCTCTGGCAGCTCCATAATACTATCTTTAACTTCTTTTGGCAAACTTTCAGCTACTGGGCAGTTTGGTGTTGTTAAAGTCATTTTTACTTTGACCAGGTTTTCACTTTCTACTTTTATATCATAAATCAATCCCAGCTCATAAATATTAACAGGTATTTCTGGATCATATATTTTTTTAATTTCAGTAATTATTTTTTCTTTTAAATTCATATTATTCAAATTTATCTGTATTTGTCTCTTCGTTAGCATTTTTCATTGCTGCAGTAAGTGTATGCCAAGCCATTGTTGCACATTTAACTCTCATAGGATATTTTTTTACACCCGACAAAGACATTAACTTAGTTTTTTCATTTTCACCTAAGATCTTAGATTTAAGTTCTGGGTTCTGCTTTATCATTTCTAAAAAATCATCTACTAATTCTTTGACCTCTACCTCTTTCTTTTCTTTCATTAAATCTGTCATTATTGAAGCTGATGCCATTGATATTGCACAACCGCTACCCTCAAATGCAATATCAGATATTTTATTATTTTCATCAACCTTCAAATATATATGAACCTTGTCACCACATAAAGGATTGTGCCCCTTAGCATCTTTATTAAAGTTATCCGACTTTTTTAAATTTCTTGGATTCTTTCCGTGATCTAAAATAATCTCTTGATATAAATTTTTTAAATCCATTATCCCTCAAATATTTTTTTACATTTATTTAATGATTCATTTAATTTATCTAAGTCATCTTTGGTATTATAAACACCTAAAGAAGCTCTTGCTGTTGCAGATAAACCTAATTTGTCATGTAAAATTTGACAGCAATGATGCCCTGCTCTTATTGCTACTCCGTCCTCATCAAGTATTGTTGCAATATCGTGAGCATGAACCCCATCTAGAGTAAAAGATAAAACTGATCCTTTATCTTTTGGGCTACCTATTAATTTTACAGAATTATTTTTTCTTAAAATTTCCTCTCCATATTTTGTTAGTTCGTTCTCGTGCTTTTCTATGTTTTCAATACCAATCTTGTTTAAAAATTTTATCGACTCTCCAAAAGCTATTACTTGAGCTGTAGCCATAGTTCCTGCCTCATATTTATTTGGCAGCTCTCCAAAAGTAATGCCTTCCTTTTTTACTTCTCTAATCATTCCACCACCACCTTGATACGGAGGTAATACCTCAAGCCATTTTTTTTTTGCATAAAGAATTCCAAGTCCAGTTGGTCCGTACATTTTATGACAAGATATAGCGTAGAAATCACATCCAATGTCTTGCATGTCTAATTTTAAATGTGGTGCACCCTGGCAACCATCTACAAGAACTGGAATATTTTTTGAGTGTGCAAGCCTTGTTATTTCTTTAATAGGTAATATTGCACCTGTAACATTTGACAAATGCGTAATTGCTATAATTTTTGTTTTTGGAGTTATATTTTTCTCTATGCTNTCAAGAGTAACTTCTCCATCAGAATTGAATTCNGCAAACTTTATTTTTACTCCTTTAGACTTTCGCAAATAATGCCAGGGAACGTAATTTGAATGATGCTCAAGCTCAGTTAATAAAATTTCGTCGCCTTCCTCAAGAAACTTCTGTCCAAAAGTGTTAGCAACTAAATTAATAGCCTCTGTGGCTCCCTTGGTAAAAACAATTTCATTAGGATCTTTTGCATTAATATATTTTTGAACTAAAACTCTTGTATTTTCATATAAATTAGTTGCTGCTACTGCTAAATAATGGACGCTTCGACCAACATTTGAAAATTCTTTTGTATAAAAATCATAAATTCTATCAACAACCACTTGTGGTTTTTGAGATGAATTTGCACTATCTAAATAAACTAGATCATTATTTTGAACCTTATTATTAAAAATTGGAAATTGTTTTTTGATGTTATTTATATTCATTCTTTGTAACCCATGATTTCTTTTATAAATTCCTTAATTTCGTTATCAGTTATTTTTTCAATTACATCTAACAGGAAACCTTTAATCAAAAGTTTTTTAGCCTCGTTATATGTAAGGCCTCTTGATCTTAAGTAAAAAATTGAGTTTTCATTTAAATTTCCAGAGGCAGAACCATGAGAACATTTAACATCATCAGCATAAATTTCTAATTCTGGCTTTGCATTAAATTCTGTTTCATCATTAAGTAAAATTGCTTTACTTAATTGATAACCGTCTGTTTTTTGAGCAACTTTGTCTACATAAATTTTTCCTTGATATACTGATTTGGACTTGTCACTCATTACACTTTTTATTAATTGAAAACTTTTTGTGTTTTCACTAAGATGATTAATCTGAGATCTTATTTCATGATGATTTTCTCCACTTAATGAAAATATACCATTAACAAATGCAGATGAAAATTTATCTTTTAAATTACAATTAATTTCATTTTTAATAAATTTTGATCCTCTAGATAAAATAAATGTCTCAGAAATGCTGTTAGTATCCTGTTCAATGTTATTATAAGAATATTGAACATTATTATTTTCACCGCTGTCTACTTTGAAATTTTTTAAAATTGCGTCTTTTTTAAGATCAAAATTATAAAAAATATTTATAAAATTCTTTTGAGATTTGTCATTAAATACATCGATTAATTTTAAAGAACTATTAGCTTCTAAAATGAAGTTTAATTGTAAATTAATATTGGTAGATTTAGCTTCGTTGTTCACTAAGTGATAAATAATCAAAGGTCTTTTTAATTTATAATTACTTTTAACAGTAATTAAACAATTATTTTCATTAAACATATTGTTTAATGTTAATAAGGAATTATTTTCAGATCTAATATTTATTTTTTTGTCATTTGAAATATTGATTTTGTTTTTATCTTCGAAATTAAAATCTATATTTTCAATTTTTCCATTTAAAAAAATAATTTTATTATGTTCAAATTTGTCTATAAAACTTAAATTATCTGTTTTATTCGAAAAATTATTATAAAAATTTAATTCGCCAATATTTTTGCTTATTATTTGATTTAAATCTGAAAATTTCCAGCTTTCCTTTTTTTTACTTGGAAAACCATCTTTTAAAAAATTGTTAAGATATTTTTGTTTAATATCAAGCTCCTCTTTTGGCAGAGCTTCCTTAAAAGTTTTATCAAAGTCTAATTTAATTCTGTTTTCCATTTAGTTAAAATTTTCGTAACCTTTCTTTTCTAATTCCAAAGCTAATTCTGGACCACCAGATTTTATTATTTTTCCATTCATTAGAACATGTACAAAGTCTGGTTTTATGTAATCAAGTAATCTTTGATAGTGAGTAATAATCAAAAAGGCATTATTTTTTTTTCTTAAAGAGTTAACTCCATCTGCAACTGTTTTTAACGCATCAATATCAAGTCCTGAGTCTGTTTCGTCTAAAATTGATAATTTTGGATTCAAAATTGACATTTGTAAAATTTCATTTTTCTTTTTTTCACCTCCAGAAAAACCTACATTTAATTGTCTGTTAAGTTTGTCTTCATCAAATTTTAACTCTTTTGATTTTTGTTTAACTAAATTCAAAAATTCGATTGCATCTAGTTCTTTTTCTCCTCTTGCTTTTCTGATTGCATTTAGAGAAGTTTTTAAAAAAATATTTGTATTTACTCCAGGTATCTCTAGTGGATACTGAAATGCTAAGAATATACCTTTGTGGGCTCTTTCCTCTGTCTCTAAATCAAATAAATTACTTTCTTCAAATAGTATTTCGCCAGATACATCGTAACCTTTTTTNCCTGACAATATATTTGATAGAGTGCTCTTACCTGACCCATTAGGTCCCATTATTGCATGAACTTCGCCTGGCTTTATTTCTAAATTAAATCCATTTAAAATAGATTTGTTATCAATATTGGCTTTTAAATTGCTTATTTTTAACATTACCCTAAATTCCTTTTATCCTACACTACCTTCTAAGCTTATACCTACTAACTTCTGTGCTTCGACTGCAAACTCCATAGGTAATTGCTGTAGAACTTCTTTACAAAATCCATTGACTATTAATCCCACTGCCTCTTCTGGATTTAAACCTCTTTGTTGACAATAATGAAGTTGCTCCTCACTAATTTTAGAAGTTGTTGCTTCGTGAGCTATAGTCGAATCTGAATTTTTATTCTTAATATATGGAACTGTATGGGCTCCACATTTATTTCCCATTAATAAGGAGTCACATTGTGTATAGTTACTTGAGTTTTTAGCTTTTTGAGAAATGTCTACTAATCCTCTATAGGTCATATCAGATTTACCAGCACTTATACCTTTTGATATGATTTTACTTTTTGTATTTTTTCCAATATGAATCATTTTGGTTCCAGTATCAGCTTTTTGATGATTATTTGTAATAGCTATTGAATAAAACTCACCTATAGAATTATCTCCACGGAGTATACAGCTAGGATATTTCCAAGTTATTGCAGAACCTGTTTCTACTTGAGTCCAAGAAATTTTGGAATTTTTTCCTTTGCAAAGACCTCTTTTTGTTACAAAGTTATAAATCCCTCCTTTTCCATCTTTATCACCTGGATACCAGTTTTGAACTGTTGAATATTTAATTTCAGCATCGTCTAAAGCTATTAACTCAACATTAGCTGCATGCAATTGATTTTCATCTCTCATTGGGGCTGTACACCCTTCTAGATAGCTTACATAACTACCTTTATCCGCAATAATCAAAGTTCTTTCAAATTGTCCTGTATCCGATGCATTAATTCTAAAATATGTAGAAAGTTCCATCGGACATCTAACTCCAGGTGGAATATAAACAAATGAGCCATCAGTAAAAACAGCTGAATTTAGTGTAGCAAAAAAATGATCAGTTAATGGTATAACTGTACCAAGATATTTTTTAACTAACTCAGGATGTTTTTGAACAGCTTCTGATATCGAACAAAAAATTATTCCTTTTTCTGTGAGGGTCTCTTTGAACGTTGTTGCTACGGAGACTGAGTCAAAAACTGCATCTACAGCAATACCATTTAATCTTTTTTGTTCCTGTAATGGAATTCCAAGTTTCTTATAAGTTTCAAGTAATTTTGGGTCTAATTCGTCTAAACTTTTTGGCTTTTCTTTGAAACTTTTTGGTGCAGAATAATAGTAAAGATCTTGGTAATCAATCTTAGGATATTTAGGCTTTTGCCAATCAGGTTCTTTTAAAACTTTCAATCTTTCAAATGCTTTCAATCTCCAATCAAGAAGCCACTTAGGTTCTTTTTTGATATTTGAAATAAATTTAATGACATCCTCATTTAATCCTTTTGGAGCTTTATAATTTTCAATATCAGTTGAAAAACCATATTTATAATCTTTTAATTTTTCTAATTCTTTTTCTCTCATTATATTCTATTTTGATGTTTGTTGATTAAATCACTAAGTTTCTTTTTTTCGAAAAATGAATTTATATATATTTCTAGTTCATCCCATAAATTATGTGTAATGCACTTGACTGATTTACCAGTACAACTTTTTTTAATATCCTTTTTGCAAGCAATGGTTTTTACTTTTTCATCTAAAGCTAAAAATATTTCAGCAATTTTAATATCTTCTGGGTTTTTATTTAATACGTAACCACCATTAATCCCACGAACACTTCTAACTACATTATTTTTTTTTAATTTTAAAAAAATTTGCTCTAAATAAAGAATTGAAATGTTTTGTCTTAATGAAATGTCTCTTAAGCTCACTGGATTTTGAGATGAAAATTTCGCAAGATCTGCTAATGCCATTACTGCATATCTGGATTTAGTATTTAGCTTCATAAGTGTTATTTTATGCGACTTATATATATACCCGACTAAAATAGTCAAGTTTAACAAAAAATTAAAAAGACTCGCAAATCGTCCCATGATTGTTATATAAAGTTTTTCTGTGAGAATAATTATCATTAACACTTATGGAAAATAAAATAGACGAAATCTTTATACCGGGTCCAGCTGGAAGATTAGAAGCTAAATATTTTAAAAGTAAAAAAAATACCTCACCTATTGCACTTGTNCTTCAACCACATCCTCAGTATGGCGGAACAATGAATAANAAAGTGGTNGTAGAAACTTTTAATATTTTTAAAGAAAATAATTTTTCNGTNTGTAGATTTAATTTTAGAGGTGTTGGAAGAAGTGATGGGGAATTTGATAATGGTCANGGGGAACTAGCAGATGCAGCAGCTGCATTAGATTGGCTCGAAAGAGAAAATTTGGATAATTCCCAATGCTGGGTATCAGGTTTTTCATTTGGCTCTTTAATTGCAATGCAACTTCTCATGAGAAGACCAGAAATAAACAGATTTATTGCAATATCACCGCAACCAAATGTTTATGATTTTTCATTCTTATCGCCTTGTCCAACGTCAGGATTGATGACGTATGGTAAAAAGGATGAGCTAGTTCCAATTGAGTTTATCGAAGAATTAAATAAAAGATTAAGTGCTCAGAAAGGTATAAAAGTTGAATTTCAATCTGTGCCAGATGCTAATCATTTTTTCTCTAAATCTGAGAAAAACTTAATTAATACTTTAGAAAAGTACATAAAAAAAGAAACTACTGTATTCTAAAAATTTGAAACCGAAACTCCACCTGAACTTGGTTCTTTACATCCGGTCGTTTCAGGAAACGAAATTGGTAAATTAAGAAGTGATCTAATCCCTAAGAAAGCGAAAGCTTGTGACTCGACAAAGTCACCATTTAAATCTAAATTATCAATCATATTTATTTTTTTATTAATTTTTTTTTCTATTTTTTTAATTAAAAATTTATTCTTTCTTCCACCACCAGATACATAAATATTATTATTTGAAATGTTTTTTGAAATTATTTCAGCAGTAAATTCTGCTAATGTAGCTGCTCCATCATTTAATGATAATCCTCTAACAAATGAATAATCAAAATCTAAAATATCAAATGATTTTTTATTGCTAATATTACTATTTAAAAAAAAATCTAAAGCATTTTCCAAAATTATGTGGTCAATTTTTCCTGACTCTGCAATTTTCCCATCTAAATCAAACAATTTATTAGTATTTTTTTTAATCCATTTATCAATTAAACAATTTCCCGGACCAACATCTTTAGCAAAAATCTTTCCATCATTATTAATAAATGTCTCATTTGATATTCCTCCAATGTTTAAGAACGTAGCAGATTTTTTTTTTGTTAGTTTAAATAAAAGTTTATGGAATATGGGTGTCAGAGGTGCGCCCTGACCACCGTTTATCAAATCATTTTTTCTAAAATCATAAATTACCCTTTTCTTTGTAATTTGTGATAAAAGTCTGCCATCTCCTATCTGCAATGATATTCTTTTATCTCCATCATGAAACATTGTTTGACCATGGAAGCCAATTAAGTCAATTTTTATTTTTTTCTCTGAAAGAATTTTATTTGATATTTTAGCATGAAATAAAGTTATTTTTTTTTCTAACTTTTCTAACTCACTTTTAAATTTAGTAATGTCCTCTTTAGTTAATATTTTATCCCTACAAGAATACAAATTTTCACGTGTATCTTCATCATACTCAAAAAATTCATCATAAATTGGTTCATATTGATCTTTTCCATTGGATGAAATTATGGATGCGTCTACTCCATCCATTGAGGTTCCACTCATTAAACCAAGTCCAAAATAAGTTTCTTTCATTGGTATTTTAAATTAATTTTAATAAAGTATATTGATTCTACACATTTTTAAAAATATGGAAAATTCATTCTTAAAAGAATTCAAAGAGCGAGAATATTATAATCAGTGCACAAACGAAATTGAGCTTGAAAATATTATGGGAAGCTCAAAAATTAAAGCTTATATTGGTTTTGACTGCACAGCTCAAAGCTTGCATGTTGGAAGTCTTTTACAAATAATGTGTTTGCGTTTATTACAAAAATTTGGCCATCAGCCCATAGTTTTACTTGGTGGAGGTACAACTAGAATTGGTGATCCTTCTGGTAAAGAAGAAACTAGGAAAATCTTATCTGAAAAAGAAATAGAAAAAAATATAAAAAATATACAAAATGTTTTCAAAATTTTTCTAAAGACTAAAAATCCAAAAACTAAACCTATTTTCGTAAATAATTTTAAGTGGTTAGGTAAATTAAATTATATTAGATTTTTAAGAGATATTGGTAAACATTTTACAATAAATAAAATGTTAAGTTTTGATAGTGTTAAATTAAGATTGGATAGAGAACAGTCATTAAGTTACATGGAATTCAATTATATGATTTTACAGGCTTACGATTTTTTGGAGTTAAGCAAAACAAAAAAATGTGTCTTACAGATTGGTGGTTCAGATCAATGGGGTAATATTATAAATGGGGTTGATCTTATAAAAAGACATTCTAGCAAATCTGTTTATGGTTTAACAACTCCACTAATAACCTTAGCATCAGGTGCAAAAATGGGAAAAACAGAAAAGGGTGCGATTTGGTTAGACAAAAAACTACTTTCTCCGTTTGATTATTGGCAATTTTGGAGAAATACTGATGACCGGGATGTAATTAAATTTCTAAAAATGTTTACTGACCTTGATTTAAAGGAAATAAATAAAATATCTAATAATGATATAAATTCTCTTAAAATTATACTTGCTAATGAAGCAACTAAAATGCTTCATGGAAAAGATGCTGCTTTGAGAGCACAAAAAACTGCAAAAAATATTTTTGAAAAAGGTTCAATTGGAGATGATCTTCAAACTGTTGAGATAAAAATAAAATTAATTGAGAACGGAATAAATATAATCGATTTAGTTAATTTTACAGATTTATTTGTATCTAAAAGTGAAATTAGAAGAGCAATTAAAAATAAAGGTTTAAAGTTAAATAATATAACAATTGATGATGAAAAATTAATTGTTTCAAAAAATCAATTAGATAATAAAAATTATTTTAAATTATCACACGGTAAAAAAAAGCATATTCTATTAAAATTTACTAATTAGTTTTTTTAATTTTTTCTAAAGTTCTTGTTATAAATCTCGGGGTTAATGTTTTAATAGGATTTACTGTAGTCTTTAAATTTTTTGGAGGCCCTTTAATCTTAAAGCTTACCCCAAAAACCCCCTCGCCTGTTTTCTTACCCACTAAAATATTTCCTAATATAGGGATTGAGGAAACAAATTTATTTATTGTTGTTGCTGGTACAAGTGTTCCTTTTAAACTAACTAATTTATTTTTTTGAACATATCCTTCCATGAGAATAGATATTGCAGGGCCAATGGAATAAATTTCATCTATTGTCATTTTATCATCTTTGTTAGTAAAAATCATTTCAAACTCATTAAATCTTACACCCTCTCCAGTTAATATATCTGCTATTCCTTGAAGAGACGCCAATGTAAGAAGTTTTGTTAACGCTGGTAACTCTTTTAATTTAAAGTCATAAATATTTAATTGAGAACTTGATGTATTATTAATTTTTGAGGATGAAAAATTAATTTTTCCCTCCTCAAAACCTTTAATAAAGTTAAACTTTTTAACGAAAGGTTTTGCAAAGTCAGAATAAAAGGTAGTCACTTGCTCATTATTTTTGGTTAGAATTGAAAGTGATACTTTTTGATTTTTTTTAAATTTTGAATTTAAACTAAGTGAGTTTATTTTACTTCCTATAAGAATAATTTCTCCTGAAAGATCGTTTATAACATGATCTTTATCAATATCATTTTGATCAAATTTAATATTAAAAAGCCTTCTTTGGTTATCAAAGAATTCTACATTTTTTTTTTTATCTCCAGTTAAAGTATCATTTATGATTGAATTAAGAGAAAAATTATTTCCCTCTACTAAATAAGTTTTTTTATTCTTTGTAATAATTAAGTCATTTTTAATTTTATCTTTATCTTCATATTTAAGTTTAATACTTTTAAAATCAGAAATTTTATTTTTGTTATTGATTTTTAAATTATTCACATTGAATTTGTTTTTCTCTGAGGTTATTGATAAATTTTCAATTATAATATTTTGTTTATTTTTATTCAGCTTGATATTTAACTGACATTTAACATCTTCGTTTTTATAAAAGTTAAGTAAACTAAATTTTAAAGGATTTTGATTTAGCGAAAGATTTAAATCAACCTTCGATCTATTTTTAAAATTTTCTATTTCATATTCAATATTTTCTTTTTTTTCAGAAATAAATAGTTCACCTCTACCGGATATTTTAATACCATTTCCATACTCTAAAGAAATTTTATTATTTTTTATATCAATTTTGTTTGTTAAATTCGGCAAAATTTCTTTAAATATTTTATTATTTGTAAGATATTCGGCGCTTTCTATATCGATATTTGATTTAAGATTAAATTTTTTAAATTTTAATTTTTTGTCTACTTCAAACGAAAAATTACTGTCAGAAGATAAAATTAGATTTTTAAAGTTTATATTTTTAATATAGTTAGAGTATAATTCTTGATCAATCTTAGATTTTGAATTTTTTATATTGCCACTAATTTTATAAATATTATTTATTTTTATTAATTGTAAATCATTTGAGGAAATCGCTAGATTTTTATAATCTAAATTTACATCAGTAAGACTAGTNTTTTTTTCTTTATATTTAAACTTAAAATTAATTTTTTTAATTTCATCATTATTGAAAAGTTTCAAAGAATAATCTTTTACTTCTCCGGTAATTAAATAATTATTTTCTATTTCTCCTTTTTGATTTATTTTAAATCTGGCATTGATATTTAACTTTCCACCTGTTGAAACTTTATCAATTATTAACAATTGTGGACTATCTTTAAATGCTCTTGCAAATTTAATAATATTTTTTACTTCATTATAATCTGTTGAAAAATTTAAATTTGTAATTCCGAAATCTTTTTTAAAAAAAGATTTAATGTCATATGTTGTAGAAACTTTTTTTAGATTTAATTTTTTATTAGATATTTCAATTACTGGATTTTTTGTAACTATTAAAACTTTTAATTCAAATAGCTCGATTGTAAGTTTAATTTTTTTTAGTTTTACATCTATTTCTGGATGAATATCTCTAATTTTATCAGAAATAAGTTTATTAAATCTGTTGGTTTCTATACCAAAAATACTTAAATATGTTAACGAAACAAAAAAAATTAAAATTAACGATACAAAAAATATTTTTAATATTTTTATCATTTTAACTAAATAACGAGCTTTCTAAAAAACTATCAATTTCTCCATTAAGAACTTTTTCAGGGTCAGAGCTTTCAAAATTTGTTCTATTATCTTTAACTAATCTATAAGGTTGCAAAACATATGAGCGTATTTGATGACCCCAACCAATTTCTGTTTTAGCGCTCTCATTACTTTCTACTTCTTTTTGTTTTTTTTTTAATTCGTAGTCATAGAGTCGTGCTTTTAACATTTTCATGCATGTTTCTTTATTTTTATGTTGTGAACGTTCGTTTTGACACTGAACCACAATTTTTGTCGGCAAATGAGTTATTCTTACAGCACTGTCGGTTGTGTTTACATGTTGTCCACCAGCACCGCTTGATCTATATGTATCAACTCTCAAATCTTTCTCTTTAATATCAATTTCTATAGTGTCATCGACTATTGGATACACCCAGACACTTGCAAAACTAGTGTGTCTTCTAGCGCCAGAGTCAAAAGGAGATACTCTCACAAGTCGGTGAATTCCAGACTCCGACTTTAACCATCCATATAAATATTCTCCTTCTATCTTAAATACAGTAGATTTTAGCCCAGCTTCATCTCCTTTATGTTCACTGATCAATCCTGTTTTAAATCCCTTGTTTTGAGCCCACTTAAAATACATTCTTTTTAACATTTCTGCCCAATCTTGACTTTCGGTTCCCCCTGCTCCTGCATGTATTTCCATATAACAATCTAAAATATCACTTTCATTTGAAAGAAAACATTTAATCTCATTTTTTTTTGTAATTATTTTTAAATTTTCAATATTTTGAATTATATCTTTTAACATTGATTGATTGTTTTCTTCGTTAGCTAATTTAAATAAATCAGCTAAATCTTTTACTTCGGTCATTGATTTTTTGTGAGTATTAACTAGTTCCTCTAAAAATTTTTTTTTTTTAAAAATTTTTTGAGCCTCAGACTTATTATTCCAAAAATCCGGCTCAAGTATTTTTTGATTTATTTTATCTAAATTAGATATAACTTTATGCTTTTCAAAGATACTCCTGTATTCTTTGGCATGTCTTTTCTATTTCAGCTTTGATATTTGAAAATTCATTTTGCATTAATAGAACCTTAATACATTATTATTTTTTAATCTATTATTTATTTTTGATTTTATTAAATCTTCCTTATTAATATCCTTTTTTTTGAAGACTTCGATAATTGTTTTTTTTGTTCCAAAAGATGCCTTCTCTCCTGTCTCAGAATCAACAACCATCATTACAACATCATTTGCAACTTTAAATGGTCTAGCATCTTTCTTTTTAGTTGAATTCTTTATAAAATTTTTAAAGATCGGCATTGCAGTTTTTGCTCCTGTCTCTCTTTTTCCAAGAGATTTTGGATTATCATGACCAACATATACACCAACAAGCAATTTAGATGTAAAACCTATAAACCATGTATCAGTATTTTTATTTGTTGTGCCGGTTTTTCCTGCTAAATCCAAATTTAGGTCTCTCAAGCCTTTACCAGTTCCTCTTTGAACAACCCCTTCTAATATAGATGTCATTTGATATGCAGTTTCTGGTGAAAAAATTTGCTCAAAGTTGTCAATAATATTTGGATATTGATTTCCCAAATGAGAAATTTCATCACATTTATTACAAACTCTATTATCAGTATTCAATATTGTATTTCCTTCACTGTCTTGAATCCTATCAATTAATATTGGAGTAACTAATTTTCCTCCATTAACAAATGATGAGTAAGCAGAGCTTAATTTTAATAAAGTTGTCTCAGCAGAACCTAATGAGATAGATAAAAGTTCGTTTGGATTATCATAAATTTTAAGTTTCTTTGAAAAATCTACAATTTTATTTAAACCTAAGTCTTGAGAAATTCTAACTGTCATTAAATTCCTAGATTTTTCTATTCCTGTTCTCAAAGTTGATAAACCATAAAACTTTTTTCCATAGTTTTGGGGCTTCCATAATTTCAGATCTGTTCCTTGTTCTAAAACTAATGGTGCATCAAGCACTAAGGATGAAGGTGTATAATCATTTTCTAAAGCAAGAGCATAAATGAAAGGTTTAAAAGCAGAACCTGGTTGTCTTAATGCTTGAGATGCTCTATTAAACTCGCTTTGTTTGAAACTAAATCCGCCAGTCATTGCTAATACTCTTCCAGTGAAAGGATCCATTACGACTATAGAGCCATTTACCTCTGGCATTTGTTTTAAACTATAAATTCCCTTTTTTATTTTTTTTACAAAAATAATGTCACCTTTTTTGAAAATTTCAGAAGTTTCTTTTTTTATCCAATTAATATCTTTGTATTCTATTATACCAGTTTCATTTTTATCTGTTTCAATTTCTATTGAAAATTTATTAATATTTTTTACTATTGCTAAATCCCAATTTAAAACTTTTTCAAGTTTAAATTTTTTTAAATCTTTGCTCCATACCTCGCTATAAACTTTATTATCTAAAGGACCTCTCCAGCCTTTTCTCTTATCATATGCAATAAGTCCATCTCTTAAAGCCTCTGTAGCAATAGTCTGAAGATTTAAATCAAGTGGGGTTTTGATATTCAATCCCTCTTTATAAACCTTATCATATCCAAATTTATCAAGTATATCCTTACGAACATCTTCAACATAATAAAGTGAGTTTTCTAATAATATTTTTTTTCTTTTTTTTAGTTTTATTTCCTCTCTGATGAATGAATTATATTGTGCGGAATTTATAAAATTATTATCAAGAAGATTTTTTATAACCAAATCTCTTCTAAATTTTGCTAACTTTTTATTTTTATAAGGATTATATCTACTGGGTGCTTTTGGAAGTGCTGCAAGTAAGGCGGACTCAACATATGTTAAATCAGTAATTGGCTTATCAAAATATTCCAAACTTGCTGCTGCTACACCGTAAGTTCCTCCACCTAAATAAATTTGATTTAAATAAAGTTCTAAAATCCTCTCTTTTGACAGAGCTCTCTCAATACGAAATGCTAAAATAGCTTCCTTGATTTTCCTATTTAAACTCACTTCATTTGTTAAAAGAAAATTTTTTGCTACTTGTTGAGTTATTGTTGAGGCACCCTCTAGCCTTTTTGAACTTAAGACATTAGAAATATTATTTATTATTGCTCTTAAGACACCTTTTGCATCTACACCTGGATGATTAAAAAAGTTTTTATCTTCTGCAGAGAGAAAGGAGTTTATAATTTTTTCTGGTATTGCATTGTAAGGAACAAAAATTCTCTTTTCTGTTGAAAAATCACTTACTAGCTCTCCATCTCCTGAGTAAACTTTGCTAGATACTGGAGCCTTATAATTTTTTAAAAATTTATAATCAGGTAGATTATTAGAAAATGCCCATAAAATTGATATTGATAAAATGGCTAATACTAAAATTCCACTAATTGCTAAAACTAATACCTTTTTAAGTAACATGCTCATTTTAGTTTATTTATTTATCAAATTTGTTAATGTTAAGGCACAGAATTTATAAATAGAATAAATTAAAAACAATGATCAAAATAATCAAAAAATTATGGAAAAGAATTTATACATTGATGCTTCGCATCCAAATGAAACTAGAGTTGTACTTAAATCAAACGGTAATATTGAAGATTACGAATACGAAAGCTTAAACAACACTTTAGTAAAAAATAATATATACTTAGGAAAAGTAAGTAGAGTTGAGCCATCTTTACAAGCAGCATTTATAGATTTTGGTAAAGACAGACATGGTTTTTTATCCTTTAACGATATTCAATCTGATTATTATCAAATTCCAAAAAGCGACCTAGAGAAAATCAAAGAGGAAGAAGAAAAAGCAAGAGAGGAATTAATAAAAGAGAGTGAAAAAGAGGAAGAAAAAGGAATAGATCAAAATGTAGTTGAGTTAAATGACCCTGTAGAAAAAAATTCTAATGAAAATACTATAAACGAAAAAATTCCACAAAAAAAATATCCAACCAAAAGATATAAAATACAAGAGGTAATAAAACCTAATCAAGTTATTTTGGTGCAAGTTTTAAAGGATGAAAGAGGACTTAAAGGAGCGGCCTTAAGTACTTTTATATCAATTGCAGGAAAATATATTGTATTGATGCCAAACACTCCCAAAGGTGGAGGGATATCAAGAAAAATATTTAATCCAGCCGATAGAAAAAAAATAAGAAATATACTTAATCAAATAACAATACCAAAAGAGATGGGAATTATTGTTAGAACAGCGGGTGCTAATAAAACAAAAAATGAAATAGAAGGCGACCTAGAAAATCTTATTAAAGTATGGGAGTCAATTAAAGAAAATGCAATGAACTCCATTGCGCCTGCTTTAATACATAAAGAAAGCGAAATCATAAAAAGGACACTAAGAGATATTTATGATGAAAGTACTCAAAGTATAATTATTGAAGGTAACGATGGTTATCAAAAAGCAAAAAATTTTATGAAACTTATTATGCCATCACATGTAAAAAAAATAAAAAAATATAGAGACAAAGTTCCCTTATTCATTAAAGAAAAAATAGAGAATAAACTTAATGAAATATTTGAAACTCAAGTTAAACTTAGTTCAGGTGGTTATCTTGAAATTAACCCAACAGAGGCTCTTGTTTCCATTGATATAAATTCTGGAAAATCAATTAAACAAAAAAATGTAGAGAGTACTGCTCTTGATACAAATCTAGAAGCAGCAGAGGAAATAGCGAGACAAATTAAAATTAGAGATTTATCAGGATTAATAATAATCGATTTTATTGATATGATAAATTTTGGCAATAGAAGACTGGTTGAAAGAAGACTGAAAGAAAAATGTAGGAATGATAGAGCAAGAATTCAAATTGGCAGAATAAGCTCTTTTGGTTTACTGGAAATGTCTAGACAGAGATTAAGAGAAAGTTCAATTAAATGGAAAATCTCCCTAACTAATGAGACGTTTGCTTTAAAAATTATTAAATTAATAGAAATTCATATTATAGAAGCAAAAGCGAAAATAATAGATCTTAAATTATGTGAACAAGTTTGTAATTATATTGAAGATTATTTAAGCGAAAACCTTAATTATGTTGAAAAAAAATATAAAGTAAAAATTAATTTAATACCTGAAAATCAATTAATCATCCCAGATTATATTATTCAATTTAAAAACAAGAGTAAAAAAATAATAAATTCTTTAGAAAATTTATCTAAACTAGAATTTCAAAATAGAATTAATGAGGAAAGTAAAAAAATAATTAAAAATGACAGGCCTAAAGGTAAATTTAAAAGAAAAAAATTTTATAAAAAAAAATTTTATAAAAAAAAGACTAAATCAAACCTTTCTTAGGGCTTGAAGCTTTTCCATAAATAGTTTTTTTTATTCTTCCAGATAAAAATGATTTTCTACCTGCTTGAACAGCAAACTTCATTGCTTCAGCCATTTGAATTGGATTTCTTGCCATTGCTATAGCAGTATTTANTAGAACACCATCACAACCTAATTCCATTGCAATAGATGCGTCGGATGCTTGCCCTAATCCCGCATCGATTATTAAAGGTAATTTTGTTCTTGATCTAATAATTTTAATATTAACTTTATTTAATATTCCAAGCCCTGACCCAATTGGTGCAGCAAGCGGCATAATTGCTACGGCTCCTGCATTCTCTAATCTTTTTGCCATTAGTGGATCGTCGGAGCAATAAACCATGACTTTAAAACCTTCTTTAGTCAAAACCTCAGTTGATTTTAAGGTTTCTATCATATCTGGAAATAAAGTTTTTTTATCCCCTAACACTTCTAATTTAACTAATTTCCATCCCCCGATCTCTCTAGCTAGTCTTAAGGTTCTCAGAGCTTCTGATGATGTAAAACAACCAGCAGTATTTGGTAAATAAGTTATTTTTTTTGGATCTATATAGTCCATCAATAAAGGTTTTTTTTTATCAAATATATTTACTCTTCTTACTGCAACAGTTACTATTTGAGCACCTGATGCCTTAATAGCTTCAGAACACTCTTTAAAACTTTTGTACTTTCCTGTACCAACTATCAATCTAGATTTAAATTTTTTATTTGAAATATTTAAATAGTCATGCATTTCTAACCGCCCCCAATAAAATGAACTATTTCTATTTTATCTCCATTTTTAATTTTTATTTTATTAATCATTTTCTTATTTATAATCTTTTCATTTACTTCTACTGCAACCTTCTTTAATGAGATTTTATTAGTACTTAAAAGCGATTTTAAACTAATTTTACTGTTTATTGACCTTTTTCTTCCATTAATCTTTATTTTTACTTTGTTTATTTTTTTCATATTATATAAATATTTTATGACGACTAAAATTTTAATTATTAATGGTCCAAATCTTAATCTATTAGGTGAAAGAGAACAATCACAATATGGAACTAAAAATTTTGAGGAATTAAAAAGTGAGTGTAAAAAAAAAGCAGATGAACTAGGTATAAAAATTGATATTATTCAATCAAATATTGAGGGAGAAATTGTTAGTTTTATCCAAGATGCCAGAAATAAATATAATGGCATAATTATAAATGCTGCTGGTTTCACCCATACTTCAGTTGCTATTAGAGATGCTTTAGAAATATTTAAAAAACCAAGTATTGAATTGCATATATCAAATATTTATAAAAGAGAGGAATTTAGACAAAAATCCTTGATAAGTGGTGTTGTAAATGGTGGTATTTTTGGTTTAGGTACTGAGGGATATATTTTGGCCATAATTGCAATACATAAAATTTTAGCACATGAAAATTGATAAAAAATTAATTAAAGAGTTAACCGGTTATCTTAACGAATTTAATTTAACTGAGTTAGAGTATGCTGATAATGATACAAAAATTAAAGTTTCAAAAGCTCGCAATATAAATGCACCATTTAATGATAATCAGAGTATTCAAGTAAAAAATGATACTACTACTAATAAAAAAACATCTGGCAACCAAGTAAAATCTCCAATTATTGGAACAGCATATTTAGCGCCTGAGCCAGGAGGTAAAAAGTTTACTGAAGTTGGAAAAAAAATTAAAAAGGGTGATACTGTTATGATAGTTGAAGCTATGAAAACTATGAACCACGTTCCATCACCTTTTGACGGTGTTGTAAAAGAAATTTGTGTTGAAGATGGTTCGCCAGTTGAATTTGATCAAATTATTGCAGTAGTTTCTTAATGTTTAAAAAAATTTTGATAGCAAATAGAGGTGAGATTGCTGTCAGAATTATAAGAGCATGTAAAGAGTGGGGAATTTCAACCGTGGCTGTTCATTCTGACGTTGATAGAGAGAGCATGCATGTAAGATTAGCAGATGAAAGTATATGCATAGGTTCTCACCAGCCAGTAAACAGCTATTTAAATATTCCAGCTATAATGTCTGCTATAGAATTAACAAATTCTGAAGCTGTTCACCCAGGATATGGTTTCTTATCTGAAAATTCAAATTTTGCAAAGATATTAGAGGACAATAAAATTAAATTTATAGGGCCATCATCAAAATTGATAAAAATGATGGGTGATAAAATACAAGCAAAAAAAATTGCCAAAGAGCATGGATTACCTGTAATTGAGGGGTCAGATGGAGGAGTTTCAGATATTAATGATGCGAAAGAAATTTGCAAAAAAATTGGTTTTCCAGTTTTAATAAAAGCTGCAGGTGGTGGTGGTGGAAAAGGCATGAAAATTGTTTTTGAAGAAAAAGATTTTGAAAATTTNTTTCTTACTGCAAAATCAGAGGCAAAAAAATATTTTGGAAATGATGAAGTTTATATTGAAAAATTTTTTCAAAATCCAAGACATATAGAAGTTCAAGTTTTATCAGGCAAAAATGGTACTGTTCACCTTCATGAGAGAGATTGCTCAGTACAAAGAAGACATCAAAAATTAATTGAGGAAACTCCAAGTCCAGTTTTAAATGATGATTTAAGAAAAGATCTTTTTTCAAAAACGATTAATATGGTTGAAAAAATTGGTTATGAAGGAGCTGGTACAGTTGAATTTATTTTTGAAGATGGAAAATTCTATTTTCTTGAAATGAATACAAGAGTACAAGTTGAACATCCTGTCACTGAAATGGTTACTGGAATAGATATTATTAAAGAACAGATTTGGATTGCCTATTCTGGTGAAACCGCACTAAAACAAAAAGATATTAATCCAAGAGGTCATGCAATTGAATGTAGGATAAATGCTGAGGATGCGAGTAAGAATTTTCAACCATCTCCAGGTGTTATTGGNATGTGTCATCAGCCCTCTGGATTTAGAACCAGAGTGGATGGTGCAATCTACCAAGGGTATAAAGTAACACCATTTTATGACAGTATGATTTGTAAGTTGATTTGTCATGGCAGAAATAGAACTGAAGCTATTCAAAGGATTTTACGATCTCTAGATGAATTTGTTATAGAAGGTATAACGACTACTATTGATTTACACAAAAAATTACTTACACATAAAAAATTTATAGAATCTGAATTTAATGTTTCTTGGCTAGATAAAGATAAAATAATTTAATAACATTTAGTTATCCAAATATCGTAAACTGGGTGATCAAAAGGTCTTAGAGTTGGGCTAGATGAGAATGTCCAACCATTAAATACAAAAACTTCGTCATTATCATTGCTCTTAAGGTCTTTTACTTGTAAATATGCAGTTATTTCAGGATTATCATCAAATTCAGAATTTTTACATTTTAATGCTTTAATCGAGATGTTTTTAAAAATTTTTTCCTCTAAAATTTTTACCCTCAGTTCATAGCTTTTAGAACTAACTTTATCTAAAACTTTAATTTCTAAATAATTACCCTCCAAAATTGAGTTTTGCGAGTTTGAGGGTATTGTGTAAAGGAGAAAAAAAATAAATAATAAAAAGGAGTTAATTTTTCCAACTAGTATATTTTTTTTTAATTTGATCATTTTTTTTATTTGGATGATATGCTTTATCTGTGCCGGTTAAATTTGGTGAGTGAGGTTTTTGCCATTTATATTTTTTTGTATCATGTTTATATTCAACTTTATTTTTCATGAAATGGATCCAAGAAAACCAATCGTTTGGAATTTTTGACGCATCTATTTCATCTTTATAAATAATCCATCTTTTCGTTTTTTTTTTGTTTTCATAATATTTATTACCAAACTCATCTTTTCCTACGAATTTTCCAAAAAAAAATGTATATAATTTTGTACCTAGGGTCTCTTGATTCCACCAAACAAAAATTTTTTTTAAAAATGTCAACATAATTATTTAACTTATTTTCAATTTTAAATTGCAAAAAATAAATTAGACTAAACTTTTAATTTGTATATACATTATTTAAATAAAGACTCAAAAAAATAAATTTTTATGGCAAAATATTTAGTTGAAACTTATTATAATTGTAGCTTTAAGGTAAGTCATTATTTGGATAAAGTAGACGAAAAAGAGTTATCTAATCTTGAAAACAGAGATGACGGGAAGTTTGAAATACTTGATATCAAATTAGATACAAGAAAAACTAAAAGTTTAGAAAAGAATCAAAAAAATTCAGAGAAAAATACTATAGAAACAAAAACTGAGAGTATTAAAAAACAAATTATAAAAGATAATAATTTGCCTTTAATCAACAAATTGACCGATAGTGTGGGTAGGAGATTTAGTATGCCAGATCGTAGAAAAGGCTATATTCAGAAAGTAACCATTGGGGATCATAAAGTATATTTGCATACAGGAGAATATGAGGATGGAAAAATTGGAGAAATTTTCATTGATACCAGCAAAGAGGGAGAATTAGTAAAAGCTTTAATGAATAATTTTGCAATAGCAATATCTCTTGGTTTGCAATATGGCGTTCCTCTTGATGAATTTGTAAATGCATACGTAGATACAAAGTTTGAGCCATCAGGAAAAGTGTACGGCAACGATAGAATTTTGAGTGCCTCATCAATTTTGGATTATATTTTTAGAGAACTTGCAATATCTTATCTAAGTAGAGAAGATCTTGCACACACACCATCAATTGGAACTGGTATAGAAAAATCAAAAGATAATGAGATGAGTGACAATGAAGATCAAAACCAATTTTTAAAACTTGTAAAAGATATTACTAGTAAAGGGTTTGTAAGAAACAACTACAAAAAAAAACTTGTGGATTTGTCAGATATTAGAATAAATCTCAAAGGAAAAAAATAGCTATTTTTTTTTAATTTGCAATCCAAGCTCTTTCAATTGTTTCTCATCAACCTCGGATGGAGCATCCATCATTAAATCTTGAGCATTTTGATTCATTGGAAATAAAGTAACTTCTCTAATATTTTTTTCATTTGCTAACAACATTACGATTCTATCTAATCCAGGTGCAATACCCCCATGTGGAGGAGCACCATAATTTAATGCATTTATCATTCCTTTGAATTTTTTTTGNACTTCCAATTTTGAATATCCAACTACTGAAAATAATTTGTACATCAAGTCTGGTTTATGATTTCTTATAGCGCCAGAAGAAAGTTCTATTCCATTACACACAATATCATATTGATAAGCTTTTATTTCTAATGGTTTTGAAAAATTTATCTTTGATAAATCTCCTTGTGGCATTGAAAAAGGATTGTGGCTAAATTGGATTTTTTTTGTTTTTTCATCAATTTCGAACATAGGGTAGTCAACAATCCAACAAAAAGCAAAGCTATCCTCATTAATTAAATTTAGTTCTTGTGCAATTTTATCCCTTGCTGATGAAATTAATTTTAACACCTCTTTCTCTTTATCGCACGAAAAGAAAATACTATCTCCAATATTTGCGTTCATGATTTTCATAATTTCTTTAATAGCATCCGATGAAAAAAACTTGCCTACTGGACCTTTAGCTGAAATTTCCTTATCATTTTCAATGGTAAAATAAGCCATACCTGATGCACCTTGATCTTTTGCCCACTTATCAATTCCATCAAAAAAACTTCTAGGTTTATCTTTTGTGTTTGTAGTTTTTATAGCTCTTACTATTGATCCAGATTTTACTAATTTTTTAAAAATTTCAAATTTTACATCTTCTCTTGTGAATATTGATGTTAGATCACATATTTCTAATGGATTTCTCAAATCTGGTTTGTCAGATCCATATTTAAGTATAGCATCCTTAAATGTTATTCTTGGAAATTTTTCGAATAATATTTTTTTTGTAGAAAATTTTTTAAATAGAAGCAACATTAGTTTCTCAACAACTTTAAAAACATCATCCTGTTCCACAAAAGACATTTCAATATCAAGTTGATAAAATTCTCCTGGACTTCTATCTGCTCTTGCATCTTCATCTCTAAAGCATGGTGCAATCTGAAAATATTTATCAAATCCAGATATCATGATTAATTGTTTGAACTGTTGTGGTGCCTGAGGCAATGCATAAAATTTTCCTGGATTTAATCTACTTGGAACTAAAAAATCTCTTGCTCCCTCGGGACTTGACGATGTGAGTATAGGGGTCTGAAATTCTAAAAATCCAAGTTTTATCATTTCATCTCTAATAAAAGATATAATCTTGGACCTAAGAGAAATATTTTCATGAACTTTTTTTCTTCTTAAGTCTAAAAACCTATATTTTAATCTTATATCCTCTGCATATTCTTGATCAGAGAAAACTGGCATTGGAAGCTCCTCGCAAGCTCCCAAAACTTCATAAGATTTGATTTTTACTTCTATCTCTCCAGTTTTAATATCTTTGTTGATTGTATCAGGGCTTCTTTCAACAACTTCACCGACAATTTTTAAAACTGTTTCAAGCTGAATTTTTTCCAGATTTTTAAAAAATTTATTTTCTTTATCAATTATACATTGAGTAATTCCATAATTATCTCTTAGATCTAAAAATAATAAATTTCCATGATCTCTCTTTTTATTAATCCAACCAGATAAAACTACCTCTGATCCTTTATTTTTTTTTGTCAATTCTCCACAAGTATTTGATCTGTATTTATTCAATTTAAAACTCCTAGNACTTCTTTAATAGTTTTAAGGTTTATAGATTTTTTCTTTTTTAAACTCATCTCATCAATCTTATATATAAATTCAAATATTTTGCCATAAGACCTTGTAATTCTTTTTGTTGTATAATCGATAAGTTTTTTATCAATTAATACTTGCCTATCTGATAGATATTTTGAAATTAATACCTTAATGAGTTTATCATCGGGTTTTTCAATTTTTGCAACTAAGCAGTTTTTTGATCTTGATTTTAAATCTTTTAAACCAAATTCAATTTCACTTATAGGCAGCAAAGAATTAATTAATAAATACTTATTAGTCTGATCTACAAAGTTAATAAGAGAAAATAAAGACTTTTCATCAATTTTTTTTTCAAAATTTTCCAATATTATTATTTCATAATATCTGAACTCATTTGTGTTATTAAATTTAAAATCTTTTGCATCTAAAATTATTGATTTACTTTTTTTNGAAAAAATTTCTGATAAGTGTGATTTTCCAGAATATTTTTCTCCACAAAGATTTACAATGTTTTTTTCCCATTTTGGCCAAGAATCTAGTAGATTGAATGCAAAAAAATTGCATTCTGAAACAAAAAAATCCTCTTTTGAATGACTCTTATTTAAAATAAAATCTAAAAGTAATTGTTTATTCTCTCTCATTAGTTCAACTGCCAAATTTGATTGGTTGTATCAATCAAAATATTGTTTTTATTACATAAATCTAGAAATCTAGCAGGTGATCCATTAAATATAATTCTATAATTAATTTTTTTATTATTAAAATCTTTAATAAAAAAATTTGAGACAAATTCTGTGTTATGTAGAAACTCTTTAAATAACTTGTTTTTCTGATAGTCATTTGCATCTACACTAATATTTAAAGGTAGTTTAACTGATCGATTTATTTGATTTATTTTTTTCCAATTATCTTCATAGTTATTTTTTATTGAAATGATTAAGCTTGTTAATTCATTTTCATTGTCCAAATTGATATTATTATAAATATTATTTTGTATTTTTTCGTTATTATTAATGGTTATTTTAGATAAAACCTTTATTTTATCATTGTCTTGAAATATCAAACAAACGATAAAATCTTTTACATTATATTTGTTAATAATATTTGAGTAATTATAATTTTCTAGATTTTCAATATTCTGATTTAAAGTATTTATTATATCAATATCTTCAGTAGGCAATATATAATCTAATAAAAAATGCTTACTTGTTCCAGTAGGCCAATTAAAAAAAAATGGATTTTGATTAAAAAGATTTACAGTAGAATTAGTTGTATCGATTAAAATTGGCAATATAAAAATACTTTTTTTTTTAGGTAGAGAAGGAAAGATATTTTTTTTTTCAAAGAAAAGTAATGTATTTTGTTTGTTAAAATTAACGTCAAATCTAGCAGAATAATAATTTTTAATAAATCTTTCATCTTTAATTTTGAAGGAGTCAATTAAATTTTTGATCTCATTATTTTTAATTCTACTAAGTTTTATCTCTTCGCTTGAAATAACAGTCATTTTCATAAGTTTTTTAAAAGCCTTAATAAATGCTTTGTCCACAACTTTTTCTTTTTTAAAATTAAGTTCAAAGGGTTCAGTTATTTCAATGTCATTTACACTAAATATAGATGATTTTAAATCTGTGCTAGAAAAATTTAAAAATAGAAGTGCAATAAAAAAAATTATATAAGTTTTTTTTAGACTCAAAAAAGTAATTTTTAAATGCATAATTTATTTTAATGAATAATAAAAAATTTACATATGAAAAAAGTGGCGTAAATATAACAGCAGCTGATAAATTTGTAGATTTTCTATCAAAAAAAGCAAAACAAAGTAAAAATAAATCAAAATTTAAAAATATTGGCGGTTTTGGCTCAATATCAGAAATACCAAAAAAATTTAAAAGCCCAAAAATAGTTGCCTCCACTGATGGTGTTGGTACCAAAATTGAAATTGCAAATGCCTTAAACAAATTTGATACAATAGGAATTGATTTAGTTGCAATGTGTGTCAATGATCTTATTGTTCAAGGTGCAAAACCCTTAATCTTTTTAGATTATATATCAATAAATAAAATCGAACTAAAAAAACTTAAATCCATAATCAAAGGAATTCTTATTGGTTGTAAAATTTCAGATTGTGAACTTGTGGGTGGAGAAACTGCAGAAATGCCAGGAACATATGGGAAAAATAAATTTGACATAGCTGGTTTCTCTGTTGGTGTTGTGGACAATAAAAGTTTTATTGAAAAAAATAAAATAAAAAAAGGTAATTTAATACTTGCAATTCCATCAAGTGGAATTCATTCTAATGGATATTCATTGCTAAGATATATTTTAAAAAAAAATAAAATAAATTTTAAAAAGAATAATTTTTTAAAAAGAGAATTAATCAAACCAACAAAAATTTATACAAAAGAAATACTATTGCTTAACGAAAAAAATTTACTTAATGGATGTGCAAATATTACAGGCGGTGGAATAATAGATAATATTAAAAGGGTAATACCGAATGGATTATGTGCAAGTATTGATCTTTCAAGAATAAAAGTTCCAAGAATTTTTAAGTGGATAAAAAAGCAAAATGTAGAGGAAATGGAAATGTTAAAAACTTTTAATTGTGGTGTTGGTTTTTGTATAATTATTGAGAAAAAAAATTTAAATAAAATAAAAAAATTTTTTTCAAAAGAGTACAAACCTTATCAAATTGGTAAAATAATCAAAGGGAAAAATAAAACTCTTTTTTATGATAAAGTCATTTGGTAATAAAACAAAAGTTGCTGTCTTTATTTCTGGAAGAGGAACAAATTTTAAAAGTTTATTTTATTTTTCGAAAAAAAAAAAATCGAAGGTGCAGATTTGTATTGTAATTTCTAATAAAAAGTACGCAAAAGGATTAGATTTTGCAAAAAAACATAATATAAAATTTCAAACTTATACTTTTAAAAATAGTTTAAGAGATGAGTTAAAAGTTTTACAAATTTTAAAAAAAAAAAATATTAATATTATTTGTCTTGCAGGTTTTATGAAAATTTTATCAAAAGAATTTATAAAAAGATTTCAAGGTAAAATCATTAATATTCATCCCTCTTTATTACCAAAATATAAAGGACTTAATACTCATAATAGAGCTATAAATAATAATGATAAATATTCAGGGTGCACTGTCCATTATGTTACCCCAAAATTAGACTCAGGAAAAATCATATTGCAGAAAAAAGTAAAAATTTTTAAAAATGATAATGCTAAAAGTCTCCAAAAAAGGATATTAAAGCAAGAACATAAAATTTATCCCAAAGCTTTAAAAATGATTTTAAATTAGTTATTGAAAAAGAAATTGATCTCGACTTTTGCGTTATCTAAACTGTCTGAACCATGTACTGAATTTTTATCTATAGATAAACCAAATTCTTTTCTAATTGTTCCATCTTCTGCATTTTTTGGATCAGTAGCGCCCATTAGTCTTCTATTATCTAACACTGCTCCATTTTTTTCTAATATCATAACAACTATTGGTCCTGAAGATAAATATTCACATAAATCATTATAAAATGGTTTTGTTTCATGCACTTTGTAAAATTTTTCAGCATCTATTTTTTCAAGCTTTATTTTCTTTTCCTTAACAATTTTAAAACCTTCATTTTTAAACATTGTTTTTATTTTATCTTCCAAATTTCTCTCTACAGCATCTGGTTTAATAATTGATAGAGTTTGTTCCAAATTACTCATAATAATCTTCAACTAATTTATTTAGCAATCTTACTCCGTAACCTGTAGCGCCACTTGAGTTTAATGCTCCACCATATTTTGAAAAAGCCATACCAGCTATATCAAGATGAGCCCAAGGTGTTTTATTTAAAATAAATCTTTGTAAAAATTGTGCTGCTGTTGTAGAGCCTGCTCCACCTACATAGTTTATATTTTGCATGTCTGCATTTTTTGAGTCCATTAATTTATCAAAGTTTTTATGTAATGGCATTCTCCATAATTTTTCATCAGTTTTTTCACCAGCATCAATTAATTCTTTGGACAGTTTATCATTATTAGAAAAAAGTCCTCCATATTCCGATCCCAAAGAAACTATTATTGCGCCAGTTAAAGTTGCTAAATCAATTATAAATTTTGGTCTAAATTTCTTTTCAGTAAAAGTCAGAGCGTCTGCTAAAACTAATCTTCCTTCAGCATCTGTATTTAATACTTCGATTGTTTTTCCACTATAAGATTTTACAATATCTCCTGGTCTTTGAGCATTTCCACTTACCATATTTTCAACTAGACCTACTACACCTACAGCATTGACCGTTGCCTTTCTTAGAGCTAAAGTTTTCATTAACCCTACAACAGCAGCAGAGCCCGCCATATCATACGTCATGTCTTCCATGAATCTTGCTGGTTTAAGTGAATAACCACCAGTATCAAAACAAACACCTTTGCCAACAAATGCTAAAGGCTTACTTTTTGATCTATTACCGTTCCATTCAATCGTTACAAGATATGATCCTCTTACGCTTCCTTGACCAACTCCTAATAGTGCTCCCATACCTAGTTTTTTAAGTTCTTTCTGATTATATGCTCTCACCTTTAGACCAATTTTTTTTAGTTTTAATAATCTTTTCGCGTACTCATCTGGATGAAGGATATTCCCAGGCTCTGACACAAGATCTTTAGTATAATTTGTTCCCTCTAAAATCGATGAAAATCTATCATATTTTTTTTTATTTTTTATTTTTTTTGAACCTAAAATAGTGACATCTATTTTTTTTTCATCATGCTTAGTTTTATATTTATTAAAATTATATGATTTTAGTTGCATACCATGAAGAAACTCTTCAATAAATGTTTTGTTATTACTTTGGGTAGTATTAGTATTATTAGTTAAGAAAGTAACATCAAAAATTAGATTTGATTTAAGATAATTATAAAAATTTGCACCCTTTTTTTCATTGTCAGTTGCTGTAAGTTTATTTTTGATTTTTATTAAAATTATCTTTTGATCGGAGTTTAAATTGAAAGAGATAAAGTCTTTTTTTTTAGATTTGTTTGAAATTATTAATTTACTTATTTGATTAGAGCTTTTACTTATACTTAATCTGCTTAGACCGTTAATTTTGAATTCCTCATCAGAAAATAAAACGTAATTTTTAATGCTTCTATCATTAGATCCTGTTTTATAGGTTATTTTTATTGACATTTTTATTAAATATGTACTTTAGGTTGTATTTAAATTATAAACTAAATTTGGACTTATATAGATATTATCAGGTAAATTTCAATGAAAAAAATTATATATAACCAGCTTTTAAAAGATATTATCAAGTTTTTTTTATTATCTAGTCTAAGTTTGTCACTAATTATATGGGTAATTCAAGCTGTAAATTTTTTAGATTATATATCAGAAGACGGGCATGGTCTTTTAACATATTTTTATATAACTATATTAAATTTTCCAAAAATCTTTAGCAGGATCTTACCTTTCTGTATTTTTATTAGCATTTTCTATACCCTAAATAGATATGAAGCTAAAAATGAGTTGGTAATTTTTTGGAATATTGGGATTAATAAAATTAAATTTGTAAATGTATTAGTAATTTTCTCTCTACTATTTTTATTTTTACAAATATTTTTAAATACTTTAATCGTTCCAAAAACTTTAGACTCTGCCAGAGAATATATAAGAAATTCAAAGGTTGATTTTTTTCCTAATTTGATTAAGGAAAAGAAATTTATTGATGTTGTTGAAAATTTAACAATTTTTGTTGAGTCTAAAAGTGGAAATGGTGACTTAAAAAATATTTATCTTAAAGATCAAGTTAAAGAGGACCAGTCCCAAATTATTTATGCAGAAAGTGGAAAAATAGTTTCAGAAAATGGTTTGAATTTTCTAATTTTGAATAATGGAAGCTTTATTGATATAAATAATAATAATCTTACAAGATTTGCATTTAAAAGAACTGAAATAAACTTAGCAAAGTATTCATCTAAGAGTACAAAAACACCAAAATTTCAGGAATTATCAACAATAGCTCTTATCTCATGTTTGTATAAAATTAATTACAATATATTGTTATATAAAATTCCTGATTATTTTTTATGTGAAAATAAAGCTGAGAATGATATTGACGAAGAATTATTTAAAAGAATAATTAAACCTTTTTTTATTCCTAGTATAGTATTAATCGCTTGTTTTCTTATTTTGTCAAATAAGGACTCATTTAGATACAGTAAATTTCAAAATTTTTTATTTTTTGTTGGTTTTTTTATAATTGTAATATCAGAGATATCAGCGAGATATATTGGTAATAGTAAAGTCGAAATTTTTTTATTGGTACCCCTAATAATTTTTTTAATAACTTATATATTTTTTATGTTTAAATTGAAGGTCAATACATGATCAAAGTATATCAAAAATATTTAATAATCTCATTTTTAAAAATACTTTTAGTAGTTTTTTCAATTTTTTTTTCGTTGGTGATTATACTTAATATTTTTGAGGAGGTATCTTATTTAAAGGACACAGATACAAATTTATTTTTTCCAATTTTTTTAACATTTCTAAACTCGCCTTCGATTGTGTATGAAACTTTTCCATTTATTTTTTTTATATCAACGCAATTTTTATTTATAAAATTACTTGATAGAGAGGAATTAGATATTTTTAAAAAAGTAAGTTTAAGTAACTTCAAAATTATAACTATTCTCTCGGTTTTTGCGTTTATATTATCCCTGTTAATACTTATAATATTTTATAATCTTTCATCTAATCTCAAATTTATTTATTTAGATCTCAAAAATAAATACTCAAAGGATAATAAATATTTAGCTGTTGTTACTGAAAATGGTTTATGGATCAAAGATGAAATCGATAATAGTATAAATATAATAAATGCTGAAAGAATTTCTAATGGGATTCTTTATGATGTGACTATTAACCAATTTACTCAAGAATACGAAAACTTTAACAACATTTTAGTTGATGAAGTAAATATAATGAATAAACAATGGGTTTTAAAAAATGTAAATTACTCAACTGGTAGTTCAAGTACAAAAAAAAGTAAAAATATATTATTTAAAAGTAATTTTGATGCTGATCAAATAAACCAGTTATTTTCAGATTTATCTGCTTTAAATTTCATAGAGCTGAATAAACTGAAAAATGATTATAAAAATATAGGTTATTCGGTCACTAATTTGAACATTCATTATCATAAACTTGCTTCGTATCCTATTAATCTTACTATAATGACCATCTTTGGCTGTATAATCATGCTAAATATAAAAAGAAATAATTCGAAAATATTCCATCTTATACTAGGAACTTTTTGTTCTGTCGTTATTTATTATGTAAATTATTTTTCTAGTCTGCTTGGTGAAAATGAAAAAATGCCAGAATTTTTATCGATATGGTTACCCCTGTTAATTATATCTCTCTTTTGTACTATTGGATTAGTAAGGATAAATGAGAAATAAATGACAAAAAAAATTTTATTTATTTTTTTGAGTATTTTTTTGTTTCTTACGTATAATTTATCTTTTGCAGAAGACTTTTATTTTGAAGGAGATGAAATTGAAATTATAAATAATGGAGAAATTCTTAAATCAAATAAAGGTGTTCAAATAACATCTTCATCAGGAGTTGTTATAACAGCCAAAGAGTTTGAATATAATAAAAAAAATTTAGAATTAAGTGTAAATAAAAACGTATTAGTAAACGATAAAATAAATAATCTAATAATTAAAACTAATAGAATCAAATATTTTAAAAATATAGAGCAAATTCAAACATTTGAAGATACGGAAATAGAAATAGAAAAAAATATAATTATCACAACAAAAAATTTAATTTATTCGAGAAATTTAAATGAGATAAAATCGAAATATAAAACTAGCGTCAAGGACAGTTATGAAAATAGTTTTATTACTGATGATTTTGTACTTAATACATCTAGCAAGGTTCTCAAAGCTAAAGATGTGACATTAAAAGATAGTGATGGCAATATTTCATATTTCAAAAGTTTTTTTAGTAACATAAAAAAGAATGAATTCTATGGTAAAGACATAAAAATGAATTTTTCAAGTAAATCTTTTGGCAACAGTCTTAATGAGCCAAGGTTATATGGAAACATTTTAGAATTTAAAGATAATAATACAATTGTATCAAAAGGTATTTTTACTACTTGTCAAAAAAGAGATGGGTGCCCTCCATGGTCAATCAAGGCAAATAAAATCGTACATGATAGAGAAAATAAAATAATTAATTATTCTAATGCTTGGTTAGAAGTTTATGATAAACCAATTGTATATTTTCCAAAATTTTTTCACCCTGACCCCACGGTTAAAAGACAATCAGGTTTCTTAATTCCTACATTAAATGACTCTGGTAACTCAGGAACTTCAGTGCAAATACCATATTTTAAAGTAATTGCCGAAGATGAAGATATGACCATTAAACCAAGAATTTTTACAAATAATGATATCATACTACAAAATGAATATAGGAAAGTCGGAAAAAATTATGATCACATTAGTGATTTTAGTTTTTATACATCAGCTTTAGGTAATAGTAGTCAAACATCTAAATCACATTTCTTTTCTAATACAAAATTAGATTTTGAAAATGTTGTATTTCAAGAATCTAATTTGGAAATTAATCTAGAGCAAGTAGCTAATGATACATATTTAAAAAAATATAAGATTAACTCACCATTAATAAAAAGTGAAACCTTAATGCATTCTTTTTTAAAATTTGACGGTTTTAATGATGATAGCTCATTTTCAATCAGTACGGAAGTTTATGAGGACTTAACGAAAAAAACCTCTGATAGGTATGAAGTAATACTTCCAAATCTTAGCTATTCGAAAGATTTGCAAAAAATTATTGGGTCCGAAGGATACATAAACTTTCAATCTGATTTTTTTCAAAAACAATTTGAAACTAATAAGTATGAACAAATTCTGAATAATAGTATTGTTTATTCTTCATTAAAAAAATATGAAAATAGTGGTTTAATTAAGGATTTTAAACTTAAAATACTAAACCCAAATAAAAGTTCAAAAACAGGTTCAAATAATGAAAGCGTATCAAAAAACCAATTACTCTCACAATTTATGTATAATTTGAGCTATCCTCTCTCAAAACAATCAGAATTTTTTGATAGCTTTATAACCCCAAATTTATCTTATCGATTTAGTCCTAATAAAACTAAAAATATGTCTGACAAAGACCGTAGATTAGATATCTCAAACATAAATTCCTTTAATAGAATTTCTGAAAATGATGCAGTTGAGGGAGGTCATTCAATAACAGCTAGTTTGGGGTATAAAAAAAATGATAAACTTGGAGACGAAAGAATATCATTTGAAGTTGCTCAAGTTATCAGCGACACCTCAAATGAAGATTTACCTACAAAAAGCTCCTTAAATAAGAAATATTCTGATTTAATCGGGGATTTTAATTTTAAGGTTTCTGATATTTTAACATTAGATTATGATTTTATGCTTGATGATGGTTTATCAAAATCAAACTACAATTCTTTAAAAACAACTCTAAGTGTAAACAATCTTATTACTACATTTGAATACTTAGAGGAGAGCGATACTATGGGTTCTAATCATTATGTTAGCAATAATACAACATTAAAATTTAACAATACTAATAGCTTAACTTTTAAAACACGGTCTAATAGAGAAATTGATTTAACTGAGTTTTATAACCTTATGTATCAATATGAAAATGATTGTTTGAGAGCTGCACTAGAATATAATAAAACTTTTTACGCAGATAGCGATATTAAGCCTGAAGAAGAATTACTTTTTTCATTAACCATTATGCCATTTTCTAAAATCAGCTCAACAAATCTTAAATAATAGTATGTTTAAAATAAAAATTTTTATATTTTTCATATTAATATTTGGTTTTTTAACAAATAGTCTGTATGCAAAAAAAATTGAAATTTTATATAAAGTTGAAAATCTACCAATTACTAATAAGGATGTGGCTAAAGAGATTAATTATCTTCTAATGCTAAATGCTCAGCTTAAAACAATAGAAAAAAAAGAGCTTATACAATATGCAACAAAATCTATTATTAAGGAGAAAGTTAAAAAAAATGAAATACTTAAAAATTTTGAATTTGGTGGAAATGAACAATTTATTGAAAGACAACTAAACTCTTTAAGAAATAATCTAAATTTAGATGAAATTGAATTTGAAAGTTTACTAAATTCATTAGACATTTCAAAAGGTTACTTAGAGGAAAAAATAGAAATTGAGTTAATGTGGAATAAACTTATCTATACAATTTATAAAGATAAAGTAGTTATAAATGAAGTAGATATCAGAGAAAAAATAAAAAAAGATTTAGAGAGTCCCTCAAATTTTCTAAATGAGTATTTATTGCATGAGATTTTGTTCAGCTCCAAACAAGCATCAGATCTTGAGAGAAGTAAGACGAAAATTACAAAAAGTATCGAAGAAATTGGCTTTGAAAATACTGCTAATATTTTAAGCGAGGCAGCGTCTTCCAAGTTTGGAGGAAAAATAGGATGGATTAAAGAAAATCAACTCACTAAGGAAGTTTTCAATAACATTAAAGATTTAGAAATAGGTGCTTATACAAATCCTATTAATGTTCCAGGAGGTCAGCTATTTTTATTTTTAAAGGATAAGAGAAAGACTAGATTAGAATTAAGTTTAGAGGAAGAATTTAAAAAAATTGTTAAAACTGAACAGAATCGTCAGTTAGATCAATACTCATCTATCTATTATAAAAAAATTGAAATTAACACAAAAATCTATGATAACTAAACCCATTTTAATAGTTGCAGGTGAACCATACAGTATTTTTTTGGAAATATTTTTTAAATCACTTAAAGAAAAAAAAATTAAAAAAATAAAAAATCCAATTATTTTGATTTGTTCTAAAGATTTGTTAATTAAACAAATGAAAAAATTAAAATATAAATTTTTGATTCGAAATATAAATAAAGATAATTTTCACTTGAATAAATTAAATAACCAAAAAATAAATTTGATTGATGTCAATTTTAAATTTAAAAAACCTTTTGATAAAATTACAACAAAATCAAAAACCTACATTGAAAATTGTATTATTGTTGCCTTAGACATAATTAAAAAAGTAAAAATTAAAATGCTTATAAATGGCCCGATATCTAAAACACATTTTTTACAAAAGAAATTTCCTGGTATGACTGAGTATTTTGCAAAAAAAACTTCCTCAGAAGGCAAAGAAGTAATGTTGATCTTTAACAAAGAACTTGCAGTAAGTCCGCTCACTACTCACTTACCTTTAAAAAAAATTTTTAAAAAGATAACAAAAAATAATATTATAAAGCATGTTAAAATAATAAATAATTTTTATAAATATAATTTAAAAAAAAAAATTAAAATTGGAATAACTGGATTAAATCCTCATTGTGAAACAACAGATCAGTACTCAGAAGACGAAAAAATATTAAAGCCCGCAGTAAATAAACTAAGAAATAATGGTATTAAAGCACAGGGCCCTATTGCTGCAGATACAATATTTTTAAAAGATAATTCAAAGAAATACGATGTTATCGTTGGCATGTATCACGATCAGGTTCTTACACCTATTAAAACTTTATACGGTTTTAATGCGATTAATATCACTTTGGGTTTACCTTTTTTGAGAGTTACGCCAGACCATGGNACTAATAATAAAATGATTGGAAAAAATTTATCAAGTCCAACAAGTTTAATCGAAGCAATTCTATTTTCTAAAAATATTAGTGATTATTAAAGCAAAAAAAAGTCTCGGTCAAAATTTCTTAAAGGATAAAAATATTTTAAAAAAAATAGCTGACATAAGTCTTTTAGATAATACTACTGAATTAATTGAAATTGGCCCAGGAACAGGAAATCTTACCGATTATTTAATAAAAAAGAATCCCAAAAAAATTTTTTTAATTGAAAAAGATGAAAAACTCTCAAAATATTTGAAAAATAAATTTTTTGATAAAATTAAAGTGATTAATAAAGATATTTTAAAATTTTTTGATTATAAAATTTTTAGCAAAAATACAATTGTAATTGGAAATCTACCCTACAATATTTCTTCTCAAATTTTNGTTAAATTTATTTTGGATAATAATTTNAANTATAANGCNTTAATATTTATGTTTCAAAAAGAGATGGCAGATCGNATATTNGCAAANGTAAATTCAAAAAATTATGGACGANTATCTATATTATCAAATTGGAAATTTGATATTAAAAAACTATTTGACATAAATCCAGGTTCTTTTGAACCAAAACCAAAAGTTGAAAGTTCTCTTTTATTTTTTAGTGAAAAAGTTGATAAATACAATTTAAAGAATCCAAAAAATTTAGAGTTGATTACTAGAATTTTATTCAATCAAAGAAGAAAAAAAATAAGGAAGTCAATTAATAATATTTTTAGAAAAAATAATAAAATAATTAATGATTTAAATCTAAATTTAGATTTACGTCCTCAAAATCTTGATATTAAAACATACTGCAATATAGCCTCAAAATATGACAGTAAGAAAATTAATTGATTAATTTATCCACATGATCTGAAATTCGTTTTTTATTATAATGAATTTCCTTATTTTGAGTTTTTAAAGACAAATCAATTAGTTGACTGATTTCATCATAACATTCATTTAAATTATCATTTATCACTACAAAATCATAATCAACCCAATGCTGAACATCTTTGTAAAAGTCCTTCATTCTTTCGGATGCAATGAGCTTATCTTTCATATCTCTATTACTAAGTCTATCAAAAAGTACTTGTTTACTTGGAGGTAAAACAAAAAATGTTATAATTTTATATTTGATATTTTGGGACTTTATTTGTTTAGTACCTTGCCAATCAATATCAAAAATAACATTTTTACCCGAACTTAAAAGATCTATAACTGGCTTCTTAGAAGTGCCATAAAGATTGTTAAAAACTTTTGCATGCTCTAAAAATTGATTATTTTTAATCAAATTTTCGAATTCTTTGTTGTTGATAAAAAAATAATCTTTTCCCTCAATTTCATTGCTTCTTGGTTCTCTTGTTGTATGAGATACTGAGATATTAAAATTTTTTCTTTGCGATAATAATTTAACAAGTGTAGTTTTTCCAGCACCTGATGGTGATGACAATATGACTATTATCCCGTCATTTTGAGAGGACATTTATTTAAATATTAATTACTTTTGCTCTCAATAAACTTGATTGCATCTCCAACTGTTAAAATCTTCTCGGCTTCGCTATCAGAAATCTCCGAACCAAATTCTTCCTCGAAAGCCATTACTAACTCTACTGTATCTAAGCTATCTGCGCCTAAATCATCTATAAAGCTAGCTTCATCTGTAACTTTTGANTCTTCAATACCAAGATGATCTGCAACAATTTTTTTAACTTTACTTGAAATATCTTCTGACATNTTGATCCTTTTTGTTTGTATTTTTTGTTAATAGATTATTACTCAACTTTGTCAAGCCATATACATGCCTCCATTAACATGTATAGTTTCCCCGGTAATATAAGATGCAGCATCTGAAGCTAAAAAAGCAACAGTATTTGACACATCTTCCCCATTTCCCAATTTATTCATTGGAATCCTAGACATTAGACTTTTTTTAACCTCGTCATTGATTTGATCCGTCATATTTGTTTGAATGAAGCCTGGTGATACACAATTTATAGTAATGTTTTTTCTAGCGTACTCTATGGCAAGACTCTTTGACATTGCAATCATACCAGCTTTGGATGCTGTATAATTAGCCTGTCCTATATTTCCAGTGTGTCCGACAATAGATGAAATATTTACAATCCTTCCAAATTTATTTTTTAACATTTTTTTAAGTGCATATTTGGAGGCAAAAAATGTAGACGTTAAATTAATTTCGATAACTTTTTGCCACTCATCACTTTTCATTCTTAAAGATAAGTTGTCTAATGTGATACCTGCATTATTAACCAATATATCTAGACCATTAAGTTTTGAACTTGCCTGTTCAATAAAACTTTCGATTTCGGAATGTTTTGAAATATCAAATTTTATAGTCTCTATCGATGGATAATTTTTCTTTAATTTTTCTAATTTTTCTTCGTTTGTTCCCGTGGCTAAAACTTTACCTTTTAATGAAACAAATTTTTTAACCAATTCATTTCCAATTCCTCCAGTAGCACCTGTTATTATAATTTTTTTATTACTAAAATTTATCATTTTTCTTAATATTGTTTATATCTTCCTCGCTATTAATTGCATCAACTTTTACGGTTTTATCAATTCTTTTTATAAGACCAGATAACACTTTCCCAGGACCTATTTCTATAAAATGATTAACTCCTTTTTTTATCATATAAATAATGCTTTCCCTCCATCTTACCCGACTCTCAATTTGTTTTATAAGTAACTTTTTAATTTCTTCAGGATTTTTCATTTCGTTAGCCGTAACATTTGAAATTAAAATATTTTCACTAATATTAAATTTTAATTTTTTTATTTCTGATTCCATTTTTATTGTTGCTTTATTCATTAATTTGCAGTGAAAAGGTCCACTTACTGGTAAAGTAATATTTTTAATTCTTAAATTTTTTAGATCATCAACAAACTTATTTAAATGATCAATTCTTCCACTTATTACAAGTTGACCATTAGAATTATCATTAGCGATGAAACATTCGTATTTTTTTTCATCAATCAAACTTTCAATTTTCAATATATCTGAACCAAGAACAGCAACCATACCACCCTCTCCTTTAGGCACTGCTGATTGCATTGCATTTCCTCTTAGTTTCAATAGCCTAATTGTGTCTTCAAAATTAATTATTCCTGATGATGCCAAAGCTGTGTATTCACCAACTGAATGACCAGCAAAAAATTTAGCTT
>FUFK010038265.1_pt1 | contig 56984 bp, 52 predicted proteins | sample 1021851 | NCBI WGS metagenome assembly FUFK01 (sample SAMEA51879418, study PRJEB19060) | metagenome
GGAATTACGGACTTACAAAAGTAAAAGACGATGAATTTGAGCGCAAAACGAGTGACCGGCTCGAATTGAACAGTATCGCCGGGAAGCAGATAGAAGACAGGAATTTTTATTATTCATGGTTTTTAAACTTCAGAACTCAGTTCGCTAAAGGTTATGAATTTTCTGAAGATGCTGAAACCGGAGAAGCTATTAGAACTGAAACCACTCATTTTCTATCACCAGGTTATTTACAAACCGGTCCTGGGATGATGTATAAGAAAGGTGATAATTTCATGGTTAATCTAGCTCCGGCGACAGCGAGATTGATCTTTGTGGACAGTGACTTTACGAGCCGTGCAGGTTATGTAGATGGTGATTACTTTGGAGTGGATGAAGGAAAAAGTACCAGGTTCGAACTAGGCGCTGCACTTACCGGTTTCTTAAGCTATGAGATCCTTGAAAATGTTGAAATGGAGCATTCACTAGCTTTGTATTCTAATTATCTTGAGAACCCGGAGAATGTAGATATTGATTATTTACTGAATCTTAATATGGGTATCAATGATTACCTTTCTGCAAACCTGATATTCCAGGCGATCTATGATGATAACGCTGTTGGCGCATTCCAGATTCGTGAAGTATTTGGAGTCGGGATCAATTTCGGATTCTAGATAGAACCTATAGATTTATGAAAAGCCCGTGAACTTCACGGGCTTTTTCAGTTAAATTTTTGTTGAAGTATGACGGCTTCGAACCCAGAAGCTATCTAATGATTATCTTTGTATTTATGATTGAAAAAACCGACCTGTCCTTTGAAAAAGCTGTTCTTGTAGGTATAGTTACCAAAGATCAGAACGAGGATAAACTTGAAGAATACCTGGACGAGCTGGAGTTTCTAACTTTCACCGCTGGTGGTGAAGTGCAGAAACGTTTTACGCAGAAGATGGACATGCCGAATCCTAAGACTTTTATTGGAACCGGTAAGATGGAAGAGGTGCGTGAATTCGTGGCAGAACATGAAATTGGTGCTGTGATCTTTGATGACGAACTTACACCAGCTCAGCAGAAGAACATTGAAAAAATACTAAAAGCTAAAATTCTGGACAGGACTAACCTGATCCTTGATATTTTCGCACAGAGAGCAAAGACCAGTTACGCCCGTACNCAGGTNGAACTNGCNCAATATGAATACTTATTGCCAAGACTTGCCGGTATGTGGACTCACCTTGAGAGACAGCGTGGTGGTATTGGNATGCGTGGTCCCGGGGAAACAGAGATCGAAACCGACCGTCGTATCGTTAGGGATAAAATATCTTTACTGAAGAAAAAACTGGAAACCATCGATAAGCAGATGGAAGTACAGAGAGGTAACAGAGGACAGCTGGTTCGTGTAGCTCTTGTAGGATATACCAACGTAGGGAAGTCTACGTTAATGAATGCGATTAGCAAAAGTGAAGTTTTTGCTGAAAATAAATTATTCGCCACGCTGGACACCACGGTAAGAAAAGTGGTGATTCGAAACCTGCCATTTCTGTTAAGTGATACCGTAGGTTTTATTAGAAAACTGCCTACTCAGCTAGTGGAATCTTTTAAATCTACACTGGATGAAGTTCGTGAAGCAGATCTTCTCCTGCACGTAGTAGATATCTCTCATGCAAATTTTGAAGATCATATCGCTTCTGTTAATCAGATTCTTACTGAGATCGAAGCTTTAGGAAAACCAACCATTATGGTCTTTAATAAGATCGATGCGTACGAACCTGAAGAGATTGAGGAAGATGATCTTGTAACCGAGAGAACTTCAGCGCATTATACGTTAAAGGAATGGAAGAGAACCTGGATGAATAAAATGGGCAATAACGTGGTCTTTATTTCTGCTACTGAAAAAGAGAATTTTGAACATTTTAGGAAAAGAGTATACGAAGCCGTTCGTGAAATTCATATAAGACGATTTCCTTATAACAACTTCCTGTATCCAGAGTATGATAAATACGGCGAGTCTAAAGAATAGTTAGCTTAAAAATTTTATCCCGGTAAGATCTTCAGAAACAGCCCATAATTTTGCGGCTGTTTCTTTGTNTTTAGCCTGCCTGGCAATTTCAGCTTCTGCAGGCTTCCCTTTCATTTCTCTAAAACCATCAGGCCCAATATAGCTACCACCAGACAATTCTTTATCTAAAGCTGCCTTCAGAGTAGGTTGGGCCCCTTTTTCCGCAGAATGAGAAATGAATGGTTGCAAGGGTTTGGCGATAAGCATAAGCCATCCCGGCAAATGTCGCATCAGTTCAGTAGAAGAAACACCTGGATGAGCGGCTAGTGAACTTACGTGGCTTAAAGAATTAGCTTTTAATCTTCGTTCCAGTTCCAGACTAAAGATAAGACAGGCAAGCTTGCTCTGCCCATAAGCTTTGAATTTTGAATAGGAGTTTTCACTCTGCAGATCATTAAAATCAATTTCGGCATTTTTGTGAGCGATAGAACTTAAGGTAACGATCCTGGAACTTTTCGAAGTAGTCAATTGTTCTTTTAATAAACCAGTAAGTAGAAAATGGCCTAAATAATTCACTCCTAATTGAAGCTCAAAATCATCTTCNGTTCTNTGATAAGGAGGCATCATCACACCCGCATTATTTATTAAAAGGTCAAGCTTTTCATTTTTAGATCTAAATTCTGAAACAAAAGATCTTACCGATTCCAGACTTGCAAGGTCTAGCTCCTGTATCTCCAGTTTAGCATTTCCATGCCAGTTCAGAATTTGTTGCCGGGCTTCTTTGGCTTTTTCCAGGTTTCTGCAGGCCATAATCACCTTGAAGTCTTTCGCCGCAAGCGCCTTTGTAGTTTCGAAGCCCAGGCCAGCATTCGCTCCTGTTACAATTGCCGTTGGTTGTTCGTTACTAGATGTTTCTGAATACTGAAATTCGTTCATGGACGGTTTTTTTGATGCTACGGAAGGATTTGTTGAATCAATTATTTCTTATTTTTAAAAGATACAATGTATATCATGAAAAGTCTTCTACTCCTCTCAATTTTAGTATATAATTTGAATATGCAGGCACAATCCCTTCAGGGTTCCTGGAAGCTTGCTGCGGAAAATGGCAAGGCAGTGACAGGTAAAGAGGTAATTCGTATTTATGCCGATTCCTATTTTACTGAAGGTGCAAAAGATCCAGAGTCTAATGAATTTCTCTGGGCACGTGGCGGGGAGTATTATAAGAAAGATGATCAGGTTCGTATTGATTTTGACACGAAGCAGGGAAAACCTTCAGCAGAATTAATTGCACATAAGATCGAATTCGAGGAGCAGAACAGTTTCAGTATAAAGCATGGCGAAACCAATCAGAAATGGATAAGGGTTTCAGGAAATAAAAATGAATTATCCGGAAATTGGGTAATCACGGGTAGAGAGAGAAATGGTGAAATGAACCGAATGACACCGGGTGATCGAAGAACTATCAAAATGCTTGGTGGCGATCGTTTCCAATGGGTAGCATTTAACTCGGCAACTGGAGAATTTTTTGGTACTGGCGGTGGAACTTATATTGCAAAGGATGGAAAATATGTAGAGAATATAGAATTTTTCTCCCGGGATGCCAGTAGAGTGGGAGCGAGTCTCGATTTTAATTTTAAAGTCGAAAACGGCAATTGGATACATTCAGGAAAAAGTTCCAAGGGTGATCCCATTAAAGAGATCTGGTCACCGTATGCTGAAGCCTATTCCAGGAACTAATAAATAGAATGCTCGAATTTGAAATTCAGCTCTTTTTGAAATCTATCTGAACTTACTATTTTACCTTCTGAAGATTTCTCATTGCTGAAATGAGGTGCTTCCAGTTCCCTATCCTGGGCTATTTTCGTATAATAATCTTCACGTGTAGGATGGTCTGGGTGTACCAGGTTAAATATACCATTGGTAGCAGGTTTCTCGATTAAAGCAATAATTGCTTTGATGCAATCACGACGATGTACGAGATTTACCGGGGCTTTTGGAGAACTAAGATCCTTTTTGCCAGAAAGCTGATTCACAGGATGACGATCATCACCTATCAAACCACCAAAACGTAGAATTTCAGTTTTAAAGTTTTCATTATTCAGCAACAATAATTCGGCATTGCGTAACTGAACTGCGATATTCGAAGAGTTATCGGTTTCAGTATTTTCATTGACCTCTGGAAAACCAGGTTCATTTTTATAGACAGAGGTCGAACTCACGAAAATGATCCTTGAACAATAACTTTTCTCCAGGTAAGGAACGATGGTTCTAACTCTTGAAACGAAGTCGGCGTCGGGATTTTTTCTAAGCCCGGGAGGGATATTCACGACAATACAGTCAGACTTGGATAGAAAAGACCTGATGTCTCCCTGTATTCCTTTTTCATACAATTTGATCGTGTAGGGAACGAGTCCGGCGGCGTGAAGATCACCAAACTTTTCATTTCTGGTAACTGAAGCTTTTACCTCATGGTTCAAGGCTCTTAATTCTTTTCCAAGCTCAAAACCAAGCCATCCACATCCTAAAATCGCAATCTTCATTTATTCCTTTATTCTTATGGTTTTCTTTAAAATTGTAGCATCATTCAAAACGAATGGCCGTGGAATCATATCCTTCGGTCTTTTTTCAAGCTTTAAATCTTCGTTATCGAAGAGATCGTAAGCCGATTCGTAAAGTACAAATTCTGGCTCATCTTCTGGTGCTATTGCGAATTCAATTCGTAAAGTATCCTGGTTTGACGCGTAATATGTAAGAATTCGTTCTTTCCAGCGCTGCGTATGCATATTAAAATATTGTTCTCCTAATTGTTCATCTTCAGCTTTGAGATCATTTACTCTGAATTCTTTAAAATCCAGATCCCGGGTTTCATATAATTCCAGGCGGTTAATATCCCGATTCGGAGCGATCTTTAAAGAATAGGACTTCAAGTTCGTTAATGTGTCGGTTTCGAGTTCTTTCAGTAGAATTGCAGGTTCAGGAATATAAACATCCGGAGCGCTGGATTTTCTTCGGAAATTACTGCCGTATTTACTGCTGAAATTGGATTCTGTCCCTGAATTTTCTGTGCCTTCAGGAAAATAAGAGCTCGTCCAGGAATCTTCCATTTCATCATAACTATACCAGAAATTAGTCTGCTGGTCGAGGTCCTTCAGATACACCAAACTATTAGGTTTAGGTCTTTCCGAAGAAAAGTCTGAGTAATAATGCGCTGTGAAAAGTAAAATATTAAAAACCAGAAAGCATAAAACCGCAAAGGATTTGAGTTTTCTGAAGTATCCGAAAAGCGGCAGCAGGAACATAAACACCAGACCTACCAGAATTGCGGTTAGAAAAAGGGTTTTCAGACCCAATGCGACCGGTAAACTCCAAATGAAAGGTAGAAGTAAAATAATAGCGGGAAAGCTCAGTAAGACCATTAAAATGCGGTTTGGTCTCTTTTGTCTTACCATTACAAAGAGTTGCAATAGTCCGAAGAATACAGGAATGATAAAATATGCAGCTCCTTTAAGATATATAGCAACTAGTGTACAGATCACCAGCCATAATGCAAGTGGCGCTATAAATATGGAAGCTTTATGTGATCGTTTGCGAAACCAATGGTAGGTTATAAAACTAATTGACAGGGAAAGAAAGATGATCAGGGCGATGTACCAGTAGCCGTTGTACGTAAAACCATGTTCCATTTCTGAGTATTCCGGGTAAATAAATAGACAGAACTGCCAGAACGCCCAGCTTAGAAAACCTGATAACCCAATGCTCATTAACATGGGTAAGAAGCCTTTAAATATTTCAGTAATACTCAGGCGGTCTCTTCGAATTCCGTAGATGACAAGGATGACGAAAATCGCCATGGCAACGATCAACATGGGCAAGATCCAGTCGAAAGGATATTTTACGAATTCTCCAAAAGGCAAATTGAAATATATAAGATCCCTGTCACTGGATAAATTTTTAAGATCTGCTTCGCTAAAATGGGCAAGCAGCGGCATAAGATAGCTACCTTGATGAGCCAGGGTTTCGGGATCCAGATTTCTGGGAGTATCATTCGCCGTATGATAGTCAAAATGATCATCTATAAAAGCGAAATTATACCCGCTAATATTACCCTTTTCACGCAGGACGGTAAGATCTGTGTCGTTTGGAAGCATTTTATAAATACTGTAGGCAAGAGAGTTGCTAACTGGATATTCAACGTTCGCATCTGCAAAAGCTTCAATTAACTTCGCATTCTTGCCATTAGTTTCCAGTAGCATAAATGGATTTCCACCGCTTCCCCTGGCTTCAAAATTAAGCGCTAGTTGTGCATCTTGCGCCCATGGATGATCCCTAACAAAGATCTCTGCACCTTTCAAACCAATTTCTTCTGCATCTGTAAAGAGCAATATAATATCATTCTCAGGTTGAATTTCCTTTTCGCGGAATGCTCTGATGCCTTCCAGTATGGTAGCCACGCCACTTCCTGCATCACTCGCACCTGGTGAAGAATGTGTAGCGCTGTCGTAATGAGTCATTAATACCAACGCATCACCATCTCCTGAACCTTTAATTCTGGCAAGGATNTTTTGGGGTTTGCTTAAAATAGCACTGGAATTTAGAAAATAATCTTCCTGAGTTTGTACTTCCAGACCCATTTTCTGCAATTCCTGTACGATATAGTTGCGAACTTTTGGATGCTCACTGCTCCCAACATAATGTGGTTGCTGTGCAATAGCTTCCACATGCTGGAAAGCTCTTGAAGTTGAATATTGATCTAAAGGAATTTCTTCGGAAAGCCTTGCCTGGGGAGCATCGAAATTAAAACTTAGCCAAACTGCTACAAAAATCAGCAAGAAAGCTATTAAGCCGGAAAATTTAGAGTTCATGCAATGAGGATCAAAGTTTTAAAGTTAATTAAGTTTTTGAAATATGAATAACAGAATAACTGTCATACGTAACAAATCGAAAAACCTTATATTTAAGTAATTGGTAATCAAATAAATAAATTATGGGTATTAAAAGTTTTATGGGTAAACGAGCGGAGCCTGAAAAGCCTGCAGAAGTTCCAATGCTGGTAAGAGATTATATGACCGAGAAGCTTATCACCTTCAGGGAGAATGAAAATATCATGGATGTCGTAGAGAAATTAATTAAACATGGTATCTCCGGTGGCTGTGTGGTGAATGACAGGAATGAATTGCTGGGAATTATTTCTGAAGGCGATTGTATGAAACAAATTTCTGACAGCAGGTATTACAATATGCCAATGACAGATCTCACGGTTGGGAAACGTATGATTAGTAATGTAGAAACTATAGATGGAAATATGAATGTTCTTGATGCTGCGAAGATCTTTATCGAAAAGAAATTCCGAAGATTTCCTATTGTGGAAAATAATCAGTTAATAGGTCAGATTTCACAGAGAGATGTTCTTAAAGCTGCTCTAAGATTAAAATCACACACCTGGAGTTATTGATCTTTTCTTCTTATTTCTGCCTTTCTCATGGGCATACCATCGATCAAACTGATTAACTTTTTGGTTTGAAGTATTTCCTGTTGCCTTAGTTTAATTCCTCCATCCAGTCCAAGTAGGAACACTTCAAATTCAGTTTTTGTGGAAATATTTAGTTCGTCTTTTAAGGTTGAACTTATCCATTCTGAATTTTCTGGAAAAATTTTTTTGTACCGATCTTTATGAGCGTGTATTACTAAAAGTTTTCTTTCTGAAAGCTCGCTAGGTTCTTCGGTAAGTAATTCCAATTGCTTTGTTAAGAGATCTAATTCAGGTTCATCAGCGTACACAACAATGATTCGGTTTTGCCATTGGTATTGTTGCAGATTCTGCGCTTTTGAAGTCATTCCGTAGAAAATTAAAATGAAGAGTAATGTGAGATTCCGCATAGATCAAAAGTTAGGCTTTTCAATCTGAAGTTCGTTATATCAAAATCTCAATTTCTTCTTACCAAGGCATAAAAGTCATTTTCAAGCGGAAGATATCCCATGTCATACACAAAGAAGTATTGCTTCCCAGTTTTGGTAGTATAAACGCTGGTGAAAAATTCAAAGTTAAATCCTCTGGAAAGTAATTTAGATTTAGCAACCGAAGTTTTATCACCGGGATTTAATTCTTGAAGTATCCGATAATTTTTTCGCAGCGAGTTATTCGTATTCCTGATGAGGTTACTTGCATCTTTATTCATCCTGTTGTGATATGCATTACGGCAATAATCACTGCAGAATTTTTTATCTGTTCTTCCAACGATTTTTTCGTTGCACTCCTCGCAAGTCTTTTGCATAGGGAAATATACTAAAAAGCTTTTTTATATGGCTCAACACCATTGTTTTCTAGTAGAAAAGATGCGTATAATAGATGGGCATCCATACATCCTCATAGGTGCTTTTTGTAAAAATGGTTTCAGTTTGATCAACATTAATGTTTATATCGGTCTCGGTTACTGCAGAGGTATTCAGACTGATTTTCCATTCGTTATCATTCAGCTTTTCACCAACAATCTCTCCCTGTTCTACAAATGTAATATTAGCAATGCTCCCAGAAATACCTGTTACGACCTTATATTCTGAAAAGTTATCTGAATTAATCAAAAAATTGTTAGCATTTGGATCTACTTCAAAATATACGATGCGAGTAATTTCGTCGTCTACGGCTTCGGGAATAGGATCTTCATACTGAAGCAATTTGAAAACCAGTTTATTACCTGGCTTTACGTCCATCTCGAGATCGTTAGTATCTGGAATAGCATCTATCTGAAGTCTTGAATTTTCGAAAAATGCGTGGTAATTTTCAAGACTTTCATCTGTAGTTAAATGTGTACGGACAGATCGTTCAATAACATGAATATCATTCGTTTCGTCATACATATATTCCGCACCTTCAATACTTAAATCTGTTATCGCGGTCGAAGGACAGCAACCTTCTGTAATAGCTTCTCCTTGTACCGAAACTGAAAATATTTCTTCATCTGCATACATCACCGAAAAATCAGCATCATTAAAAGTATAAATTACAAGAGTTTTCTGTTCATTCTTTTCAATAACCTGGAAATCGGCATCAAGATTATTAGAAGTTTCAACTACGGTTATTCCTTCAGAAGATGCTATGTTGTCAAAGATGTTTTCACCGGTATTGCTATCTATGATTTGGAAGTTTAAATCGACAGACCCAGCATCACAAATTGTTGCTGAACAGTCCTCATCGTCATCTGTAACACAGGATTGTAAAAAAGCTAAACTAAATAGTAGAAAATATGTTGTAAGAGATCTCATAAGATAGGTTTATTCTTAGTTGGTAAATAGTAAGATTTATTGCGGCTGAAATATTCCAGAATCCTCAAATTTTATACTTTCAGCAAATTCTTCTTCCCCTTCATTAATGGTGATATCTGCGGTTACATCGAAGCTTATATTCCATTTCATCTTACCGATCTTTTGTGCAGTGATCTCACCAGATGTCGCTCTTCTGAAATCTGTAACAGGACAAAAGCAGGAACGTCTTAAATAGGTGTTGCTGACATCAAAATCATTGGTAGTTAGCTGAAAATCTTCAGTATTTGCAGCAAGTTCAAAATATAAATACTTATCCAGACCGCTATCTGCAAGTTCTGGATCTGATGCTTTACTATAAGTATATTCAAAAACCAGCTTATCTCCATCGACAACTTCAACAAAGGTACCGAAGTCATTTTCACTGATTTTCAAGGCTGAATTTTCATGTACGATATATTGGACCGATTCTTTTCTCCCTGTAGCGTCATCAGATTTATTACAGGAAATTAGAATAATGGAAAGTAGAAGTAAAAGGCTGATTTTTTTCATAATTAATGTTTGTATCCATTAGATGGCCATTTCCTGAAATGGTTGCGTTTACTTTCTAAAAACACTGAAGAAAGAAAACTTCCGGTTATCATGATTTCAGACTCCGAGGCAGGAGATTGCTGCGCAATTTTTGGATTAGTAGACTTCAATAGTTATCTCAAATTATCACAGAAACTGACTGCGAAATGAGTGCTCTGATCGTCAGTTTAATATTAATTTAAACTATTTATATCTATAGATTCAAACCAGTTTTTTCCATCGATGTTCATTTCCACAGTATTTAGTAGATACCTTTCCCGGCGGATATTATCACTATAAGCATTGCTCAATTTCTGATCCAGATCGATCAATTTGGCCATGGGTAGATTTTTATCTGCGAAAATTCTATAAACAATCTGCTGATCAATTCTGAATGGTTTGTTTCTCACAATTTCTGAAACTTTTTGCTCAATATTTTCAATTTCAGTTCTTTCAGTTTCGACATAATAAGTTTCTTCAGCATTAATAAAGATATTGACGTAAAACGGCTGGGTTTCCTGAGCTGAAGCTTGAGAAAGCATCTGACTTCCGAAGAAAGTGAACAGGCAGATAAGAATAGACTTGTGTATCATAAGGTTGTTGGATAGTTGGTAAGAATTGAATTTTAGGTTACAGTCATGCTGCTAAGTTTATCCTGTATTACAATTTGCGATCAGAGCTGAATATTTATAAGGACCACCATTCATATTCCTTATTTCTAAAGTACGTTTCTATGCACAATCTCTATTTGACCGGAAAGATGTTGGAAAGTTTTTACGTGATCCACTCTCTAATCTCAAATTCGCCAATAGTATCATTTTCTTTAGTGAGTAAATAGTAATGGGTGCCACCTGACGAATTACCGCTGGAAAATTTTATTAAATACTTTCCTACTTTCATTTTGCTTGCCTTTCGTTTAGACGGTTTATCATACGCAGAGAATTGCAAATCTTTCAGAACTAAAAAATTTAAATGACGAGATTTGAACGTTAGACTATCACGTTTTCCTTTCTCTATTTCTACAAGTTCCTTTTCCATTTTTTTTAACCGATCTAAATTCCAGGACTCCTCTCCATAATTTTTAATATCATTTTCAATTCTTTGCATTACATCACTTAAGCAATAAGAGAAAATTATATTTTCTTGTGTTATGAATAGCTTTTGAGAACAATTTATTGTGTCCATTTCTCTAGTGGACCAAACGGTTGTCATGCTAAAACTACTATCATAATTATCATCGGAAGTTCCTTTGAGGTCAACATGATCTTGAAAAATTGTGTCACCACTATATTTGTATATAACTTTTAGGCTATCACCAAATATTTTGGTTTCGGTTCTATTCGATATTGCTTCTCTTTTGATTTCATGTTGAACTTTATCATCGTCTTCTTGCGATTTACATCCTATAAAAATTAATAAGATCAAAATTCTAGTGAGTATTCTCATTCCTCTGTAAAAATTAATAAAAAGTGTTCTCGAATATAATTTATACGTTTTCAAATGCTTACAAACGAAAGTAAACAACTACAAGTGCTTTACGACCGATTAGTCTTTGCTCTTCACTACATCTTTGTCGTGTTGAAATGAACGAATGATTTTCAACTGCAATAAAATCTTTAGTTATGAGCACTTTAAGAAACACAGTACAATTGATCGGGCATGTAGGGAATGAGCCTGAAATCGTAAACCTTGAATCTGGAAAGAAATTAGCCAAATTTTCTGTAGCCACCAATGAAAGTTATAAGAATTCGAAAGGTGAGAAAATAACTGATACACAATGGCACAATATTGTTGCCTGGGGCAAGACTGCTGAACTGGTGGAAAATTACGTGCCGAAAGGGAAAGAGATCGGAATCGAAGGAAAACTAACCAGCAGAAGTTATGAGGATAAAGATGGAATTAAAAGATATGTTACTGAAGTCGTTTGCCAGGAACTTTTGCTACTCGGCAAATAATAAGTAGTTCTTAAAAGTAGATCTCTTGGGCAGCTCTATAAGTGTTGGCGTGAGCTTCGATGATATATTTGATCTCTTTTGAATAACCACCACCCATGCTACACTCCACAGGAATTTGAAGATCGTGGCAGGTTTGTAATACGAACCTGTCACGTTCTTTACATCCCTTTATAGTACAGGAGAGTCGGCCAAGCTTGTCGCTTTCTAAAATATCGACTCCACAGAGGTAGAATATAAAATCGGGTTTTGTTCTTTCAATAAGTTCTGGCAGAACTTCTTTCAACTGCTTGAGGTAATCTTCATCACCGGTGCCATCCGGTATTTCAATGTCTAGATCCGAGGTTTCTTTTCTAAAAGGGTAGTTTCCCTTTCCATGCATCGAAAATGTAAATACAGAATCATCATTTTGAAAGATCTCAGCCGTACCATTTCCTTGATGTACGTCCAGGTCTACGATCAGAATTTTTTGAGCCAGATTTTGATCTTGTAGATATCGGGCGGCGATTGCCTGGTCGTTCAATAAACAGAATGCTTCAGCTCTATCTGAAAAAGCATGGTGAGTACCGCCGGCTATATTCATGGAAACGCCATATTCAAGTGCATATTTGCAGGCATCGATTGTTCCCTGTGCAATAATTTGTTCTCTATCCACAAGTTCTTGTGAAAGTGGGAAGCCTGAAACTCTGATCTCCTTTTTACTAAGATCCAGGTTCTTCAATCTATCAACATAGGCTGCAGTATGGACTCTTAGAATCAAACTTTCATCAATGAGGTCAGGCTTAAAAAAATTCTCATCCTCACAGGTACCTTCATGCAATAATTGCTTTGGTAGCAGATCATATTTTTCCATAGGAAACCTATGACCTTCCGGCAGTGGATGTTTATAAATGGGATGAAAGGCAATTTTGAGCATAAAAAAAGCCTGGAAAGTTANTTCCAGGCGATTNGAGTTTNTAATTTATCGTGATTCCGTTNGAGACATTATCCTCGTCAGGATTTACAAAAACAAGCTTACCNTCTTTGTTTTCGGTCATCAGGATCATTCCTTCGCTTTCTACTCCGCGTAANTTTCTCGGAGCAAGGTTTACCAGCACNGTTACTTTTTTACCAATAATATCTTCNGCTTTAAAATGTTCAGCAATACCAGAAACTACAGTTCTCTGGTCAATACCGGTATCAACTTTAAGAATCATNAGCTTTTTGGTTTTGGCCATCTTTTCAGCTTCTATAATGGTTCCAACTCGTAGATCCATTTTAGTGAAATCTTCAAAAGTAGCAATCTCTTTTTGCGGTTCAGCTTTCTGATTTTCNATTTCGTTCGCTGCTTTGGTAGCTTTTAATTTTTCCAGTTGTTGCTCCATTTGTTCATCTTCTATTTTACTGAAAAGTAGTTCCGCTTTTCCAATTTGATGACCTGCAGGAATTAATGCTTCCCGGGTGCCAATAATATCCCAGTCTGGGGTAGTAGAAGTATTCTCTCCAGTTTGATTCAGCATCCGCTTTAATTTAGCGGAAGTGAAAGGGATGAAAGGTTCGCTGATAATACTGAGTGCGCTGGCAATTTGAAGTGCCACATACATGATCGTTTTTACACGATCTTCATCAGTTTTAATTTGCTTCCATGGTTCTTCATCAGCCAGGTATTTATTTCCAAGCCTGGCTAGATTCATCAATTCGCCCTGAGCTTCACGAAAACGGTATTTTTCGATCGAACTCGCGATTACCGATGGATATGCTTTCAATTCAGCAATGGTCTGTTCATCCACTTCAGTATACTCTCCCGGCTGCGGAATTATTCCGTCGTAATATTTGTTGGTTAACACCACTACGCGGTTAATAAAGTTTCCGAAGATAGCCACCAGCTCATTATTGTTTCTTGCTTGAAAATCTTTCCAGGTAAAATCGTTGTCTTTTGTTTCCGGAGCATTTGCAGTCAACACATAACGCAACACATCCTGTTGATCTGGGAAATCCTGAAGATATTCATGTAGCCATACCGCCCAGTTCTTTGAAGTTGAAAGTTTTTTACCCTCAAGATTCAGAAATTCATTTGCCGGCACATTTTCAGGTAAAATATAATCACCATGAGCTTTNAGCATCGTAGGGAAAATGATACAGTGAAAAACGATATTATCCTTCCCGATAAAATGAACCAGTTTGGTGTTTTCGTCTTTCCAGTAAGGTTCCCAGTCTTTTCCTTCTCTNTCTGCCCATTCTTTNGTAGANGAAATATANCCAATNGGAGCATCNAACCANACATANAGCACTTTGCCTTCGCCACCTTCCACAGGAACNGGAATTCCCCANTCNAGATCTCTGGTTACCGCGCGGGCTCTTAAACCNTCGTCNATCCAGGATTTCACCTGACCATAAACNTTACTTNTCCAGTCGGCTTTGTGTCCTTTCAGGATCCATTCCTTTAGAAAATCTTCATATTNATCCAATGGTAAAAACCAGTGTTTAGTTTCTTTTAAAGTTGGAACGGCGCCGGTAATAGCAGATTTCGGATTGATAAGATCTGTAGCATTTAATGAAGTTCCGCAGTTTTCACACTGGTCTCCATAAGCCTCTTCATTCCNACATTTTGGGCAGGTTCCGGTTACAAATCTATCTGCAAGAAACTGGTTAGCCTCGANATCATATAATTGCTCGGTAGATTCTTCAATAAATTTACCATCCTCATACATTTTCTTGAAAAATTCTGAAGCGGTTTTATGATGAACATCACCTGAAGTCCTGGAATAGTTNTCGAAGGTAATTCCGAAGTCTTCAAAAGAGGTTTTAATGATCGCATTGTACTTGTCTACTATATCCTGCGGACTCACACCTTCTTTCTTGGCCTTGATCGTAATTGGCACACCGTGCTCATCACTTCCACAAACAAATGCTACATCATGTCCTTGCATTCGTAAAAACCTGGAATAAATATCTGCAGGTACATAAACGCCTGCAAGGTGTCCAATATGAATAGGCCCGTTCGTATAAGGTAAAGCCGCTGTGATCGTAAATCTCTGAGGATTTTTGCTCATTAGAATAAGTAAATTTTTAAGAGCGGTAAAGTTAAGCAAAGACGTTCGAATACGCGTTAAATTCTTGTAAAAGCGGAACCTTGTGGAGCTTATCTGTATANTTTTACTACAAAAAACATCAAATGCGTAAAATTCTAGCCGTTGTTGGTCTGCTGGCCATCGTTTCCTGTAATAGTAATAAAGCTGTAAGTGGCTCTAAAGATATTTACAGTCTTGAAAGTTTGAGCAGAATGTCTTCGGAAGATATTTCGCGTAATTACCCACAATCCAATATGGAAGAAGGAGTGGATGAATTTGAGGAAGGAACTGAGACTAAACCTTACAGTATACTTTTTCCTGAAACTGAAGACGAGGTGTTGATCACCTGGCAAACTGAAGAGAAGAAAAAGGTGAGTTCAATCAATTATTCCGGAGAAGGAAGATGGACCACTGCTGATGGAATTAAGGTTGGAATGAGCCTGGATGAACTAAATGAATTAAATGCTAAACCAGTGTCCTTTTACGGTTTTGGCTGGGATTATAGTGGAGCTGTAGACTGGAATGGTGGCAAACTCGCGAAGTCCGGAATTGGTGTTTTCCTAAAAACCGATAAGGATATTCCCAATAAATTCTATGGTGATAAGATCGTAAAAGCAAGTGAAGAAGAGATTGATGCTCTTGAACTTCAGGTAGGATCTNTGATGNTGATNAATGANGTAAACTAGNTNNACGAATGGCNACTCATAATGATCTGGGNAANAAAGGGGAGGAGTTAGCAGTNCAGTTTCTTCTGAAAAANAATTACGAGATCCTGGAACGTAANTTCAGATACNGNAAAGCTGAAGTNGATATNATTGCCAGAGAAGCNGATACCTTAATAGCNGTNGAAGTAAAATCACGAAGCTCTGTCTATTTTGGAAATCCTGAAGATTTTGTGAAACCTGCACAGATCAAATTACTTGTGGAGGCTATGAACCACTATTCCGAAAAGCGGAATACAGATTTGGAGATAAGGTTTGATATCATTGCGATCACAAAATCTGGATCCAACTACGAAATTGATCATATTACTGACGCCTTTCTACATTTTTAAAGGCTTCTTATTAATTAGGTAAACAAAAAAAAAGCCGGTCGAAAGACCGGCTTTTTTAGTGCAATAAATTTCAGAAGCTGTTACCAGATTCTTACTCTATCTTCAGGTTTTACATACATCTTATCACCTTCTTCAATAGTAAATGCATCATACCATGCATCGATATTCTGTAGTGGCACATAAGCTCTATACATTCCAGGAGAATGAGAGTCGGTTTTGATCCTGTTTCTCATTGCTTCATCTCTCATTTTGGTTCTCCAAACGGTTGCCCAGGAAAGGAAGAATCTTTGTTCTGGAGTAAATCCATCTATTTTACCAGGGTTTTCATTGTTTTCAAGGTGAATTTGTAATCCATCGTAAGCAGCGTTCACTCCTCCAAGATCACCGATATTTTCACCTAAGGTGAATTTTCCATTAATGTAGACACTGTCCAATACTTCAATAGCGCTGTATTGCTCCGCCAGGTCATTTCCTAAAGTTTCAAATTCTTCAAGATCTTTCTCAGTCCACCAGTTGTTAAGGTTTCCTTCAGCATCAAATCTNGCACCGCTATCATCAAAACCGTGTGATATCTCATGACCNATTACAGCNCCAATTCCNCCATAATTNACCGCAGCATCTGCTTTATAATCGTAGAATGGNGGTTGTAGAATTGCCGCCGGGAATACGATCTCGTTATAACGNGGATTGTAGTAAGCATTCACCGTTTGCGGAGACATGAACCATTCACCCTTATCAACAGGNTGTCCAAGATCTGCCATGTTCTCTGCAACTCTCCATTTTTGAGCGTTTAGCATGTTCTGGAAATAAGACCCTCCTTCTTCAGGTGAGGTGATTTCTAGATCTGCGTAATCTTTCCACTCATCAGGATAACCAATCTTCACGTTGAAAGTACTAAGTTTTTCAAGCGCTTTCTTCTTGGTATCCTCGCTCATCCAGCTAAGATTATTAATTCTATTTTCATAAGCCTTCAGGATGTTGTCCACCATTTCCTGAGCTTTTTTCTTCGCTTCTGCCGGGAAATGTTCNTCAACATAAAGTTTTCCAAGAGCTTCACCTAAAGTCCCNTTGATAGAACTAAGAGCTCTTTCATTTCTAGGNCGTTGTTCTTTTGCTCCCTGAAGTGTTTTACTGTAAAATTCCCACTTTTCAGTTTCGAGATCTGTAGTAAGTGCNCTTGCAGCNCCGTTAAAAAGATCCCATTTTAAATAGGTTTTCCAGTCTTCTACAGAATTTTCAGCAATGATTTGCTGTAATGCTTTCATATATTTTGGCTGGGAAACGATGATCGTATCAAGATCCTTTGCACCAATCCCATCAAAATAAACTTTCCAGTTCATAGCCGGAGTCATCTTTTGCAACTCGGCAACGGTCATTGGGTTATAGGTATTTCGGGCATCACGACGTTCTACTTTATCCAGTTTTGGCTCAGCAAGTCTGGTTTCAAACTTCAGGATCGTTTCAGCAGCATTTTTCGCTTCTTCTTCTGAATAGTCAAGATACTGTAGCATATCTGCGACGTAAGCTTTGTATTTCGTTCGGGTTTCCTTGGAATCTGAATCATTCTGAAGATAATAATCTCTTTCAGGTAATCCCAGACCAGAAGGGTTCAGGTAAGCAGCGTTCATATCAGAATTTTTGCTGTCTGCACCAACACCAAAGCTGAAGAATCCGGCACTTCCGTATTCACTCATTTCAACTANGAAATNTTGAAGATCTTCTTTNTTCTGNATAGAATCGATCTTTGCCAGGTAAGGTTNTACCGGCTCAATTCCCTGCTCATTTCTGGCAACAGTATCCATGATACTTTTGTAAAGATATACAGCTTTTGCCTGGTCTGTTGAAGCATCAAGACTATCGCTTGCAGCCATTTTTTCCAGAAGACCAAGAGCATCCTCATCGGTTCTTTGTCTTAATTCGTCGAAACTTCCCCAACGGGTTCTGTCTCCAGGAATTTCTGTACTATCGAGCCAGCGTCCATTTACATAGCGAAAGAAATCTTCTTTAGCAGTTGTAGATGTATCCATGTAAGCAAGGTTGATACCATGGATCTTATCATCTTTTTCCTCAGTTCTTTTTTCGTCATCATTACAGGCGGTAAACATTCCTGCGCTGAGAACAGATAAAAACAAAATTCTGTTTATTCTTTTCATTGTTCTAGTTAAGAATTATAAAATAATCNGGCTAATGTAGCAAAACGGTCAAAATAATTCATAATTCAGCCTCGCCGAATTGAGAACAACCTGCTGAAAATTAATAATTAAGCTTGATGTTAATTCTTATATATTCTGAATAGAAACTATTTGTTTTTCAATTCTGAAATCAGATTCTTATCGAATTGGGATTTTAAACTGGTAAGTTCATCTACATTTTCATTAGGCACTGCGATGGAAAGTACGTAATGATGAATCTTCCATTTGCCATCTTCTTTAGNAACTACNCCAGAACCTCTGCAAATTCCCATTTGGGTGTCCAGNAGTTCATCAAACCAGGCAATTTTTGANTTCTGGTGTACATAAATATTTCTTTGAATCGAAGTGAAATTCCATGCTTTCCCNGANTCAAAATATGGTTTAGCGAACTTTTTAAATTCTTCCGCAGTCCAGTTTTCAGTAGCATCAGTNCCAATNAATANNGCNTCATTAGTCATTAGACCAAAGTATGTTTCAAATTCAGTATTGGCGGCNGCAAGATGCCAGCTGTCCAGCNTTTCACTNACTCTTTCTTTGATCGCTGTCTTATTTTTTTCTGAATCCTTTACCTGTGCATGCAATGGCAACACGGTGAGAAATGCGAAAACGAATAGAAATTTTAAAGCTGAATTTTTCATTGGTCGAATATTTGTTTTAAGATACTACATTTTCAACGGTATCTTCAGTTACTGTTGAATCCATTTCTCTTTCCAATCTTTCAAATTCATCCAACTCCTTCTCAAAATCTTCAAGAGTTTTCAGAAATAATTCATTCATCTGAAGTTTAAGATTATTGAATTCTAGGTAGATCTCTTTGGCTGTACGATCAATATCCTTTACATCTGGTTGTTGTTTATTAGAATACTGCTCCAATAGACTTGCTTTTGTCTTTAAGACATTCAATCTGGCTTCCACAGGAACCGCTCTAAGACTATCAGGCAGAGAAATGCTAAGTGAATTCATGATCTGGGAAATCGCCGTAGCATTATTCATGACCTTACGAGTCGTAGTATTTTCAAGTTTCTTTACTTCATTTTGAGCAGTGATAAATTCCAGCCAGTTAGAAGCATATTTCTTTGCTTCCGGTTCAAGATCAAAACCTCGAGTATCTATATCGATTTTCTTATCATAGGATATGCTGTCATTTGTTTCGTTGCTATTCTGGCTATCTTCTGCCTCAGATTTGCAGGATATCAAACAAAGAAATATTATAACGAATAGAGGGAATTTCATAAGTGATAATTGAATGAACAAAGTTATCCATAATTCTATGAATGAAGTAACCGATTTTCAATTACAGAATCCATAGCGAATAGCGTCAAGAAAAAGCTAAGATTGCGAAATCCTCTGTATAATTAAATATATTTGCACAAAATTTAATTTATGGCCGAAAAGATATTAATTATCGGTGCTTGCGGACAGATTGGAACCGAACTTACGCTGAAATTGAGAGAGATTCACGGGAATGACCAGGTGGTTGCCAGTGATATTCGTGAAGGAGTAGATGAGTTGATGCAATCTGGTCCATTTGAGATCCTGAATGCTACAGATGAGGTTCATATTAGACAGATTATAGAGACCTATAATATTAAGGAAGTTTACCTGATGGCTGCGATGCTTAGCGCCACTGCAGAAAAAGCTCCTAAGAAGGCATGGGATCTTAATATGAATTCACTTTTCCATATTCTTGATATGGCCAAGGAAGGTTTGATCAATAAGATCTTCTGGCCTTCCAGTATTGCTGTTTTTGGTCCAACTACCCCAAAGGACAATACTCCGCAAATTACTGCGATGGAACCTACCACGGTTTATGGAATTAGTAAGCAAACGGGCGAACGCTGGTGTGAATACTATCATCAAAAATTTGGTGTGGACGTTAGAAGTATCAGGTATCCTGGTATCATTAGTTATAAAACCCTTCCTGGTGGCGGAACTACAGATTATGCGATCGAGATCTTCCATGAAGCCCTAAAGCAAAATGCATACATCAGTTTCCTGGATAAAGATGCAGCATTACCAATGATGTATATGGATGATGCGATCAAAGCTACAGTGGAAATTATGCAGGCTCCTTCGGAAGCTATTAAAGTAAGATCATCTTATAATCTTGCTGCGATAAGTTTTACGCCTGAAATATTAGCGGCAAACATTAGTAANCANCTACCGGATTTTAAAATNTCTTATGATCCAGATTTCAGACAGGCTATTGCNNCGTCATGGCCNTCAAGNATTGATGATTCGTCGGCAAGACAGGATTGGGGATGGGATCACGAATTCGATCTTGATAAGATGACCGAAACCATGCTAAAAGGNGTAGGACAAACTACAGAGCAAACNCATTAAATAACAAAAGCTCCTCACTATCAAGTGAAGAGCTTTCTTATTTAGAATTAAATCTTATAGTCTATCTCGTNTAATTTCTATCTCGATCCTCATTATGATCTCTGTATTCTTCTTCAATTACAGTATTAGAAGGTGATCCTGTTACTCCTCCAAAATACGCTGCAATTGCACCAAGTAGGAAGATTATAAAAGCGTAAATACTAGCTTTAGCTATAACATCTGCGGCTTTATCACTAAATTTCACGGCTTTTTGTTGTGCTTTATCAGCAATTTTCTCAGCTTCTGCAACCGCTGCATCTATTTGCTGTTCCCATTCATTTATCATGTTATCAATCTCTTGCTGAGAAAGATCTGTATTTTGAGCAATATATTGTTTCAGTTCATCTTTCTTAATGTAATCCTGATTTCCTTCAACATTAATATCCAGTTTACCATCATTTACATCAAACGAAAGGTCATTAAAAAATTCATCAACTTTACGGTCCAGGTTTAAATCATTGAAAATATCATTAGCATTGGTTTTACCTTCTTGAAGTGCGTCCTTTGTTTCTTCTGATGCATCTTCTGGTAATACGTTAAGTTGTTCACCTCGGTTTATAATATCAAGCACCTGAGATTTCACATTCTCGTAAGAGAAATTAGCAGTCTTTTCGCTTTCTTGTTGAGCTTTCTGAACATCTACAATCACTTTTCTTTGATCATCTCCACTAAATATAGAGCCTATAGTTCCGGTTATTCCGCTTACTACACTACTAACAGAGGTAGCTAGAAAGTAGAAACTTACAGTTGCATAAAATCCCCATGCTAAAAACCCGTGTAGTCCACCATCTTTTTTTGAAGGGAAGCCTGCCATTCTACCTGCTACAAGTCCACCTAAGAACAGGGCTATCAAATTAGCAATTATCCACCATATTAACGCTCCAGTTCCAAGTCCACTCATTGTGCTACCTTGTTCTAAAGGGTCAATAGTTGAAAATCCTATTCCAACTCCTAATAAGTGTAACAGAATTGAGACAGCTAGTGCTGTTAGTCCACCTGCAAAAATAGCTCCCCAGGAAATACGCTTTATTCTATCTGCTTGAGATGTTCGAATGGTACTTGTTCGTTTCATAATTTAGATTTTTGGTTGAATTTAAATATAGAAAGAGCTTAATTTGAATTTGTTAATATATGTTTAAACGATGAGAGTTTTAATAGTAATTAACAAGACACTAGTATGTTAGGTTCATTTTTTAATTTTCTTTAACACTTAAATTTACGTTTACGAATGCTGGTTATAATTAGTGTATTTTATGATTTCGATCGTTTGCATCACTCTTTCTTTTAACTGAGAAACAAAAAAAAAGCCGCTCTAAAGCGGCTTTTTACTTTTTTGATTGGAAAAACTAATTACTCAACGATGCGAACATCTGTTGCGTTAACTCCTTTTTTCCCTTCAGTTTCTTCGTATTCTACTCGATCGCCTTCCTGAATAGTTTCACCATTCAAACCGGTAATGTGTACGAAAATGTCTCTTTTGGTGTCGTCGTTTGTAATGAACCCATAACCTTTAGATTCATTGAAAAATTTTACTGTGCCTTGCATAATAATGATAATTAATAAAGAACAAACATAACAGTAAAATTTTTAGAATCTACTGGAAATCAGAATTTTTTGGGATTTTTGTAACTTTTAAAGTCGGTCAATTCCCTTATCCCGCATTTTTTTCATGTTCTTTTCAGAAAGGGTATAGTCTTCTAATTTCTTACCTCTCCATCTCACCACAAGGAAAATTGGCATTAGAATAAAGGCACTTGCCAGCACGGCAATTCCTATGATCCTGTCGCCGGTAAGCGTATCATCATTTAACCTGAAATAGAATCCTACTCCTACGGCTATTAGAATAGCTATCACCAGTATTCTCATAAATATCTTCATACTATACAGTAACTTCAATTAATTTTTGCCTGTAGGCAGTTAACAGTTTTGATTTGGAGATAAACCCGATATATTTTCCTTCGCGAACAACAGGTAAGTTCCAGGCATTACTTTCCTGAAATTTTCGCATGATCTCCTTCATTCGGTCATGTTCAATGTTTATAATTTCCGGAGCCTGTTGCATGATCTCCTGCACCTTGACTTCATCATATAATTTTTCATTGAACATGATAGATCGTATATCATCCAGTAATATAATACCCATAAAATTTTGATTTTCATCAATAACAGGGAAAATATTACGTGAGGATTTCATCACTCCCTCATGGATCACGTCTCCCAGGTTCATATCAATTTCCAGGGCAATAAAATTCTTTTCTACTACACGATTAATGTTCATAAGGGTCAAAACCGTCTGATCTTTGTCATGCGTTAACAGGTCACCGCGTCTTGCCAGCTCCATGGTATACACAGAGTGAGGTTCAAACTTAGTGGTGATCAAATAAGAAATAGCCGCAGTGATCATTAGCGGTATAAAAAGTTCGTACCCATGGGTAAGTTCAGCAATAAGAAAAATAGCGGTAAGTGGTGCATGCAGTACTCCGGCCATAAGTCCGGCCATACCTACCAAAGTAAAATTACTTACTGAGATCTCATTCCTGAAGATACCAAGATTGTTCACGACTAATGCGAAACAGTGTCCCATTGCGCTGCCCATAAACATTACTGGTGCGAATATCCCCCCAACACCGCCGGCACTAAAAGTCAATGCTGAAGCGATGATCTTAAAGATCACCAGACCTGCAAGCAAAATGATTACCACCCAGATATTCTCAAGGTAAGCGTTGAATAGATTTGTGCCCAGGGCTTCCAGATAGTTTTCCTGCAAAAGGTTGTTGATCACATTATAGCCTTCACCATATAGTGGAGGTATAAAATAGATAAGAACTCCCAGCCCCAATCCGGCAAATATAAGCCGGACAAAAGGTGAGGTTATTTTAGCGAGCAGTTTGGTGGTACCGAAATAGATACGTGAAAAGTAAACTGAAAATGCTGCGGCTACGACTCCCAGAACCAAATAATAAGGCACTTCAGAAATTGTAAATTGATCCTCTAAAGTGAATGGTAAAATAATCTGACTTCCAAAGAAAAAATAGGAAGTAAGTATGGCAGATACCGAAGCAATAAGCAGCGGCAAGAGGGAAGCCAGCGTTAGATCAAGGCTGAAAACTTCCACGGCGAAAATGATCGCAGCAATTGGAGCCTTAAAGATACTGGACATTGCACCTGCAGCGGCGCATCCAATAAGTAAGGTCCTGGACGCCTGGTTCATCAAAAATATACGCGAAATATTAGAGCCCAGAGAAGCACCTGTCGCCACGGTAGGTCCTTCCAGTCCAACAGATCCCCCAAAACCAACCGTAATAGGTGCGGTAATTAAAGACGCGTACATCTGGAATCTTTTCATAATTCCCTTCTTACGCGAGATGGCATATAAAGTTGTTGGAATTCCATGTCCAACCTTCTGGCGCAGTACAAATTTGATGATGAGGTACACGATCAAAAGACCAAGCACTGGAAATATGAAGTAGAACGCATCATGGTAATTGGCCACAAATTCTCCTTCGAGCAAACTCTGTATAAGGTGCGTGAGGTTTTTGATCATCACCGCAAAGAGCCCGGCAACAAATCCAATGACCGCGCTTAGGAACATGAGGAACTGTCGATGAGAAAGATTCTTCGATTTCCAGGTTAGGAATCTGTGCAATAAGGTTTTGCTGATATTTGCCACCGCTAGTTAATTACCGGATGAAGATAAAAAATCCCGCAATACGCGGGATTAATTATTTATGATTTCAACTGGAGATGTAAATCTGTGAGTTGTTGTTCATCGAGTTTCGCCGGAGCATCGATCATCACATCTCTTCCAGAGTTATTCTTTGGGAATGCAATGTAATCCCGAATACTTTCCTGTCCGCCGAGAATAGCTACCAGTCTGTCGAATCCAAACGCGATCCCACCATGTGGAGGTGCTCCATATTGGAAGGCATCCATAAGAAAGCCAAATTGCTCTTCAGCCTCTTCCGGAGTGAATCCAAGGTATTTGAACATTTGCGACTGAGTTTCTTTGTCATGTATTCTAATAGAACCACCACCAATTTCATTTCCATTAAGTACAAGATCATACGCGTTGGCACGAACCTTCCCAGGGTCTGTTTCAAGTAGCGCAAAATCTTCTTTCTTAGGACTTGTAAATGGATGGTGCATGGCGTGGAATCTTTCTGTATCCTCATCCCATTCAAGAAGAGGGAAATCTACTACCCACAAAGGCGCAAATTCATCAGATTTTCTAAGTCCCATTTCATTACCAAGATGCATTCTTAATGCGCTTAACTGGCTTCTTGTTTTGTCGGCATCACCAGCCATCACCAGGATAAGATCCCCTGGGTTGGCTGAAGAAGCTTCAGCCCAGGCTTTCAGGTCTTCCTGAGAGTAAAACTTATCTACAGAAGATTTTAGACTGCCATCTTCATTATATTTCGCCCAAACCAATCCTGTGGCACCAATTTGAGGTCTTTTAACCCATGATATAAGTCTATCAATTTCCTTACGGGTAAAAGAAGCTGCGCCCGGAACGGCTATCCCAACCACAAGTTCCTGTTGATCAAAAACATTAAACCCTTTATTCTTGGCGACATCATCGAGTTCGGCAAATTCCATCCCAAAGCGAATGTCTGGTTTGTCATTCCCATATTTGCGCATAGCGTCTGCATAAGTCATTCTTGGGAATTCATTCACTTCTACGTTGCGAATTTCCTTCAGCAAATGCCTGGTCAAACCTTCAAANATNTTNAGNATATCTTCCTGTTCCACGAATGCCATTTCNCAATCGATNTGTGTNAATTCAGGTTGACGATCTGCTCTTAGATCNTCATCNCGAAAACATTTTACGATCTGGAAATACTTNTCCATNCCNCCTACCATNAGCAACTGCTTAAAAGTTTGNGGAGATTGTGGAAGTGCGTAGAACTGACCTTCATTCATTCGGCTNGGTACCACGAAGTCACGGGCACCTTCAGGAGTGGATTTAATAAGGTATGGAGTTTCCACCTCAATAAAGCCAGCATTAGAAAGATAGTTTCTTACCTTCATTCCTACCTGGTGGCGGAACATTAATTTATTCTGAACTGGTTTTCTACGAATATCCAGATAGCGATATTTCATTCTGAGATCTTCACCACCATCGGTTTCATCTTCAATAGTAAAAGGTGGTGTTTTTGAAGTATTCAAAATTTTGAAATCCTGTACCAGTACTTCGATCTCCCCAGTAGGTATGTTTGGGTTTTTTGCTTCACGCTCGATCACTTCACCTGTTACCTGGATCACGAATTCACGGGCAAGATTTCCTGCTTGTTGCATTAATTCTTCAGAAGAGCGCTCTTCATCAAAAATCAATTGCGTAAGACCGTAGCGATCACGAAGATCTACCCAAATCATAAAACCTTTGTTCCTTACTTTTTGTACCCATCCAGAAAGGGTTACTGTATTTCCTATATGTTCGGCATTTAGCTCGCCGCAGGTATGACTTCTGTACATGAATTCTTTTAATTTTGAATGGGCACAAAAGTAAGAAGTTAAACAGTTTTACTGAACCTTTTCTACATCTAAATTCATTTAAAGTTGCCTGATATTAACTTAGGCCCTTTATATAAGCCTCTGTTTAACAGGTGAATAGATCTCCAATGTAAACTTAATGTTACGTAAATGCAACTTTAAGGTAAATTTTCGCTATATTTGTGATGTAAACGTTAATACCGCAAGAGAGATGAAGACTTTGAAAAATATACTAGTAGCAGCAGTTCTGGCAACAGGAACCGTTGCAATGGCGCAGGATAATGATCCAAAACCCGCTTTTGAGAAGCAGGGTGAATTAATTAAAGGAACATTTTATTATGAAGATGGAAATATTAAACAGGAAGGTACGTACAAGGACGGCAAACTCCACGGAGAATGGATTTCTTACAACAAAGACGGTGAGAAGACGGCCATCGCCAATTACGAAAATGGCCAGAAAGATGGAAAATGGTTCTTCTGGACTGAAGATAAACTTACTGAAGTGGACTATAACAATAGCGTAATTGCTAGTGTGAATAGCTGGAAGAGTGAAAGCTCACTTGTTAGTAATGACTAATAATATTCAGTACGAATAAAAAAAACCCGAAGCGAAAGCTTCGGGTTTTTTGTTTGCATTTGTATCAACTTACCTAGTTCGTAGTTTCGATCCTGTTTGAAGTTTCAACTTCTTCCGAAGAGCTTCTTTTAGAATGAACCCACATTTTGAGCCTTATCGCGATATAGAACAATAAAGGAACAATGATTAAAGTAAGGAAGGTCGCTACGATCAAACCGTAGATCACTGTCCAGGCCAAAGGTCCCCAGAATATCACGTTATCACCACCAAAGTAGATGTTTGCATCAAACTCACTGAATAAACTGAAAAAGTCAAGGTTAAGTCCAATCGCCAGAGGAATCAAACCAAGAATGGTTGTGATCGCCGTTAGCAATACTGGTCTCAAACGTGCTTTTCCAGATCTAATGATCGTTTTCAAGAGTTCGTCATGTGGAAGGTATTCAGATTCTGGTATGCCAAGACGCAGTTTCTTTCTGTCAATGAGGAGCTGTGCATAATCGAGCAAGACCACCCCATTATTTACCACGATACCCGCGAGAGAAATAATTCCCATCATCGTCATCATGATAACAAAGGCTGAACCGCTAATTACAATTCCTCCAAATACTCCAATAAAGCTCAGGAAAATAGCGATCATGATGATCAATGGTTTCGAGATAGAATTAAACTGGAAGATCAGGATCAGGAATATAAGTCCCAGTCCGCTGAAAAATGCACCCACAAGGAACGCCTGTTGCTTGTTTTGCTCTTCGATCTGCCCGGTATAATCTACCTTGATCTCATCTGGCACGCCATCAAAATTCCTCATTTCATTCTGGATTTGCGCAACGGCTGCACCAGCATCTGTATATCCAGGAGATAATACAGAATAGATCGTAACCACTCTTCTGGTATCCCTGTGCTTGATCGCACTAAACCCAGATTTATTACTTTTCGTAGTTACTGCTGAAACCGGTATTTCCCTTAACTGACCTTTATTATTTCTGAAAGTGATCGTTTGGTTGAACAAGGCGCTGTTATCATATCTTGAATCCTCGTCGAATCTTACATAAATATCATAATCTTCGCCACCTTCTTTGTACACACCAGCTTTTGTTCCAAAGATCGAATTTCTAAGTTGTTGTCCAACCTGTCCAGCGCTTACCCCCAGTTCACCAGCTTTTTCTCGGTCAACTTCAACGACCATTGAAGGTTTGTCCTTGTTCACATCGATCTTCAGCTCATCTATTGCAGGAATGTTCTTTGTGTTAATATATTCACGCATTTGCTCTGCAGTGGCGATCAATTGATCATAATCTTCACCTTCCAGTTCAATATTAATAGGAGGACCGGCAGGAGGACCATTCTGATCTTTTTCTACGGAAATCAAAACTCCCGGGTAAACTCCATCCAGAGATTCCTGAACCTTTTGTCTTAAAACTTCACTGTCCTTGCCACGACGGTATTTGTATTCCCTCATGGATGCAGTGATCTTACCTTTATGAGGCATTTCTGCCGCAGAGCCTCCATCGGTTTGTGGATTCCCGGCACCTTCACCAACTTGTGATACGGCACTTTCTACCATATAGTTGTAGCCATCGTCCATATACTCATCACTGTTGAGTACTTTGTAAACCCTTTCTTCGATCTCTTTCGTGATCGCGTTGGTCTTTTCAATGTCGGTACCTTCAGGATATTCGATATATACAATGATCTGGTTAGGCTTATTATCAGGAAAGAACTCAACTTTGGTTCTTTGAGATCCCAGAGAAGCACCAAAACCTACAAAAGCGATGATCAACATTAAGAAAGGTAGCTCCAACGATCCAGTAAGGACGTTTGTTTTTGAACGAAGCGGTTAGGCGTCTTTCATACCAGTTCTCAAGTTTTACCAATGAACTTTTCTGAAATTTATTAGCCATCTTTCTAAGAAACAACCTGTAGATCCATACCATGATTGCAGTAAAGATCATAAGCGATCCCAGTGCAGCGTATTCTCCACCAAATAAAAATATAGCTAAGCCAATTCCGGCGATAATCAATGAAACCCTGATGATGGTTTTCAANGGCATNTTNTTATCTTCTGTTNTCATNAATTGAGAAACCAGAACCGAATTNAAAAATATNGCNACGACNAGTGAAGATCCCANTACGACCGATAGNGTTATGGGGAAATAGATCATGAACTGTCCCATCAATCCCGGCCATAATCCAAGCGGGATAAAGGCGGCAACCGTAGTTGCTGTAGAGATAATAATAGGAAATGCAATTTCACCAATACCTTCTTTCGCTGCATCCACCCGGCTCATTCCTTCTTCATCCATGAGTCGGTAGACATTCTCGACTACCACGATCCCATTATCTACGAGCATTCCAAGTCCCATGATCAATCCAAAAAGGATCATCGTGTTCATGGTGTATCCCAACTGGTTCAGGATCATTAAAGACATGAACATAGACATTGGAATTGCAAAACCAACGAAAAGTGCATTCTTAAATCCTAAGAAAAACATTAGAACCGTCACCACCAGGATAATCCCGAAAATGATATTATTTACCAGATCATCTACCTGACCAATGGTCTTTGAAGATTGATCATTGGTAATACTTACATTCAGGTTGGTTGGAAATACTTCAGCTTTTGCTTTTTCAACAATAAGCTCGATCTGCTCTGCAGCGGCAACCATATTCTTTCCCGAACGCTTTTTTACATCCAGCATCACCACCTGCTCACCAAACTCACGGGCATAGGTGGTTTTTTCTTTTTCCTGAAAAGTGATATCAGCAATATCCTTCAGGTAAACATCATCACCATCTTCAGATTTTACTACGAAATTGTTTAATTCTGAAGGTTCTTCGATTTCACCAAGGATTCTAATGGTTCTTCGCTGTCCGCTGGTTACGTAATTACCCGCACTCATGGTCATGTTTCCATTCGCGATAGCACTGGTAATATCATTGAAACTAACCGAGGAAGCCATCATTTTATAGATATCCACAGCCACTTCAATTTCTTTATCCTGAGCTCCACGAATATCTACTTTTTTAATTTCAGGTAGATTTTCGATCTCATCCTGCAAGTATTCTCCAAATTCCTTCAGCTTCATTACCGGGTAATCTCCGGAAATATTAATATTCAGGATTGGAATTTCTTCAGAAAGACTCAATTCGAAAACATTCGGTTCTACCTTAGCGCCATTAAAGGTTGGCCAGTCTTCGCCTGAAGTTTCAGAATCTATTTCATCCTTTACCTTTTGCTTTGCTAGTTCCACCGCAATTCCCTCGTCAAATTCCACGACGATCATAGAATAGTCTTCCTGGGAAGTTGAGGTGATCTCCACTACATTACTTACCGTCTTCAACTTATCTTCCAGAGGATTAGTAAGTAACTTCTCTATATCTTCCGCAGTATTCCCGGGATATATTGAGCTAACGTAGATTTTCGTTTCTTTTACTTCAGGAAAACTTTCGCGAGGCATACTGAAATAAGCCGAAATCCCGAAGAACAGAATAAGGGCCATCGCCACATAAATAGTGGTTTTGTTCTTTATTGCCCAGGACGAGAGCGCAAACTCCTTGTCCAGATTGTTTTTTTCTTTCGCCATAACTGCTTAGTAATTCATGATTTTGACGGTTTGTCCTTCTTTCACACTACGTGCACCATCCTCAATGATTAGGTCACCATCCTTCAGGCCTTCAAGTACTTCAATAGAATCTCCCTGAGATTTCCCGGTTTTTACGATCACTCTTTTAGCGACCGCTTTTTCACCTTCCACCTGGTCTAAAACATATAAGTATTGTTCACCGTCAGCATTTTCAGAAAGAATGTTCTGCGGGACCAGAATGGCATTTTCACTGGTGTAATCGTTAATCTTTACTCTTGCCGTAAGGTTTGGTTTGATCTCTTTCTCCTTATTTGGAACATCGATCTCGGCAGTAAAGGTTCGGTTGTTAGGATTTATGTAACTACCTACTTGCTTTACCTTGGTGTCTACAGTTTTTCCAAGTACCGGGAAGGTCACTTCTACCGGTTTTCCCTGGGTTACATTGGAAATATAATTCTCTGGTACATCGGTCTTGATATACATGTCATCAAGGTTTACGATTCTAAGAATCTGTGTTTGCCCAGGTGAAACGACATTTCCCTGCTCTGTAATGATCTCATCTATGGTTCCTGAAAAAGGTGCGCTTACAACGGATTTTGAAAGCTGACTCTTCATTTGTTTTACGGCATTAACCTGTCCTTCATAATTGGATTTTGCCTGTAAATATTCGATTTCACTACCAATTTGCTGCTCCCAGAGACGTTTTTGTCTTTCAAAAGTTGTCTTAGCCAGGTCTAGCTGAATTTCCATTTGTGCAAGTTGCTGACTTAATCCACCATCATCTATCTTCGCCAGAGTCTGTCCTTTAGAAACTTTCTGACCTTCTTCAACATAGATCTTCTGAAGAATTCCGCCCATCTCAGCGTTCAAAACCACATTTTTTCTGGTTTCCACGCTTCCCTGAAGTTCAAGGAAATGATCGAAATGTTCAGCTTCCACAGCAAAGGAAGTTACCAGAGGAATATTTCTCTCCGGATTTATCTCCTTCAGCTTGGAATCAAGTTTTTTAATTTCAGTTTCTAACTCAGACTGTTGAGCGGTAAGTTCATCTCTTTTCTTCTGAATAGTTTCTATATCATTGCTTTCCAGAATTTCTTCCGTAGATTTTTCTGAACCACCTCCGCAGGCAGCTAGCAAAGTACTGAACGATAAAATATATACTAGTTTTCTCATTTTCTGAAGTTGTTTCTAATTATCTGATGTATAAGTACGGGTGTCTAATAGGTTTTCAAGTTCCACTTTTGCAGTGATCACCTGTAACATGGCCTGTAAATAATTTTGCTGTGCAGTGTATAACTGTCGTTGCGCTTCACTAAGCTCGAAACTGCTGGCGATACCCTCGAAGAACTTGATCTGGTTCTTGTTTTCGATTCGTTCTGCCAACTCGAGGTTTTTAGTAGCATTTTTATAATTATCAAGGCTAAACTGGTATTCGCTTTTAGCACTGTTGATATCACTTTTAACCTGGCTTTCAGTTTGTTCGAGATCCAGCATTGCCTGTTCATACTCAAGTTTACGCTGCTGAGTTTTCGCACTTCGCATTCCGCTGCTGAAAATTGGGATATTAAGACTCACTCCTAATATAGACTGTCCAAAATATTCCTGATTCCCGTTTAAAAAAGTAAAGTCATTACTAAATCCCTGGTAACCGTAATTCACAAAGGCGCTTAAGGTAGGTAGCGCTTTCGCCTGCTGTAGTTTAACCTGGATATCTGCAGCTTCTGCTGTGTTCTTGGCAATGCGATAATCAATATTTTCTTCTACCGGAATTGTCTCAGAAAGTAGGGATAGATCGAAATATTTAAGCGCCAGTTCATTTAGATCATCGGTCGCAACAACCTTTTTCTCTACTGGAATTCCGAGGCTAATGTTCAGCATATCATAGGCGATATCCAGCATTCTTCGGCTTCTGGCAAGATCATTTTCAAGGTTGAGTTTAGTGACTTCCAATTGCTCTACATCTTCCTGTTCCGTTAGACCGTTTTCAAAGATCTTCTGGGTATCATTAAAATTTTTCTCAACGTTCCCGAGATTTTTCTCAAAGATCTTCACACTTTCTTCCGCCAGTAAAACATTTCCGTAGGCATTGATAATACCTTTCTTGATCTCAAGGTCTGTCTTGGTCTTGGCATTTTTGGAAATTTGAAGCAGCGTTTTTACAGATTGAATTCCTACTATATAGGAGCCATCGAAAATTAACTGGTTCCAGGTAGCTGTGGCATTTACGCTTTGCTGAGTCCCAAATTGTACCGGGATAAATCCTTCAGGCGAATTTACAGGGACATCATTCCTGTTCACATTATCGAAATATTGCTCGACAATGTCCACCGTGCTTTGAGTATTATCGAAGGCGCTCGCGGGCAATAGAGTGACTGGTTGTTTTAAATAGTTCTGGTAATCTATGCCAGCACTTACTTGCGGTAATCCCTGGGCGATAATTTCCCATTTTTGCTGAAGAGCGATCTCCACATCTTTTTGTGCTATTTGTGACTGATAATTATTTTCCAGTCCAAATTCTATCGCTTCCATTAGGGAAAACTGATAGGTCTGGATCGTATCCTGCTGTGAGAAACTTTGCAGGCCTAAGGCCAGCATCATCAAAATTAATATTCTACTTTTCATCTAATTCAATTAAATCTTCTAAAGTTTTTAATCCTTTTGCGGTGCAGATAGCACGCAGGTGATATTCCAGGAAATGATCCATCAGTGCCGGCTGAGTATATTTTTCAGGAGAAAATAGATCTGTATCCTTAATTCCCATAATCCCTACAAAATGTATTCGGCTTATAAAATCTATATTGATATCCTTGCGGTAATAACCACTTTCGATCCCACGCTTAAGGTTATCCTGCATGCAGCTTTCTAAAAGCTCATACTGTTTATCCTTAAGGCTCTCATAGACTTTTGGGTAATATTTCTGAAGCTGAAAATGNGGNGAGGTNTTNTCTCCTTTNANNTTCTGNGCGATATAATGNTTGATCTCGTAATTTTCCTTAATCGGATTCTGATTTTTATCCTGAATGGCGCCAATCCCGCAACCCATCGTCTGGATCACCTGTAAACTCGCCGCAGCTACCAGTTTATTCTTGGTAGAAAAATGCGCATAAATGGTTTTCTTAGAGATCCCAATGCTTTCCGCAATGTCATCCATGGTTACACTTTTAAAACCATAGGAAAGAAACATCTCTGCGGCACTATTTAAAATTTTCTCCCTCACTTCATGTAAATTTGGTGCAAAAGTAAACCTAGGAAACTTTANAAACAAAAAAAGTTTCTTCAGTTTACGTTTNTTTAACATTCGCTTAAAATTTGAAATAGGCTCAATTATGGTATTTTAGCGCAAAAATTTCAATACATGCTTACCATTGCGGAATACCGAGAGGCCATCGTCGATTATCTTCATCAAAAGATACAGGTCAAAGAACCGGTAAATCTTTACGAGCCAATGGTTTATATTTTAGAACAGGGAGGTAAACGTTTAAGACCTGTACTCGTTCTAATGGCAGCTGAAATTTTTGACTGCAATCATAAAAAAGCCCTAGATGCCGCCCTGGCCATAGAGGTTTTTCATAATTTTTCTCTTGTTCATGATGATATTATGGACGATGCACCGATTCGAAGAGGTAAGAAAACAGTGCATGAAAAATGGGATATCAACACGGGAATCCTTTCCGGAGATGCGATGCTTATCAATGCATACCAGTTATTCGAAAACTACGAAGGGGATGTGTTTAAGGAGCTATCAAAACTNTTTACNAAAACAGCTATTGAAGTTTGTGAAGGTCAGCAGTACGATATAGATTTTGAAACCCGCGATAACGTGAGTATCGAGGATTANCTCTTNATGATAGAATACAAAACTGCGGTCCTGGTAGGAGCTTCTCTGCAAATGGGAGCTATTGTAGCTGAAACTTCGGCTGCATGCAAGTCGGCGATCTATCAATATGGAAGATTACTTGGTATTGCCTTTCAGCTTCAGGATGATTACCTGGATGCTTTTGGGGATCCGGCTACATTTGGGAAGCAACCTGGTGGTGATATCATCGAAAATAAAAAGACATTTCTTTATTTAAAAAGTCTTGAACTGGCAAGTCCCGGTGAAGCCAGACAACTGGAACACTTATATTCCATTAGTCCTATGGAAAATACAGGAAAGATCGAAGCGGTCAAAAACCTGTTTGAAAGCAGCGGTGCAGCAGAGCTTACCAGAAAGGAAATTGAGAAGTATACAGACATGGCTTTCAAGGTTCTGGACAGGATAGATATGCCTGAGGAGAAGAAAAGACCTTTGAAAAGTTTCGGGGAAATGCTTATGGACAGACAGGTATAAGATTTATTACCTGCAGTTTTCGGAGAAATCTACTTCCCAAATTATTGAATTTCAGAGGGTGTTAAAATTCTTATAATCTCATAGAGAATTATCATAATGCCTACAAGCTGTTTTTTTTAAATATTGTATTTTTGCTAATGTTTTTAAGAACAAAAGAAACTGTTGTTTCAATTTTATGGAAAAATTTTCATTTCTAAATGCCGCTCATACTGCATACTTCGCAGAACTTTACGATCAATATTTAAAATATCCTGATAGTGTAGAGCCCAGTTGGAGGGCTTTTTTTCAAGGATTTGACTTCGGAATGCAACAAGATGGCNTTTCTGAAGATGTATTGGATGAAGCTCCTGTAGATTTTTCAGAAGGTGAGATACCGACACACGTAGTTAAAGAATTTCAGGTAATTCGATTAATTGACGGCTATCGTACCAGAGGGCATTTATTCACCAAAACAAACCCTGTAAGAGAACGTAGAAAATACGTTCCAACTCTAGATATAGAGAATTTCGGACTTGAGAAAAAAGATCTGCAGACTACTTTCAATGCAGGTGATATTCTTGGAATTGGACCTTCAAGCCTGGAAGAAATCATAAAACACCTGGAAATGGTGTATTGTGACTCTATCGGGATCGAGTATATGTATATTCGAAAACCTGAAGAGATCGAATGGATTCAGAATCGTTTAAATGTAAACGACAACCATCCCGATTTTGACGCGACCCGCAAGAAGCAGATCCTCAAAAAACTTAATGAAGCAGTTTCGTTTGAAAATTTCTTGCATACTAAATATGTTGGGCAGAAACGATTTTCACTGGAAGGTGGCGAAAGTTTGATCCCGGCACTGGATGCACTTATNGAAAAAGCTGCTGAATTTGGCGTGGAAGATTTTGTAATGGGAATGGCTCATCGTGGTCGTCTAAATACCCTAACCAATATCTTCGGAAAGAACGCTAAGGACATTTTCAGTGAGTTTGATGGAAAGGATTACGAACAGGACATATTCGATGGTGACGTTAAATACCACCTTGGCTGGACATCCTGTCGTACTACAGACAGTGGAAAAGATATCAATATTAATATAGCTCCAAACCCTTCTCACCTTGAAACCGTTGGCGCGGTGGTAGAAGGAATTTCGAGAGCAAAAATGGATCGTAGATATAATGGAGATAACTCCAAGATTTTACCGATCCTGGTTCATGGTGATGCTGCAATTGCCGGTCAGGGACTTGTGTATGAACTGGTACAGATGGCTAACCTGGAAGGTTACCAGACAGGAGGAACCATACATATCGTAGTAAATAACCAGATTGGTTTTACTACTAATTATTTGGATGCGAGAAGTTCAACGTATTGTACAGATGTGGGAAAAGTAACTCTTTCACCCATCTTACATGTAAATGCAGATGATGCAGAGGCAGTTGTACACTCCATTTTGTTCGCTTTAGACTTTAGGATGAAGTTCAAAAGGGACGTATTTATAGATTTATTGGGTTATAGGAAATATGGCCATAATGAAGGTGATGAGCCACGTTTTACTCAGCCAAAACTATATAAAGCAATATCTAAACACGAGAATGCCCGGGATATTTATGCTGAAAAGCTGAAAGAAAGTGGTGTCATCGACGATAATTACCTTAAGAAGTTAGAAGAAGAGTATAAAGCTTCTCTTGAAGAGAAACTCGAAGATTCCAGGAAAGAAGAAACCACCCGCATCACTCCATTTATGCAGGATGAATGGGAAGGTTTCGATAACGTTCAGGAAGATGAGATGATGAAAGAAATCGATACGACCTTCGATCTTGAAAAACTTGACAAGGTTGCCACGGCAGTTTCAGAATTACCGGAAGGCAAGAAGTTCATGAGAAAGATCCAGAAGATCATCGATGGACGAAAACAAATGTACTTTGAAGATAATAAGCTGGACTGGTCAATGGCCGAGCATTTAGCTTATGGATCTCTAATGACCGAAGGTTATAANATTAGAATTACCGGGCAGGATGTGGAACGTGGAACGTTTTCACACCGTCACGCGGTAGTTAAAGTTGAAGATAGTGAAGAAGAGATCATTCTTCATAATAATATAGAAGACAGGGATGGGGATTTCTTCATTTACAATTCCCTGTTGTCAGAATACGGAGTAGTTGGTTTTGATTATGGTTACGCCATGGCAAGTCCGACAACATTGACGATCTGGGAAGCACAATTTGGAGACTTTGTGAACGGTGCACAGATCATGATCGATCAGTATATTTCTGCTGCGGAAGATAAATGGAAACTTCAGAATGGTTTGGTGATGTTATTACCTCACGGTTATGAAGGCCAGGGAGCAGAGCACTCTTCAGGTAGAATGGAAAGATTCCTTCAGCTTTGTGCGAAAGACAATATGTATGTGGCAGATATTACGACTCCTGCGAACATGTTTCATATGCTTCGGAAGCAAATGAAAGCGAAATTCAGAAAACCGCTGATCATTTTTACTCCAAAAAGTTTACTACGTCATTCTAAAGTAATTTCTACAAAAGAAGAATTTGCGACTGGTTCATTCCAGCCAGTTCTTGATGATCCAGATGCAAAAGCAGATTCAATAAAAAGCCTGGTATTCTGTACCGGGAAGTTTTACTATGACCTGCTGAAGTTTAAGGAAGAGAATGATCGNGATGATGTTGCCCTNGTGAGAATCGAACAATTGTTCCCACTCCCGGTGAGCATCATGAAAGAAATGATGAGTAAGTATAAGAATGCCGAAGATGTGGTTTGGGCACAGGAAGAGCCTAGAAACATGGGAGCATATGGACATATGTTANTNCATTTTGAAGAAGCAAGACAGTTTAGAGTATGTAGTCGTAAATTCTACGGTGCACCTGCTGCAGGTAGCTCGGTAAGATTTAAGAAGCGTCATGAAAAAGTGATCGCCAGCGTATTCGACAAAGATTTAAAAGAAGATTAATAATAAGAACCAATTTCCTGATTTCAGGAACCAAAATAAATTACAATCATGGCCTTAGAAATGAAAGTTCCTTCACCCGGCGAATCGATTACTGAAGTTGAAATAGCTCAGTGGTTAGTCGAAGATGGTGATTACGTTGAAAAAGATCAGGCAGTAGCCGAAGTGGATAGTGACAAAGCAACACTGGAACTTCCTGCAGAAGCTAGCGGAATTATTACTTTGAAAGCTGAAGAAGGAGATGTGGTAGAAGTTGGAGAGGTAGTTTGTCTAATTGATACCGATGCTGCAAAGCCTGGTAGTGATGACAAGGAGGACAGTGAAAGCAAAGACGACAAGTCTGCTGAAGCTGAAGAAAAAGAGCGCCAGGAAAGTACAGAAGATAAGAAGGACAGTAATAAAGCAGCTGCTAAGACCGAAGAGCCTTCAAAATCAAGTACTCCAAGCCAGAAACAGGATGATACGTATGCAACTGGAACTCCTTCACCAGCTGCTAAGAAAATTCTTGACGAAAAGGGGATTGATAGCAAAGATGTAAAAGGTTCTGGAAGAGATGGTCGAGTAATTAAGGAAGATGCGGTAGAGGCAAAAGCTTCTATGGGATCTCCTGGAAAAGGAACCAGAGGAGAAGAGCGTAAGAAAATGTCAATGTTCCGTAGAAAACTTGCGGAACGTCTGGTAAGTGCTAAGAACGATACGGCAATGCTGACTACTTTCAATGAAGTAGACATGTCTCCAATTTTTGCACTAAGAAAGAAATATAAAGAAGAATTTAAAGAGAAGCATGGAGTGAGTCTTGGCTTTATGTCATTCTTTACGCTTGCGGTGATCCGTGCGCTGGATGAATATCCTGCAGTAAACTCTATGATTGATGGGGATTACCAGGTAAGCTACGATTATAAAGATATTAGTATTGCAGTTTCTGGTCCAAAAGGACTTACAGTACCTGTAATTAGAAATGCTGAAAATCTTAGTTTCAGAGGGGTCGAGTCTGAAGTGAAAAGGCTTGCGATCAAAGCCAGAGATGGTAAGATCACTGTGGATGAAATGACCGGTGGTACTTTTACCATTACTAATGGTGGAGTATTTGGATCTATGTTATCAACTCCAATTATCAATCCACCGCAATCTGCTATTCTTGGGATGCACAACATCGTAGAAAGACCTGTTGCAATAGATAGTCATGTGGAAATTAGACCAATTATGTATGTAGCATTGTCGTACGATCACAGAATCATTGATGGTAAAGAGTCTGTAGGATTCCTTGTAGCTGTTAAAGAAGCACTGGAAAATCCTGAAGAACTATTGATGGACGGAGATATTAAGAGATCACTGGAATTGTAGTAACAATCTCCAGTATAAATAAAAAAAGGGTACGCGTTAGCGTACCCTTTTTACTTTAACGAAATTAAAACAAAACTAACAACCTGAATATATTCAAGCCCAGTACGACAGCAACGAAAATTGTCATAATGTAAAAGGCGATTTGAGAAGATATTCGAAGTTTAATAACGTAAAGATTATTGGTTAGATTACTTCAAATATAGAGCGATATCGCTTTCAGAAAAAGGGTGTTTTTCCCCTTATTTTAAAAACAGAGACTTGCCTTTATAATCAATAACTGCTTTGCCTCTTTTCAGGATATCGGCACCTATAATTCCCTGTACCTTTTCAGCTTTATGATTTTCAAGCGCCTCATTTACATGTTTGAGGTCGAAAAGTACCAGGTCGATCTTTTTCTTTTTCCAGTCTCCAATCTGTACAATGTTTTTTGCTGAAACCTGGGTTAACATATTGGTAGCTCCTGCACCAGCCGCTTTAATATCACTATCTTCTGAAAGTAGATCAAAATGTTCGATCGCATCTATACCCACACAGGTGCTGGAAGCGCCAGTATCCAGTATAAAATTACCTTCAATATTATTGATCTTCGCTTTTAGTTCGAAATGATTGGTTTTGGTGTATTTTAATTTGATACGATGATATCCTTTTTCCTGAAGCAACTCTTTTAAAGACATTCTTTTTTCCACAAATATATGATTCTTGAATATAGCGGGAAACTGCAAGACTTTCAATCATTACTTAAATTCAGATTTAGAAAAAATACATACTATCTTTGAGGTCTATGAGCACACTGGTTCAAATTACAGCGTTACCCCGGGAACTTGAAGATCATCATTTGCTTCTGAACAGGGCAATTAAGAAATCGAATATCAGAAAGGATGATATAGGAGACTGGAGAATTAGAAAGCGTTCTATCGATGCCCGGAAAAAACCGGTGAAACTGAATCTGCAGATCGAGATCTGGAAACACGGTGAAGAAAGAAGTACGAGATCATCTTTGTCTCTTCAGGATGTTTCCGAAGCAAAGGAAATAGCAATTATTGGTGCTGGTCCTGCTGGATTGTATGCAGCATTACGAGCAGTGGAAGCGGGCTTGAAACCTGTGGTTTTTGAACGTGGAAAAGATGTAAGAGCCAGAAGACATGACCTTGCCAAGATTAATAAAGAACAAACTGTAAACCCTGAATCTAATTATTGTTTTGGAGAAGGTGGCGCCGGTACATACTCAGATGGGAAATTATATACGCGCTCGAAGAAACGTGGAAATGTATTGAAAGCTCTGGAGTGGTTCGTGGAATTTGGAGCAGATCCTGATATTCTTGTGGATGCACATCCGCATATTGGAACGAATAAATTACCAAAGATCATCACAGCTATGCGAGAAGCGATCGTGGATGCGGGAGGGGAAGTACATTTTAACTCTAAGCTAACCGATCTAAAGTTAGAGAGTGATAAGATCACTGCTATTGAGATCAATAAAGAGAAGTGGTTGCATTTTGATGAGGTAATTCTGGCGACGGGACACTCGGCCAGGGATATATTTTACCTGCTACATGAACGAAATATTAAGATAGAAGCCAAGCCTTTCGCGCTGGGAGTTCGAATTGAGCATCAGCAAAAACTAATTGATCATATCCAGTATCACGGTGATGATGAAAATCCTTATTTACCTCCAGCTTCGTACAGTCTGGTAGAACAGGTAGATGGACTTGGAGTGTATTCTTTCTGTATGTGTCCGGGAGGTATTATTGCTCCGTGTGCTACAGAACAGGAAGAAGTGGTAACCAACGGCTGGAGTCCAAGTAAGCGGAATAATCCATATTCTAATTCAGGAATAGTAGTAAGTATAGAACCTACAGATCTGCCGGGTTATAGAGAGAATGATCCATTTGTTTGTCTTGACTTTCAGAAGATGGTGGAAAGAAATTGTTGGGAAGCGGCTGGCAAAACTCAGCAGGTTCCTGCGCAACGTATGAAGGATTTTGTAGAAGGAAGATTGTCTTCAGATTTCCCAAAGACTTCTTATCAGCCGGGAATTGTAAGCGTTGATCTTAATAAAGTTTTACCCGATCTAATTGCTAAAAGACTACGGAAAGCCTTTGTCAAATTCGGAAAAAAGCTGAAAGGTTATTATACGAACGAAGCCGTTTTACATGCTCCGGAAAGCAGGACTTCTTCGCCAATTCTAATTCCGCGTGAGCCGCAAACTTTGGAGCATGTAGAAGTAAAAGGATTTTATCCCTGTGGAGAAGGAGCTGGATATGCCGGCGGAATCATTTCCGCAGCCATCGACGGAATAAACTGTGTGGATGCTATTGCTAAGAAGTATTCGAAACTAGAATGACTGTTTAAGTATTATATACATGATCGTAAACTATGAATTACTAATTAAAATAATTCGGGAATTACGAGTGTATTATTTCAAACTACTGATGGTCAGATTTTTGTATTTTTATGTATGGCTTTACGCATTACAACGAAACTTCGCAACATCATAACGAATAATTTTTGATATATATATTAAGACAGGATATTATTTCTACATTTCTTTAGAAAATTCTAATAACCAATGTCTTATGAGAAATTATTTTAATGCCGTTATGGTAGGGTTATTATTGATGGGGTGCTCCGTGGATAATGACGAAACGAACTTTGATGATCAACTTCTAATTGCCAATTCGGTTATAGATGTTGAGGGATGTGTGTCAGATACATATACTTTATATAATACTTCTGAAGAAAAAATTGGTGAGTTTATTGTTACCAACGATGAAAATGAGGTATACCTAAATTTCACTTCTGTAAATGGTTACGATATATCCATGATTAATTATGAAGTTGCTTTGAGCGAGGATGACCTACCGATGAATAATGGTGGAATTATTGTTGGTCAGTTAGAGAACACAGTGAAGTTTTCCGCAACTACCAATTATTATGGGGACAGTGTTTTTTTGGAAAGTTTTGGAGAGAATCCCACAGCTTTAGTAGTGGCAGCAAGAATTCAATTTACCAACGAATCTAAGAAAACCTATGCTGTGTGGGTTGGGGATCAGGTCGCTGGAAAAAATGATAGTAAATTTCTGAACTATTCTATTTGTATTCCTCAAGAAGAAGAGGTTTGCGAAGTAGATGCTGGTAGTGATCAACAAAGAATATACACTCTTGCAGAAATTGATGCGGAAGTAGATGATTTGGGTGAGATATTGCCTCTATATAAAACATTTCTTGATGAGGGTGTAAGCAGAGATGGCACTTTTAATACTGATGGTTTGACCATATTACGAGCTTTTAATAAAAATCCGTATCAAGATTTTAGTGTTATTTATACTGTTACAAATGAATTAAATGGGGAAGTTTGTTCTGATTCTACAGTATTAACGATTACAGTCACGGAATAATACCAAAAAGATTTTTTAATTACTAGGCAGCATTTCTAATGCTGCCTTTAATTTACTGGAGGGATGGTTTAAAATTATTTCCCACGAGTCTGGGATCGGTTTGTGTAGCCTGTCTGGTGAGAGTTTTGATGCTAATGGAGATATATCCAAGATTGGAAACCACCTCACCATAACACAGGTAAATTCCCTTAGATCTTATAGGATACTTTTCAGCTATTGAAGGGAAAAGAACCACATCAAATATCACTCCTTCAGGATCATAGAATGTGCCGAAATACATGTATTTACCATTTGAAGTCCCGGTTTTTTTTGAATTTACCAGGTTACCATAGATCTCTATGTTTTTCCCGATATGATCTTTTAACTGCGAAGCTGTAACCACATTTTGCTTTAGAGGATCTTTCAGTAATTCAAAATGACTGCATAGCGGAAATCCCAGAAGTTCCATCTGGTCGTAAGCTTCGATCATTTTGGAAGCTTCAAATTCCGGCAATTCAAAATCTTTATGCTTCGGTTTAAAAAGTAGCGGCTGATTCGTTTTTGGTTTATTCCTGTCCAGTTTAAAATAAGCTTTCCATAAAAGTTCGTGTTTGTCTATTCCGGTAAACCTAAAGGCGTTGATCTTTAGTAACAAGCTAAGTTGTTCAATAGAGATTTGGATACGGTCTATAAAATCATCCAGTGACCTAAATTCTCCAAAAAATTGCCTGTTTTCCAGTATTTGCTGAATAGTTTTTACTTCCAACTCCTTTATATATCCAAAACCCAGGTAGACGTTTTTTCCGTAGATCACATTGGGGTGATCACTTTTATTAATACACGGAGCGTGAATCGTGCCGCCCCAACGTCTTATTTCCTGAATATAGGTCTGCAGATCATAAAAACCACCTCCATTGTTAATCGCTGCCACCATAAACTCAAGCGGAAAATATTTCTTCAGGTACAAACTCTGGTAACTTTCTACAGCATAGGAAGCCGAGTGTCCCTTCGGAAATGCATAGCCGGCAAAGGAAGAGATCTGTTCCCAGACTTCATCGATCAGTTTTGGTTCGTAACCTTTATTATTACAGTTCTCGCGGAAGGTATTCTCGATCTTTTCCATTTGCCCCCGGGAAGTTTTTTTTCCGCTCATCCCTCTTCGTAATACATCTGCATCATCCAGGCTCAAACCGGCGAAATGATAAGCGACTTTCATTACATCTTCCTGATAAACCATCACGCCATAGGTATCGGGCATGATCTCGTACATTACCGGGTGAGCTTCTTTTCTTTTTTCAGGAAAACGATGCCTTAGAATAAATTCATCCTTCATTCCAGCGCTGGAAATTCCTGGTCTAATTACAGAACTTGCTGCAACCAGGTTAAGGTAATCCCGGGTTTGTAGTTTTGTAAGTAAACCTCGCATGGCAGGAGATTCCACATAAAAAACTCCCATACAATCGCCAGTGGTGAGCAATTCGTTAATAGCAGGATCTTCCTTAAAAGCTTTGATATTTTCGATATCCTCTAATTTAGCGTCTGGCTGATTCTGTTTTACGATCTCGATGGTATCGGTGATTTTTGAGAGTCCGCGTTGGGCAAGAATATCAAATTTATGAATGCCAACTTCTTCAGCGATGTTCATATCAATCTGCATCGTCCGGAAGCCTTTGGGAGGTAAAAACGTCGCAGCATAATTATGCACCGAATCGTCCAGGATCAAAATTCCGCCGGAATGAACACTTAAATAATTTGGGAAACCTTCTATAAGTTTGCTATACCTAATTACCAGTTTCTCCAGATGATCCAGGTTGTCATAGGAATAGAATCCAGAAGCGAGCTTATCGATATTTTCTTTAGGCAAACCAAAAACCTTCCCGAGTTCACGGGCTACTGCACGCTGTTTAAAGGTAACATAGGTGCCCATAAGCGCAGTATTTTTATAAGTTCTGAAGATATAATCTGTGATATCATTACGGTCTTTCCATGAAAAATCAAGGTCAAAATCTGGCGGAGATTTCCGGTTAGGATTTATAAAACGTTCAAAATAAAGATCGAGTTCTATTGGATCCACATTAGTAATGCCCAGGATATAAGCCACAATCGAATTCGCACCGCTCCCACGTCCTACGAATGGATAATTCTGTGAACGCGCATAGTCTACAATTCCCAGGTTGATAAGAAAATAAGAAACAAACTCAAGCCTGATGATAGATTCCAGCTCTTTTTCAACCCGCGTATAAACTTCCCGATTTGCTTTTGGGTATTTCTCAGGAAGTTTTTCATAGGTGAGCCGCCGGATCATATCAGCATCCTCTTCGATCGTATTTCGGTAGATCTTTAAATTTCGGTTCTGTCCTTTCCCAAAGTCATAATGCACCTTGCAAGCGTCCATAATTTGTTGTGTATTCTCCAGAATATGAGGGAAATCCTCAAAAGCCGCTTCCATTTCCTGCCTGGGATACATTTTATGTGAAGCTTTTCCCTGTTCTGATTCCGGAAGCTTGCTTAGCAGCAAATTATTGTCGATCGCCCTGAGTAAGCGATGTGCATTAAAGTCTTTTTTATTCCGAAAGCTTACCGTTTGTAGAATAACCAGTTTATCCTTCAGATTTCTATATTCTGAAAACCTCAATTTCCCGATCTCCTCTTTGGAAACTCCTATATATTCATTGCTTCNGAAATTTTTACGNTTTTGTTCCACCACTTTTCCGAAGGGNTAAATGATAAAACAATCGGGTAGTTGCGGAGCTNCNNTTTNAAAATCTTTCTTTTCATGCAGGTNATTTGAAAGATGATCGTTTAGCTGAAGGAAGCCAGCATTGTTTTTCGCCAGTCCAATATATTGTTGCTCGGCACCATTTCTAAAGTCGATTCCCAGAACCGGTTTGATTTTGGTTCCATTGGTAAGCCTCAGGAATTCGAGACAGGCTGAAGTATTATTGATATCTGTAATAGCAAACTGCCAGATATCGTTGGAGTAGGCGAGCTCACACAATTCCCTGATGGGAAAAGTCCCATATCGCAGTGAATAGTATGTGTGACAGTTTAAATACATCAGCAATCTTATTATACTTCAGAATAAATTATCATTATTGTTTTCTATGAGCAAGAACGATTGGTGGCTCCCCGTTAAAAGGATTCTTCATTCTGCCGATGGTTTTCGCATCCATTGCAGCAGCACGCATCACCGCATGTTCACCAAAGCGATTTTTGATCTTATCCAGGGAATTGTAGAGATTCAGCATATCTTCAGAATCATCAAAAAGATTGATCTGGTAGTGACCACCCACGAGTCCGCTAAATTTCACCCCGATCAACCTGATGAGCAAGCGCCTGCTGTATAATTGTTTAAAAAGCTCCTCGACCTTAGGAATTAGGATATGATCTGCACTGGTATATGGGATCCTTACCTGTTTGCTGTAAGTTTGAAAATCTGAATACCTGATCTTTACACTCACTGTGGAAACGAGCTTATTTCCCCTGCGAAGCTGATAGGCGAGACTTTCTGCCATGGCTACCAGCGTACCATGTAAACGGATCATATCGATAGTGTCCCTGTTAAAGGTTCTTTCAGTTGAAATAGACTTGCGCTCGTGAAACGGAATGATAGGAGGATTGTCGATCCCGTGAGCACGTTTCCATATAGTACGGCCATTCTTACCCAGAACGCTCTCTAAAACCTCTACAGGCATCTTCTGAATCGTCTCGATCCTGCGAACGCCGAGGTTTAATAATTTCTGAAAGGTTTTATTTCCAATCATCGGGATCTTGTTCACTGCAAGTGGAGCAAGGAATGTTTTTTCTGAACCTGCTTCGATCACTTTCTGGGCATAAGGTTTGCCTTCGCCGGTAGCGATCTTGGAAACGACTTTGTTGGTGGAAAGTCCGAAGGAAATAGGTAAATAAGTTTCCTTTTTGATAGTTTCCTGAAGTTCTTTAGCAAACTGGGTGATCCCGAAAAATCGATCCATTCCCGTGAGATCTGCATAAAATTCATCTACGCTGGCCTTTTCAAAAGAAGGAACTTTGCTACGAATAACTTCGGTCACCTCATGGGAGAATTTCGTATAAGTGGAAGCATTCCCTTTGATCACGATAGACTGCGGGCAGAGTTGCCTGGCCACTTTCATGGACATTCCGGAATGTACTCCAAACTTGCGAGTCTCATAACTGCAGGCTGCTACCACGCCACGATCTCCCAGACCACCTACGATAAGGGGTTTATCATTCAATTTAGAATCCAGACGCCTCTCTGCGGAAACAAAAAAGGTATCAAGATCCAGATGTATAATTGATTTCTCTAACTTCATAATAGGAATAAATCCATTAAATAGGAATTATTCCAAAATTATAAATTTAATCTGGTTTATGATGTTGAGGGAGCGTTAAAAAGAAATGGAAATTTGAAATTGAATGGGGATATAGAGCTGGAAGTTAATCTCAAATGAAAAAATATTATTTAAAATTGATTTCTCAGTTTTTCAATATTGAAATTGCCTCAGTAATATGATAATTTGTGTAATAGAGATTTGTTATTATTTAAATTTTTAAATTGGGTTTATCGTTAAATATTTTTCATTTATCGATCTTTCATGTCAATTCTAATGATATATCACACTTTTAGAGTGTCAATTATGAATTTTTCGTAACTTAATAATTCATTAATACTCAGGATTATGAAAAGTTCTTCAGGAAAACGCGGACTCATAAAAAAATATGCTACAGATTTTATCTTTTCTGAAAAAACCAGGTTTGTCCTGGACGGTACCGGTTTTAGTAATTCTTCAGAACAACCTGGATCAAAAATTATAAAATTCAGATTTGATAATTCAGACTCAGATAAAGCAACCAAACCTGTCTTTCGTTGTATCTATAAAATGATGAGAAAATTCAATCTATCCTTAAATTAGGGGCTTTTAGAAAATCGAAAATTCACTCTTAGACATAAAATAAAAAATACTATCTTCGTTTGTATGGAGGAACCCGAAAATCCTGAGAGTAGGGGAAACACTTAATCTAACCAAATGAAGTTTAAATCTTTACTAATCATTGCCATCGCTGCAATGACATTATCCAGTTGCTCTATCAGACTGGTTGATTTTACCGTAATTAGTTCTAAAAATGTAAATCTTGACATCGACAGAGCTCAGGGTGTAAAAACTGAGGGTAAGAAATCTTATTTCCTTGGAATTGGATGGAACATCAAAGATGCTATGGATGAGGCTCTGGAAGAAGCAGGACCAGAGTATGACATGCTAATTGATGGTGTGGTGAGATACACCAGCTATCCTTTCGTTTCTGGAGTGACTGTAGAAGGTACTGCTGTAAGCACTAGAGCAATGAAAGATCGTATGGGAGAAGCAGGTTTTCAGGAATGGTTAAAAGGCCAGAATGTACTTTCTGAAGAAACTGCGATAGTGATTCCTGAATAATCATTCGGAAAAAAACAAAAAGCCCGGTTACAACGACCGGGCTTTTCTTTTGAAACTAAAAAACTAAATTAGTCTTCAAAATATACTGCAGATACTCCAGAAAGCATATTATTTACAGCTGGAGTTGCATTTCCACTTGCATTTGACGCATCGTCAAAAGCCAGTACTCTATCACCACCGTTGGCAAGTTCAGCAACATAGATCATATCAGAATCTGCATCGTACGCAACATTTACCGGGTTACCCAATAAAGTAGCTGCTCCAGAAATTCTCATTTGATCTGAAAGAGCTAAAGTTGCAGCATCCATTGTATTATTAAATTTACTGTCAAAGTCAGTAATTACATGAAGACCACCATCAGAATCTGATCCTGCATCTCCAATATCTGTAAGTACCATCGTNCCACCATCATAGTCAANACCATGAGTTCTCACNATTCCTTCTACCATNACAGTTTTTGTAGCGCTCACCATTCCGTCTGTATTATTAGAAAGGAAGTTGTCAAAACTAGCAAGCATGTTTGTAGTATCTACAATTGCATACAANGTATTTCCAACNAACTCGATACCCCAAACTTTAAAGTCTACGGTTACTGTGTTTCTTAGNGTAAAACCATTNTCTTCTTTNCTATAGATATAAAATCTACCATCTGCAGTGGTGTCATCACCATCNACATCNGCATTATCTGCAACTACGATAAGGTCNCCATTAACAGCNACATCTCTNGGGCTCATTAGATCACTAGAGCTCATNAANTCTGCAGATACTGTAGACATAGANCCATCCCACATATCAACATCTCCATAATACTGAAGTTGTTTAGGATCTCTGGAAGCTACGATTAAAGAACTGTCATCTTCGTCATAAAAAATTCCCTCAGCATCTGTGGAGGAAGTGTTCACTGTATAAGAAGTACCATCATCAAGATTGTACTGTACTACAGATCCAGAATGTGTGGTAGCATATAACATTGCAGAATCCATTTCCACCATATCATCAGTCATGTCATCATCATCATCTGAGCATGAGGTGAATCCTAACATAGCGGACATCGCNATAAATAATAAAGGTTTTTTCAAAATTTTCATAAGTAACTTTTTTATTGATTATTGTTTACGGTAATATTTACGAAACTTACCAACTCCGGTTTTCTGAAAAGAAGCTTTTAACTCAGGATTAGGCTTTTTAACTCAGGCTTGTTAAACTGAAATTAAAATAGGAACCGAATTAACAAAAAAAAGCCTCTGCGAGAGCAGAGGCTTTTGAATCAACAGGTGATTAATTTCTAGTACCTGTAGTATTCTGGCTTGTAAGGTCCTTCTACCGTTACACCAATATATTCTGCCTGATCCTGTTTAAGTTCAGTCAATTCAACCCCAATTCTTTCAAGGTGAAGTTTTGCAACTTTTTCATCAAGATGCTTAGGTAACATATAAACTTCGTTCTTATACTGGTCAGTATTATTCCAAAGTTCCATTTGTGCCAGGGTCTGGTTCGTGAATGAATTACTCATTACAAAACTAGGATGTCCAGTTGCACAACCTAAATTCACTAAACGACCTTCAGCAAGAAGGATGATATCTTTCCCGTTAATAGTGTATTTGTCAACCTGTGGTTTGATCTCTACTTTAGAGTTTCCGTGGTTATCATTTAACCATGCAACAGCGATCTCGTTATCAAAGTGACCAATATTCGCTACGATTGTTTTGTCTTTCATCGCCTCGAAATGCTCTCCACGTACGATGTCTTTATTTCCGGTAGTAGTGATAACGATATCTGCTTTAGGAAGCACAGTTTCAAGTTTCTTCACCTCGAAACCATCCATCGCAGCCTGTAATGCACAAATTGGATCAATTTCAGTAACAGTTACGATAGAACCAGCACCTTTAAAAGATTGAGCTGTTCCTTTTCCAACATCTCCATATCCACAAACAACAACTCTTTTACCAGCTAGCATAACGTCTGTAGCACGACGTATCGCATCTACTGCACTCTCGCGGCAACCGTATTTGTTATCAAATTTAGATTTGGTTACAGAATCGTTTACATTAATTGCCGGCATTGGCAATGTTCCGTTCTTCATTCTTTCGTAAAGTCTATGAACTCCTGTAGTTGTTTCTTCTGAAAGTCCTTTAATTCCTTCAGCAAGTTCAGGGTATTCATCAAGGACCATATTGGTAAGATCTCCACCATCATCAAGAATCATATTAAGTGGCTTACGATCCTCTCCGAAGAAAAGTGTTTGTTCGATACACCAGTTAAATTCTTCCTCGGTCATTCCTTTCCATGCATAAACAGGAATACCGGCGGCAGCAATAGCAGCAGCAGCATGATCCTGCGTAGAAAATATATTACATGAGCTCCAGGTAACATCTGCTCCAAGTTCTACCAAAGTTTCGATAAGAACTGCAGTCTGGATCGTCATATGTAAACAACCCGCAATTCTGGCACCTTTTAAAGGCTTGGATTCCCCAAACTCTTTACGCAATGCCATAAGTCCCGGCATTTCAGCTTCAGCAAGTTCAATTTCAAGACGGCCATATTCGGCAAGCTCAATATCTTTGACTTTATAGGCGGTATACGGTACTGTTTTAGTTGACATATTATTATATTTGAATATTAGCAATTTTAATGTCGCAAAAATAGGGAAAAGCTTAGAAAATATATGCCTCTTTATAAAACAATAACAGTTGATGAACGTACTAAAGTCTTCATTTGGAAGGTGGAAGAGTCTTTTGATTGGCTGGCGAATGGGATCAATCTTACTGCACATTGTCAAAAAAGAGTAGACGGTATGAAATCTGAAATTCACCGTCGTGGATTCATGAGCATTAGACATTTAATGGCCGAAGCAGGGTATACAGATCATGATCTTTATTATGACGATCTGGGGAAACCGCATCTTCGTGACGACAGGTATATCTCCATCACTCATTCGTTCAATTTTACCGCGATCATAATTAGTAATCGCGACGTGGGGATCGATATTGAAAAGCAACGGGAAAAGATCCTGAAGATCGCTAATAAATTCACTCCGCTTAACGAATATCATACGTTGGCGAATGAAGAGGCTTTGATAAGAAAGCTTACCATAGTATGGGGTGCCAAGGAATCTGTTTATAAATTGATCGCTCGCCCTGGAGTTGGTTTTCTACAGCATATTAATGTGACCGACTTTGATTTCGACGATTCGAAAACAACAGCTCATGTAAGATATCATGAACTGGATTCCTGGTATGATATCGATTTTCTAGAATTTGAGAATTTCACCTGTGTTTATGCCCTTTCTTCTACTGGAAAAATCAAGTAATGCCCGAAGTACTTAGCTATTTGCAGGATATACAGCAAGCTTTTGTAGAGAATAGAAAGTTACTTGCGATCCTGATAGATCCCGATAAATTTGATGAGAAACAGGTTGATAATTTCTTTCAAAATCTACCTTGTGAAACAACCCATATTTTAGTTGGAGGCAGTACGGTGGAACATGGAAGAACCTGTGCCGTGATCTCAGCGATCAAGCGGGTGAACAGGCTTCCGGTGATACTTTTTCCTGGTGATTCTTCTCAAATCTCTTCGGAAGCAGATGCGTTACTTTTTCTAAGCCTGATCTCGGGTAGAAATCCTGAATTTTTAATTGAGCAACAGGTTCGCTCTGTGGAGAAGATCAAAAGTTCAGATCTTGAAGTGATCCCTACTGGTTATATTCTTATTGATGGTGGCAGGGAAACTTCAGTTCAAAAGGTAAGCAAAACCGTTCCTATCCATCAGAAGGAGGTGAAGCTTGTCGTGAATACCGCACTGGCAGGACAATATTCGGGAAAACAATTGATTTATCTCGAAGCTGGAAGTGGCGCAGAATACCCGGTTTCTTCGGAAATAATCAAGGCTGTGTCTTCCAATCTTGAAATCCCCGTAATTGTTGGTGGAGGTATTCGTACGCAACAGCAAATGCAAAATGCTTATAAATCTGGTGCGACAATGGTGGTCATGGGAACTGCTTTTGAAAAATAGTATCTTCTAAATACAAGTTGATAATATTTATTTCTTCGGAAGCGCACTTCGACAGGCTCAGTGCAACAACTTGTTTCAGATTTTCTGCTGTCTAAGTTTGTATTATTGTACCGGTAATTAGTCATATCTTCTAAAGACCGCACTTCGACAGGCTCAGTGCAACAACCTGCTAAAGCCTATAATCTATGTTTTATTTCAAATTTTCATTTCTTCAGTAGGCCGCGCTTTGACAGGCTCAGTGCAGCAACGAAATGCGCCGTTTGTTGAATGTGATTATTATGCTGGAGGATATGAATAATCTGATGTTATTCAAATGTATCATTTCTTCTGAAGCCCACGCTTTGACAGGCTCAGTGCAGCAACTTGTTATACATTTTTTGATATTTAAATTTGTTCTGTTGTATTGATAATGCTTTTAAAGATTGTTTTTCCAAAATTATCTAATGATACTTCTGAAATGCTGTCTCATTTAATTTATCAATTTCACTTGAAGGCTGCCCTTAGACATGCCAAGTACAACAACGAGATGACCGTTGCTTAGAAATAAATGCTATATTGGAGAATGTAGATAAGTATACGGCTGTTTAGATATATTTATTTCTTCTGATGGTCGCACTTCGACAGGCTCAGTACAGCAGGTTGTGACAAGAATTTTATTATACAAAACGAATATTAATTCAATGCTATGAAAAAAATGAGCTTCCCAAGATCTATTCTGTATAGCTTCCTAGGAGGAGTAGGATTGATCTACACATTTCGTGAAATTCAATTTTATGATACTGCATATATCATTCAGTTTTTGATTTGTAGTGCATTGTTCGTTTTAGGGGTCTCATTTCAGGTAAAATANTGGGCAAAATGATAGTCAAACTCTTTAATTTCCATGAATATTAGAAAAAAAGTTTAAGGCTTCCTTCAAAGCTTTTGATAATAGCTAACTTTGNAATACAAACCGCTATTATGAACATTTCAGTAGAACTTACCCTAACCCCAATTCAGGATGATTACGAACCGGCNATCATCAATTTTATCAAAAAAATGCGTGATTCCGGACTCACCGTAAANGAAAACCCTCTAAGTACTCAGGTNTANGGTGATTATGATGAGGTAATGGGTCTGCTCAATAAAGAGATCAAAAATGCCTTTGAAGCGATNGACCGCGGACTCATGTACGTGAAAATTGTAAAATCTGATCGCTCCGACTATGCAGCCGATTTTTGATTACCTGTTTAGTCAGTATTCAGAATATCCTACGCTTTTTATAATTCTGGAGATCATCGCTGTGATCTTTGGTTTTCTTTCCGTCTGGTATTTCCAAGCAAAATAATATCCTCGTTTATCCAACTGGTATTATAAGCACGATGATCTTTGTGTACTTNCTGTGGCAATGGGAATTGCTTGGGGATATGATGATCAATGCCTATTACTTTTCCATGAGCATNTATGGCTGGTATGTATGGACGAGGAAAGTAGATGATGACCACTTTACGCCAATTACTTCTACCACCAGAAAAGAAAAAATACTTTCGGTAGTAATTTTCACAGGAACACTGCTCTTTGTATTTGGTATTTATGAATGGTTCGATAAATGGAATAACTGGACCGCTTATGTAGATACGGTCACTACCGCGATATTCTTTGTNGGAATGTGGCTTATGGCGAGAAAGAAGATTGAAAACTGGATCTACTGGATCATTGGTGATATAATTTCTGTGCCNCTATATTTTTATAAAGGCCTNACTTTAACCAGCTTACAATATCTTTTATTTNCCATAATTGCCATTTACGGTTATCTAGCATGGAAGAAAAACTTGCGCAACGACCTTCGTCCTGCCTGAAAATAGTCTTGTTCGGCCCTGAATCTACCGGGAAAACAACGCTGTCAGAAGATCTTTCCAAATACTATTCTGAACCCCTGGTGCCAGAATTTATGCGGAAATACCTTCAGAAGGTATGGGATCTCGAACAAAGAATTTGCGAGCCTCAGGATATCTTGCCTATCGCAAGAGGACAGATGCAATTGGAAAATGAGAAGTCAGGACAGGCAGACAGGCTTTTAATATGTGATACCGATCTGCTGGAGATAAAGGTCTATTCTGAAGCTTACTATGATAATTTCGTTGACCCACAACTTCTTAAACATGCGTTAAACAACGAATACGCTCTCTATTTTTTAACGTATATTGATGTTCCGTGGACGCCAGATGATCTAAGGGATAAACCTCACGACCGTGAGAGAATGTTTCAGAGATTTCAGCAAACGCTCGATGAATATCAAAAACCTTATATGATTCTGAAAGGTGATCGGCAAACCCGATTAAATTCCGCAGTTAAAAAAATTGACCAACTATTAAAAACTCATAACCAGTGAATTTTAGCGAAAAAGATATCCTTCAAATCAAGGAAAAAGGTATAAGTAAAGATGAAGTAGAAGACCAGATCGCCATTTTCAAACGAGGCAACCTGAAAGTAAATATTACCGAAGCTGCTACAGTAGGAAAAGGAATTAGCAGGATTGAAGCTGCTGAAAAACATGAATTGATAGATTTCTACAATTCAGAAAAATCTAAATACAGTATTCTTAAGTTCGTGCCGGCATCTGGTGCAGCTTCCAGAATGTTCAAGGCNTTGCATAACTTTTCCGAAGAGTTCGATCCGGAAAATGATGAGTTNAGAGAATATCTTGATAAAAAAGGTGATGCAGATCTTCAAAGATTCTTTAATCATGTAGATAAATTGCCTTTCTATAAACATGCGGTGAACAAAGCGAGAAAGAGCCATCCAGACTATGAGAATCTTTCCCACGATCATCAGCATTCCATCCTGGTACACACGATTCTCGATTCAGATGGGCTCTATCTCAGTGATTTACCAAAAGGCCTGGTGCCATTTCATAAATACGACACTCATATTTCCACGGCTTTTGAAGAACATTTATTCGAAGCCGCAAAATATATTGCTGTAGATGGAGTTGCCAGACTTCATTTTACGGTAGCTGAAGGAGATCGCGAGAAGTTTGAAGCTGAATGGAATGATGTTGGAGAACGTGTAGAGAAGGCTACAGGGGTAAAATTCGAGATCCATTATTCTTACCAGGATCCAAAAACAGATACTATTGCGGTCACTGGCGGATTTGAGCCATTTAGAACTAAGGAGGATACCTTATTCTTTAGACCCGGAGGACATGGCGCGCTCATCGAAAATATGAATCAGTTAGATGCAGATATCGTATTTGTAAAGAATATCGATAATGTGGTTACTGAAGATAAAGTTCAACAGGTGGCCGATCATAAGAAATTACTGGGAGGAAAACTGTTGAAGGTTCAGACTAAAGTATATGAGTACCTTGAAACCCTGGACAAAGGAAATGTATCTCATGAAAAACTGGATGAGATCCAGACATTTCTGAATGATGAATTATTCGTAAAATCTGGTAGTGACGGCGATATGTTCGTGGAAAACCTGAAACACAAACTTCGTAGACCATTGCGGGTTTGCGGGATGGTTAAGAATGAAGGTGAACCAGGCGGAGGTCCTTTCCTTGTAAAAGACAGCGACGGGAATACNTCTCTACAAATAATTGAAGGAGCACAGATCGATAATAACAATCCNGAACAGGCTAAAACAGCGCGTGAAGCTACACATTTTAATCCGGTGGATATTGTTTGCGGACTCAAAGACCACAAGGGAGAAGCTTATGATCTTAATGAGTATGTAGATGAAGACATGAGTTTTATTGCAGATAAAACAAAAGACGGTAAGGAGTTGAAAGCTTTGGAGAGACCTGGTTTATGGAATGGTGGAATGGCACGCTGGAATACGATCTTTGTAGAAGTTCCTGTGGAAACCTTTAATCCTGTGAAAACCGTATCAGATCTGCTGAAGGATTCTCATCAACCAGCTTAATGGATCAACATCAAATTGAAACAGAACTTGAGTTTAAAGCTGTAAGAAGTTCTGGTCCTGGTGGGCAACATGCTAATAAGACATCTACAAAAGTGGAACTTGGTTTTCATGTTGAGAATTCCAACGGACTTTCAGAAGCCGAAAAAGGCAGAATCCNAAGGAAGCTTGNAAACAGGATCAACCGCGAGGGATTTTTGAAGATGTCGAGTGAAGATTCCCGGAGTCAGCATTCNAATCGCGAGATCGTNATTCACNATTTTCTGGAATTNATAAAATCGGCACTTAAAAGACAGAAACCTCGAAAGAAGACAAAACCAACCCGGGCGTCAAAACTGAAAAGATTGCACTCTAAAAAGAAAAGATCAGAGATCAAGGCAAATAGAAAAGATCCTTTGAAGTAAATGTGGGTATTAAATCCTCAGTTGTTCTGTAGATTCCACGTAATTTCTTGAATTGGCATTGAACTTAAATTTGTCTATTAATCTTTTATGTCACTGGTATGGTGGGTTTTAAGGTGGCTGAAGGGTGTTTTTAAGTTTTGGTATAATTATTACTATTAGGTAAATAGGTTAGTATTGGGAACAAAATGAGTTACACTTAATTTATTTTGTTTTATAATTTAGATTTTCGGATTGAAAGGGCTCCCTCGGGAGCCCTTTCTGTATTTATGTACCTCTGGGAAATGACTCTGATTTTCTACACTCATATCCTAAAAATCACAGAATATCTACATAAGTAAGTGTGAAATAAATTTAAGTAATTCATCCAATCTGTTAGTTATCAGGTGCTTTTGTGGAATTGATCCAATTTGGTATGATTTTGACTCTATTCTTTACATAACCACAAAACAATCATTATGAAAAAGTTTATTTTAAGTACAGCAACCATTGCAGCATTATTTTTTACTACAGGAAACCTTCACGCACAGGATGAAGAGATAGAAGTGGAGACCGAAGTGGAAATGGAACAGGAAACTGCAGAATTTGAATCTATCGATGTGATCTCATTACCACAGAATATTAAAGATGCAGTTTTGACCGACTACAATGGTGCAGTAGCTAGTGAAGCATGGGTAATGACCAAAAATGATGAAACCAAGGTTTATAAATTGAACCTTGATGTAAAAGGTGAGCAAGAGCAAGTTTTTATAGATTCTGATGGAAACTGGCTTAAAGAAGAAGATACTGAAAAATAGAACTTGTCTGATCAATGAGAACCCAACTCAAGGCATATTGGATCCAATATGGAGTTTGAAAACTTTTAATTTATAGAAATGGTAGCAGCCCAGCTGCAACAACCATAACAACTAACACCAGATCCATTTCTCTAAATTTAAAGTTCATGACGCAGATCTGATCAAATGGAAACCAGTTACTTGCAAAAATTTAAATTTTGCAGGCTACCTAAGGAGGCTTTTTTAAAGCCTCTTTTTTTATGCTTTCTTTTAAAACCATATGAGTTAAAGATTCTTACCTTTGCAGCTCACTAAAGCTATTATATGTCTGAAGTTCTGGTCGTTGAAGACGATATTGCCTTCGGTACTATGCTCAAAACCTT
>FUFK010041878.1_pt1 | contig 56975 bp, 53 predicted proteins | sample 1021851 | NCBI WGS metagenome assembly FUFK01 (sample SAMEA51879418, study PRJEB19060) | metagenome
TGTTACGATGTCAGAACATATGATTCAAGCTGCGATGCTTGCAGAAAAAGCAAAAGCTAATGATAGTTTAATATGCGCTTGTTTGCTTCACGATTATGGTCATTTTCTTTTAAAAGATCCTAGTGAATTGGTAGAAAAAAAATTGGATGGAAAACATGAGGATATAGGGTACGAATATTTAAAAAAATTCTTTAAAGAGGATGTTGTAGAGCCTATAAAATATCACGTAATTGCCAAAAGATATTTGGTAAGAAAAAAAAAATATTTTAATCAATTATCAGAAGCATCAAAGATAAGTTTAAAATTACAAGGTGGAATGCTAAATAAAAAGGAAAGCAAGGAATTTGAAAAAAATAAATTTTTTAAAGATGCAATTAATTTAAGAAAATTTGATGAATTTGCAAAAAAAACTAATATTAAAATGAAAAGTATTAGCCAATACGAAGATTTGCTTCGTTCTAAACTTTTATGAAATTTGATTATATAGTAATCGGAGCAGGCTCAGCTGGGTGCGTTTTGGCAAATAGATTAACCGATAATGGAAAATATAATGTTGCTTTAATGGAAGCTGGCAAACCTAGTGACATTTGGAAAGTAAACATGCCTCTTGCAATTTTATACACAATGCATGATCCAAAATATAATTACAAATACTATTCAGAACCAGAACCTCATTTAAATGGTAGAAGATTATTTTGCCCAAGAGGAAAAATGATCGGGGGCTGTTCTGCACATAACGGAATGGTATATGTTAGAGGAAATCCTAACGACTATCAAAGATGGGAATCTTTTGGATTAAAAGATTGGTCTTATAAAAAAGTTTTGCCATATTTTAAAAAAATAGAGACTTGGTCTGAGGGAGAAAATGAATACAGAGGTGGTAGTGGTATTCTTCCAGTTAATCAATCTAAAAATAAAAATCCTTTATTTAAAGCATTTATAGATTCTGCTGGAGAAGCTGGTTACAAAATTAATAGTGATATGAACGGCAAAGATCAAGAGGGCTTTGGAATGTACGATGTTACAATCCATAAAGGAGAAAGAGCAAGTGTTTCAAAATATTATTTAAATCCAGCAAAAAAAAGAAAAAATTTGAAGGTTTTCACAGAAGCTTTTGTTGAAAGAATTATATTTGAAGGAAAAAAGGCTGTAGGTATTGAAGTTAAAATTAAAAATAAAATTGAAAAGATTTACGTTAATAAAGAGGTAATTTTAAGCGGTGGAGCAATTAATTCACCTCAATTGCTAATGCTTTCTGGAGTCGGTCCAAGTCAACATTTAAAAGATAAAGGTATTCAGGTAGTCCATAATCTAGAAGGTGTTGGGAAAAACTTACAGGACCATCTTGAAACTTACATACAACAAGAGTGTAAAACTAAAGATACTTTATATTCTTATATAAATAAAATTAATATGGTTAGAATAGGTATCCAATGGTTTTTAAATAAAAGTGGACCATGTTCTACATCTTTTTTAGAAGCTGGAGGTTTTTGCAAATCATCCCCTGAGAGAGAATTCCCAAATATACAATTTCATTTTTTTCCTGCATTTGTAATTGATCATGGATTAGTTGACCCAGATAGACATGGATATCAATTACATGCAAGTCCAAATCATCCAAAAAGTAGAGGTCATATAACCCTAAATAGTTCTAATCCTTATGATTATCCGAAAATTCAATTTAATTATTTAGAGCANGACGATGATTTAAAACAAACAATAGAAAGTATTCATGTAGCGAGAAAAATTTTAGGTCAAAGCTCTTTGAAACCTTATGCTGGAAAAGAAATTGGACCTGGAGAAAATGCGCAAACTAATGAGGTTTTTGANGAATATATTAGATCAAAAGCAGAAACCGCTTATCATCCATCTTGTACATTAAAAATGGGAACTGACAAAATGGCAGTTGTTGATGAAAAATTAAAGATTCATGGTCTTGATAACATAAGGGTTGTCGATGCTTCTGTTATGCCTGAGATAACTAGTGGAAACTTAAACGCCCCAACACTAATGATAGCAGAAAGAGCTGCTGATTTTATTTTAAATTAATTAGCATCAAGTACAGCATGAAGGAATTGTTTTGTTCTTTCATTTTGTGGATCGCCAAATAATTTTTCTGGAGGACCTTGTTCAAAAATTTTACCATCATTAAAGAAACAGACTCTATCAGATATTTCTCTTGCAAAACCCATTTGATGAGTGACCATTATCATTGTAAGATTATGTTCTTTATTTAAAGATCTAATCACATTTAACACCTCACCTACCACCTCTGGATCTAGTGCTGAAGTAATTTCATCAAGAAGCATTACTTTGGGTCTCATTGCTAATGCTCTTGCTATAGCTACTCTTTGTTGTTGTCCACCTGACAATCTTGATGGATGTTGATCTTTTTTATCTGTTAAACCAACTAACTCTAACAACTCAAGCGCTCTTTGCTCAGCTTCTTCTTTTTTCATACCAAGAACTTCTATAGGTGCCTCTATACAATTTTGAAGTGCTGTCATGTGAGGAAATAGATTAAATTGTTGAAAGACCATTCCTATTTTTGAACGTCTTTCTCTTAAATATTTTTCACTTGCTTCCACTAACTTTCCATCAGAGTTCATATGAGTTAATGACTCGCCATCTAAATGTATAACGCCTCCATTAATTTTTTCTAAGGTCATTAAAACTCTTAATACAGTAGTTTTTCCTGATCCCGATGGTCCAATGATTGATACCATTTCATTTTTTTTAATATCTAAATTCAATTTGTCTAAAACTATTAGATCGCCATATTGCTTTGTTACGTTTTCGAATTTTACAATAATTTCTTCAGTATTTTTATTTTCCATAATTTAAATTCTTTATTGTTTTATTTTTCCTTGAGCAACATTAACTTTTCTTTCCAACTTTCTAACCCACATAGCTGCTGGAACAGAAAGAATTAAGAATATTATACCAACCATTGTGTAAGGTTCCAAATATCTATAATTATAACCCCCTACTGCTGTTGCTGCATGAAATAATTCAGCCACACCTATTGTTGACAAAAGAGGGGTATCTTTAAAAATACCAACTAAATAGTTTCCCATTCCTGGAATTGCTATGGGAAAAGCCTGTGGCAAAACTATTCTTCTATAAGTATAAGCGGTAGAAAAATTTAGCGCTCTGCATGCTTCCCATTGAGTTTTTGAGACACCTTCTAAAGCTCCCCTATAAACTTCTGAAAGGTAAGTTCCAAAATGTAAACCAATTGTTATCATTCCACAAACCCAAGCTGATAATTTTATACCGAACTGAGGTAAAACGAAATATACAAAAAATAACTGTATCAATAATGGTGTTGAGCGAATAAATTCTACAATTTCTCTATTTATTCCATTTATAATTTTTGATGGAGTTCTTTGGCCTAATAAAAAAAAGAGTCCAACAATAAGTGCTATTGCATACCCTACTCCCGCTGCAATAATAGTGTTTAAAGTTGCCCATAACATTTGAGGTAAAATTTCATAAGCAAAATCCCATTTAAAACCCATTTCCATAATATTATACGCTTCCTCTCCCAACTTTTTTTGCAGCTAAAACTTCCAACCACCTTAAAAATGGAACAAGTGCTAACCTAGCCATAATATAATAAATTAATAAGGCTGTTCCAAAACACTGTGCGGAAAGCCAAGTAATAGAATTAATTTGTTTTGCTTCAAAAGTTAAATCAACAACTGTTACAAGAGCTACTAAAGCAGTTGCTTTTAAAAGTTCTACAGTCAAATTTGCTGCTGGTGGCAAAATTATAGGAAATATTTGTGGAATAATTATTCTTTTAATTCTTTTTGCTGGACTAAAGTTAAGTGCATGAGCAGCTTCCCATTGGCCCTTTGGTACCGCTAGTATTCCACCTCTTACTATCTCCGCGCCATATGCACCAAAGTTTAAACCTAAAGCAACTACTCCTGCAACAAATGCTTCTAATGAAATTCCAAAAAATGGTAATACGTAATATACCCAAAAAAGTTGAACTAATAATGAAGTACCTCTAAAAAATTCTATATATACAGTAGCAATTCCTTGAATAATTAGATTTTTAGATAAACGCATCAAACCAAAAATCATCGAAATAATCACATATAAAACCATAGAACATATCAAAACTTTTATAGTAGTCACTGTTCCGAGAATNAATGTCATTCCGTGTTCAGCTAAAAATGAAAAATAGCTCACTGTATTACCTTAAATTAAGTTAAAAAAAATCAGGCGACTTTGTTATTTTGCCGCCTGATTAATAATTATGTTTTAATACTACTTAGTTGCGCAAGCCCACTCAGTAGTCATATCCGCAGGTGGAAGTTGAGCTTTATCATATCCATACTCACCAGCTCTTTCCAACATTTTTGCAGGATTAGCTAAAACTTTAGCCAAAGCAGCATTGAATGCTTCTCTAAATTCATTGTCGCTTTTTCTAAAACCAATTCCAACTACATTTACAGTTTCTTTTGGCATAAGCTTAGGATCGGTTACTTCAAATGCACCACCAGTTTTTTCTTCATGCTCTTTTGCACCAAAAAACGTTTGAACTGCTGCGTCGGCTCTTCCTGCTTTCATTGCAGCAAGTATTCCTACTTCACCTTCCACTAATAGCATTTGACTATCAGGTACACCAAATTTTTTAGCAGCCTCTACAGTATTGAAACCAGTTCCAGTTACAAGTGTAGCTCCTGTTCTGATAACGTCAGCATAGTTATTAATCCCTTTAGGGTTCCCTTTAGGAACTAACATTGCATCACCAAAAACTCCTATCGGATCAGAAAAGTTAATATTTTCGCATCTGCTTTTCAAGATATACATACCACCAGTTATCATATCTGAACGATCAGCATTTATTCCTGGAATTAGTCCAGACCACTCGAAAACTTTAGTTTCATGTTCAGTGATTCCCATTTCTTCTAAAACTGTTAAAGCAATCATGTTAACAAAACCTAATGCTTCACCATTATCGCCTGCATAAGCCCATGGTACTGCTGTACCAAAACCTAATCTTAGTTTATGTCCATCAGCTANTCTTTGAGTTAGTGTCGCTGCGCTAACAGACGATACACTAAAAAGAATAACAAGAAGGACTGTTATTGATTTAATATACTTTTTCATCATTTCCCCCTATTTCAGTTTATTTGAAAAATAATTTAACTAAAAAAAAAGGTGTTTGTACATGATAATTATTTCAATCTGAAGTTGTTAAAAATAATTTTTTTCTNTACTTAAATTAATTCTACATGGTCTCCAACATTAATGTTTCCATCGTCTAAAGCAGTTAAATATACTCCCATATCAAAATGGTTGTATGTTTTTTTTAATGAATTAAGCAAGTTAAGTGAATTATCCTCTGTTTTAGGTTTTAAATTTATAGCGACGCAACGAGGAATATTTTTTTCAACTTTAAATGAAGTATTATTAATTTTAATTATTTTGTTTATCCAATTTCTTTCCTCCCATGCTGAAATTCCGTCGACATACAGATTTCCTCTAAATCTTTGAAATTCTACATCTTCCTCAATTTTATTTTCAAAATCTTTTATACTATTAAGATTTATTAACGAGATAGAATTAAAAACATTATTTGAATGGGAGGTATCATAAAATGGATATTCAGTATTTTTTAAAAGAATGATGGGATTTATTAATGTACTTTCTAATTCAAATAATTTTTTTGAAAGTGAAGATTTTTCATTCTGATCATCGGCTGAAATAGAAATTATTTCTTCACCATCCAATATAAGTGTGAGTTTATTCCCATTATAACTAAAATTATATTTATTCAAAACAGGTGAGTTTTTTAAAGTTAAAAAGTTGTTTAACTTTCTTTCTTTGGGGTTTTTTTCAATTGTTTTAGCTTTTTCATAGTCTATGCCTCTAGAAAATGCAAAAATCCTATCATTTGGCATACCTAGATTTTTTTTAATTTGGCACGAATTGATGCTCTGGAATGATAAGGATTTAACAGGACAGTAATTTATTAACTTAATTGTGCACGTCATAAAATTAATATTACATAATTAATAAAAATATAAAGAAGAAAGATTCTGTGGTATATGGGCTTATGTCCACAAAAAATAATAATCCTAAAGGAATTATCTTTATATTATTGGCTATGATGGTTTTTTCTGTTCAAGACAGTATTATGAAATATATTTTTAATTTTGCCTCCTTATACGAGGTTTATTTAGTAAGAACTTTAGTTAGTTTTACTCTTATTTTATTATTTTTAAAATTTACAAAAAAATCTGTAGTGTTCAAAAGTAAATATCCTCTATTAACCTTTATCCGAGTGATACTTTTCTTTTTTGGGTTTAGCTTTTTTTATGTTTCATTAACAGTTTTACCTTTGGCTACTGCTACAGCATTATTTTTTGTTACTCCTTTTTTAATTACAATATTTGCAAGTATTTTTTTAAAAGAAGAGGTTGGAATAAGAAGATGGTCAGCTGTAATAATTGGGTTTGTTGGTGTGTATGTAATTTTAAATCCAGACTTCAATAATTTTGATTTTATGACCTTAACTCCAATCCTTTGTGCAATTTGTTATTCATTGTCTATGATAATAATTAAAAAAACCTCAGACAAAGATAATGTATATACAATAACTTTTACCTTTTATATTGGAGCGATAATAATCAGTTCGATTTTTTATTTATTTATGGGTGATGGTCAATTCTACAAACAAGGTAATCCTGCGTATGAATATATATTTAGAGAATGGTTTCAAAACCTCGAAGCTTCGATGTTATTAATGATTATCACAGGTTTCACAGCTTCTGCAGCTTTTCTTTTATTGTTTACTGCATACAGTGTTGCATCACCTTCGGTTATTTCACCTTTTGAGTATTCAATATTACTTTGGTCTTCATTGAGTGGCTGGATATTTTTTAACGAGGTGCCGAATTTAAATACAATTATAGGAACCTTAATAATTGTAACTTGTGGAGTTTATATTTTTATTCGTGAAAAAGTTAAAGAACAATCNCAGTCTATAGTGACAGAAAAGCCTCTAAGATAGATGAAAAAAGATATTATTCCTACCATCGACATTTCTTCAATTTTAAAAAACAATTTTAATTCTAAAAAATCGATCAATACTATTAATCAAATTTGTAGAGCCTGTGTTGATATTGGTTTTTTTCAAGTTATAGGGCACGGTCTTAGTTTTAAAGATATTAAAAAAATATGCAAAGTAGGGAATAAATTTTTTAAATCATCAAAAGATAATAAAAGAAAATTATCTCCCAAAAAATGGAATAATAAAAATAAAAATCTTTATAGGGGATACTTTCCAAATGATGTGAACGGAAAAGAAGGTTTGGATATAGGTGATTTAAAAGTTACTAAAAATTATTCTTTAAAACTTAATAATCAATATATTGAGTATCTGAATTTAAATAAAAGCTTTGACAAAAAATCAATTAAAATAATAGAAAAATATTTTGATAGTATTTTTGAGTTAAGTGAAACTTTGTTTAAAAGTATAATTAAAATATATAAAAAAAATCCCAAAATATCACGCAAGGCTTTTTCAAGGCTCAAAACTTTAAGTACATTAAGATTTAATTATTATCCAAATCAAACAAAACCTGTTGAAATATCTATGCAGGATGGAGTGGCTTTAGGATGTGAGACTCATGTAGATAGCGGAGTATTTACTGTACTTTATCAAGATAAAAAAGGTGGATTACAAGTACAAAATAGAAAAACAAAAAAGTGGAATGACGTACCTTTTAATAAAAAAGCTCTAGTTGTTAATACTGGAAGAGCTTTAGANTTTTTGAGCAAAGGTAAATTTAAAGCAACAAATCATAGGGTGCTATGGAACAAAAGTAAGAGGCTTTCCATTCCTTTTTTCTTTGAGCCCTCTTTTGATTTCAAAATGGATCAATCCTACTTAACAGGTCATAAATTTAAAAATAATGGTCAAAATTACGAGAAATTTTTAAACAAATCTTTAAAAAAATTTATTGAATATCAACGTTAGTAATAATAAAGTTTGAGAATAAAGCGATACATAACTCGTCGTTAAATTCATAATTTACGAAAGTGGGATCGGTCGTCTTTAAATTAATTTTTAAAGGGGCTTTATGAACTTTGGATACTTTTGTAACACTACTAACTGGAATAAAAAACCTTATACAAAAATAATAGAAGAAGCTAGAGAGATCACAGAATATTGCGATAAAAATAATTGGAATTCTATTTGGTATACTGAACATCATTTTAATCATGAGGGAATGGAATCTTGTACCAATCCATTAATGATGTGTGCAGATGCTGCAGCAAGAACTAAGAATATTCGATTAGGGCAAGCTTGTAACGTAATTACATTTCACAATCCTATAAGACTTGCTGAAGATATTGCTACACTTGATCAACTGTCAAAAGGAAGAGTTGAAGTAGGAATTGGAAGAGGTGTTTACGGAAGAGAAGCTATTAATATGAATAAAGAATCTGACTTAAAAGACCAGGCAAAAAATTTTAGGCTATTCTCTGAAACTTTAGAAATAATGAAAAAAGCTTGGTCAAAAGATTTCTTTTCTCACCAAGGAGAATTTTATACATACCCATCCCCCAATTTTATTTGGCAACATGATATGAGTCCCCCAAAAGAAAATATAGTTGATTTAAAAACAAACGAATTAAAACAAATATCTGTTTTGCCAAAACCTTATCAAAAACCTTTCCCACCGATTTCTCAAGTCGTTGATGGGGAAAGATCAATTCAGTGGGCTGCTGAAAATGGACTTAATACAATTATGTGGATACCAACTGTAAAAGCTTTGAAAAAAAGATTTGAAATTTTTAAAGAGGCAAAATCTAAAGTAGAAAATAGAGATGTTCCATTAGGCGAAGGTATTAGTTTAGTTAGAGATATGTTTGTTGCAGAAACTATGGAAGAAGCAGAGAAGATGGCTGGGGAACATATTGTAAATTATATGCGATGGGTCTGTCATTGGAGAGGGTTAGGAAACCATATGGATCCAGATGAAAAGTTACCAGAGACAAAAAATAAATTAGATTTATTAAATTATGAATTTCTTCATAAAAGAAATCTTTTATTTGGAACACCTGAATTTGTAATTGAAAAAATTAAAGAACTTCAACAAGAATTAAATCTTCAAAATTTACAAGTTTGGTCTAACTTTCCTGGTGTTAAACATGAAGATTGTATGAGAAGTATCAAGTTATTTACTGAAGAAGTAATTCCAAATATAAAATCTGTAAATACAAACATTCAAAGAGCAAGCTAGTTAATGGATTTAAAACTAAGAAAATTTGCAAAATTTGTAGATAAAACTTTTATTGAAGGTGGAAAAAAAGCTAAAGAACCTGTTCTGTTAGTTTCGGTTGCAGCTGTTATNGAAAATCCTTGGGCTAGCAAAGGTTTTGTGGAAGATTTAAAACCTGAAATATTAGATCTCGCTCCTCAGCTAGGAGACCTTTTAGTTCCAGAATTAACTAAAGAAATTGGTTCNGGAGATAAAATTCTAGCCTACGGAAAAGCTGCCATGGTTGGTTTAAATGGTGAAATAGAACATGCCTCAGCTTTTATTCATACACTAAGATTTGGAAATAAATTTAGAGATGCTGTTGGAGGAACTTCTTATTTAAGTTTTACAAATACAAGAGGCCCAGCAGGATCAAAAATTTCTATTCCGATGATGCATAAAACTGATGCAGGTTTAAGGCCTTTTTATTTAACCCATGAATTTACAATACACGATGCTCCTAACGAGAATGAAATTATAGTAGCAATTGGTGGGGCTCCAAGTGGAAGAGCTCACGCTAGAACAGGGGATAGATATCAAGATATGAAAGAGATGGGTATTGAGCCTAAATAATCAAAATTATTATACTTTCATCGATCATAAAACTCCCCCAATAGTTTTTATACATGGAGTTGGTTTAGATCGGAATATGTGGAAACCACAAATTGATTTTTTCAAAAATAACTCTACATTAACTTACGATCTTCTCGGGCATGGTAAATCCTCTTTTACAGGAGAAAAAATAAATATAGAGGATTATGTAAAACAATTAGATACTTTAACTAAAAATCTAAAAATTGATAAGTTTCATCTTGTTGGTTTTTCAATTGGATCGTTAATAGCTTTAAATTTTGCATCTGAATTTGAAAAAAAAATTAACTCTTTAACTTTGATTTCGACTACATACAAAAGAAATAAAAAACAAAGACAAGAAGTTATAGATAGAGTTAATTTAGCAAAATTAAACAAACCTATTTCTAACCTTGCGCTTAAGAGATGGTTTTCAGATGATTATCTTCTTAAAAATCCAAACATACGTAAAGATTTTATGAAAATCCTTAACAAAAGTTCCAATGATCAAAAAAACTTTATTAAAGCTTATGAGTTATTCGCATACTATGAGGATAAAATTGAAAAAATTAAAAAAATAAATACCAGAACTCTTATTATGACTGGGTCTAATGATCCAGGATCTACTCCAGAAATGTCAAAAAATCTGTCAAAAGATATTAAAAATTCGACATACAAAGAAATAAATAATGGTAAGCATTTGTGTAGTATTGAATGTGCAGATGATGTTAATATTATTATCAAAAAATTTATAGAAAATGTCTAAATTAAAAAAATATAAAATGTTTATTGATGGAGAATGGGTAGACTCCGAAAGCAAAAAAACTTTTAAAACGTTAAATCCTGAAACCAACGAACCATGGGCAGAAGTGCCAGAAGCAAATGAAAAAGATATTGATAANGCTGTAAAAGCTGCGCAAAAAGCATTTGAAGGTAGTTGGCCAAGTTTATTTCCTAGAGAAAGAGCTTCTTATTTAAGAGCAATAGCAAATGAATTAAGAGAAAATGCAGAATTATTGGGAAAAATTGAAACAATTGATACAGGCAAATTGTTTAAGGAAACAAAAAATCAGGCTAACTATATAGCTGAATATTATGATTACTATGCAGGACTAGCTGACAAAGTTGAAGGAACAGTTTTGCCAATAGATAAAGCTAACATGCAAGTTATTACAACAAGGGTTCCTATTGGTGTTGTAGCTGCAATTATTCCGTGGAATTCTCAAATGTTATTAACTGCTGTAAAATTAGCACCAGCGCTTGCTATGGGTAATACTGTTGTAATTAAATCATCAGAGCTTGCTCCGGCAACTTTATTTGAATTTGGAAAGCTAATTGAAAAAACAAAAATTCCTAAAGGGGTTGTAAATATTGTATCAGGATATGGGGAACCTTGTGGAAAATCATTAACTTCCCATGATTTGGTTGAAAGAATTGCTTTTACAGGAGGACCTGAAACAGCAAGACATATTATAAAAAATTCAGCAGAAAATTTATCCCAAGTAAGCCTCGAACTTGGCGGCAAAAGTCCTGTGGCTGTTTTTGAAGATGCAGATCAAGAAAACGCATTAAATGGAATCGCAGCTGGAATTTTTGGCGCTAGCGGTCAAAGTTGTATTGCAGGATCGAGATTATATATACAGAAAAATATTTATGAAAATTTTTTAGATAAAATTGTAAATAAAGCAAAAAAAATTAAACTGGGCTCCCCTATGGATAATGCTACCCAAATGGGGCCATTAAATAGTTTAAAACAGTTAGAGATTATTGAAAAAAATATTAAACTTACATTGGATCAAGGCGGTAAACTTAGATGCGGAGGAAAAAGACACAGCATGTCAAATAAAGGATACTATTTTCCTCCCACTGTAATTGAATGCAATAACCATAATTTACCAACTGCAGAAAATGAATTATTTGGTCCTNTTTTATCAGTAATGAAATTTGATACTGAAGAGGAAGTAATTAAAAAAATGAATGATAATCAATATGGATTATCGTCGGGAGTTTATACGAAAAATATTAATAGAGCGTTAAGAGTATCTAAGGCAATACGAGCAGGTATCACTTTTGTAAATACATACCGTTTAATTTCACCATCTGCTCCTTTTGGGGGAATTAAAGATAGTGGTTATGGTAAAGAGGCGGGAATTGAGTCAATTAAAGACTACACCAGAATTAAAACAACTTGGTTTAACACATCTGATAAACCAATGGATGACCCCTTCACAATGGGTTAAATTCATTAAAATTTCTACAAATTTAAGTTTTTTCCCTAAAAAAAACCAAAATTACTTATTGAAAATTTAAACTAATAAGATTTAATTTAATCTTTATAAATTGTTAACAATTAAGGAATAATTATGCGAAAATTAATCTTAGCTGTATTTTTATTTGTTTCTACAATGACAACAAATTCTAATGCGGATGGACATGGAATTAAAATGGGAATTATTTTAGGTTTCACTGGTCCAATAGAATCTCTTACACCAGCAATGGCTGCGTCTGCTGAACTTGCATTTAAGGAAGCTTCAGACTCAGGATCTTTGTTGGGAGGTAAAAAAATATCAGTAGAAAGAGCTGACTCAACTTGTGTTGATTCTGCTGCTGCTACTTCAGCTGCTGAAGGTTTGGTTTCAAATGGTGTTGTAGCTATTATGGGAGCTGACTGTTCTGGAGTTACAGGTGCTATTGCAACAAATGTTGCGGTACCGAATGGTGTTGTTATGATTTCACCATCTGCAACATCTCCTGGATTAACTGATCTAAAAGATAATGGTTATTTTTTTAGAACAGCTCCATCAGATGCTAGAGGTGGTCAAATTTTAGCTGATATTACTAAAGATAGAAAAATTAAGAGTGTAGCAATAACTTATACAAACAATGACTACGGAAAAGGTTTAGCAGATGTTTATGCTGCTGCCGTTAAAGCTCATGGTATAAAGGTTACAACTTCAGCGGCTCACGAAGATGGCAAAGCTGATTACTCTGCAGAAGTAGCAACTTTGGCATCAGCTGGTGGTGATGCAGTTGCTGTTATCGGTTACTTAGACCAAGGTGGAAAAGGAATCATTCAAGGGTCTTTAGACTCTGGAGCATTTGATACTTTTATTCTATCAGATGGTATGATTGGTGACTCATTAACAGATACTTTTGGAAAATCTTTAAATAAATCTTTTGGTTCTCTACCAGGATCAACAGGAAAAGGTGCTGGTGTGTTTACAAAAGTGGCTAAAGCAGCTGGAATTGACTCATCTGGTCCTTATACTGGAGAGTCTTATGATGCAGCAGCTCTAATTACTCTTGCAATGCAAGCTGGTGGTAAAGCAGATAGAGCTACTATTCAAAAGAATGTGATGTCTGTTGCAAACGCTCCTGGTAAGAAGATATATCCAGGTGAACTAAAAAAAGCACTAGATTTACTAGCAAAAGGTAAAGACATTAATTACGAAGGTGCAACTGGTGTTGAGTTTACAGAAGTTGGAGAAGCTTTTGGTTCTTTCTTAGAAAAAGAAATCAAAGGTGGTAAATTTAAGACTAAAAAGCAAAGATAATATTTAATATTATAAGCCTCAGCGGAGAAATCTGCTGAGGTTTTTTTTTATTTTTTACTTAATACATCTGCCCTAATTGTAGCCAAAATAATTATAATCATAAAAGGTACGCACATTATGTTCATTATTTTCCAATTAGTTAATGTTAAAAAAATACCAGCAGATAAACTTCCTAAAGCATGAACAGAATAAACTACAAAATCATTTAATCCTTGTGCTTTAAATTTTTCTTCTTCTCTATAGGTAAGAGTAAGTAAGCTAGTTCCTGAAATAAATAAAAAATTCCATCCTAATCCTAAAAATATTAATGCAAACATATAATTAAAAAAAGTTTGTTCAAAAAAACTTGCAATTATAGTTATGCTATAAAAGACTAAACCTACATACATTATATTGCTGTGGCCAAACTTTTTAATTAGATGTCCAGTTATAAGCGAAGGTAAAAACATAGAAGCAACATGAAATTGAATAACAAAACTTGTTTTACTCAAACTGAAATTTTCCATTACATGCATGCTTATTGGAGTTGCAGTCATAAGAAAAGTCATTATTGCATACCCAAACGCAGATGCTATTAAAGCTTGAAGGAATTTTGGCTGTGAGAGTAATTCTAAATAACCTCTACCAACATATTCTAAACTCGTTTCAATTTTTGATTTACTTTCATAAAATAAAAAAAGTATTGAAGGAATAAAAGTTAGAAATGCAAGTGAGAGATATGAGCCAACGTATAAATTTTCGCTGATTAAGTCTTTTGTATAATTTGCTAAACTTGGTCCTAAAAAAGCTGAAATAATTCCACCAAACAATAATATTGAAATAGCTTTAGGAGCAATACTTTTATCAACACTTTCAGCGGCTGCAAAACGATACTGATGGGTAAATGCCATTCCAATACCAATTAAAAGATTTGCAAAACAAAATAAAAAAAAATTTTGTATGAATATAGAATAAGCTGCTAATATTGAAAAAATTGAATTACCAATTGAAGCTATTATGAAACCATTTTTTCTTCCTATTAAGCTCATTAGTTTTGAGGCAATTATAGAACCTATAGCGATTCCAATGATGGAAATAGATATAGGTAAAGTTGCTAAGGATTTTATTGGACTTAATTGAGATCCGATAATTCCACTCAAAAAAACTGTTACTGGTGCTGCAGTAAAACTAAAAACTTGACTAATTAATAAAACAAAAAGATTTTTATTCATTCAAAAATGAATAATTACATTAACATTTATTACGCTATATGCCAGACTTTAAAATTCAACAAAATTTATCTTTTTAAAGCTNTTAGGNTCTATTTAAGTTTTTATATTAGTGATTTAATGAGAAATCTTAAATAAATTTTTTTATTACTTTATAAATTTCTTTTTTACTTGTTTCACCTATACTTCTATAAACTTCTTTATTATCTTTAAAAATCAGAATTGTACTTTGGTACTCAACATTAAATAAATTTGAAATTTCTTTATTTGTAACATCAAATGCAAAATATTCTAAATTATCAAATTCTTTGTTTGCTTTATTTAGAACTTTCATTTGACTTGCGCACGATGAACAATATTTAATCCACGAACTAACAACTACAACTTTCCCCTCTAATTGGGCACTTTTAAATAGTTTTTCATTGAACGTTGTCTTTTTATCAAAAGCAAAAGAATTTAAAGGTAAAAATACGAATAACAAAATTAATATTTTTTTAAACATTCTAATGTTTTATTATTTTTTCTGGCAGTATGCCCTGTGGTCTATAGCGCATTATTACCAATAAACCTATACCAATCATTAAAAATCTGAAATATGGCGCACTTTCAATTAAATGAACTTTTATCATATTTGTCTCAGGTAAATGAGCTGTAAAAAAATTAATCAAAAATAGTGCCATTGGACCAGCTTGAACCCATAAAAACCAAACTACAAAACCGCCTAATATTGCTCCAAAATTATTTCCGGTTCCACCCACTATAACCATAACCCAAATAACAAAAGTATATCTCATAGGTCTATAGCTTCCTGGTGTAAATAATCCATCATTTGTTACCATCATTGCGCCTGCTATTCCGACAACTGCTGATCCTAAAATAAAAATTAATAAGTGTTCTTTAACAATATTTTTTCCCATGGCACTTGCAGCTGCTTCATTATCTCTTATTGCTCTCATTTTTCTTCCCCATGGAGAATAAAGAGCTTTTTGCGTTACGATTAACAAAATAATTACAACTGATAAAAATAATCCAGCCATACAAAGTTTCACATAAACTGAAGACGCATCAATTACTAATTGGTTTAATAAATCCTGTTTTTCTGAAACTGTAGAAATTAAATTTAATTTAGTAGAATTAAATTTTTCAACTAAATTGATAAACCATTGTGAATTTTGCAAATCTACTTCATATGGCACAGGTCTTTTTAAACCAATTACATTTTTAACTCCTCTTGCAAGCCAATCTTCATGTTTTATTACTGAAACAACAATTTCTGCTATTAATAAAGTGGCGATAGCTAAATAATCTGCTCTTAATCCTAAAGCAATTTTGCCAACCACATATGCAAGACCTCCTGCGAAAAATCCTCCTACAATCCATGAGAACATCACTGGCATTCCTAAACCACCTAAAAATCCTGTTTTAGCTGGTTCAACTGCCTCTATGCCTTCTATAGCAGGTCCAGAAATAAATCTTAGTAAAATTATACCCACTACGATTATCCCTGAAATAAAATAATTTTTATACTTACTTTGTTTAAATTTATTTAACACATACTTGATGGCAAAAACCATTCCGATGATTAATAATAAGCAGATCATCATGTTAAAGCCGCCTACCGCCCATGCTTCTGGAACTGGTGCGACTGAAACAAGCACGACCGCAAGACCTCCAAGAGCTGTATATCCCATTATTCCAAAATTAATTAATCCTGCATATCCCCACTGAATATTAGCTCCCATAGTCATTACGGCAGATATCATACAATAATTAAAAATTGTTAGTGCAATTGACCACGACTGAAAAATTCCAACTAAAATAATTAGCACAAACATAATTAAATATGCAGTTATGACGTTTAAATAATTCTTCATAAAATTTTTCCTTTAAAAATCCCAGATGGTCTGAATAATAAAACTATAACTAAAATTGAAAAAGAAACTGCAAATTTGTAATCAGTTGATAACAATTGCATTAATGAATCTGGCTCCAAGCTTTCAGGTAAAATATATGTAAAAAATTTCTTGTAAGCGTAAGTTATAAATATTTCTCCAAATGCAACTACATATCCCCCAAGAAAAGCGCCGAATGGATTTCCTATTCCCCCAACAATTGCAGCAGCAAATATAGGGAGCATATTATTAAAATATACAAATGGTTTATAACTTTTATCAAGTCCATACAAAACACCCCCTACCGTAGCTAAAACCCCTGCTATAACCCAAGTCAATAAAACAACACGTTTTGGATCAATGCCTGATAATAAAGCTAAGTCTTCATTATCAGAATATGCACGCATACTCGTTCCAGTTTTTGTTTTATTTAAAAACCAAAACATCAAAGAAACTACGATAATTGTGATTATAATTGTGATTAATTGTGTTGATTTAATAGCCAAACCTTCATTCAAGCCTGTCATTTCTTTAAATTCATTTGCCTTTAAGATNAATTTTTCTCCATCTAAAAATCTCCGGTCGTAAGGTCCAATTATTATTCTTATGATTGCCTGTGTAACAAACATCACACCCACACTGACCATTGCAAGTTGAACGGGNGGNCTTTTTTTAATTCTGTAGTAACTAAAAACAAATTTATCAATTAAAAGCATATAAAGTATCATCATTATTATTGCGAAAGGCAAAGTAAGGAGTGCGGTTGGTAAGAAACCAAAATTGATACCTTTAGATTGGAAATAAAATGTTAATAACACTGCAAACATTGTTCCAAAAGACATCATGTCTCCAGTTGCAAAATTTGCAAATCTTAAAACGCCGTAAATAAGTGTTACAAAGATTGCTCCCAAAGCTAATTGAGATCCATATGCTAAAGCTGGTATTACTGTGTAATTTAAAAGTAAAATAAATGCATTTAAAAAGTCCATATTATGCTCCAAGAAAAGATCTTCTAACTTCAGGATCTTGAAGCAATTCTTTGCCAGATCCCTCAAATTTATTTTTACCTGTAACTAATACATAGCCCCTGTCTGAAATACTTAATGCCTGCTTAGCATTTTGTTCTACCATTATAATTGCAACATTGGTTTCTTTTACTTTTATAATATGATCAAATAATTCATCCATTACTATTGGAGATACTCCAGCTGTAGGCTCATCTAACATTAGAACTGAAGGTCTAATCATTAAAGCTCTTCCTAGAGCAACCTGTTGTCTTTGTCCACCGGAAAGCTCACCTACCATTTGAGAACTTTTTTCTTTAAGTATTGGAAAGAGAGAAAAAATTTCGTCTATTATTTTATTTAAATCCTCATTTCTTAAAAAAGCTCCAATTTCTAAATTTTCTTTTACAGTTAAACCTGGGAAAACATTTTTAGTTTGTGGTACGAATGATATTCCACTTTTTACTCTATCTTGAGGAGATAAATTTGATATATCTTTTCCGTCAATAATGACGGATCCAGATTTTAATTTTAAAAGTCCGAGCATGGCTTTCATGGCAGTTGATTTGCCAGCCCCATTAGGACCTAAGATAGCAACAATTTCTCCCTTGTTAACATTTATGGAACAGGAGTTAATTATATCTGGTCCACTTCCATAGCCAGCAGTCATACTGTTGCCCTCAAAAAAAGCCATTTATTTTTTAGCCCTTCCTAAATAACTCTCTATTACTTTATCGTTATTTTTAACCTGTTCTGAGGAACCCTCGAATAATACTGAACCCTCAGACATTACAATTACTGGATCACACATTCTACTTATAAAATCCATATCATGTTCAATCATACAAAATGTATAACCTTTTTCTTTATTTAGTTTCAAAATCGCCGTACCTAAATCCTTAAGTAAAGTTCTGTTCACGCCTGCTCCAACCTCATCAAGTAAAACTAATTTTGAGTCAACCATCATTGTTCTTCCTAATTCTAGAAGTTTTTTTTGACCACCAGACAAATTCCCAGCAATTTCATTAGAAAGATGCTTAAGATTTAAAAAATCAATTACTTCATAGGCTTTAAATCTAATTTTTTCTTCTTCTTCCCTCACTAATTTTGGTTTTAAAAGTGCAGTCATTAAGTTTTCGCCTGATTGATTTCCTGGGACCATCATTAAATTTTCTAATACTGTTAGATTTGTGAATTCATGAGCAATTTGGAAAGTTCTCAAGATACCCTTTGAAAATAACTCATATGACGGAACAGATGTAATGTCTTCCTCATAAAATAAAACTTTTCCTTTATCTGGTTTCAAATTTCCGGCAATTAAATTGAATAATGTAGTTTTTCCAGATCCATTTGGACCAATTATACCAGTAATTGTTCCTTTTTTTATTTTAAGTGAGCAGTCTGCAACAGCGGCAAGGCCCCCAAAATATTTTGAAAGATTATCTATTTGCAGAATATTTTTATCTGACTGCATAGAAAATTATACTTTGTTTAATCTTTTAAGAATACTATTTAATGTTTTTTCAACTGATCTATAAATTCCTGCTTTTTTAAGTTCTTTAACACCTTGCTCATTAAGACCTCTAGGTGTTTGTGATTCTTTAACCAAATATTTAAGATCTTTTTTTGATTTTATTACAGCATCTTGTGACAATGCAACAAATAGTGATGTTATATATTTTTGAGCATCATCTTTTTTAATTCCTCTTTTAATTAACCAAGTAGACATGCAATTTAGTAACTCATAAAATGGCGCCATCATTCCTGAAGTAGACCAAAAATTCAGTGAAGAATTTTCTTTTTGAATTTCAACTGCAGTACCAAGATGATTAAAAAAATTTTTTACTTTTTTATTTGGTGGGAACATGGGAACTGGCCCCTTTCTTAATGAAATTGGNGGTAGAGGTATAGCTCTTACTATTTTTGCTTTAACTTTAATCATTTTTTTTAGCTGTTTCATTTTTATTGTTGAAATAAAACTAACTATTATCTGGTTGGATTTATAAGTATAGTTGGATAAAATTTTTCTTCCAACCTTAGGTGTAACCGCTAAAAAAACCCAATTGGATTTNTTAATTATTTCTTGATTGTTTTTAATTATTATTATTTTCTTACTTTTTGATTTAAGATTTTTTGATATTTTTTTATTTCTCTCAGATATATAAATTTTATTTATTTTTAATTTTGAGCTAATTATCCCAATGACAACTGCTTTAGTGATTTGTCCAGTTCCAATAAATCCAATTTTCATAAATAACCTTAAATACTATTATCACTAAATTTGTTTAATTTGTAAAAAAAGGAATTATGCTATTTGAAGCTTTTTTGGGATAGTCCTAAAAAACCGGGAGCTAAAGATGGCTAGATAGGACTATCTAAAATTATAATATCAGACCCATCAATTTTTACATTAAAAATTTTTTCAAAATTCATTGGATTTTTAAAAAAATTAAATGACCAATTTGGGTCATATTGTCTTTGGTGGAAAAAATTGAAAAAGTAATTATATATAAGGTATGAAAAATATCATTATGTACACAGGTCCTCTATGTAATTTTTGTGAAGCTGCAAAAAGACTATTCACAAGAAATAATATAAAATATCAAGAGATTGATATTTCATCTAAAGAAGGACTAATGGAAGAAATGATAAAAAAATCAAATGGTAGAAAAACAATTCCACAAATTTTTTTTGATGATCAGCACATTGGTGGTTATGAAGAAGTAAGAGCTTTAGAAAAAGAAAACAAATTACAAGATCTTTTAAAATAAAACATAATAGATAACCCAAAAAATTAAAGTATATTCAAAAAAACTTTTAAATATTTTAATTTTTTTCTCATCAAATCTTTGATAAACAAATTTTTTTGTAAAATAAAAAGCTAAATTAACTATCAAAATACTACAAATTATACCAATTAAAGTAAATTTAATTGAAAAATTTTTATAACCAAAATAACAAGCAGCAATTAAAGTTAGCCAAGAAACTTTTGTAATAAAAATCTTAAATATGATGCCAGTTTTTTTACTAAACACTGATTGTGTTTTTATTATTGAATAGGACCAAATAACTCCAATTAGAAAACTTATATACTTAATAATCATTATTTTTTTGCTTTAAATGTAAGGCAAACACCATTATTACAGTATCTTTTTCCTGTAGGTTTTGGACCATCTTCAAATATATGACCATGGTGACCGCCGCAGTTTTTACAATGGTATTCTGTTCTTGCGTAACCNAGATGATAATCTGTTTTTGTTTCAAAAACATTTGGTAAAGATTCATAAAACGATGGCCATCCGGAACCACTTTCGTATTTAGTTTTTGAATCAAAAAGTTTAATATCACAATTTACACAGTAGTAACTTCCCTCTCGTTTTTCATTATTTAATTCGCTAGATCCGGGCATTTCTGTTCCTTCTTCAAATAGAATTAATTTTTGTTCTGATGTTAATTTTTTATTCATTATTTATTTTTTTTTTATTTGAAAGAGTTATGCCTGCAATAATAAAAATTGCACCAAAAATATGATAAAACATAAATCTCTCGTTGAAAATTAGCATTGCCATTATGGCTCCAAAAATTGGCATTAGATGTAAAAAAACACCTGCCCTATTAGCTCCAATTATAGATATACCTTTTATCCAAAAGAAAAATGAGGCAAGCCCAGGAAAAAAAACTACATAAGTTAGGGTTAAAACGAATGGAATTCCCANTANAATTACATTTCCCATATACATTTCAATAAAATATATTGGTGTAAGAAATATTAAACCAGTAATAATTACTACTTGTAATAACGTAACTTGAGAAATTTCGTACTTTTTTCTTTTAAGTAAAGCTGAATAAACTGCCCAAGAAAACATCGCTACAACCATTGATAAGTCACCTTTATTAAAATCTAGATTTTTAATTATCTCTAAATCTGCTTTTGTAATAATAAAAATAACTCCTGTAAGAGAAAAAATTACACCAATAATTTGAAAAATATTCGTCTTTTCAATATTTAAAATTGATGAAATAAAAATAATCCAAACAGGTATAGTTGATATCATTAGTATTCCACTGATTACTTGTGTGTAATATAAAGAATAATAGACTATTGAATTAAAAATTGTGATGCTTGTAATGCCAAGTATCGTAAAAAAACCAATATTTTCTAAAATATATTCTTTTTTAGCAATCAATTCTTTAATTGTGAATGGGAATAATATTAATCCTGCAAAAAACCAACGATAAAAGTTTAGAGAAAATGGGGGTATGTCATAGGTACTTGCTGCTTTACCNACAATAAAATTTCCCGACCAAAAAATTGTTGTTAATATTAAAATGAAGTAGGCTAAATTATTTTTATTTTGCACAAGTTATGAAAACCTTAAGGAGCTATAAGGTTGTAAATCCAAATTTGTTTTTTCATTATTAATCATTTTAGAGACGATTTTTCCAGATATTGCTCCTAAAGTCCATCCTAAATGGTGGTGACCGAAAGAATAAAAAACATTTTTATATTTTTTTGAAGGTCCTATTACTGGTAAAAAATCCGGTAATGTAGGTCTAAAACCTAACCATTCATCATGATGCTCGGGTAAACCATCGAGCATATATTTTGCGTTGTTAATTAGATTTTTAATTCTTGATTTTGATAAAGGATTTTCAAGTCCACCAAATTCGACTGTGCCAACAACTCTTAAACCTTGTTCCATTGGCGTGATCCCAAATCCTCTATTTGCAAATACAACTGGTCTTGATAATAAATGGTCATAACCTTTAAAATGAACATGATAACCTCTTTCTGTGTCTAAAGGAATTTTCTCATCTAATTTGTCTGTCAATCTTTTTGAAAAAGCACCACAAGCTATAACAACCTTGTCAAATATGAAATTTTGTGTTTCAGATTTTAAAATTGGTTTCTCAGTATCAAAAGAAATATCCTTTATATTTAACTTTTTAAATTTACCTCCCTTTTCGATGAAATGATCAAAAATCTTCAATAGAATTTTTTTTGGGTTTCTTGCATGTCGTGCTTTTGAATAAAACACTCCACCATGATAAAAAGGTTTGATATTTGGTTCTAGATCATGAATTTCTTTAGGTGTTAAAATTTTTTGATCTATTCCTAGTTCGTCTCTTATTTTAATTTCTAATTCTCTACTCGATAAGTCTTTATTGTTCCAAATATACATTATACCTTTTTTTTCGACTAAACCTGACATGTCTACTTCATCAAATATTTCATCATAAGCTGGTATCGCTAAATCAAGAATTTGATGCATATACTTTGCTGTATGCATCATTTTCTTTTTAGAACAATTCATAATAAACCTTAAAAACCATGGAATCATTTTTGGAACATAGTTCCATTTAAGTGCAAGAGGACCCGTAGAACTCATTAGCATTGCTGGTACGTCAGCAAGAATATCAGTTCTGTTTAATTGTAAAGATGCGTATGGTGAAAAATGACCTGCGTTACCATAGGAAGCAGAGGATGCAGCAGGATCATCTTTGTCAAAAATAGTTACATGGTAACCTTTTTTTTGAAGAAATACTGCATTACAAACTCCTTGAATTCCTGCTCCTACAATTCCAATATTTAAATTTTTTTTATCCATATTTATTAGTTAATAAATAAATCATCTATGTTTATACTTCCATAAACAAGTTAGGCGCACTCAATTTTCAATTGAATTTACTTATATTATTTTGTTTTTTTATTTAAGAATACTAAAAGGGTCCCTAAAACAGTCGATTCCATCTAAAGTATCAAAGAAAATTTCACTCAAAGATGAGCTATGGAATGTCTCGCATTCTCTGTCTTGTGCAGTTAAAAGAAATTCTGATTTATCATTTTTAGCAAAAGAAGAAAATGCATACTCTCCAGGTGTTTTGCCTGTTAAGCTTTTGAATCCATAAGATGCTGCAAAAGAATTGCCTGCTTGTAAAATACTTCCGGATTTAGCCATTGTATAAGTTGGACCCACTAATGAGGTTGATTGCGCACAACCATTTAAGATTACTAGTGCAAAAATTAATAAAAAAAAATTTTTCATCTCTCCCTGAAATGATTTTATATAAATATTTATTAAAATGTAATTAAATTGATAAAAAAAGGTTATTTGTAACCATTTTAGGCTTTTTTTTCACCTTCAACTTTCTTTTTTCTCTCAGGTTTTATCAATTCTGTATTTTTGATGTTTATAGCCAAACAGGTAATATCGTCTCTTAATTTTTCAGCTCCCCAATCAAGCTCTTTAGCAATTGAATCAACTAAGTTTTTTGGAGTAACAGTATCTAAATTTGTAACAATTTTTTGTACTCCTTCNGCGCCTAGCTCTTGACCATTTTTCAAATAACCCTCCGTTACACCATCGGTATAAACAACAAATGTTTTCTCCTTGAGGTTGATAGTTTTTGATTTTACCATGGACTCGGTAAAATATTTTATAATTCCAATTGGAGGCATTTCAGATTTTATAAATTCAAAATTTTTATTTGTATCGAAAACCATAATGCTTTCGTGTCCAGCGTTAACAAAATTGACTTCACCCGTTTCGATATTAATTTTGCCAAAAACTGCGGTCACAAACATTCCTTTGAATTTTGCCTCAACAAGTTCATTATTGACACCAAAAACAACTTTCTCTAGTGGATAGGATAAATTAGAGAGCGTTCTAAATATTGAGGATGCTTTGGCCATATACATTCCTGCTTTGATCCCTTTTCCAGACACATCTGCTAGAGTAAAAAAATATTCACTTTTCCCAACTTTTACAACATCATAGTAATCGCCTGAAACATCTCTTGCAGGAACGTTCTTTGCATAAATAAAATTCTCAAATCTAGAAATATCTGGGAATAAACTTTTTTGAACACCTCCAGCAAGTTCTCTTTCTTTCAACAACTTTGCTTCTTTTTGTAAATTTGCTAGGGCTATTCTATTCTCTTCAACGAACCTAAAGTATAGTCCAGTTAAAAAAGTAACAGTTAACATAAAAATAGGATAACTAATATCCACAAGTTCTGATCTAAATAAGAAAACACTAAAACCAATTATGATAACTGTAACCAAACTACCAAAAAAAATTGACAAACTATATTTTGGTTTAATTTTTTGAGATAGAAAAAAAGTTATTACCGCTACCAGAATCGAAAATAGAAGTTCAAACAGATACGTATTTGGATTTCTAACTAGATAAGATTGATCTAATATATTTTCAATTACATTTCCATGAACCTCTACTCCAGGGATTGTAACTCCTAAAGGAGTTTTTACTAAATCGAATAAACCTTGAGCCGAAGCTCCAATTAAAACATATTTATTTTTAAATCTTGCGCTATCAAACTTCCCATCAAAAACTGAACTTGCAGATATATACTGACTCTTTAATGATTTTTTATATCTAATCCAAACTATTCCATTAGGATCCGAATAAATTTTATGAGGTCTAGAACTTATTCTATTAATTCCAATCTCATTCATCTCTATATAAATATTTTTTTGATTAGATCCGACACGTATCATTTCAAGTCCCATTGTTGGATAAAGTTTATTTTCAAAACGAACAAGCAATGGTAATGATCGTATTATACCGTCAGTCTGATCTAAGAAAGAAATTGATCCTAAGCCTTTAGCGCTCTTTTCTAATTTTTCGAGTGAGCCTATTGAATAAGGATATGCATAAGTAAAATTTTTAGGATCACCGCCCTTTGATAAAAATCTAGCTTTAGCTGATCGGTCATGAGTTCCATGAGAAGGAACGCTACTACCGAGCACCGCTATAACAGACTTTGAATTTTCTAATTGCTCCCTAAAAATTTCATCGTGTCCCTTAATATTTTGAAGTTCGCTTACATCTGTTGGAATTAAATTGTATGCCTTAATTATTTCATCAGGGGATTGTTTATCTTTCTCGCTAAAAAATATATCAAAACCTATCGCTTTTGGCTCTGAAACCTTTACGTTTTCAATAATTTTTGCAAAAACTGATCTACTCCAAGGAAATTGACCAAATTTTCCTAAACTTTTTTCNTCAATATCAATAATGATTACATCTGTTTCTCTTTTTTCTAACGGAAAAACTTTTTGGTATAAGTCAAAACTTATATAAGAAATTGATTTAATAAAGCTTGGGTTAATAAATTTTAAAGCTATCAAAAAAATTAATAGAACGAAAAAAATTAAATAGTTTTTATATTTTATTAATAATGGCTTCACATTAGGAATTTAACCAGAATATAATTAAAGTAAATAAAACTTGAATGAGATTTTAAAGGTTATTTCTTATTAACTCTTTTGTTTCGTCTTTTTTTCTTCTTTTTCTTAACTCTTTTCTTAACTACTTTTTTTCTTTTCTTAGGTTTCTTTTTAACCACCTTTTTCTTTTTCTTTTTCTTAACTACCTTTTTCTTTTTCTTTTTCTTAACTACTTTTTTCTTTTTCTTTTTCTTAACTACCTTTTTCTTTTTAGCTTTTTTCTTAACTACCTTTTTCTTTTTAGCTTTTTTCTTAGTTGCTTTTTTCTTAGTAGCTTTTTTCTTAGTAGCTTTTTTCTTAGTAGCTTTTTTCTTAGTAGCTTTTTTCTTTTTACCTTTTTTCTTAGCTTTTTCTTTTTTCTTTTTACCTTTTTTCTTTTTAGCTTTTTCTTTTTTCTTTTTCTTGTTTACTTTTTTCTTTTTCTTTTTCTTCTTTTTATTTTCTTTAGCTTTTTCTTGCTTAGGTTCTTTTGGCTCAACTTTTGGTTCAGCTATTTCAGGCGTCTCAGGCTCTGCAACATCCTGCTCTATAGTAGTTTCTTCAGTGATACTTTCATCAGGTGTTTCTAAATCAGAAACATCTTCTCCTCTTTCCTTTAATAATACAATTCTTTTTTCTTTATCAATTTTAATATTTTGTTTAATTAGAGTTTTAATCTCCTCTTTGTCCAAGCCAGCTTCTTTAAGTTCTTTTCTTATTTTTTTTCTGATTGCTTTCTTTTCTTCTTTTGAAGCACCTTCCATTTTTGCCGTTCTAAGTGCTTTCATTCTTTTTTTGAATTTTTTTAATTGACCTTGTGAAATTTGTTTTGCTTTTCCTGGTTTCTTTCCAGATGTCATACTTGCGAAAGTATAAGGGTTGTTAAGCATGGTATTTCCAAACTTGTTACCAACAAGTACAGCTCCAGGTCTTAATCCTAATGTATTATTTTTTCCTGGGCCGATTAACAATGTATCTGTTCTTTTATTTTTTCTAGAAACTATTGTTTGAAATTCTGTTCCTCTAGATCCTAGAGTTCCTTCGGGGACTTTTACAGTTAAACTCTCTGGATCTTTTTTGCTTATTAATCCAGAAATTACTTTTAAACTTCCTTCTTTAACTGTTGCAACAATTTTTCCATCATTAGTTTTAGGATCATATATAAAAGTATCCATTAAAACTTCTGAATCTGCACCAATTGTGAATGTTGATTGATCTAATAATAAAAGCTGTGTTCCTGATCCAGCGCCTGCGTAAATAGTTTCATTTAAGTAAATCTTATCACCCGCTTTTAGAGTTCTTGTTTCTGTTTTAACTGTTCCTGAAATAGCACCAACTATACCAACTAGTTGTTTTTCAATGCTTAACTCTTGTGATTGTGACGTATTCACCAAGAGAACAAAGCTCGCTACAAATGCTAAAATTTTCTTCATAATCAAATTATTCAAAATTTATAGTATAAATTCAACATCTTTAAAGTTAAATTTCGACCAAAATGGGCGCTTTTTTTGTGGTTTTTTTCATAAATTTACTAAAAAATTAAATATTTCTATTATTTGTTTAATTGAAACCCCTTGGTGAAACTTACTGAGTAAGAATCAGCAATATAGTCATAATTCATTATATTAGCTTCGGAAAATATTTTCTCATAAGCCAAGTTGATAAACAAATTTTTGTTTGGATCTAAAATTGGTATAAAATCTCCAAGAGCTTTTGTAACTGAAATATCCATCGTATTTGTATAATCAGATCTTATAATATTTGAAACTACGCTTGTATCTTGATGAATATAATCATTAAAACTTAAGGCGTCCCCGATAGAAATATATGCCCAAGGGAATGCTAAATTTAATCTTAAACTAAAATCGTAGGTGTGAAAATCATTAGATCCAACTTTTGCTTCTGAAATACTGTAACCTAGCCCTGTTGAAGTTGATGCTATATCATTAATCATATAATCATGTCCTATAGAAACACTGTGGCCTATCGCATTCGTTTCATCTGCAGTTGTATCATTCATGTTTCTGTTGTTTTTCGAGTCTGACAAAGAGTAGCCGTAACTAATTGAATGTTGATCATCTTCACCTGCGGAAAAAAATCCACCAATACCTACCATTGTTGCAAAATTATCAGCATCATCGCCATTATCAGTTTTACTTAAAGATAATGATGGGCTGATACTTTGATTTCCGATCGTAGTATCAAAAGCAAATGAAAGACTATAACTATCAAAATCATCTGTAGTATCAGTTACTTGCCTTGAATCTGCAAAACCAGCATTAATCATAAAAGAAGACGCTTCCCCAACACGTCTAAGTGCAGTTACACCGATATTGCTGTTGTAAGTTCTATCGTGCATTGCAGAGTTGAATGGAATAATTTCATTTGAACTAACTTGTAATCTATTCTTTGAAACACTATTAACGTTATTATTTTGTATAAAACCTGCGCCTAAGTCTGCAAAAAAGTTCCATAACTTAGGAGCTTTTCTAGCTTTCATTTGTTCTTCTATATCTGCAACAGTTAATAAATCTTCAGGGGTTAAATCTTCATTTGATTTAATTTCCTCAATAATAATCAATGCTTTATCTGGAGCGTCAGCTTGTACTAAAACAGATAATAAATATAATTTTATTTCTACGTTGTCAGGATAAATCATATTCAATCTCTCTAAAGTAGCGATTGTTTGTTTAAAGTTTCCAGCCTTACCTTGTTGCCTAGCGTATTTTAAGTTCAAATCTAAATCGTTAGGGTTTTGTAAAATTTCTATGTAAGTTATATTTTTATCTGCTGAACCGGGAATAATTTTTTCTTCTCCATCAATTGTAATTGTTTTTGTAGAGGTGTCAGCTTGGGTTAATTTTACAGCTGATGCTACTTTAATTTTCTCCTCTACTTTTGGCACATCAACAATTTCTTTTTCGATTATTTTAGTTTCTTTACTTTTCTTTTTTTTTTCAGGTACTTTGGCAACAATTGTCTTTTTAACTACATCTTCTTTTAATGTTTTTTTATCTTCATCATTAAACTTAATCTCTTCATCGATAAGAATATTTTCTTCTATTAAAAAAGAATTATTTTTTTTTACTATAAAAGAAGTAGCATTATTAATTATTTTTTTTTCTAATTTTGTAGAGTAAAAACTTGGTGTTTCAAAAGTAAAATTTTTAAAACTTTCACTTTTAGCGCCAGCAGGAACTGTTCGCATTGTCTCAGAAAAAAGGGATAGTAAACCTATTGCTAATAAAACAGGAAGAATTGTTTGTTTTTTAGATTTGTTTTTTAAACGACGGTTTGTTTTTCTTTTGTTTTTTTTTTTTATTTTTCTCATAAAATAGAACCATCAATTTTAAAAACATCCACTTTCTTGGTCACACCAAGTACCATTCTGGTCTAATGTTAATTGGTGATCTCCATCTGTTGCTTTAATAAGATAGCCTCCTGGCTGTTTCTGTACGCACATATCCCAACCAGTTGCTGCTGTAATGATTTGTGCGCTAGAAAATAATTCCTCATTAATGTCTGTAGAAGAAGCTGCAGTTCCTGTCGTTCTCCCATCAGTAGTTTCTATGGTGCAGGATGAGCCACCGCTATTAGTAAAGTAGTAATCCCCATAACTTGATAGATAATCTGACTGGCCTAAAGAAATTTGTTGCATCATATTTTTTGCGCTAGTTTTTTTGGTTGAAGCTAAATAACCTTGGTATGTAATAATCCCAACAGTTGATAGAATTCCTACTATTCCGATAACTACTAAAAGCTCGATCAAACTGAAACCAGAGCTTTTAGTAGTCATAATTTTTTTATTTACTCTTAGACTAATACTTACTCAACAGAAACGTCGTTTTTCATAAAGTCCGCAGACTCGCAACCTTCCTCAAAACATGTTGTGATTTCAATATCACTTCCAGTTTGGTCGATTTTTGTTTGACCTAGTTCCAGTTTTCCTGTGATTATGATTGCAGCTTTAGTTGAGTCAAATGAGTTTTTAAAATCTGCTAGCGCTGTTTGTGCAGCAGTAGCTACATTTGTACCAGTTTTTCTAGTAGTGCAATCAAGTTCTCCGTCCATTGCTGTTCCACTTTGATCTATTGAGCATTTTGCAGTTTCAGCTGCAACATATTTCACTGCTGATGCGTGATTAGATTTTGTTGCACTTTTATTTGCACCTTCAATGTAACCTTGGTAAGCAACAGTACCTACAGCAGCAAGAATACCTATAATTGCTACTACAACTAGTAATTCTATAAGAGTAAATCCTTTATTGTTTTTCATATTCATCCCTTTTTAATATTTTTTTTTAAAGTAATGCGCTATTTAATATAAAATAACAAGTTAAGTAAACACTAAAAAACCAAGTTATATGGTTTAATATTTGCCGAATTACCCATATTGGGTCTTAATTATTGATTTTAATAATAAATTTATATGTTATTTATAAAGCCCTATGTCATACAAGGTTACAGAAGAAGGCAACATAAGCACGGTTTTTCTAAATGGAGAAATCGACATGGATGTTACTGAAAAAGCAAAAGAAGTAATATTGCCCATAGTTGAGTCCGGAAAAGAGGTTCATTTAAATTTAAAAGATGTTTCTTATATGGATTCTTCAGGAATATCAGTTTTAATTGAGAGTCATCAAAAAGCGCTCGAAAAAAATACTAAAGTAGTTGTAAAAGAAGTAAGTAAATCTGTTTTAAAAGTTATCATGATGGCTAAACTTGAACAGATTTTAAACCTTGAATAATGAATTTATCAGAGTCAAAAGATTTTGTTGTAAGTACTGCAAGCTTAAAAGAAGTAAGAGTTTTTTGTAGAGAAATTTTTGAAAAAATAAATTTACCTCAAGAACAAAAAGACGAATTAGTTTTGGCTATTGCTGAAGCCGCACAAAATATAGTTAAACATGGATACAAAGGTGTAGAAGAAACAACTGATAGAATGGAAATAAAAATTTCATTAAAAGATGGTGATCTTGAAATAGGTTTTTTTGATAAAGGTAAAGCTGTTGTTCCAGAAAATGTGCAACACAGAAAACTAGATGATATAAAACCTGGGGGATTAGGAACTTTTTTTATAAAACAAATAATGGACAATGCAGTTTTTAAAAAAGATCAAGATGGATGGGTAAACCATCTAGTATTAACCAAAAAGATTTAACCTATTATTGCACCAACGTTAAAGATTGGTGAGTACATAGCTATCATTAATCCACCTATCATCAATCCCATAAAAACAATCATGATTGGTTCAATTAAGCTAGACATATTATCTACAGAAGTATCAAATTCCTCCTCATAATACATAGCAACAGAACCAAACATTTCATCTAACTGTCCAGTTTGTTCTCCAACTGAAATCAATTGGCTAAATGTAGGAGGAAATAAAGGTTCCTTCAAAAAAAGTTTTGTTAAAGTATCACCAGAAAAAACTCCTTTTTTAACATTCTCAAGAGCTTCTGTAACAACAACATTATTACTTACAGATTTTGCAATTTCTAAACTTTCTAATAAATTTACTCCAGCTGCACTAAGGTTTCCTAAAATTAGTGAAATTCTTGCTAGAAGTGATTTTAGAATCATATCTCCGAATATTGGTAACTTTAAAATTTGTTTATGCCATTTATATTTTATTGCTGCATTTTTACTTGTTAAATATCTAAAAAGAAGAAAACCACCAATACCTCCAAACAATAATACCATTCCTCCTGTGCCTCTTAAAAAATCACTCATAGACATAATCGTAGCTGTAGCCTTTGGAAGTTCAATTCCCATACCATCATACATTTTTGCAAAAACTGGAACAACTTTAACTAACATGAATGCACTTACAGTCACTGCAACTGTAAACATTATAGCTGGATACATTAAGGCACCTTTAATTTTTTTTTTGATCTTTTCTTTTTTTTCTAATGACTCAACAATTTTTAATAAGAAAACGTCTAATTTACCGCTGGCCTCTCCAGCCTTTATAAGGTTACAATAAACATTATCGAAATATTGTGGATACTTTTCAAAACATTTTGATAAAGTTACACCACCTTCTAAGCTTTTTCTTATATCTTCAATAATTTCTTTAATTCCAGGGTTCTCAAGCTGATCTCTCAACATGCCTAAAACTTCAAGTATAGGTAAACCAGCTTTTACCATAGTTGCAAATTGTTTTGAAAAAATAAGTATATCTTCTGTTTTAGGTTTTTTTTTACCTCCGAAAAGTGAAAAACTGGATTTTTTACCCTTACTTTTCGCTTCGGCTTTTTTTTTCTTACTTTTTACTAAGTTTGTTATTATTACTTTTTGTTCTTTAAGCTTGTGTGATGCCTCGTCTTGGTTAAGAGCTTCGATTTCACCCTCAACATATTTGCCTTCGGAAATACCTTTGTATGTATAAGCTTCCATATAAAATATATTATTCTGATGCTAAAACACGCTCGTATTCCCTAAAATTTAGGTCACCATTTGCAATTAATCTTCTTCCCATATCCTGCATGGTTTGAAAACCTTCTTTAATAGCAATAGATCTTAATTCAGGAGTAGTTGCTTGTCTTAATATTGCTTCTTTAACTGGTTTAGAAACAACTAAAATTTCATAAATACCTTGTCGTCCTTTGTAACCAGAGTCTTTACACTTTGGACATCCTTTGCCTTTAAGCGCTTTAACTCTTGAAGCTAGCTCTGGAGAAAAACCTAAATCGGTTAAGACTTTTGGAGTAACATCTTCATCAGGCACTCTACAATCTTTACAAGATCTTCTTGCTAGTCTTTGTGCTAGTACCAACTGGGTTGCAGCACTAATTAAATAATCAGGTGTTCCCATATTTTGTAATCTAGTAATTGTACTCGGTGCATCATTAGTGTGTAGTGTACTAAAAACTAAGTGTCCAGTAAGTGCAGCTTTTAATCCAATATCAACTGTTTCCTTATCCCTCATCTCTCCAACCAAAATTATTTCTGGATCTTGACGGAGAAAAGATCTTAATGCTGCGCCAAAAGTTAATCCTATATCGTCTTTAATTTGAACTTGTCCGACACCATCCAGTTCATATTCAACAGGATCTTCTGCAGTTAAAATGTTTAGATGTGGTTTACTTACTTCTTTAAGAATACTATATAGAGTTGTTGATTTTCCTGAACCAGTAGGACCTGTTACAAGAATTAATCCTTGGGTACTGTGAATTGCTTTTCTTAAATTTTTTAAATCGGCATCTTCAAAATTTAATTGTTCAAGAGTTATATCTCCTGCATCTTTATTTAAGACCCGCATTACAATTCTTTCGTTGCTAGCAGTAGGTAAAATAGATAATCGTAAATCTACAACTTTTCCATCAATCTTAAAATTAATTGCACCATCTTGTGGTAGTCTTCTTTCCGCAATATCTAATTTACCCATAATTTTAAAACGAGTAACAACTGCACCATAATTATCGTGAAGAAATTTTTTGTATTGCTCTTGTTCTTGTAACATACCGTCCTGACGATAACGTACTCTTGATGAAAATCTGTATGGCTCTATATGAATATCACTTACGCCTGATTTTATAGCTTCTGCAACTACAGCTGTACTAAATTTAATTACTTCAGATTCATTTTCAATTGCTTCTATATCTTCCTCAGGTGGTTTTTCTAAAACTTCTCCTGCTTCACCCAAATCAGAATCAAAAGTTTTTGTTTTTTCTTTACTAACGTTTTCTTGTCTAATTGATTGTGTTGTAACATCTCCTGACTCGCTTAATAGCTTGTCTATAAAATTAGAAATTTGAGTAACCTTAGCTGCATGTAACTCAATATTTTTTTTTGTAATTGCTTTAAGATTTCTCATTAAGCCAAGCTTTGAACTATCTGAAATTGCTATATGTAAATTTTTTCCCTCGACTTTAAAAGGGGCAACAAAATTCATTTTAATATAATTAGATGGTAGAACTGCTTTGATTTCATCTGTAATTTCACATTTTGTAAGATCAACAACATCTAAATTTTGTTCCTTCACTAAAACATCTAAAATTTTATTTTCATCTGTAAGTTTTAATTCAAATACAGCATCAATTTGTGAGGAGTTTTTTTCAGTACTTACCTTTTTTATATTTGGTAAATCTTTTCCTGAAATAATGTCGTGATCAATTAAGACATTAATTAAATTTATTTCACTTTCTCTACTTATCTTAAGCATTATAAAATCCTTGGTGCGATAAACACTAAAAGTTCATTCATTCTATCGCTTTTTGTCGTTCCTTTAAACATTTTTCCTATTACTGGCAATTTACTTACCCCGGGAACTTGTTCAGCAGCATCTGAAATGTCATTTTTCTTAATTCCACCAATAACTACAATGTCTCCATCAGCTATTAACAATTTAGTAGTTATCTCCATTTTGTTGATACCCACTGCTGATGGATCTGTTCTATCTGGAGTATCATTATTGACCTGAATCTCTAAAAGCACATTTCCATCGCCAATTATACTTGGAGTTACAGTTAATTTCAAAGCAGCGTCCTTAAACGTAGGTGCTGTGTTATCGGTACCCGCAACAGGTATTTGAACACCTTGAGTTATAGACGCAAGCTGATTATCTAATGTAAATAATTTAGGATTAGAAATAGTTTTTCCTAAACCTTCTTTTTCTAATGCNTCTATTTGAAGTTTTAAAACAGCAGAACCTGTTCTTCTNAGAATCCCTATACCNCTCGTTGCACCNACNGCGTTNAAATTAAACAAACCNTCAGTNCTACCACTTCCNGCANCACTAATACCAGCTGTNCCTGANGAAATTTCTGCNCCTGANCCNTCNGCNGCTCCNACTGTTGTGCCTCCAACTGTACCACCAATTCTTTCACGATTTNTGGTATAAGCACCACCAAGTTTATTTCCTAATGCTCTTTCAAAAGTAGAAGTTGCTTCGACAATAAAAGCTTCTATTAACACCTGCTTAGTTCTAACGTCAATCTCTCTTATTACTTTATCAACTACATCCAAATCTTTTTCTTTTCCTCTTACAATAATTGATCTTGTAGTTTTTTCTTCTGTTACTTGTATTGGAGAATAAGACGCATTTTCCGAAACTGATGTAAATAATTCTGATATTGTAGCTTTAGCTTCAGCTGGCGTTATATAATAAAGTCTAAATATTTCTGAAACGATAGGCTCAACAGAATTTTCTAATTCAACTTTTTTTCTAACTGCTGATGCTCTTGCAGATTTATAACTTTCTTGTGAAGTTAATGTAGCTGGAGAATGAACTCTTATAATATTGCTTGCAACATCAATGTCAGCTGCAAAATTTTTCATATCTAGCAATGCATTAAAAGCTTTATCCCAAGGTACATTTGATAATTCTGCTGAAATTGCACCAGCAACTTCCTCACCTACCAATATGTTAACATCTCCTATTTTTGCCATTAAACTCATAGCTTCTTTGTAATCTAGATTTTGAAATTTGAAGGATACATTTTGTTTAAGGAGCATGTATTCCTCTGGAATTAATAAATAATTTTTTTCTTTAACAGATGAAATTTGTTTCCTTTTTTCTAATACTTTAATATCTCCATCAACTGGGGTTGGTCCCATTTTTGCACTTTTTTCTACTTCTATTTTTCCAAGGGCTTTTACATCCTCCTTAATTAAGGGTGTGTCGTGTTTAAAGCCTTTCTTTTTTTTAAACTTAGACATATCTTGTGCACATCCGCTTAAAGCAAAAGATAAAAATATTAGAGAAATTAATAATTTAAATAACTTTAAATTCATTAAAATGGCTCCGAAGTTTCTTTAATTTGATTTTTAAAATTAATAACTAAAAACGAGTTATCACCTTTTTCAAAAATTGCTCTCTGATTTTTAAGTGCAATTAATTTAATGCCTGGGCTAAGTTCCTCATTTATTTNTAATGTAACTACCTCTCCCGTTGCATTAATTAAAGATACGTAACTCTCATACTCACCATTCATTATTCCAACAAGTTTAAAGTTATATAAACTCATTTCCGCTCTCTCTTCATCGCTGTTAGTGATTACAGATACAGTGCTTGCTCCTCCTAAAGATGCATCTCCAACAAATGGATCGTTTAGTGGAAGAGGCTCTTCTTTGCCAATCTCTGAACTAATGTTTGCTTGTTGATCTGCCTGTTTCTCTTTAACTTTTTTATTAATTTCTTTTGCTTTATCAATTATATTTTGCTCAGCATCATGATTTTCAGCATGTAAATTAAAAATGCTTAATGAAGCAACAAAGCTTAATATTAATAATTTTTTAAAACTCATCAGCCAATCCTACTATAGTTAACACTCCATTAACTTTTATCGCACCGGTTGTATCTCCTTTTACCACTTTTATTGATTCCTTGTCAAAATTAAGCATCTTTTTAGACAAAGAAAGCGATCTTTTAAACTTAATGTAGCCTAAGAAATTACCAGTAATCTCAAAATTCACAGGTATTGTGTAATATGCAACGTTTTTACCTGATTTCGTTTTCTTCTTTTTCTTTTTTTTCTTCTTTTTCTTCTTCTTTTTCTTCTTCTTCGTATCAGTTAAAATATCAGATCTATAAACTTTTTTTGGTGGTTTTTTTTCAATTTTTGAAATCACCAAGTCATTAATACCAGCAAAGTAACTTAAAGTTTCGTATAATCCCTCAACTTCTGCTTTTGTATGAAATAAAGTTGAATATTCGTCATACTTGGGTTTTAGTTTTTTAATTTTATTCTTTTTTGATTTAATTTGTTTAACGAATTTAGCAGTTTCCTCCTTTTTTTTATTCATATCTTCTATCTGCTTTTTCTTGTTCTCAACAATTGGATTCAAAATTGCGTAATAAATAATTAAAAATATAATTATCGCTCCAACCGAAATACCAACTTTAATTAAAGTTTTTCTATCAGCTAGTTGAAGAACTTTTTGCTTTATGTCTTCTAAGTTAATATTTTTGAGATCTATATTTTTTAAGTCCATATTTTTTAAATCTATGTTTTGCTTTTACCTGATGGGTCAATTACTACAAAAACTCTAAATCCTTTCATTGTTATTCCTGTCTTTGATCTTTTTGGAAGCTTCATCGATGATAGCGATGCTTGCTTTATATATTTTTTACCACTTAAATTTTTGATAAATTTTAATATATCTTGATCACTTGCTGCCACTCCTTGAATTGTAACTTTTGTTTTTCCGTTATAATCAACTTTGTCAAATCTGACTCTTTTAGGAACGCTCGCAGCAATTTGTGCCAATATTCTATAACTTAAATCTTTATTTGATTTAAGACTATTGCTTAATCTCAAAGTAGTTTCTATTAATTTTAATTCTTTTCCAATTGCTTTGTTTTCCTTTTTTTTCAAAGCATGTGTTTTCTTAATCTTTTCATAGTTAGCAAGTTTTTTATTATATGTATGAATATTCCAGAAAGACAATAGAAACAGTATTAAATAAATACCAACAACCCCACCAACAAATCCTTTAAAAGCAAAATTCGAAATTGCTTTCATTTTTTTCTGCTTAACCATTCCTTTTCTGTTGGGAAGTAAATTTATATTTTTAACAGCAGTAACAAACTTATAGTAACCAAAAACATCTAACTTCCTAAAAGCCAAACCAATTACAGTAGAAAGATATGAACGATTTTGTAAATTTATTGACTGATCAAGCTGCTGAGGAACTTTTAGACCATCAATTGGGTCAAAAGTTTTAAAACCAATATTAACTAAATTTGTTCTAAAAATAGATAAGTAATCCTCAATATTTTCTAAATCAGAAACAACCTTGATATTTCTTATTCTTTTCTCATATTTTGTTTCAAAATCTTGAACGGCTTGTTTGACTTGTGTAACAAATCTTCTTACTAAGCCTTCTTTCTCTTCTTGTATTTGTGATGATTTTAATATTTCCCTATCTTGTCCTCTTAAAAAAATATCAGTAATGATTGGATTATTATCATATAAAATCATTAGATAATTTTCATCTAAACCAAACTCTAAAACAGCTGTTAAATTTGCATCCTCAACTTTTTGAGAAATCTGATTAATTTGGTCTACTGCAGATTTTAATGCAAAACATTTTACGTCAATTATAACTGGGTTGAGTCCGCTTGACTTTATAATTGATGTATAACTATTGATGTCAGATAATTTTGAAGCAACAAATAAAATATCCATTGTATTATCTTTTTGATTTCTATTTATTACCTGATGGAATATTGAATAATCATCTAAGTTATCTGTTAATTGAACAAGATTTTCCCAAAGGGAATTAGTTTCGATCGCTTTTTGTAATTCTTCATCAGTCATAAGAGGTGCTGTTACTACTCTTATAATTGCGCTTGTTACAGGTATCGCAATCGCAGCATTAGGTGTTTTAATTTTTGATTTTTGAATTGCGATTGTCAATTCTTCTCCAAGTTTCTCAGAGTTGTCTAAAACTGCTGAGTCATCTGGTAATTCTACTTTATGAATATAAAATTTTTCTAATACCCATTGGTTTGCTTTATTAGAAGCAATTTGTGCTAATCTAATTTCTTTATTTGTTATTTCTACTCCAAGTATTTCCTCACCTTGTGCAGAAGATTTTCCCAATTTTGATTTAAAAAAATTATCTAACTTACTTTTTAAATTGTTTGCTCCACCAGCAGATGCTTTTGGCATTTTAAGACCAGATGCAAAAGATGGTTTTTTTAATTTTATATTTTTTAACTTATCTAACAAACCAGAAACAGATTTTTTATTTTCGACGGTTTCTTTATTATCATTCGTATTGGTTTGTTGTTGTATGTTATTTTCATTTTTAACCGGACTTACAACAGGTTTTGGTATTTCTGTTGTTGTAGGTGCAGCTGGTGCCTGGCTTGTTTCCATTGTTGGGGTAGTAGCTTGACTCGGACTTGTAGTTGAAGTTTGGGAAACTTGGCTTGTTGAATCTTGAGTTTCTTGAGTTTTTGGAATTTCTTTCTCTTTTTCTTTATTTGCATGAATATCATCAAACCATTTTTCTAAAATAGGAATTGCCTCCTCTAGGTTTGGTGTTCCTGAAGATGAAATCTTCTGTTTTCCATCAATATAAAGTCTCCCAACCCAATTTTTGGATTTTAACTCACCTTTATATTTATCTTGCCGTACATATATATGTAGTCTTCCTTCTTTTTTGTGAATTACCTCATGTTCTTTTTTGTCTTCTTGCTTTATATCCTCTGTTTTTGCTTCATCTGGAGTTTCAACAGCTTCATTAGTTGTGTTTGGCGTAGATTCGTCAACACTTATGTATGATTCACTTCCTGATTGTAAATCATCGTTGTTTTTTAATTGATCGTTTACACTTTCTGATTGATTTTTTTCATTATCATCAGAACCTTGATCATTAACTTTATTTATTTTGTCTTTATCGTCTTCACTCATAAAAAAATAATTATTTCTCTAACACAAACATACGAATCTCTAACACAATTTATAAAAATGTCTAACACAAAATTAAAAGTTGTATGCTCATTTTAGGTTAAATAATCAAAAACACTAATAAAATATGACGTTTTATATAATTAATTATTTTTTAGATAAATTGATAATTATATGTGAAAATCTATTTTCTCTAACACAAAAAGGAAAATCTCTAACACAAATTAAAAATCGCTTATTGTGTTAGAGTTTTTTATGAAAAAAATTTTTATTGAAAGTCAATAAAATCAACAAATTTCTTAATTTCAACCTAAAGTAGGTATTTTGTGTTAGAGTAAAATTTTTTTGTGTTAGAGCAAAGAATTTTTTTGAAAAAAAAATAATTTTACCTCTCTAAAGTTGAAAAATTTGACAAAATTAAAAAAAAAGGGACTAAATTTTAAGTTGTAATCGAAAAAAAAATGAAAATTTTTTAAATTTTTATAATTTTTTCAACTTATTTTAGAAAATTAAATAAAAATTTTAATTTTTAAGATTTATACATTCCTAACTGAAAGCATTAACACAAAACCAATAATAAAAAAAAAAGAAAGAGATAAAAAACCAATTCGTTGTGAATACATGTAAGTTAAAGTTCCTACCATTAAAGGTCCTGCAAAAGCAGTTACTCTTCCAGACAAACTAAATAAACCAAAACCTTTTCCTAAATCATTTTGATATAATAATTTTGTCATCATAACGCGACTTGCACTTTGTATAGAGCCAATAAACAAAGATATGACCATAACATTATAAAAAAATTNGGTTTTAGTTTGTGCAATCAGNGCTCCATATACAACTGTGCCAGTTAAAACAATAATACAAAATAAAATAATTGATTTGGATGAATACTTGTCATTTAAATACCCACCAATTAAAACTCCAACGAAAGCAACTATGTTTGCTGCTATTGCCAGTTGCAATAAATCTTTAGGTGTAAATGCAAAAACTCCTGAAGCATACACTCCACCTCCTGCAATTAAAACAATTAATGCATCGGAGTAAATCATTCTAGCCAAAAGAAATTTTCCAGTTGATGTAAATTTTTTTTTCCAAACTAATTCAATTATTTTTTTGTAAAAAGATGTCGTCTGACTACTTTCTCCATAAGAAATTTTATTTTTAAAATAAATAATCATTGGAAATGAAAAAACTAAAAACCATAAAGCAACTATCAATGGAACAAATCTTATATGCTCAAAATTATTTTTATCTAAATTAAAAAGAGTTGTCTCTGGTAAAATAAAAAAATATAAAACCAAAAGAATTATTGGAACAGATCCTAAATATCCTAAACTAAATGCAAAGCCAGAAGTTTTTCCAATATTTTTTTCATTTGAACAACTTTTGAGTAAAGAATTATAAAATAATGTTCCAAGTTCATAACAATAATTTGAAATAAAAAATATTATTAATGTAAATAAAATATAATTTGCGTTTGGTTTTGAAAACCAAAACAAACATGTTGTTAAAATACAAAGTAATGTAAAAATTATTAAATAATTTATTTTTCCTTTTGGATTTTTATCTGCAAGCGCTCCTATGAACGGTCCTGTTAATGCAATTACAATTCCACAAAGTCCAGCGGTCCATTGCCAATAAGCTGCACCGATTTGGGGATCACCAACAATTTGATTTGCAAAGTAAGCAGAGGTAACAAATGTAATTATTATCATTGTATAAGCAGAATTTGCTAAATCATACAAACCATAAAAGAATTTACTCATATTTATTTACCAAGTTCTAATAAATTTTTTAAAGCACCACTTTTTTCCCATTTGTTTACTAAAGAACTTAAGTCTAAAGTAGTTTGAGATACAAAGTCTTTATAAATTGTTTTGTAAGCAAGTCCTAATTTAATTCCACCATATGTACTAAACGTTAAAATATTATTTTTGCTTAGTGCAATTACTTTTCTTCTTACTGTTTCTCTTGGCAGATGTAATATTTCTGCAATACTTGCAAAAGTTAATTTTTGTTTATTTAATAATTTATTTTTATTTATTGTTTCCATATGATTTTCTAAATCTGAAAATGATTTTGTTCCAGATTTATTTATCTCATACAAAGAATGACTTACTACAACTTGCAATATAACAAATGATTCAAAGTCTATATTTAATTTTTCTCTTACTCTTGAATACAAAGAGATGATAAACATAACCCAATGATAAAGGCCTTTAGAAAAAGGTGCTTCTTGATTACCCTTCTCTTTAACTGCATCAGATAAAGAAATTATCTTATTAACGCCCATTATAGTTTTTTCATTACTCATTTTAGTTCCTTAATTACCTACTATAGGTATCTTACAACCTAAAATAGGTATGATCAATCTTTTTCACTATTTAGTCTGAATAAGTTAATTTATTTAGATCATTTATGAAACTTTGGTTAAAAAAATATTTAATTAGAATTCTAATTATAAATTTCTTCTCATTGATTTATTTAATTCAAACTCCAGCTTTTGATCATGGTTTTTTTTCGCTTCAATCAATTTTTTATTCAGCTAATGTTTTCTTATTATATTTTTTTATTTTTCTTGAGGCAAAAACTTCTTTCTTTTCTATATATGGTCTGGATTTTAATTTTTATAAACTCCTTATAAATAATTTCAATAATCTTAATTTTGAATATGTAACTTATATTGCATATGAAAATATTAATATTTTTTATTTTTTATTTTTTTCAATAGGGTCTGTCTTTTTTTTNGAGAGAATAAANTATAATTTTGTATTAAAAAAAAATATTACTAATCCAAAAAAAGTTTTTGCTTTTTCTCTAGTCATAATTATTTTTATTTTAACTAATTTTAATACGAGCCTTACACATATGACACTTAAAACTAGATATAAACATCTGACTAATACATTTAATTCGGATGACATGGTTGGATATGGGATTAAATACATTTCTCAATATGTTGATAATAGTTTTTTTAGAAACGATAATTGGTTTTACACAATTAAATATTCTTATATCTATCTTGATAGTAATCCTTCAGGAAAGAGAGAGCTTGCACAGTTTGATACAAATTTAGAATTCGAAAGTTTTAAAAATTTTGGTGAAGTAATAAATAAAAAAAAATACAATAACATTTATGTCATAATCAATGAATCTTATCCTAATTTTAGGAATAAAAAATTAAAGAATAATCTATTTGAAAAAATAAAATCAGGTAATGATGATTTAATAATTCAAAACTTTAAAAAAAAATGGAATAGAGCCTTAACAACACAAGGAGCAGAAATGGAATTTTTTTGTAATAAACAAGTAGACTTTGAAAAATATGTTACTAGCGAATTAAAAAGTTTTATTGAAGAGAATAATTGTTGGATAAATTCGATGAGAAATAAAAACCTAATATACATTCATAGTTATAAAGAATATTTTTTTGATCGTACAAGATATAAAAGTTTTTTTGATAAAACGTTTTTTAGAAAGGAATTAGAAGAACTTAATTTTGAAATTTGTGATCAAAAATATGATGGAATTTGTGATCATTTAATTTTAAATAATATGGAGAAAATAATTAAAGATGAAAAAAATAACTTTGTAATATTTTTAACTGTTAATAATCATATTCCTGTAGAACCCGTCTATGATATTCCGTACATAAATTGTAAAGAAAACTTCCCTCTTAATTTAAGTGAACAGTTTTGTAAAATTTATAATAATCAAATGTTGTTTAATGAAAGTATCTCAAAATTTATAAGTCGCTTGAACAAAAATGATCTACTTGTTTTATTTTCTGATACCCCACCTATGTTTGCAACCAAAAGAAGAGTTCATTTTGAGGATTTAATTGATGTTTATTTTATTTCTAAGAAATAAATTTTACTTTCCGTCAATGACTACTATTGTTAAATCATCTTTTTGGATTTTGCCAGACTTCACTATATCTTCGATAATAACTTTTAATCTATTGTTGTTTGGTGTGGACTGATATTTTTTAATATAATTTTGAAAACCTTCGGAGCCCAACATCTCGCCATCAGGGTCCTTTATTTCTGTAATCCCATCTGTAAAAATATACATTGAGCTTTCAGAGAAAGGTATTGTGGTTTCTTTATACGTAATCTTTGGCATTATTCCTAATGGAGGTCCTGCCTCTTTATGATCAGAAAACTTTCCATCCTTTGAATAAATAAGAGGAGGTTCGTGACCAGCATTTGAAATAAGCAATTCTCTCTTATTACTGTCGTATATTCCGACCAACATAGTTACAAACATGCCTCTTGCTGCTGTTTCACAAATTTCTTTATTTAATAAATTTAATAAATCTGATGCTGAAAACATTGTTTTACTTAAGCATCTATAAAGACTTGAAGCTTTGGACATTAAAAGTGACGACTTTATTCCTTTTCCAGATACATCTGCAACACCAAATCCATATCTGCCATTACCCAAATCAGAAAAATTATAAAAATCTCCTGATACTACTTTTGCTGGAATGTTTATTCCAGCTATAGGGAAAGGATCTTCTTTATTTTTTGATAGTAAAGTTTTTTGAATTTCTCCTACAATTTCTATTTCTTTTTGCATTCTATTTTTATCTATAAGTTCTTTTGCCATTCTTGCATTTCTGATNGCAAGTGCTGCTGGGGTTGCAAGAGTTTCTAAAAGTTTTCTATCACTTTCTTCAAAAAGTTTATTAGTTGTTTTTTTATTTAAACAATGAATTACACCAATGCATTCATTCGCTGCAATTAATGGTGCGCACAATACAGAATAAGTAGTAAAGTTTGTTTTATTATCTAAATCAAAATAAAATTCAGCAATTTCTCTTACATCTTTTCTTACATCTCCAACTCTAATACATTTTTTTTGTAAAACAGCTTTACCCATGACTCCTTGAGTTAAAGGAATTTCGTAATCTTCTAGATAGGCCTGGTGTTTTGATTGAATACACTGAAATACTTGTTTTTTTTCTTCAATCAAAAATATATTTGCAGCTTGCGCGTTTATTCTTTTGATTATTACTTCCAAAGAATTTTGCAAAGTTTCGCCAAGATCAAGAGAAGTTGCAAACTCCTGATTCATTTGAGTGATTATCTGTAAGTCCTTTATTCTCGAGTCTTCTTTAATTGGCTCAGGCTTTTTTGATTTAAAAAACATATTTTATATTTTGCATTTTACATCTTTTTTGGTAATTTTAACAATAATGGAAATAATAATACACGCACCTAATTTTTATTTACATATTCAAGATGCAGTGATGTTTATACAGTATTGTATAGATGGTGTTCTGGAAATTGCATCTCACATTAAAATATAAGACGTGCTTTATACACTAGCTTTTATACTGGGTGGTATCTGGGGGAGCTTTTGTAATGTTTGTATCTATCGTCTTCCTCTTGAAAAAAATATTATAAAGGGAAGATCTTTTTGCCCCTCATGCAAAGAACAAATTAAATGGTTCGACAATATTCCTTTTTTATCTTTTATTTTCTTAAAAGGAGAGTGTAGAAATTGTAAATCTAAAATACATCTACAATATTTTTTGGTAGAATTAATTTCTGCGACAAGTTTTTTATTAATTTATTATTTATACGGTATTTCAATCACAACCTTGTTATTAATAATATTAATTATTTTTTTTATAATAATTTTTTTTATTGATTTAAAACATTATATAATTCCAAATGAATTAACATTCCCTTTGATGTTAATTGGTTTTATAAAATCTTTTGATCCAAATTTAAATCAATCTTTATTTCCAAACTATATCAATTCTTTAATTGGTGGATTTTTTGGTTACTCAATAATTTGGTTAATTATTTTTTTTTATAAAACTCTAAGAAAGAAAGAAGGTATGGGACTGGGTGATGCCAAATTAATTGCTGTAGTTGGTTTTTGGTTTGGTTGGTTTAGTATCCCTTTTGTTATTTTTATCTCTTCTATGGTTGCATTAATTTTTTCTATTCCATCTTTAATTAAAAAAACTAGAGATATGTCTACACAAATTCCTTTTGGCCCTTTTATTATTATTGGGTGTCTTATTTATGTTACTTTTGCAAATCAAATTAAAAACTTATTTTTCTAATGGATAAATTTCTTTTTTTTAACATTTCACTTCTTGCATTTAATATTTTTATTATTGTTTATGCTTATTCATTAAATTTTTTTCCAAAGAAATGGCGAAAGAAAGTAAATCAAGATACTTTAGTTGGCCTAGCACTGATCTTTGTAACAATGACTACAATGTTTACGTGGATTATATATTCTTATCTTAAAATTTTTAGTTAATTAAAATCCGCTTTCTCTCCAGTTTCCTCTGCTTGACTCAACCTCTCCAGCAGCGGATAGAACTTTATAAAGAGTATCAGCGTCTTCCTTTGGTCCTGCAACGTTTGCAAATAATGTATCTCCAAATATAACAAGCTCTGATAAAATACCTTCTCTTACAAAATTACATTCTTTTCCGTTTGCAGCGCCACCTGGGGTTAGAAGGTGAGAATTATTTGATCCACACTCATCATCTGCAACACAGATATANGCGTTACCAATATTACACGGGTTGGCTCCTTGAGGCGGTTCATAGATTGGGAAATAAACTTGGCCTTTAAATAAAGTCGGTGCAGCTGANAATTTTCTAAAAGTATTTGTGCTATTTTCATTAGGTCCTTTTCCATCTGGTGTATCTAAATGTACTACCCAAGCTTGCTGACCCATTGTCGGTCCATCCTCACATGAAATTTTGCCAGTAGTATCTTTGCAGACCACTGCATCATCAATACTTGGTGCTGAATTAGCACCTTTATGTGCCTCAGATAAAAATGAATCCTCGGTCTCTCTTGGAATAATTACACCATTTAAATGTTTGAAGTATGGGTAATGTGGATCTTTGACACCATATAAAATATTATCCATATTTTTAGAACCACCACCTATATCATTAAAGTTTCCTGTTCCACCAAACAGCCAGAATTCTCTTGTTGTTTGTCCAATTCCTGCATCCATTGAAAAATAACTATATCTTTTGTTATCAGTGTTAGCACCTAGTCTAAATAAAGTAGTTTGATCAAAAAGATCTGCTTCATTTTCCGTAGAATTTGTTAAATTTATTTTTGTAATTTTTCCTTCAAGGTCATTAAAGTAAACCATTGCACCTCTCCAAGGAATATCAAACGCTGTGTCTGGTGTTATGACCACAGCAGAAGATGGTAAAGAGTTACCAATATCGCTTCCATTTGGTGTATGCTGCCCAGCAATTTTAGTTGCTGTTTGTGTAGTCACTGTTTCGGTTGTACCATCATCTTTTGTGATTGTTGTTGTTACAGCTTCTCTAGTTGGAACTGTATCTATAATTGTTATTGGGCCACCATTAGAAACATGTCCAAAAATAGTTCCGGGTTCAATACCGTCTTGATCGTCTCTATCTAAATTTACTATAAATACTGCTGAGCCAGCACATAAATTTGTGGCACCCATACCTGCTCCCATTACTGCAACATATTTGTCATTCTTTGAATCGCCTCTATCAGAGGAATTTTCTGATGGAATTCTAAATATTCTTGGATCTGACCAAGTTTCCCCTAACTGACTATAATCATATTGTGTTGGAATATCAGTAGCTGCAGTACANGATGTTGCAACAGTAAATTGATTTGTGAGCGAAGTTTCTANAGGACTACCACCTGCGTTATAAGTTTTCTCAGTTGGAAATGTTATTACTAAGTTGTCATCTACATATGCTGCGCTTGTAAAATCTATTGTAATTAACGACCCATCAACTCTTTCTGTAATTTTTAGTGATGATTTAGGCACTGTTCCATCAGCATTTGCTTTAGGTTTTAAATCTGGAAATCTAAACTGTGTACCTTTAAAGCATGAGGCTGTTCCTAGTGCATCAGAATGAAATAAATTTGTAGTAGTTGCAACTTCATTAGTTTGACAAACTGCTATAGCATCTTGATTAGCACAATCTTGTATTTCATCAGGATTATCTGAGCTATCACAGTAAGAGGCATGATCTGGGTCAAGCGAGTCATCACCTCCATCTGCAGTAAAGGCTGTATCTAAATTTTCACCTGCTCTTTTTGCTTCTAAAGAATCTTGAATACTGACTGAACCAGATGAATAAGGGTATGTAGTAATTTGACCTTCATGATCAGCCATATAAACAGTACTGTTAATTGCATCATTATAGACACTAAACATATGTATAGGTCCTAAATTATCTTTTAAAATAGGATTGGTTACATCTAAAACAGAAAATCCAGCTCCTCCTCTTCCATATGGAACAAATAGAATAGTATGCCAATTTTTTTGATCCTCTATATTTCCTTCTTCATCAATACCTCTAATAAAAACATCATGAACTACCGGTGAACCATCAACGCCAAAAATTGCATTGCTCCCACCTTTTTTANNGTCAATTTTTCCACTAAGATCCGNATTCATTATTCCAGGAAGTAGCCCAGCAATGAAGGGTGGAATAAAGCCCCATTCTTCTGCGCCAGTTTCAGCGTTAATAGCATGGAGTATACCGCTATTTGCTCCTGCATAAAGCACGTTCCTTCTTGAAGCATTTTTTTGCATAAAACTTTGATAATTATTGGTTGCTCTGAAATAAGCTTCTTCATTTGCACCAGTAAACATTATACTTGCATCAGGTGCACCTACTTCAATTAATTGTGAATGATAAATATCTCCAAGAACGTGGTCTCTTACTTCTGTAACATTGCAATCTCCATCATAATCAAAGTAATCAGTTCCTTTCATGAAATTAATTAAACCTAAAAGATCATCAGAAGTTCCATCATCTCCGGTATATCCGTTTGACGCACAGTATGATGTTGANTTATGGTAATCAGCAATATTGTATCCCAACATTTCAAATAGTTCAGTTATATCATCTGAGTTATCTGTTTTAAAATTATCCCAATTACCAATATAAGGCGATCCAGGTATCGCGCTCCATAAGTTTCTTGTATCAGCAGCGTCAGCTATTGTAGCTTGTTTTTTAATTTCAACTGATGCATCCCAATTTCCAGGTGCATCTACATCATGAATCACAGATGTATCTGCATTTAGAGTTTTTCTTAATATAGTACCCTGCCATTCTCCAAATTGTTCATAAGCAAATTGCGCTTGATATAAAGAACCACCTTCTTGAACAGTTGCTGTAATAGATGGAGCGGTAAATGACAATCTTTCAGCAAGTATCTGTCTAATTTTTGCGGTGAGCTGAGTTTTTAATGACTCTGGTGTATCAGCAACTATTGTTGGTTCACAGTCAGGGCTATTAGAATTACCGCCTGGACATGATCCTGCAACAGCCATATTATCAAAAATTTGCATACCACGGGCATTAATTCCACCTCCATAAGCAACAAATAAAGTTTTAACTGGATTTCCTTTATCTCTTAAAGCCTCTATTCTTGGAATAGCAGAAGTATTATTTCTCATCATTCCATCACCAATTACAATTACATAGTTTAATTGACACTCTGAGTCCTCATCGTAAGCCTCAAAATCATTATTAAAATAATCGAGAGCCATAATTGAATAGGCGTTAGCATCAGTTCCCCAAGCTAAACCTTGAGGTATTAGATGATCTAAAATTCTTGTATAACCTTCTGCACTTATTCCTACATTTAAACATGAGTCTCTATTACATTGTATTGACTGGCCATCTGGATGATCGCCATTCCAGCCACCGTAATATGTACAGCCATCACGAAAATGACACCATCTTCCACCTTTAAATCCTGTTCTTGGGCCTCCTGTTTCTCCAGCATTCCAGTGTCCATAACCAAAATGAGCTCCACTGGTTAATGTTGTGTCACTTATAATTGCGCTCATTGCTTTTTTAACACCAACCCATCTAGATACATTTCCACCACCCATTTGTAGTAACCAAGCAGTGTCTCTATTTTCTGCAGTAAATAAATTTTCATTGAANACATCTATNGTTCCTCTTGTTGTTCCAACTAAAATTCTATCCGANGTTACATGAATACCAACTGGTTGGTTAAATCTAACGTTGTTAGCTGCAAGAGCTCCAGAAGCTTCAATATTTGCTCCATTATTTCGTCTTCCAGTCCCTGCTCTTGCTAATATTGTATAAGTTGTATTTGTATCAAGCCGAACTTTTTGAATTACATGTCTTCTTGTTGAAGTTATATATAAAATATCATCATCATCAGGTGAAACATCGATACCTATTACGTCTGCTAATTGTGTATCTAAATTTCCGCGATTTACTCTAAAATATCTTCTGGTACTATTATTATTAGTAATTCGATAGGCATCACCATTTCTTTCCATGCTATACCCATATATATTAACTCGACCTAAATATAACATTGAGGCGTCACTGTTGACTGCAATTCTCCAAGTAAGCCTACCAAAACGTGCAAATGAATTATTTGCATTTCCTGTAAAAGTCTGTACACCGCTACTCGTGCCTGTATTTAAATTGAATGATACAAAGGCAGATGAGTTTCCATTTCTACCAGTAACGAACAAAAAGTGTTCGTCTCCTATTTGTTGATAATCCAATCCCATAATTCTAATTCCAAGCTCTATGTACATTAGACAATCCTGTCCATCCTCAGAATATCCAACAATTGCTTGATCATCTCTTAGTTGACGATCGTTAGATCTGAAGAAAAATATATCCGTATTTGTAAGATCTCCATTATCAGTAGTTAATTCTTCTGCAAATCTTATATCGGCAGTGTGCCGTGCAACCGTATTTTTTGTTATGGCTCCACCATAGCCCATTCCTGTAGATGACATTTGGCATGAGTCGGACGCATTACCAGTATATCTTCCAACATTATCATTAAACTCTCTGTTTCTAGTTCCATCAGCATTAAACTTTACTACTCCATTATTTCTAAACTGTGATGCAAGTATATCTCCATTTGAATCGTAAATTGCATTTGGAACATACTGAATAGCATCTCTATTGCTCATTCTTCGTCTCATACTTGCAGAACTATCAATTAAAATTAAAATATTTGCAGGAACATCTCCCTCTCCTGAGCCAGGAGGAACTGGTTTTGCATTTACTTTTGCTACATGAGCAATTTCTAATATTATAAATATAAATAAAAAATATTTTGCAAAAATTTTCATAAATTAATTGACTGTTAAAATAACGTCCTCTCCTACTGTAAAATCTATCAATTCCTCAGTTGAAATATCAAGAGTTTCGATTGTTCCATTAAATTCTTTTTGTTTTGCATAAAGTATTTTGTCTTGGCCAACGCTAATATCTTTATAACCAAACCAAGTTTTACTTTTCATTTTCTCACTTAAATTACCATAAGTATTATTAGCAAATTCATATATTTCATTTTCTTTCACACCAACATCCATTGTTTCTAATCGAATGCCAACAACTTTTGATTTGTAAACAAAAACGTTTATGTAAGTATTTTCTAAATTACTTTTTGGACAATAATCAGCTGTATAACCCACATACTGAACGGTAGCCCATTCATCAAAATCTTCTTCTGAATATCCATCAATAATGAAAAAAGTTTTTTGTGCTTTTGATACAGAGGCACCTGTTAATTTTAGAGCATCGCAAGCAAAGGAACTGCTGGTGAATAAAATTAAAACAAATACTATAAAATAATTTTTAAACATAAATATATTATAAAAATTTGAATTAATTTTTAAAGAGAACTTTTTAAGAAATATAACTAATTTGAGCATATTAATTTGATAATACAGCTACGGTTTCAAGTGCAACCAATATATCTGGATCTTCACCCGCGATCGGTGCCCAACCTTCGGTAGAAAAACCCTCATTAATTTCAGAAACGTCTTTTGATTCACTTCTTGGCATCATGTATCCACAACCGTAAATTTTATAAGCTGTCCCTGATGTTTGTGTATTTGTGGTCGTTTTTTTTAAACTTGATCCAGCACCCCTAAAGGTAGCCGCCCCAATATTAACAATGAAGTACTCATATCTAAATCTATCCATATGAGCTTTTTCTCTATCGATTGTATCGGGAGATGCCAACGGATCAATTTGGCCATCACTGAATACTGCTTGAATTAATTTTCCAAAATTTTTATTTACCTCGTGATATGCAACTTGAAATCCAGTTCTATTTATGTTTCTAAAACTTTCATAACATGGAGTGGTTGTTGGAGTAATAATGTTCGTAGGAAGATCTCTTCTGTCTACATATCTTGCCAATCCTTGTTGTTTATTAGCTTCCATTTGGGCAACCATTGCATCCCAATCGTTCTCTTCATCTTCACTTAATCCTACAGGTTTTTTATTTTCCATTTCATCTACAATAACCCATGGCCCCATCATCTGGTTTATAATGAATTTTTCTCCCTCAAGTAAAGCAGTTTCGGCCACATAAAATGTTTGTTGGTATTCATCACTTGAATTATTACTTTGATGATCTGTTGATGATATAACTATAAGTGACCCTCCCATTAACGACATAACTAGTAAAAGTAATAGAGAGAGAACTAATGCAAATCCTTTTTCATTTTTACGTTTCATAACTAAAGGCTACTCCCGATGTTTCTTGTATGGATGGTAACTACAACTGAGTCTCTTAATTTTTGATCGTCGAAATTGTGCCCTCTATCTCCTAGGCCTTTGACAAAACGTGGTTGTTCTTCTGATGCTTTAAACCTATAAAAATTACCTTTAGATCTAAAAGTTATTCTTAAATCAACAGCTCTTATTTTATATAGGTTATCCCTTGCGTCTGTATTGCTTCCAGGACTTGGAAGTGGAGAAAGTATTCTGCCTTCGGCATCAAGTGGAACAAACTCCATATCAACTATGTGATCACGGATTTTTTGTCCAATATAACACTCTGGACAATCTTCTGACCACGCCCCAACATCAGTACCAATTGTTTGTATCCAGCTTCTAACAGATCTATACGCAGCATATCTAGATCCAGAACCATCAGTAATTGGTGCTGCATAATATGTAATTTTATACCTTTTGTAAGGTTGCGTTGCATCATTTTGATTAAAGTCATCATAAACTATGTGTATCCTATCACAGCATTTACTTCCTTCGTCAGGATGATTTTCTTCAACTATTCTTTCAGCAGTGCCACCTAAAGGTCCCAAAGNATCATTACCTTTTTCAATAATTATAGGATCATGGCTTTCAAGAATTGAAGTATCACCACCTACAAATTGTAAATAACTTCTGTTAGGCAAATCAAGAGTGTTCGTGCCTAAAATATATTTAAAGCCTGCCATTCTGATATCTCTCATCATCATTTCTACGATGTCTCTACCTGATCGGCTAATTTTAGCTCTCTCGGTTACTTGGCCATAACTATTATTCACAACTGTATAGGTCGTATAAATTGCAGCCATCATAATTGATGAAATTACAACACCTATAAGCATCTCTATAAGAGTTAAACCTGCAATATTTTTTAATTTATTTTTTTTCATTTTCTTGTGTTGAAATCCGCTTGAAAATATAAGAACTTCCTCTTTTTACCATCGTTCATATTTACTTGAATTCTTCCTATGTACATTCCATTATCATTTATGCCTGCATCTGTATAAGTNGAACACGTATCNTTCCATCTACAAATTTTATACATCTTCAATTTTTTTATATCTCTATCTCCTCTGCACTTTAAATAACGACTATCTCCAAGTACTCGGCTCCATTTTTCCTCTTTATTTGATGGGCCATCTTTGTGTTGTGTGACATAAATACTTGTTGGAGGACTAAAATCTTTACCTTGATTTCCTGAATTTGGTTCTGTGTCACCAACTGCAGTAGCTGTTAGGCCTGCAGTTGATCCGCACGCTCCAGAAAAATATTCTGTAGAATACAAGTGATCTGAAAATTTTTTTGCAGTTGTCGATACAGTATTGTTTACACTTACTGTTCCATCAATACCTATGGCCACTTTATCTACCATTGAGTCTATGCCATAGATACTATTTTTATGGCCAATAACATCTTCAGCCATCATGCTTACAAGATAATTTGCTTTAGTTCTCTCACCTGAAGTATCAATGGATTGTACAGAATAATTAACCATTTGGAGTATAGCGACAAAACCCACTCCAACAATTGCTGTTGAAACTAGACCTTCTAAAATTGTTAAACCTAAAATATTTTTCAATTTATTCATACTAATTTTGCAGTATCCAGTCTAGCTGTTTGCTGCTCCATTTATCCATAGTTACTTCTCCAAATCTTGTCCAGTCTATAGAATATATTGTATTAGCATCTACAGCGTTTGGCTCCCCACCTGCACCTANTGCACATGTAGACCCTTCCTCTCTTCTCTCACAAAGAAATAAATTTTCATCTGGAACTGCAGTATCTCCTGTTCCACTAAGCAAATCACCTGCTCCACTAAACCATCTAGCATTTTTTGAAAAACATATTGCTCCATCACTAGCCAAATTTGTGGCGATTTCTTCAAATTCTACTTTCTGAACTTCTATTACTAGCTCTTCAGGTATAGAGGCGTCCACATCCCAGTAATCGGCAGTGGTCATATCGCATCTCGAAGCGACAGATGTATTCCATGCACTTTCACCATCATTTATTTTTGAAGCCAATGTATTTGTTTTCATACCTTTGGTTATAAAAGTTACTTTATCATCTTCTACGTCAATATACACCTGTACAAAAGCAAATTGACCTCTTTGAACTTGCGCATTAATAGCCTCAAATACTTTTTTTGCTCTTAAAACATCAGTCCTAACGTCTCTACTTGTTTTCCAAGTTGAGAAACTCGGATAAGCCGCAGCAGATATTACTCCAATGATTGCTAAAACAACAATTAGCTCTAGTATATTAAAACCTTTAATGTTCTTTTCCTGCACCTGCATCAATTTTCCCTGCTTTAACAAGTTCCTCTAACGACTTCTGCATTGTAATCATACCTTCTTTTACAGCAGTTTGCATGATGCTCGGGATCTGATGAATTTTAGATTCTCTAATTAAGTTTTGTATAGGAGCAGTACACTTCATCACCTCAAAAGCACCACATCGTCCTTGTCCGTCTTTTGTTTTTAATAATCTTTGGGTTACTACCATTTTTAAAGATGTTGAAATTTGTGCACGTATCTGAGCTTGTTGCTCAGGAGGGAAAACGTCTATAATTCTGTTAATTGTACTTGGAGCACCGCTAGTATGCAATGTTCCAAAAACTAAGTGACCAGTTTCAGCTGCCGTTAATGCAAGCGAAACAGTTTCTAAATCTCGCATCTCTCCTACAAGTATAACATCTGGATCTTCTCTAAGAGCAGCTTTAAGAGCACTTGCAAAACTTTGAGTTTGCTTGCCGACTTCTCTGTGAGACACAATACTCTTTAAATCTTTGTGGATAAATTCAACTGGGTCTTCAACAGTAATGATATTTGAAGTCCTGGTTTTATTAATTTCATTTACAATTGCAGCAAGTGTTGTTGATTTTCCAGANCCTGTTGGTCCAGTCACTAAGACTAAACCTTTATGCATATCAATTATATCATAAAGCACTGGTGGTAGATCAAACTGGTCCATAGTTGGTATTACGCTTTCTACTCTTCTTAAAACAGCCGCTGGACCATGAATGGTTTTATAAAAATTTGCTCTAAATCTTAATCCTGCGAGTGTTACTGATGAGTCTAGCTCATGAGTATCTTGAAATCTCTTCATTTCTATTTCATTGCAATTCGTAGATATTAGATCTTGTAAATCCTGTTTCTTTACTACTACTTCTTGGATTTTGTGTATTTCTCCCGTTTGTCTGTAAGCTAGTGGCCACCCACTTCTGATGTGAAAGTCAGATATCTTTTTATTATTTTTAGCTAGTTCTTCTAATTTTTCAAACATATTAAATTCTTATATAATAATCATTAATTAACAATGAATAAACCTAAGAATAAACCCAAAATAGTTAACAAATTAAAGATGTTTTTTTGAAATTTACGTTTTTGAGTTGAAAAATTTACGAAATCGGCTGTTTTCCATATATTTTAGAGCTCATCACAATACTAAGTCCAATCATTGTAGCAAGCATTGACGATCCACCGTAAGACATAATAGGTAATGGAGAGCCCACTATAGGAAGTAACCCTAAAACCATGCTCATATTTACAGTAATATAAATAAAAATTGCTGCAGCAAAACTAAAACAGTAAAGTTTTGCAAAATAACTTCTAGTAAAAGATCCTATTCTTAAAATTCTAAAAATCATTATTGCGTATAGTATTAAAAGAAACATGGATCCAGTAAAACCATGTTCTTCAGAAAATAGGGTAAAAATAAAATCTGTATGTTTTTCAGGTAAAAAATCTAAATAACTTTGCGTTCCTTTTAAAAAACCTTTTCCAGTTAAACCACCTGAGCCAATTGCAATTTTTGATTGGATTATTTGATAGCCTGCTCCCAAAGGGTCTTTATCAGGATTAAAAAAAGTTAATATTCTTAATTTTTGATAAGGTTCTAAAAATGAAATTACAAAGGGTAGCGATATTACAAAGAATAATGAGGAGTATATAAAATACTTTATATTTAAACCTGCTAGCCATAAAACCACTAATCCACTTAAAGCAATTAAAATCGAAGTACCTAAGTCTGGTTGACTCACAACGAGCACTATTGGAATTATTAAAATTGTTATGGGTAGTAAAAGATTTTTAAAGCTATTTACATCACTAACATTTGTTCTGTGATAATATCTTGCAAAACAAACTATGATTGCAATTTTCATTAATTCTGATGGCTGTAAATTAATAAAATACAAACTTATCCAACGTTGAGAGCCTGATGCAGTTATTCCATAAAACGAAGCCCAAATTAAAAAAACTAAGACTATAAAGTAAAATAAATAACCTGTTGCATGCCAAAATTTAATATTAAAGAATGATAAGACCAACATCATAAAAAAGAAAACTAAAAATCTAATAGTATGACTTTTACTATGGTAAAGTATTTCACCTCCATCAGTTGAATACATTGAAAAACAGCTAATTATCCCAATTGTTAAAATACATCCCAATAATATAAAATCAAAAGATCTTATTTTTTGAAAAAAAGTTAACTGATTAGAAATTGATCTTCTTTGATACATTTAAGATATGATTGAATTGTTTTTAATTATTTTTTCTCTTTCTTCGTGACGGTCGATTATCAACTTAAATAATTTTTTCGCCATAGGNGCTGCTACAGTACCGCCTGATCCACCNTGTTCAACAATAATGCTAAGTGCATAACGTGGGTTTTTATAAGGACCAAAAGCAACATACAATGCATGATCTCTTTCTTCATAAGGCATATCTTTTGCTTTAAGTTCTAGTTCTCTTTGTCTTTCAGTTATTTTTTTAACTTGAGCTGTNCCAGTTTTNCCAGCAAATTGATATTTTTTATCATCAAATCTTGATCNATAGGAAGTTCCCATTACCTCATTTGTTGAACCCCACATTGCTTCTAAAACAAATTTTATATTTTCTGGATTTCTATAAAGAACTTCNTGTTCATTTTCTTGGTTTTTTAAAAAATTTTGAGCTTTTATTATTGGAGAAACNGTTNTGTNCTCATCCTCAATTTTTTTATTAGCCATTAGTTTCATTTTATTTTTAATGACCTCAGCAGTATCCTGATTTTTTTGAACTCTAATTCTTGGATATATTTTGTAACCTCCATTTGCAAGCTGTGCAGTCATCAAACATAATTGTAATGGTGTTGTTTGAATATATCCTTGTCCTATACCTGTAATTAATGTTTCACCTAAAACCCATCCTAAACCAAGATTATCTTTTTTCCATTTAGTACTTGGGATTAGTCCTTTTTTCTCATCAATAAAAGTGTCCCCAAAAACTTTTTCACCAAGACCAAACTTAAGAGCTGTCTT
>FUFK010040903.1_pt1 | contig 56973 bp, 56 predicted proteins | sample 1021851 | NCBI WGS metagenome assembly FUFK01 (sample SAMEA51879418, study PRJEB19060) | metagenome
GCCGGCCAGCACCGCCCGCAGGGCGGCCATTTCCACGTCGCTGAGCAGCAGCGCCAGAGGAACCGGGTCGCGCTCGGCGAGCAGGCGGTCGGGCAGTGACAGATAGGCCAGCGCGCCCTCCCGGGCGGCCAGACGCTCGCCGATACGGTCCAGTTCCATCAGGCCGCGCCACAGGCGTTCGCGGTCCCGGTGCGGCGCCCGCCAGCCCTTGAGCCGCCGGCCGATCACCGCCAGTTCGCCGCTCTGCCGCCAATGCTGCAACCGCCCGGCCGGCTTGCCGGCGCCGGGGTAGCCGGCCACGCTTTCCAGTGGTTGCCAGGCGGGGGGCACCTTGGCCGCCGCGCCGGGGTGATGCTCGCGCAGGCGGCGGAAAAATTCGCTGTTGGTGTACAGATGGCTCTGCTGACGGCGGTACGGTTCGATCCTGGCCAGATCGTTCCAGCCGTGCCGCGCCACCAGAGGGTGCCAGAAATGGGTCTTTAGCCAGCGCCCGGCCAGGGTGTACCAGAGTGGGGTCAGCGCCTGGTTGAACAGGGCCGGCGTGGCGCGGCGGGTCCAGACCTCCTTGGGCACCGGCAGCGAGCCCACCGGCAGGGTCTGCAGCAGCCACAGCCGCTCACCGTCGTGGATCCATTCGCCGGCCTGGGGCCGTTCGAAGCCGCGTTTGAGCTGTTCGCCGAGCGCCAGTAACTGGGACGCGGGCACCGCCTGATCCAGGGCCACGGCGTCGCTGTCGGCGCGATACACCAGGCGTCCGTCCTCGTCGAAAATCAGGCGTTGCCGTTCGGCGCCGCCCTCGACCACGCCTTCCACCACCATGTGCGGCAGATCCTGACGCAGCGGGTGGCGCGTGAACAGCACCCCGGCGGCACGCTGGCGGGGCAGCGCCTGCACCACCACCTGGTCGGGGGCCGGGTCGCGGCCGAACACGGCGCTCAACGCCGCCGCCAGGGCTTCGTCGGAGTCCAGGTTGAGCAGGCTCTCGCGCTGGGACGCCGCGTTCATGGCCCCCTGGTGGAGCACCCAGTAACGCTCGCCGTTGAACATGCGCGGCAAGGCGCGCAACCGGCGCACCAGGCCGTCGGTGTCCTGCTCCAGCACGGCCTGGCGGGAAATACGCCAACTCGGCGGCACCGGCAGACCGGAAGCCAGCCAGCGCTGCACGTTCTCGTCGCCGCGCTCGTCGGCGGCCAATACATCTATGCTCATGAATATCTAATTATCAGAGTGGGCCGCGGCGCAGGCGCCCGATCAGCCAGAGACCGCCGCGGTAGAACAACGGCGTGAGAACCAGGATGCCCCCCAAGAGCACCACGGCAATGCCGCCAAACAGCACCGGTGCCTTCATCAGCGTGCTCATCAATGAGTCCTGCCAGTAGAAGAACCATTCATGGTCGGCGGGAAACAACCAGATATGGAACTGGTAGAACACGGCTTCAGGCCCGGAAACGAGCAGCCAAACTACCATAGCCAGCAACGGGGTCACAGCGACCAGCGCCCGCCGCCGCCAATCCGGCGGAGGCCGGCGGGCCACCCCGGCGGCCAGTGGCAGCCAGACCAGGAAGGCCACCGCCAGGGCCCAGCGGCCACTGTCGATAAGGTGGGCGACGTCGCGCAGGTGTTGCACTTCGGCGGGCCGCAGCAGGATCACCGGCGTGCCCTGGCGGTCCGGGTAACGAAGCGACGCCAGGCCCTCGCCGCCGTCGTGTACCGCCACCCGGATCCGGTGAAACAGCTTGATGTGCTGGTCGGCGTCCAGTGCTTCGAAATCCGGTTTTTGATACCGGTTCAGGGGGCCGTATTCGTCGATATGCCGGTCGATCTCCAGCGTGTCGTACCAGAAGGCATAGCCGTAATCGGCCTGCGCATAGAGGGCCCAGGTGACCCCCAGGGCCAGCACCACCGAGGTCAGCGCGTAGCAGAACCAGACGGTGAGCGCGGCGCCGCCGGCGGCGCCTGAGGCGCCGGCGGGCCGTCGCGGGGCTTTTTTGCGGGTGGCTTTTTTCGCCACGGATCAGCGCGCCAGGGTGGCACGCAGGGAGGCGGTGCCCGGTTTGTCGCCGGCGCTCATTTCCATGGTCGCCAGGGTCAGGCCCTTTTCTTCCATGGCCTGCAACCAGAGCAGCATCTCGCTGGCCGGCTGGTTCTCCATCTGGATCCTTACCGAACGGTTACCGTCCGGCGTGAAGCCGCGCAGGGTCAGGCCGTAGGACTGCACCGAGCGGCTGATATTGCTGGTCCAGTTGGGGCCCAGATCGGCACTGCCGTTGCCGCCGCCACCGCGCGCCGCGCGCACCGCGTCCGCGTTGCTCTCAATCCAGGCCAGGGTTTCCTGGTTGGCCAGATAGCGCTGGCGGGCGGCGTCGCGGGCGTCCCAGGCCGGCTGCCAAATCAGCCAGTACACCAGCGCCACCGCCAACAGCAGCGCCAGCGCCTGCAGAATGCGCTGTTCACGGGGTTCCCGTTGTTCGTACCAGGCCCGGGCCGGCGCCAGCCTGGCGTCCAGTTTTTCCCGTGCCTGTTGCAGATTCTTGTTCATCCCGCCTGCTCCACTTTCACCCGGGCGGTGACGCCGGTGGCGCCGTTCCGGTAGTTGGCAATCGTGGCGCGCACGCCTTTTTCATTGAGGGCGCCCTGCAGCTTCTCCACCTGGTTGTACTCCTTGGCGCCCAGATCCAGCAGCAGGCTGCCGTCACGCTGGTCGAACTGCAGCCGCTTGGGTTCCACTTCGCTTTGCGACAGCGTCGATGCCACCGCCGGCAGCACACGGAACAGCGTTCCGCCGCCCTCCCCGTCACCGCCCAAACGGGCCAGACGCGCCTGGAACTGGCGCCGCAGGCCGGAGGTGGCGCGGTCGCCGGGGAACAGGGACTGGTACAGCTCGGCGGCCTGNGCGAAGGTCTCGTCGGCCGCTTTCTGGTAGCGCCACTGCTGGGCCCAGACCGCCGCCAGGGCAATAAAGAATACCGCCGCGGCCAGGCCCATGACCGGCTTCCAGGGCTGCCAGGGCGAGGGGCCGCTGGCCTGATTCTGGCGTTGTGAAAAGGCCCCCTGCAGCACCTCAACGCCATGATCGGCGGCCAGCGCCGACTGCAGTTGATCGCACAGGGTCTCCGGGTCCTCGAGACGGGTGAAATGCAGCTCGTCGTCGCCGTGCAGGGCCAGCACCGCTTCACGTTGGGCTTCGTCGGCCACCAGCGCCTGATCCCGCTCCAGAATCAGCGTGCCCCACCCTTCCACGGTGATCAGCACCGGAGTCTGCGGGGCCAGGAGGTCGGCGTCGGTCTTCAGGCTCCGCGGGCGCACCCGGTGCTCGCGGCACAGCTGGATCAAGGCTTCCAGATTGGGGCGGTTGATCACCGCCACCGGGTAACGGCCGTGCTCCGCCTTGCCGGACGCGAACCAGAGCTGCTCCGGTGCTTCCAGCAACTGCTCTTCGAGCAGATAGGGCAGCACCCGCTGCAAATGGCGGGCCTGCTTGCGCGACAGGGTAACGCTGGTGAGCAGCGCCTCGGCGCTGGTCACCACCAGGTTCACCGCCCGCCCGGAAAGCGCTTCCAGCGCCTCGCCCAGGCGGCCCTGGCGCGGGCTGTCCGCGCGGCTTTCCTGGAACAACACCCTGGCGTCGACCAGTGCGTCCTGAAATGCCCCCGGGGCCAGATAGATCAATGCTGAATCGGCCACAATAAGAATCCTTTACGTCCCTGGAATACTGTCTATCACATTGTTGTTGTCATCGCCCGCATTGTAGAAGGGATTGCAGGCGGGTTCGAGCGGCGACAGCAGCGGTTTCACCTGGCGGCTGTACACCCGGGTGCCGTCCGCGCCGCCACCGGCGGAGCGCCGCACCCGGCTGACCAGACGGCTCAGGTTGCCGGCCACTTCCACGTCCACCATGACCTGGAAATACTCGCTGGCCACCCCGAGACGGTCGCTCAGGGCCTGCTTTTCGTCCGCTTCCAGACTGCTGAACGGTTCCTGCTGCATGAGCGTGCCGATGTCCTCGATGGGCTCATCCTGACGCAGCGACACCACCGCCTCGGCGGCGCCGGAGCCGGCCAGCGGCCCGAGCACCGCGTCCAGTACCGGCAGCGGCGCGGTGTTCACGTTCAACGCCGTGTCCGTGGGCAAGGCGGTGAACAGGCCCCAGGCGTTGGGGTCCGGGAACAGGTCCTGCACCGTGAAGCTGCGCAGGGCGCGCATTTCGCTTTCGTGGGCCACCGGCATGTTGGGTGTGCGACTGAGGCGGTATTCCGCGTCCTCCGCGCCTTCCACGGCGTCGACGATGTTGTTGCTGTCGATCCAGTCGGTCATTTCGTTGGCGAGGATGCTCGCCTTGGCCGGGTCCGGCAGGGTCTGCTGCAACAGCCGTTGCAGCATGTCACGGGCCTGGTCGTCACGGGTGAAGCCGGCGCCGTTGGCCTCCACCAGCCAGTTCAGGTTGAAGCGCCCCTGCAGATCCTGAACGCTGGCGCTGAGGATGGCGTCCTCGTAGGGCGTGGGGGTCAACTGCACGGCCCACTGCTCTTCGATGCATTCGTCCAGTTGCTGGCTGGTGCGACGGTCCTCGTCCAGGTCGTCGATCAGACCCTGCACCGCCACCACCTCGGCGGCCATGGCGTACTGGTAGCGCTTATCCCACTCGAGCAGGTTCTCGGTGCGCACCCGGAAGCGGTCCTGACGGAACATCACCTCGGTGGTCACCGCCGCCAGGATCGCGAACAGCATCAGCACGATGATCAGCGCCATGCCCTGCTGGCGGCGCCGTCCACCGCTGCGCGGATGCGCGATCAGGACGCCCATGGGTTCACCACCGTGCGGAAGTAGCGGTGCAGGGTTTGACCGTCTTCCATTTCGATGTCGATTTCCACGCTTTTCGGCAGCCGCTGCTGCCACACCGGCGTGTTGGCGAGGGCCGGCTCGGGCCAGAATTCCAGCCAGCCCACTTCGCCGGTCTGCGCCTGGTCGAGATAACGGACCTTAAAGTCGGCGACGCCGTCGAGCAGCACGTCTTCCTGGAATTCGGTGGCCACGTTGGTGTCCAGCACCGGCCAGTAGCGGCGGTAGAGCTTTTCGTCCTCGAAGGCGTAGACCACGCGCTGCATTTCGCTGCGGCGACGCAGCGCGAAGGGGTTGGCCCAGCCCAGCCGGGTGAATTCCACGTAGTTGTCGTTGCCGATCAGGGCCGGTTGCGGATCACCGTAGGGGTCGCGCACCGGCCGGGCGATCATCTGTTCGAAATCCAGGGTCAGGTAGGTGACCGCGCGCTGGGCGTCCTCCAGTTCGGCGGCGCCCTCGCTGAGCGTGTCCCGGTTGTTCATGGCGCTGCTGAGAAACTCCACCGCCACCACGTACATCAGCGCGAAGATGGCGATGGTGATCAGCATTTCCAGCAGGGTGAAACCCCGCTGCCGTCGTCTGGAATAGCGCATCAGCCCCCCGTCAGGTCCTGGTCGCCGCCGGTATCACCACCGCCCTGCTGACCACCGGTGAAGGACTGCCCTTCCTGGGCGGGCTTGCCGATCAGGCTGGCCAGTTCATAGACCAGGCCGCCCCGGTCCTCGTCGCGCATTTCGCCGACCTCGATGTCCACCCGGCGGGTATCCGGATAGGGACCGGCGCTGATGGTGGTGCGCACCCACCACTCCCGGTCCCCCCGGGTCACCTGGTCGTCGTTGGTGCCGGTGTCGGGCCATTGCTGGTAGACCTGCATTTCCACCAGCTTGTCGGCGGCCACCAGATACGCCTGGCGGGTATCGTCGATATTGCGGTAGGCCACGGCGCTGGCGCCCAGCGTCTGGCCCAGGGTGACCATGGCCAGTGCCAGCACCGCCACCGCGAGCACCACCTCCACCAGGGTGAAACCCGCCTGGCTGTTTTGACGGCCGCGCGAGGTCATGGTCAATCCTCCAGAAAATCGTCGTCGATCAGGCTGTCATCCGGCTTTTCATCCGGCGCGGTCAGAGCCTCTTCTTCTTCATCCCGGTCCGGATCGCGTACCTTGCCCAGGGCGGTCATCTGGCGGCGGGCTTGCAGATCCAGGTCCTGCCGGGAGCGCACCGTGAAGGTGATCGGGGTGGTTTCGCCGCTGGGAAAAAAGAACACCTGGGGCAGCGGCTCTTCATCGTCCTCCTCGTCGTCCCGTCCGCCTTCCCGTTGGTCCCGGTCACGGTCGTCACCGAGCAGCCCCTGATCGTCACCGCCGAACGGATCCTCGCTGACCAGTTGCTTGGCGGCGTCCTGCAGCGACACCCTCTCCTCCTGATCGTCGTCGGGCAGGTCGTCGTACTGCCAGGTGAGTTCCAGGCTTTCGGGCAGGCGGTTGGCCTGCAGACCGTTGCCCTGGGCGGGCACGAAGGCCCGTTCGCCCACGTCATAGGTCAGCGGCGTCCAGCCCCGTTCCGTGACCCTCAAGGCCATCAGCCGCCCGGAGAACAGGCTCTGCTCGTTGAGCATGGTGAGGGTGTCGGCGAGGCTGGCGGTCTCGCTGTCCAGCTGGCGCTGGTCGTCGACCCACACCGGCACCACCAGCACCGCCAGGGACAGCATGGCCACCAGCCCCACCACCACCAGGATTTCCAGCAGGGTGAAACCGCTCTGGCGGTGTGCCCGTGGCTTGGTGTCAGGCCGGGCCCGCCACATCAGTTGTCGCTATCGCGCCAGCTGATGTCCGCGTCGGTGCCTTCGCCGCCTTCCGCGCCGTCGGCGCCCAGCGAATACAGGTCGAACGGACCGTCCACGCCGGGGCTGATGTAGACGTACTCGTTACCCCAGGGATCCTCCGGCACGCTCGGCAGGTAGCCGCCCTCGGGCCACTTGCGCGCCGAGGCGGAGCGCTCCACCAGGGCGTTGAGACCCTCTTCGGTGGACGGGTAAGTGCCGTTGTTGAACTTGTACATATCAAGCTGCTGGACCACCCGCGACATATTGGTCTTGGCGATATCCACCTTGGCCTGTTCCCCCTGCCCGATCACATTGGGCACGATCATTGCGGCGAGTAGACCGATAATGGCCACCACCACCATGATTTCCAGCAGCGTGAAACCGCTCTGGGTGCGTTGCATCTTTTTCATGAGACACCTTTTCGTGTTGTCTGGAAGTCACTTCCTTGTTTTTGGGGATTACGCTTTTTCTTCTTGCCGGCGGTCAGCCCGCCATGAAATTGTTCATCTGCATGATCGGCAGCATGACCGCCAGAACAATGAGAATCACGAACCCGGCCATGGTCAACAGCATCAGCGGGCCCAGCAACCCCACCATGGTTTGGACCGTACTGGTGAGTTCCCGTTCCTGGTAATCCGCCGCCCGGGTGAGCATGTTGTCGAGCTCGCCGCTGGTCTCGCCGCTGGCGATCATCTGCACCAGCATGGGCGGGAAGTAGCCGCTGGTTTCCAGGGCCCGGCTCAGGCTGCCGCCCTCGCGCACCCGGGCGGCGGCGGTCACCACCGCTTCGCGGATGGCCAGGTTGCCCACCACCTGGGCGGCGATGAACAGGGCGTCCACCAGCGGCACGCCGGAGCGGCCGAGAATCCCAAGCGTGCTGGCCAGCCGGGCGCTGTCGGAGGCGCGCATCATGGTGCCGATCAGCGGCAGCGCCGCCAGCCGGCGGTGAACGCGCATTTTAAAGGCCGGTTCGCGCATGGCCCGGGAGAACGCCACCACGGCCCCGACCACCACCAGCGCCAGCAACCAGCCCCAGGCCCGCACGAAATCGCTGATCGCGATCACCGCCACGGTGATAAAGGGCATGGCCTGCTCCCGATTATCGAATACGGCCACCATCTTGGGCACCACGAACGCCATCAGGAAGCCGATCACCAGGGCCGAGAAAATCATGATGAAGGCCGGGTAAATCATCGCCTGACTGACCGAGCGGCCGGTGTCGTCGCGGGTCTCCAGGTAGTCGGCGAGCTGCTCCAGCACCTGTTCCAGGTGGCCGCTCTGCTCCCCGGCCGCCACCGTGGCGCGGTACATTTCCGGGAAGGCGCGCGGGTATTCCGCCAGGGCCCGGGCCAGGCTGAAGCCTTCCAGCACCTTGCCGCGCACCGCCATGACGATTTTTTCCACGCGCGGGTTGCCGGCCTGCTTGGCCACCGCGCCCAGGGCCTGTTCCACCGGCAGACCGGATTTCAGCAGGGTCGCCATCTGCCGGGTGATCAGCGCCTGTTCGCCGCCCTTGAGTTTGCCGGTGCCGGACAGGCGCGCCGACAGGCCGCCCCCGGAATGGCGGTCCTTGGCCTCGGACACCTCCAGCGGCACCCAGCCCTTGCCGCGCAACTGCTGGCGCACATGGCGGGCGCTGTCCGCCTCCAGGGTGCCGCGTTTTACTTTGCCCCGGTGGTCCAGGGAGCGGAATTCAAAAGCGGGCATCAGTCTTCCTTGGTGACGCGCAGTACTTCTTCGATGGTGGTGTCACCGGCCAGCACCTTGCGCCAGCCGTCCTCGCGGATGCTGGGGGTCAGCTTGCGGGCGTGCCGCGTGATCTCCAGCTCGCCGGCCCGTTCGTGGATCAGTTCGCGCATGGCGTCGTCGATGATCACCAGCTCGTAGATACCGGTACGGCCCCGGTAGCCCTGGTGGTTACAAGCCTCGCACCCCTCCGGGTGGTAGAGGGTCACGTCCTGGTCCGGGGCCAGGCCGAGCATGCGGCGTTCGCTTTCACTGGGCTGGTAGGGACGTTTGCATTCCGGGCACAGGACCCGCACCAGACGCTGGGCCAAGGCCCCGAGCAGCGAGCTTGAGAGCAGGAACGACTCGATGCCCATGTCCTGCAGCCGGGTCACCGCGCCCACCGCGGTATTGGTGTGCAGGGTGGAAAGCACCAGGTGACCGGTGAGGGACGCCTGCACCGCGATTTCGGCGGTTTCCAGGTCGCGGATCTCCCCCACCATGACCACGTCCGGGTCCTGGCGGAGAATGGCGCGCAGGCCGCGGGCGAAGGTCATGTCCACCTTGGAGTTTACCTGGGTCTGGCCGATGCCCTCCAGCTGGTATTCGATCGGGTCTTCCACGGTGAGGATGTTGCGGGTGCTGTCGTTGAGCTCGGTCAGCGAGGCGTACAGGGTGGTGGTTTTACCGGAACCGGTGGGGCCGGTGACCAGAATGATGCCGTGCGGCTTGTGGATCAGCTCGCGCATGTGCTGGTCGCAGACGTCGCCCATGCCCAGGTGGGAAACCTGCAAACGGCCCGCCTGCTTGTCGAGCAGACGCAGTACCACCCGCTCGCCGTTGCTGGAGGGCATGGTGGAAACCCGCACGTCCACGTCGCGGCCGCCCAGACGCAGGGAGATGCGGCCGTCCTGGGGAATCCGTTTCTCGGCGATGTCCAAGCGCGCCATTACCTTGATCCGGGAGACCAGCAGCGGCGCCAGCTCCCGTTTGGGGGTGAGCACCTCGCGCAGCACCCCGTCCACCCGCATGCGCACCACCAGGCGGCGCTCGAAGGTTTCGATGTGAATGTCGGAGGCGTCCTCGCGGATCGCCTCCTGGAACAGGGCGTTGATCAGCCGGATGATGGGGGCGTCGTCTTCCTGCTCCAGCAGGTCCGAGGTCTCCGGCAGCGAGTCCGCCAGGCTGGCCAGGTCCAGGCCTTCCAGGTTGTCGGCGGCCTCGGCGGCGGCGCCGCGCTGCTGCTCGTAGGTGATCGCCATGGCGGCGCTGAAGGCGCCGTCGTCCAGCCGCACGATGGCGGGCAGCCCACCCAGCCAGCGCTGCACCTCGGCCACCGCCGACAGCGATACGTCGTCGCGGCAACAGAGTTCACGCCGGCCGTCTTTTTCCCGCAGCAGCACACCGAAACGGCGGGCGTAGCCGTAGGGCAACAGCAGCGGGCCGTCGCCCACTTCCGGCAGCTCGGACTGCTCCATGACTGCTTCACTCATACATCAATACCTTTCCATAAGTATTTCCACGATCTCGCCGTTGCTGTCGGAGAGATCCAGGAACTGAAAACCGGCGTGGTATTCCCCCGGCTCGTCCAGTGCCTCGCTCCACACCACCCTGGCGTTGAAGCTCATGGTGTTGACGCCACCGATCTGATCCGGAAGCACCATCCCCAGTTGCAGCTGCTCACTGGGCGCCACGTCCCGCCGCAATGACAGCTTGAAGCCGCCGACGCTCAGATTGGTCAGCCGGCCCACGTTACCACCGGTGCTGCGATCGAACACCACCAGTTCATGGAACATACGCTTGCGCGGGTGACGGCGGCGTTCCCGGCGTTCGTCGCCGGCCTCCGGATCCCGCGGTCGCAGCATGAACACCACCCCGGTGAACTCACCGCCCTCGCGCAGCACCGGGTTGGCGTGCACCCGCAGCGGCACCGGCTCGTCGTCGCCGGACGGGTACACATCCAGGTCGTCTTCCCAATGCCGCCCCTCGGCGCAGCGGGCCAGAACCGGCGAATCCCGCCATTCGCCCTGGCCGAACAGCAGCGGCGTCACCGGCGTACCCAGCAGGGTGTCGCGCTCCACGTTCAGCAGCGCGCAGGCGGATTCGTTGCAAAAGGTCACCAGGCCGTCGGCGTCGGCGCCCACCACCGACTCCCCGAGGGCGTGCAGCAGGCGCTCGTTCTCATCCTTGAGGCGCTTCATCTGCACCACCGCCTGCTGCAGCTTACGCCGCTGGCGGTCCAGCTCCATAAACACATTGACCTTGGCATCGAGAATCTGTTCATCGACGGGCTTGAACAAATAGTCCACGGCGCCATGCCGATAGCCCTCGAACACGTACTTCTGTTCCTTGGAGATGGCGGTGACGAAGATGATCGGGATGTGCCGGGTCTTGCGGTTCTGGCGCATCAGCTGCGCCACCTCGAAGCCGTCCATCTCCGGCATCTGTACGTCGAGCAGGACCAGCGCGAAATCGTGCTTGAGCGCCAACGCCAGGGCTTCGTTGCCGGAGCCGGCCATGACCAGATTGCGGTCCTCGGCCTCCAGCAACGCCTCCATGGCGATCAGGTTCTCCCGGTGATCATCGACGACCAGGATGTTCTGTTTTTTCATCTTGCAACCCAATCAAGAATTCCGCCAGATACGGGCCGATGCGTTCCAGATCCAGCACTTCCCGCACCGATCCCTTTGTTATTGCCGCCTCCGGCATGGCCGGCGCCTCGCTGCTCTGCGGCGACTGAGCCAGGGTCAGGCCACCGCGGCGGCGTATGTAGTCCAGACCCTCGGAGCCGTCTTCGTTGGCGCCGGTGAGGATCACCCCGATCACCTTTTTGCCATACACGTGGCCCGCCGAAAAGAACAACTCGTCAATCGACGGCCGGGAAAAATGCACCGCCCGGTACATCGACAGCGCGATGGTTTCGTCCGCGTCCACCAGCATATGGTAGCCCGGCGGCGCCACGTAGACGTGCCCGGGCCGGATGCGCTCCTTGTCTTCCGGCGCCACCACCGGCAACCGGCTGCTGCGGGCCAGCAGCCAGGCCAGCCTGTTCTCGGTGCTGGCGTTCTGGTGCTGGACCAACATGATGGCCGCGGGAAAGCCGTCAGGCAAGGCGGCGAGCACCGAGGAATAGGCGTTTAAGCCACCCCAGGATGCCCCCATAACGACCGCTTTAACGGGCGTCGCGCCGGGCACTTACTCCCCCTGGCCGCGATTGCGCTTCTCCGCCTCATAGGCGGCCCGGTGCGCCTGGGCCTCCTTGAGTTTCACCTGCAGCTCGCGGCGCTGCCGGTCCAGCTCCAGGAAAAAATTCACCTTGCTCTTGAGGATCAGCGGGTCGAGTGGTTTGAACAGGTAGTCCACGGCGCCCGCCTGATAGCCCTTGAACACGTACTTCTTCTCTTTGCTGATCGCCGTGACGAAGATAATGGGGATGGTCTGGGTGTCCTTGCGCTGACGCATCAATTCCGCCACCTCGAAGCCGTCCATACCGGGCATCTGCACATCCAGAAGCACCAGGGAGACGTCTTCCTTGAGCAGAATTTTGAGCGCTTCCTGGCCGGATTCGGCCTTCAACAGCGTGCGCCCCTCATCCTCCAGAATCGCTTCCAGGGAGACCAGGTTGGCGGGTTGATCATCAACCAACAGCAGTTTCTGCTCGATCATCATTATTCTCGATTAAGCGTGTCTGTTATGCGTTGGGACGCATTTGTCTTTTGCGGAAAATCCGCAGTGATCGGTTGACCACGTCGAACGACTCTTCATTGCCGCTAAAACGCAGACTTTCCTTGGTGCCCAGGCACAGAAAGCCGCCCATATCCAGGCTTTCTCCGAACAGCTTGAACACGCGCTGTTGCAGCGGCCGGTCAAAGTAAATCAGAACGTTGCGGCAGAGTATCACATGCATTTCACCGAACACCTGATCGGTGGCCAGATCGTGATCGGCGAACACGATGTTGCGTTTCAGGCGTTGCTCCATGATGACGCTGTCGTAGCGGGCGGTGGCGTAGTCGCTGAGTGACTGACGGCCGCCGGCGCGACGGTAGTTATCCGTGTACTGCTTGAACGCATGGATCGGATAGATACCCTTCTTGGCCGCCGCCAGGACGTTCTTGTCGATGTCCGTGGCGTACAGCATAGCCCGCTCGTAGAGCCCCTCTTCCTCGAGAAGAATGGCCATGGAGTAGATTTCCTCGCCGGTGGAGCAGCCCGCGTGCCAGATTTTGATGAACGGAAAGGTCTTCAGCACCGGCACCACTTCGTCGCGGAACGCCTTGTAGAACTCCGGGTCGCGGAACATCTCGGTGACGTTGACGGTAAGGTCGTTGAGCAGCGTGACGAAGAACTGCCGGTCGCGCAGCACCCGGTCGGTCATCTCCAGAACCGTGGAAAAGCCGGACATGGTGAGCCGGTGCATGATGCGCCGGCGCATGGACGCCGGGCTGTAGGAGCGGAAATCGTAGCCGTAGAGCTGGTAGATCGCCTCCAGCAGCAGCCGGATCTCGATATCCTCCACTTGCACCTGTTCATCGCTGATCGCCGGCCGCGGTTCCACTGCGGGCACTCCTATTTATGCAGCCAGACCCGCATCAGCGAGGTCAGCTTGCTCATGTCGATGGGTTTGGAGCAGTAATCGTTGGCGCCCGCGTCCAGGCATTTGGCGCGGTCGTCCTTCATCGCCTTGGCGGTGAGCGCCAGCACCGGCAGCGCCGCGAAGCGCGGCTGCTCGCGGATTCGCGCCATCGCTTCGTAGCCGTCCATCTCCGGCATCATGATGTCCATCAGGACGATGTCGAAGTCCGGATCCTCATCCAGGGCTTCCAGAGCCTCGCGGCCGTTGTTGGCGAGGTGGATATCGAAGCCCAGCTCTTCCAGCTGGGCGGACAGCGCATAGATATTGCGCATGTCGTCGTCCACCAGCAGCAACTTCTTGCCCTCGAAAACGTCGTCGCGGTGTTCGATCAGCTCCGGGTTGCCGCGCCGGTGGGCGGGCAAGGTGGACTCCAGCCAGTGCAGGAACAGGGAGGCCTCGTTGAGCAGCCGTTCGTGGGAGCGTTCGGTCTTGAGGATGATGCGGTCCGCGTACTTGCGCAGCCGCGCCTCCTCGTCGCGGGTCAGGTCCTTACCGGTGTAGATCACCACCGGCACCGCCTCGTAGTCGTCGTTGCCGTGCAACCGCTCCAGCAGCTCAAAGCCGCTCATGTCCGGCAGCGTCAGGTCCAGAATCATGCAGTCGTAGACGGTTTCACCGAGCGCTTTCAAGGCCGCCTCGCCGCTGGTGACCGCGGTGATCTGCACGCCCTTCTGGTCGAACAGCTCGCGGATGCTTTCATGCTGGATGGCGCTGTCCTCCACCACCAGCAGGCGCCGCACATTGGTCTCGATGGCGGTTTCGATTTTGGCGAAGGCGCTGAGCATCTGCTCCTGGCTGACCGGCTTGGCGAGGAAGTCGATGGCGCCCAGGTCGAGCGCCTTCTTACGCTCGTCCTTGCCGGAGAGGAAGTGCACCGGAATATCCTGGGTGCGGGCGTCCGCCTTGAGCTTCTCCATCACCTCCCAGCCGTCGATGCCGGGCAGGCCGATATCGAGAATAATGGCGCTGGGCCGGTAGCGGCGAGCGTACTCCAGACCGGTTTCACCGTCATGGCAGATGTGGCTCTCCAGGCCGTAATCCGCCGCCAGGTCCACCAGTACGTTGGCGAACTCGCTGTCGTCCTCCACCACCAGCACGGTCTTTTCGCGGACCACGTAACCCTCGTCGCCCGGTTCCTCCAGCGGTTGACCGGCGGCGGTGTGCGCCTCGGCGTTGGCGCCGATGTCCACCGGTTCCGCCGGCGCCGCCCCGTCCTCCGCTTGCTCGCCCTGCCCGGCATGGCCCTCGGGCAGGTAGAGCATGAAGGTGGCGCCGGTGCCGGGGCCGTCGCTGTGCAGGCTGATTTCGCCGCCCAGCAGGCGCGCCAGCTCCCGCGAGATGGTGAGCCCCAGGCCGGTGCCGCCGTATTTGCGGCTGGTGGTGCCGTCGGCCTGCTGGAAGGCTTCGAAGATGAGCTTCTGCTTGTCCTCGGGAATGCCCACGCCGGTGTCGGTGACCGCGAATTTAAGCGTGCTGGCACGGTCCAGACGACCGGGAATGCGCTCGTCCTCGCCGGGGCGCTCGATGCTCAAGGTCACCGAGCCGTCGTCGGTGAATTTGAGCGCGTTGGAGAGCAGGTTCTTGAGAATCTGTTCGAGTCGCTGACGGTCGGTATAGAAACTGGCCGGCAGCCCCTCCCCCTGGGCCACGTGGAAGGCCACGTTACGGTTCTCGGCGATGTGGCTGAAGTGGCGCTGGAAGTGATCGCACAGCTCCGACGGCGCGATGGCGTCCACCATCACGTCCATCTTGCCTTCCTCGATCTTGGAAATATCCAGGATGTCGTTGATCAGTGACAGCAGATCGGCGCCGGCGGAATGGATCACCTGGGCGTGTTCCACCTGCTTGTCGTCCAGGTTGCCCTTCTTGTTCTGCCCCAGGGCGTTGGACAGAATCAGAATCGAATTGAGCGGCGTGCGCAGCTCGTGGGACATGGTGGAGAGGAATTCGGACTTGTACTTCGAGGACAGCTCCAGTTCCTTGATCTTGTCCTCCAGCTCCTGGTGCAGCAGCTCCAGCTCCTTGTTCTTCTGCCCCATTTCCGCCTTCTGCTCGCCGAGCACCTTGGCCTGGGCTTCCAGTTCCTCATTGGTAACGCGCAGTTCTTCCTGCTGGGCCTGCAGGGACTCCTCCGAGGCACGCAGGGCCTGGGTCTGCGATTCCAGCTCCTCGTTGATCGCTTTCAGCTCTTCCTGTTGTTGCTGAAGGCGCGATTCGGAGGCGGACAGCTCCATGGCCTGCTCTTCCAGGTCCTGATTGACCTGGGCCATCTCTTCTTTCTGCGCCTCCAGCGCGCGCGCCTGCTGCTGGGTCTGTTCCAGCATGCCGGCCAGCCGCAGGCGGTTCTGGGCGCTGTGCAGGGCCACGCCGATCAGCGCGGCGCCCTGCTCCAGGAAGGCGGTGTCGGAATCGGAAAACGACTGAAAGGCGCCCACTTCCAGCACGCCTTTCAGTTCATCATCGTGGAGAATCGGCAGCACCATGACGTTGCGCGGCGCCGCGTTGCCGGTGCCGGAGCCCACCAGCATGTACTCTTCGGGCACCTGCTCGAGAATAATGGTTTTCTTTTCCAGTGCGCTCTGCCCGACCAGGGATTCGCCCAGACGGAATTCGTTGGCCAGCTGCTTGCGTCGCTGCATGGCGTAGGCGCTGGAAAGGCGCAGTGTTTCGCTGTCGGTGTCGAAGGTATAGAAGGCGCCGACCTGGGCCTCCAGGGTGGGCACCACGTAGGAGAGCAGATTATTGCCAAGTTGCTCCATGCTCAGATCGCCGCGCATCAGGGTGTTGAGCTCGGACAGCTGGCTTTTCAGCTGCTCCTGGCGCCGGTCCTCGTCGGTACGCGCCTTGAGGGTGTCGCGCATCTTGCGGATGGCGCGGATCAGGTGGCCGGTTTCGTCGCGGCTGTCGCTGCGAATCTCGGTGTCCCAGTTGCCGCTGGCGATGCTGTCCGCGGCGCCCATGGCGTCTTCCAGGGGGCGGGTAATGGAACGGGTGACGCGCAGGGCGATCAAGCCGAGCAGCGTGAACGCCACGCTGCCCAGGGCCAGGCCGATCAACTGAGTGCTTTTATTGTCTTCGCGGCTGGCGTTGAGGTTATCGCGGAAGCTCTGATATCGCTGTTGCTCGAAGGCGCCGTGCTCGTCGGTGTACTGCTGCTCCAGGCGCTGCATCTCGGTGAGCGCTTCGTAGCTATCGACCCGCGCGCCGGGATTTTCGACCAGCCGGGCGGCGGTGTCGTTGGCGACGGTGATGTAGGTGATAAAGGCGGAGCGCAAATCGTCCACCGGCGCGCTCAGGGTGGGGTCGAGACGCTCGATATCGCCGAGGCGTTCCAGGAAACGGTCGGAGCGCTCCCGGGCCTCGTCCAGCAGCCCGGCGTCCGCCTGGCTGATGGCGTCGTCGAAGGCATCGCTGATCGCCAGGAATTCCACATTGTTGGCGTTGACCAGTTCCAGCACCGGAAAGTCGTGGCTCTCCACCTGGCGCAGATGATCAATATTGGTTTCCGCGATGTAATAGCTGTACAAGAAGTAAGCGAGGAACAGGAAGATCCCCAAGCCCGCCACGGACAAAATCTTCAGCCGCACGGACAGATGCTGAAACCCAGTCATTAACCGTTTCCCCCTGAATCCGAGGTTTGTTATGGCGTTATGCTATTGCCCCGGTATTCGTGCTTTCCCGCAGGAATAAGACTAAAGCATTAAAGTACCAGAAAGCGATTCAAGGCGGCAATAAAAGGCGAAGGGAGGAACCGGAAGGGAGAAGTTGGTGCGGGTAGCCGGACTCGAACCGGCACAGCCATAAGGCCGAGAGATTTTAAGTCTCTTGTGTCTACCAATTTCACCATACCCGCAGGTCATGCCGAACTTTACACAACAGATGCAGGCCTGGGAATGGAGGCGCGGGTCGGAATCGAACCGGCGTATACGGAGTTGCAGTCCGCTGCATAACCACTCTGCCACCGCGCCGTTAAACCTGTACGAACAAAAAACCCCGGCTTGGGCCGAGGTTGGAAATCTGGAGCGGGAAACGAGATTCGAACTCGCGACCCCAACCTTGGCAAGGTTGTGCTCTACCAGCTGAGCTATTCCCGCTTTTTTCCAGCGCCGGGTTGCCCCGAACGCGAAGCCGCATTCTACCCGAGCGCGGGTCTCTGTCAAGACTGTTTTTGCTGCCGATTCAATATCTTGGACAAACTTTGCGCAGTCGTGCCGGGCACTCAACCCGCCCTGTTCACGAGCCGTCGCGGTCGCCGCCCGGGTTAGTGAATTGCGGCACCGCCGCGCGCAGATAGGAGAACATGGACCACAGCGTCAGCGCGGTGGCCAGGTACAAACAGCCGTAAGCCAGCCACAGCCCCGGCGTCATGACAATGGTGAGGTTGTCCGCGCTGTGCTCCGGCTTGAGCGCCAGCAACAACGTGATCGCCACCATCTGGGTAACCGTTTTGATCTTGCCGATCGAACTGACCGCCACCTTGGCGCGCTCGCCCAGCTCCGCCATCCACTCACGCAACGCGGACACGGTGATTTCCCGGGACACGATCACCATGGCCGGCACCGCGAACCAGACGCTGGCGTGGGTCTGCACCAGCATCACCAGGGCCACCGCCACGATCAATTTGTCCGCCACCGGGTCCAGAAACGCACCGAACGGGCTGGTCTGGCCGAGACGCCGGGCCAGGTAGCCGTCCAGCCAGTCGGTGAGACCGGCGGCCAGAAACAGCGCCGCGGCCAGCAGATCGCTCCACCAGAAAGGCAGGTAGAACACCGCCACCAGCACCGGAATGGCAGCCACCCGGATAAGCGTGAGAATGTTGGGCAGGTTGAGAATGGGAGCGTGCTTGGACATGGACAACTTCTATGCCGTCGGCGGAAAAAGTGAGTATAACGGAAAGCGGCGCGAGCCTCATTGTTGAAACGGCCCGGGTGAAGGAATCGCCGCTGATTAATCGTGAAACCAGTTGTACAGCGTCTCCGCGGTCTGGGCGTTAATACCTTCCACCCGCGCCAGCTCCTCCCGGGACGCGTTACGCAGCTGCTTCAACCCGCCGAAATGGTTCAGCAACGCCTTGCGCCGCTTCGGCCCGACGCCCGGAATATCCTCCAGTCCGGAACGGCGGGCCTTGCCGCGCCGCGCCCGGTGGCCGGTGATCGCGAAACGGTGCGCCTCGTCACGCACCTGTTGCAACAGATGCAGCGCCGCATGGGCGCCGCCGGGCACCAGCTCGCGGCCGTCGGGCAGGTACAGCACTTCCAGACCCGGACGCCGGCTGGGCCCCTTGCCGATGCCCATCACCAGCACCTGGTTGTCCAGGTGCAGGCTCTGGATCACTTCGAAACCGCGCTGCATCTGCCCTTTGCCGCCGTCGATCAACAGCAGATCCGGCAGCTTCGCCTCTTCCTTGATCACCCGCTGGTAGCGGCGCCGTATCGCCTCCTCCAGGGCTTCGTAATCGTCACCGCCGTGTTCCGGGCTGACATTGAAACGGCGATAGTCCGCCTTGCGCGCGCCCTGCTGGTCGAACACCACGCAGGACGCCACCGCCCGCTCGCCCTGGGTGTGGCTGATATCGAAGCACTCAATGCGGCGAATCGGCGTGTCCGCCTCGAGCAGCGTTTCCAGCGCATGAAAGCGCTGCTCCAGATGCTCCCGGGCGGCCAGGTCCGCATGCAGGGACTGCTCCGCGTTGGTCCGCGCCATGTTCAGCCAGGCCTGGCGCTGGCCGCGCACCCGGGCGGCCAGCCGGATGCGGCGGCCGAGCTGGGTCTCCAACGCCTCCTGCAGCGCCGCCTGGCCCGGCAGCGCGCCGGGCAGCACGATCTCCCTGGGGATCGACTGGTCGTCGCGTTCGCCCAGATAGTACTGGGCCAGGAAGGCTTCCAGGATTTCATCGCTGTCTTCCTCGCCGCGGGTGTCCGGGCGGAAACTGCGGTGGCCAAGCACCCTGCCCTGGCGCACCATCAGCACCTCCACCACCGCCAGCCCGTGGCGCACGGCGATCGCCACCGCGTCCACGTCGCCGCCCCGGTCGGTCTCCACGTTCTGCTTTTGCTGCACCGCCTGGATGGCGGCGAGCTGGTCGCGCAGTTCCGCCGCCCGCTCGAAATCCAGCTGCTCGGCGGCTTTCTCCATCTGCTCGGTGAGGTGGTCACTGACCTGGCGGCTGCGGCCGGAGAGAAAATCCATCGCCATGCGCACCTGCTCGGCGTACGCCTCGCGGCTGACGAACTCCACGCAGGGCGCGGTGCAGCGCTCGATCTGGTACTGCAGGCAGGGGCGCGTGCGGTTGCGGAAGAAGCTGTCCCGGCAGTTGCGCACGCGGAACACCTTCTCCACCAGCGCCAGGGTTTCGCGGACGCTGCCGGCGCTCGGATAGGGGCCGAAATAGCGGCTGCCCGGCCGGCGCTTGCCGCGATGAAAGGTGATGCGCGGGTACTCGTCCGAGGTGGTGATCTTGATATAGGGGTAGGACTTATCGTCGCGCAGCAGAATATTGTACGGCGGGCGCAGGGACTTGATCAGCGACTGCTCGAGCAGCAGCGCCTCCGCCTCGCTGGCGGTGACGGTGGTCTCCACGCCGGCGATACGGCTCACCAGCGCGCGGGTCTTGGCGCCGGTGACGTTTTTCTGAAAATAGGAATTCAGCCGGGCACGCAGATCCCGGGCTTTACCCACATAGAGTACCCCGCCATCGTCGCCCAGCATCCGGTAGACACCGGGCTTGCGGGCGCAATGGGCGAGAAACTGCTTGGCGTCGAATTGCGGCAAGGCCACTCCGGGGTCGGCGAACGACAGGCTGCATAGGATCGGCACTGGCGCGACACTGTCAAGCCCGCGCCGGTCTTTTCCGCGTCCGCCGGCCGGGCCCCTCAGGCCGGGTTGGCTTCGTCGGCGTCCACCATGCCGTGGCGCACCGCCACCAGGGCCATTTCCACATCACTGCTGATGCCCAGCTTGTCGAAGATGCGGTAGCGGTAGGTGTTCACCGTTTTCGGCGACAGGCACAGCTGATCGGCCACGTCCTGCACCTTATGGCAGTTGACGATCAGAATCATGATCTGAAGCTCGCGCTCGGAAAGCATATCCAGCGGCGCGTCCGGGGTCGGCACGAAGGGCCGCAGCGCCATCGCCTGGGCGATTTCCGGGCTGATGTAGCGCTGCCCGGTGCTCACCACCTTGATGGCCCGCACCATCTCTTCCAGGTCGGCGCCCTTGCTGAGGTAGCCGGCGGCGCCGGCGTGCAGCAGCCGCGAGGGAAACGGCTCGTCCTCGCACACGGTGACGGCGATCACGCGCAGGCCGTCGTCCTGGCGCAGCATCCGCCGGGTCGCCTCGAGCCCACCGATCCCGGGCATTTTGATGTCCATCAGCACCACGTCCGGGCTCAGCTCGCGGGCCAGACGCACCGCTTCCTCCCCACAGTCGGCCTGGCCGACCACACGAATCCCTTCCTGATCGCCGAGCATGCGGGTGATGCCGGTCCTAACCAGATCGTGGTCATCGACCACCAGTACTTTTATCATTTTATCCTCCCCACTTAGCGTCCTTGATAGTGGATGTGTTTTGAACCCACCAAGCCTAGCGCGCCCGGGCCGCGATGCCTAGTGGGGGCCGTCACGATTCAACCACGGTCGCATTGACGTTCGATGACGTGACGGGTAATCCTGAGTTCCGGCCAATCTCACAACAAGGACAAGACCGATGAGCGCGATTCTGCTTTTGGTGCTGGGCCTCGGCGGCATGGCCGCCGGCTACTTTGTCTACTCCCGCTTTATCGCGGAGAAGATCTACAAGCTTGATCCGGATTTCCGCACCCCGGCCCACGAGTTCGAGGACGGGGTCGACTTCGTGCCCACCAATCGCTTTGTGCTCTGGGGCCACCATTTCACCTCGGTGGCCGGCGCGGCGCCCATCGTCGGGCCCGCCATCGCGGTGATCTGGGGCTGGCTGCCCGCCTTTCTGTGGGTGGTGCTGGGGACCATCTTCTTCGCCGGCGTCCACGACAGCGGCGCGATCTGGGCGAGCGTGCGCAACCGGGCCAAGTCGGTGGGCTCGCTCACCGGCGAGGTGGTCGGCGGGCGCGCGCGCAGCGTCTTCATGATCGTCATCTTCCTGGTGCTGCTGATGGTCAACGCGGTGTTCGGGGTGGTGATCGCCAAGCTGCTGATCAACAACCCCGGTGCGGTGGTGCCGGTGTGGGGCGCCATCGCCGTGGCCCTGGTGATCGGCCAGTTGATCTACCGCCGCAAGATCGGCCTGGGCCTGGTCTCGGTGGTCGGCGTGGCGGCGCTGTACGCGCTGATCTACATCGGCCCGTCGGTACCGGTGACGCTGCCGGAAAGCACCGCCGGCCTGTCTCCCAACGCGCTCTGGATTCTGATTCTGTTCGGTTACGCGGCGATCGCGTCGCTGCTGCCGGTATGGGTGCTGCTGCAGCCCCGGGACTACATCAACGGCCTGCAACTGTTCGTTGGCCTGATCCTGCTGTACGGCGCGGTGATCATCGCCAGCCCCACCGTGGTGGCGCCGATGATCAACTTCGGTGTCCCCGAGGGTACCCCCTCGATGCTGCCGCTGCTGTTCGTGACCATCGCCTGCGGGGCGATTTCCGGCTTCCACGGCCTGGTGGCCTCGGGCACCACCTCCAAGCAGCTGGACAAGGAGACCGACGCCCGCTTCGTCGGCTACTTCGGCGCCGTGGGTGAAGGGGCTCTGGCGCTGGCCGCGATTATCGCCGCCACCGCCGGTTTCGCCTCGCTGGCGGACTGGCAGGCGGTCTATACCTCGTTCGGCCAGGGCAGCCTGACCGCCTTCGTGGACGGCGGCGCCTTCATTCTTGCCGCCGGCACCGGCATGGAAGTGACCGTGGCGGCCACCCTGCTCACGGTGATGGCGGCGCTGTTCGCCGGCACCACCATGGACACCGGCCTGCGCCTGCAGCGCTACATTTTCCAGGAATGGGGCGAGATCTATAACATCGGCTGGATGCGCAAGGCGCTGCCGGCCACCCTGCTCTCCGTGGCCAGCTGCCTGATTCTGGCGTTCGGCGCCGGCGGCGCGGACGGCTCCGGCGGGCTGTTGATCTGGCCGCTGTTCGGCACCACCAACCAGCTGCTGGCCGGCCTCACCCTGCTGGTGATCACCGTGATGCTGGTGCGCCGCGGCCGGCCCACCTTCTATACCCTGGGCCCGTTGGTGTTCCTGCTGGTGATGACTCTGGCCGCGCTGCTGATGCAGCTGCGCGACTTCTTCGAAAAGGAAAACTGGTTCCTGCTGGGGCTGGATCTGGTGGTGCTGGTGGCGGCGGTGCTGGTCACCCTGGAGTGCGTGGCCGCGCTGCGCCGTGCCAAAGGCGCGGCCGCCAACGACGGGAGCGCCTCTTGAGCAGCCGGCCGCCGGCGGCGCGTCTGATCGGCCGGCTGCGCCGCTGGTACCGGCGCGCCGGCGATCTGGGGGCGGCCTACTACAACGCCCCCTACCGGGCCGCCATCGCCCGGGCCCGTCGGGACGAGGAGGATCTGTTCATGCTGATGGTGTTCTCCGAAACCCTGGGCATTCCCAATCCGGCCACCTGGTACACCCTGGAGCTCCAGCCGCTGCTGCTGGATCGCTTCCACGACTGGCACAAACGCATGGGCATGCCCCACTCGCCCCTCGACCACTTCCGCTGCTGCTGATTCATGCCGGACCCGAGCCGCCACACCTCTCTGGATATCGATACCCTGCTGCGCCGGCGCCGCCTGTTGATGGTGGGCGGCAAGGGCGGCGTGGGCAAAACCACGGTGGCCTCGGCCCTGGCGTTGCGTGCCGCCGCGCTGGGACGCCGGGTACTGCTGGTATCCACCGACCCGGCGCACAGCCTGGCGGACGCCTTCGACCGGGAGATCGGCGACCGGGAAACCGGCCTCGCCGCCAACCTCACCGGCCTGGAGATCGATCCGGACAGCGAGGTGGACGCCCATCTGGAACGGGTGCGGGCGCAGATGGCCCGCTTCGCCGGCGCCGACCAGCGCCCGGAACTGGAGCGCCAGCTGCGCCTCAGCCGCCAGTCACCGGGGGCCCAGGAGGCGGCCCTGCTGGAGCGCATCACCACCCTGATCGATCAGCGGGAACGGTTTGATCTGATTGTTTTCGACACCGCGCCCACCGGCCACACCCTGCGGCTGCTGAGCCTGCCGGAACTGATGGCGGCCTGGAGCGAGGGCCTGTTAAAGCAGAACCGGCGCACCGAACGGTTGGGCAAGGTGCTCGGCCATCTGACGCCGGGGCGGGACCTGGAGAGCCCCACCGGAGAACCGGAATACCGGGAGCTGGATGGCCTGGACGAGCGCGCCCGGGCTCTGGCCGCGCCGCTGCTGGAACGGCAGCGGCGTTTTCATCGCGCGCGCCGACAGCTTCAAGACAGCGACAACACCGGCTTCCTGTTCGTGCTGACGCCCGAGCGGCTGCCGATTCTGGAAACCGCAAGAGCGGTGGCAAGCCTTCGCGACGCGCGCATTCCCGTGTCCGGGATGATCGTGAACCGGGTGCTTCCGGCCGGAGTGGAGGGGGAATTTTTCCGCGCCCGTCGCCAGCGCGAGGGCCGCTTGCTGGAGGAAATAGAGCAGCGGCTGGGTAGCGTGCCGAAACTCACCCTGCCGCTGCTCGCCGATGATATTCAGGGTCGGGCCGCGCTTGAAGACTTCGCCGCCTCGTTTCAAAGCGGCCCCTGAGCGGTCGGCATCAGTCGACGACGTTGAACAACTTCACGTCGGGTCGGCCGGCCAGCAGCGATTTAAGATCGCCGCCCAGTGTTTTCATATGCTCGCGATGGGCCTCCAGCGCCTGCTGGTCGGTGTAACGCTCGTAGATCATGATGACGTCACCATCGTCCAGCGACTGATGGACCTTGTAACCGTGATTGCCCGCCTCTTTCTCGACTTCCACGGCGATGGCTTTCATGGCGGCGGCCAGCTGATCGCCCTGCCCCGGCTGAGCGGTAAGTGTTGCAACGATACCGAGCATGTTCTCTCCCCTTGCGTCTGTTTTTGAAATTGTGTTTTGAAAACAGCGATACTGACAAAAAAGCGCGGGGAAGAACAGCGCCATCCTCCACCACACCCGCGCCGGTCCGCTAGCGGCCGGCGGCGCTGTCCTGCTGCTGGTCCCCCTGGGGCTGCTTTTCCTGCTCGCCTTCCTTCCGCTGCTTCTTGCTGGACGGGGCCCAGTGCACCCATAAGGCGAACCCGTGCGCCAGCGCGGCGCAGGCCAGGCCCGTCATCCATAGCCAGTTGTATGTACCCAGACCCCACAGGATCAGTACGAACGCGATCAGCACCAGCACCGCCGCGCAGAGATGCATTTTGGTGGCGGTCACAATCCACCTCCTATCCAGTACAGACAGACCGCGCCGGCGCCCACCACGGTAATGGTCAGCACCGCCCAGATCACGGTGAGTTTGAGCACCTTGCCGAGCAGGCGCGNCTTACCGATAACCAGCAGCCCGATCAGGATGTCCAGAGCGGCCAGGGCGTTGCCGGCGGCGGCGCCCGCCATTTGAGCGGCGACCACCAGGCTCACCGGCAGCTTCAATGCGCGCGCGGCGGTCTCCTGGAATTCGGTGAACAACACCAGTGCTCCGGAAGTCGAGCTGGTCGCGAACGCCCCCAGCGCGCCGATCGAGGGCGCCAGGAAAGTGTAGGCCGTGGGACCGGTGACCACGGCGGTACCCAGCGCCAGCACCAACAGCATTCCGGACACCTCCATCACCTTGGCGCTGAGCACCAGCGCCACGAACGGCGTGGTGGCCGGCAGCGATTCATTCAGGGCACGTTTGAGTACCCGACCGGTGGCTCTCGCCGGTACCAGGCCCTGATGATGGTAGAGCCACGCGGTAAACAGGGTGGCCGCGATGATCAGGGTCCCCGGATGTATCAGCATCTCGAACGCGCCATAGGCCTGTTCCGCCGGCTGCTGCACACCCAGGCCGGTACTGGTGCCCGGGAAGGCGAACCCCACCGAAAACTGCTTTAGGAACTCCCGAACCGGAGTGACCACCAGCACGCCGACCGCCAGTGCCGCCAGCGCCAGGTAGGGGGCGAATGCCGTGGTCAGCCGCATGTTGGTGTTCTCCTTGGCGAGCCCCGCTTCACCCGCATCGGAGGCTTCATCCCTGCGTTTGAAGATGCGGTCCGGCATCTCTTCATCGTTCCGTGTATAGGGGCCCCACTTGGCGAGCAGGAAGAACGCCAGCAATCCCGCCGAGGCCGCCGCGAAGCCGGCGATACGCGGATAGAACGTGGCAAGCAACAGTTGCACGCCGCCGTGCGTCACCGCCACCACCGCCAGCGCGAGGGCCCCGCGTTTGATCGCCCACCAGCCGCCGTAGATCCAGGCGATGGCGAGCCCGGCCAGTACGTTGGGGATGATCAGCAATACGCCCGTATAGACCGCGGTCAGAGTGACGTCGGGAATGTCCGCCATGCGCAGCGCAATCAGCCAGCCTTCGCCCATGGAACCGAAAATATTGCCCCAGGTGCGCCCCAACAGCGGCAGCAGCACGGCGAACACCGGGCGAACCCGCAACTGCAGCATGAGTGGAATCGTGATGGCGAGCGGCACCCCCTCGCCGACAATGCCCTGAATAAAGGACGAGAAACCCCACGCCACGGCGAGAATCAACAGCAAGCGGCTGCGGATCATCCGCTGCATGGCACCCTCGATACGCTCAAAAGCGCCCGCTTCCTTGATCACGCTGTACAGAACCAGAGCCGGCCACACCACGTACATGACGAAAAAGGCATCCCAGATCGCCTTGCCGGTCGCCACCGCCAGTCCCTGCAACGGCAGTTCGTAGAGGGTCATGGCGATGGCCACGGCGATGGCCAGGGCGACGGCCGCCGCCGGCGCGGGCTCCCAGTGCATGCCGGCAAGCAGCACCATCAGCACCACCAGCGGAATCAGCGCCGCCACCCAGTACCAGAAACTGATCGGCAGGTCCGGGGGCGCCGCGCTCTTGATCGCCGGTGTGCTTACCCCACCGCCGGAGGATGACTCCTGGATCACCGCCGGCCCGGCCTTCTTGAACGGCAGCACCGCGCCGTCCAGGTTCAGCCGGAGCAGATCACCGTCGAGCGCGCCGCCGGCCTCCAGTTCACCGCCTGATAGCAGCACCCGCTGATCACGCAGGAGATACCATCCCTCCACGCCGTCACTGGGGCCGGTGACCGGGCTGGTGACCAGCATAAAACGCTGGTCCGGCAGCAGGGCCAGATCAAGTCGGCCCCGCTGCCCGTCCGAGTAGGTGTAAAAACCGACCGCCGCTGGCGCCTCGTCGCCACCGGATTGGCTGCCGCCGGATGGCTGCGCCGTGGCGTGCGGCGCCAGCGCGGCGGCCACCGTCAGCATTGCCCACAACAGGCCGGACAGGCATCGCCGCGCCGGCAGGGGCGCAGCGGCGCCACGGGATGGCGTCAAACCCTTCGATGGCATGGCGGCGCCTACTTATCCGATGACTTTTTGGAGGAGTCGGAGGACTTATCGGATGAGCCGCCCTGGTTCTGTTCTCCACCTTTTTTCGCGCTACCGTCCTCCCGTTGGAACGGCAGGCCTTCGTCGTCAGTGGTCTCCTCGGCCTCCGGTCGCGGATCGCCGGCGCCGAAGCGCAGCTGCAGAATGTCGCCGTCGACGCGGCCCTGGGCATCGAGGCTCTCGCTGGAAAGGTGAATCGTGTCGTCGCGCAGCGCGTACCAGCCGACCGCGCCCCGCGGCACTCCGGGCGCCGATTCGGTGACCAGTAAAAAGCGATTCTTCTCAAGCAGCGCCAGGCTGAACGAACCCCGGGCGGGGTCTGAATAGGTGTAATANCCCNCCNCCTGNCCCGCCTGCTCGCCACCGTTTTTACCGGACGACCCTTCGCTTTTCTTGTCGCCCGAGTCGCCTTGGGAGNAGGCCGTCAGCGCCAGGACGGAAACCAACATCGTGCCGTACAAAATGGATCGTAATGTCATCGTTCTCTCCTTGAACGTACTTTCCGTGCTTTCACGCCGTTAAACGGCGCGTTCCTGTTAACCGATCCAGAAAAGCAGCAGCGTCGTCAGCGAAATCAGAATGCCGGTGATCGCCACCCAGGCCAGGCCCTTCGACAACATCGCACCGAGCCGGTCCGGGGTGCCCGCCACCGTGGCGCCGAGCAGAATATCGCCGGGCGCCACCGCGCCACCCACGGCGCCGCCGGTGGCCTGCGCGCTGACCACCAGCGACTGGGGAATACCCTCCACCGCGGCCGTGGTTGATTGGAGCGGACCGAACAGAACGTTGGACGCGGTGCTCGAAGAGGTGATCAGCGTGCCGAGGATGCCGATCAGATTGCTGGCGGCGACGAAAACGGTCTGCGGCGCCACCTCCGAAATCCCCAGGGCCAGGATGGTGATCTCACCGGAGTGATCCATGACTTTGCTGATCAGCAGCAGCGCCGTGATCGCCGTGGTGGCCGGCAAGGCCGCGCCGGCGGCCCGCCGCACGATAAGCAGCGGGCTGGTATTGTCTGAATAGTGTCCCCGCCAGCGGTAGACCAGATAGCCCAGCGCGGCGGAAATAAGCAGCAAGGTGCCCGGATGGGTCAGTGGTGTGAAGGCGGAGTAGGCAGTCTGCGCGCTGCGTTCCACCAGATACCCGGTGGTGGTCTCGGGGAACGGGAAACCCAGCCGCAGCTGTTCCAGCCACTCACGCAGCGGTGTAATCATCAGGGTGGCGATGGCCAGCACACCGAGTATGACGTAGGGCGCGAACGCGATCGCCAGCGACATGGTCGGCTTGCCGATGACGTCCTTGAGCACGCCTCTGCCGACGCGGCAGTGCTTTAACGCCAGGGCGGCGCGTTCGCCGGCCCGCTTCTCCGAAGAGAGAAGCTGCGTCGTGGTCCGCGCCTCCTCGGAAAAGATCCGGCTCGGCTCATCGCTGTCGAGGCGGCGGTAGAAACCCCAGCGCGCCAGGAGGAACACCGCCGCCAGGGCCACCGAGGTGGCGATGAAATTGCCCAGCGCCGGCAGCAGCGGTACCAGCAGCATCTGCAGACCGCCGTGAAGCAGCGATATGGTGAGAATCGCGGGGGCGCCACGGCGCAGGGCCCACCAGCCGCCATACATCCAGGCAATCGCAACGCCCGCCATCAGGTTGCCGATCCACAGCAAGATAGTGGCGTTGAAGATCGCCGCGCCGGGCGCGTCCAGGTCCACCACGGTGAGCATCGCGATCCACGGCACACCCAGCGAGCCGAACACATTGCCCCAGGACGCGCCGATCAGCGGAATAATCACCGCATACACCGGACGCACCCCGAGGCCGATCAACAGCGGCGTGGTTACCGCCAGCGGCGTGCCGAACCCGGCAATGCCCTGAATGAACGAGGCCAGCACCCAGCCGAACGCCAGCACCATCAGCAAACGGTCGGGCATCAACATGCGCACGCCCTTCTGAATCGCGTCGAAGGCGCCCGCCTCGTTGGCCACGTTGTACAGAATCAGGGACGGCCAGATGACGTAGACGATAAAGATGGCGTCCCAGATGCCTTTACCGGCCGCCACCGCCAGCGTCTCCGGGGGCGTATCCAGCAACCACCAGGCCACGGCGACCGCCGCGGCCAGCGCCACCGGAGCGGCCGCCGAGGTCGGCCAGCGGCGCCACATCAGCAGAATCAGCAGCAGAATGATCGGCGTGAACGCCGCCAGCCAGAGTAGAAAAGTGAGAGGCAGCTCAGTCTCGGTCATCGCGTCCGCTCCTAGATCTCTTCACGGGACACATCGTCTTCGTCGTCGTCCGGCGTCGGCGCCCAGCGCGTCGCGAACGAGAACAGCATGGCGACCCCTATGGCGGCGAGGCCGGCCCGCCACACCAGGTCGGTGCCGCCGAGACCGGCCACGATCAGAGCGAGACCGACCAGCGTCAGGAGGGTGGCGATAATATGAAACCAGACGACGTTCACGGGCGCCCCCGGGGGCCGGGCCCGCGGGTGCCTCGGCCCGCGCCGAAACGCGGGGCGGAATGGAGAGAGCTGACGTCTTCAACCGTCGTATCATCCGTGTACGAGAGTAAGAGCATAACCGCGCCTTCTTTCCATGTAGGCAAACGTGAAGATACAGTGAAAGACTAGCAAGGCGTCGGCCCCGAGCATTGTCAAAACACGTTAAAGGTGGGGAGCGGGAGGAAACTCTTTGTCGTTGGTGGGCCTGGGAGGACGTTTGGGTGGGTGCTGAGAGGCCTGGGCGCGCTTTGCGCGCGCCGAGAGGGTGGGATGGGCTCGCTTCGCTCGGGGCTGCGCCCCGTCGCCTGCGGCGACGCCCCTTCGCGGCGCGTTGCGCCGCTCGGTCGAACCGGTGGGTTCGAATGAAACCGCCCTGTCCGCCAAAAAAAAGGGGCTGCCTTTTGGCAGCCCCTTTTGTTTGGCGGAGAGGGTGGGATTCGAACCCACGGAGGACGCAAATCCTCGGCGGTTTTCAAGACCGCTGCATTCGACCACTCTGCCACCTCTCCGATGGGCGCCAATCATACCTGAGACGCTTTCGCAGTCAACGGCCCCGGGTCAATAACACTGCCATAACCGTGTGATTCAAGAGGGAAATCTTGATTTTGGCGCGAGTGTCCCTATTATCCATGGAACACCCTCTAGCAATGAGTCCGAGTATGAGCAACCACCCGAACCCGTACACCGCCCCCCACCGTCAGCACGCGGCGACGGCGGTCACCGGCGAGCGCGCCGCTCAGGTCCTGAAAAACACCTATATGCTGCTGGGGCTTTCCCTGATGGTCGCCACCGGCGCCGCGGTGTTCGCCATGGCAATGGGCATCGGCTACGTCAATGTGTTCGTGACACTGGGCGTCTACTTCGGCCTTTTGTTCGCCACCAATAAGCTGCGCAACAGTTCCTGGGGCATTCTCGCCGTGTTCGGCCTGACCGGCTGGCTGGGTTTCACCACCGGCCCGATCATCAACATGTACGCCCAGATCAACGGCGGCATGGAGATCGTGTCCCTGGCCCTGGGCGGCACCGCCAGTATCTTCGTGGCCATGTCGGGTATCGCGCTGGTGACCCGCAAGGACTTCAGCTTCATGACCAACTTCATCATGGTTGGCATTCTGGTGGCCTTCCTGGCCGGCCTGGCGGCGGTGTTCTTCAACATCCCGGCGCTGTCACTGGCCGTGTCCGCCGCCTTCGTGCTGCTCTCGTCCCTGCTGATTCTGTGGCAGACCAGCGCCATCATCCACGGCGGCGAGACCAACTACATCATGGCCACGGTCACGCTGTTCGTGTCGATCTACAACCTGTTCCTGTCCCTGCTGCACATCCTCACCGCTCTCAGCGGGAATGATTAAAGTCAGTCTGCTCGTGACCGCCGGGCCGCAACGGCCCGGCGCCCTCACCGCCCTTCACACCGCCCAGGCGGTGGCCCGCTCCTCCCACCAGCTCTATCGCATCTTCTTCTACGGCGACGGCGTCCATCTGGCCAACCGGCTGGCCCGCCGTGGCGAGGCGGCGTGCGACGCCCAGCGGGGCTGGCAGACGCTGGTGGCCGAGCACGGCTGGCCGGCCTCGGTGTGCGTGGGCGCCGCGCTCAAACGCGGTATCAGCGACGGCGAGGAGGCTCGCCGCGCCGGGCTGGAGGGTGGCGCCACCCTGGCGGACGGCTTTACGCTGGTGGGGCTGGGCGACTGGGTGGACGCCCTCACGCAAAGCGATCGGGTGGTGCATTTTGGCTGATTCAGTGCTTTATCTGTTGCGGCAGGCGCCGGGTCGCGGCGGCGGCTGGCGCGAAAGCGTGGACATGGCGCTCACCGGGGCCGCCTTCGGCGTGACCACCCTGGTCTGGTTCCAGGCGGCGCCGTTGAAGGTGCTGGCGCGGCGCGCCGATGCCTCCGACCTGCTGGCGGAACTCACCGGCTTCGGAGTGCGATGCGTGGCGCGGCGCGACGACCTGCCCGAAGGGCTGGGCGGCATCGAGGGCCTGGACGACACCGAGCTCCACGAACTGCGACGCGGCGTGGCGCAAATGGTCATTTTATAATGTTGCATCTGATCGGCTTTGACGACCTGGACAGCGCGACCGCCCGCGATTGCCTGGCGGTCTACGGCGACGGCGACCTGTGCGTGTTCGTCGACCAGGGCCATCTGGTGGCCGCCGACTTTCCACTGCAAGGGCCGGGCTTTCTGCTCGCCGAGGGCCCGCCGGCGGCACGCCCGGCGGATCTGGAAACCATTGACTACGACCGGCTGGTGGCCCTGATCGCCGAACAGGGCCCGGTCACCGGCTGGTACGACACCGAGACCTCATGAGCGAACATCCTTTCGCGCCCTATGTGCGCACCCTGGGCCGTGGCAAACGGGCGCGGCGCAGCCTTACCCGGGACGAAGCCGCCGACGCCATGGCGATGATCCTGCGCGGCGAGGCGGAACCGGCCCAGATCGGCGCCTTCCTGATGCTGCTGCGCGTCAAGGAGGAGACCACCGAGGAGCTGGCCGGCTTCCTGGACGCCTGCCGGCCGGTGTGCCGGGAGCATCTCGCCGCCCTGCCCGCCGTCGACGTGGACTGGCCCAGCTACGCGGGTAAGAAGAAACACCACCCCTGGTACCTGCTGGCCGCCCGCCTGCTGGCCGACAACGGCCTGCGCATTCTGATGCACGGCGGCCCGGCGCATACCCCCAACCGCCGCTACAGCGACGACATGCTGGCGGAGCTGGGCCTGGCGTTGCCGGCCTCCGTGGCCGAGGCCGGCGAGCAGCTGGACGGCGACGGCCTGACCTACCTGGATCTGGGCCACTTCTGCCCGGCCCTGCCCGAGCTGCTGATGATGCGCTTCCAACTGGGCCTGCGCTCGCCGATCAATACGCTGGCGCGCAGCCTCAACCCGGCGGCGGCGCCGCTGAGCATGCAGAGCGTCTTCCACCCCGCCTATCTGGAGCTGCATCTGGGCGCGGCGAGCGCCTGCGGCGACCGCAACCTGCTGCTGTTCAAGGGCGAAGGCGGCGAGCTGGAGATCCGCCCGGACGCGCGCACCGCCCTCACCGGGCTGCGTCACGGCGAGCCGGCGGAGGGCGTGCTGAGCGCCGCCATGGGCCGCCAGACGCCGCCGGGCGAGGTGTCCGTGGCGCCGCTGCAGGCGCTTTGGCGCGGCCAGACGGACGACGCCTACGGCCAGGCCGCGGTGATCAAGACCGTGGCGGCGGTGCTGTGGGGGCTGGAAAAGGTCGCCAGCCTGGAGGAAGGCGAAAAGGCGGCCGCCGCCCTGTGGGAGGCGCGGCGCCGGGACCGGCTCTAAGCGCCGCCGGTATCAGCAGCGCCGAACCAGCGGTAGCGCGGGTGCAGGCTGACCACGCTGCCGACGATGATCAGGGTGGGCGCGTGGATTTCACGGCCTTCGATGCGGTCGGCCAGATCGTCCAGGGTGCCGGTGATCACTTCCTGGGCGTCGGTGGTGCCGCGTGAGACCAGTGCCACCGGCGTGTCCGCCGCGCGCCCGTGCTCGATCAGCCGGGCGCAGATTTCGCGCAGCCCCACCAGCCCCATGTAGAACACCAGGGTTTCCTGCTCCGCCACCAGGCCGGCCCAGTTCAGATCCACGCTGCCGTCCTTGCGGTGGCCGGTGACAAAGCGCACCGACTGAGCGTGGTCCCGGTGGGTCAGCGGAATACCGGCGTAGGCGGCGCAGCCGCTGGCGGCGGTGATGCCGGGCACCACCTGGAACGGGATGCCGGCGGCCACCACCTCTTCCAGTTCCTCGCCGCCACGGCCGAAAATAAAGGGGTCGCCCCCCTTCAGCCGGCACACCTTCTTGCCCTCACGGGCGTAATGCACCAGCAGGTCGTTGATGTTGTCCTGCGGCAAGGTGTGCCGGTCGCGGGCCTTGCCCACGTAGATCAGCTCCGCGTCCTCGCGGGCCAGGGCGAGAATTTCCGGTGCCACCAGCCGGTCGTACAGCACCGTATCCGCCTTGCGCAGCAGGTGCAGGCCACGGAAGGTGAGCAGGTCCGGGTCGCCGGGGCCCGCGCCCACCAGATAGACCTCGCCATCCACCGGCGGTGGACGCTCCTGGCCGGCGCGGGCCACGGCGGCGTGCAGCGCCGCCTCCGCTTCGGATTCATGCCCGGAGAGCACCTGCTCCACCAGCGGGCCGTCCAGCTGCCGCTCCCAGAACGCTTCGCGGGCCTTGCGGTCCGGCAGCGCCCGCGCCAGCGGCGCCCGGAAACGGCCCAGAACAGCGGCCAGGCGTCCCCAACGGCTGGGCAGCCAGGCTTCCAGGCGGGCCCGCAGCCGCCGGGTCAGCACCGGCGACACGCCGGAGGAACTGATGGTGATGAACAAGGGGTCGCGGTCGATCAGCGCGGGGAACACGAAGCTGCTGATGTCCGGCCGGTCGACCACGTTGACCGGCACGCCCCGGGCGGCGCAGAGGTCCGCGACACGCTCGTTGAGCGCTCCGTCGTCGGTGGCCAGCACCACCAGCCGGGCGCCGTCCAGGTCGTCGTCCTGGAAGGCGCGGCGGTGACACTCGCCACCGGCCCCTTCCCGCTCCACCAGGGCCTGCAGTTCGGCGCGCCATTGCGGTGCCACCAGACGCAGACGGGCCCCGGCGCGGTGCAGCAAACGCGCCTTGCGCAGCGCGGTGTCGCCGCCGCCCACCACAACCACGGTGTGGCCGGCGAGCTTGAGCCCCAGGGGCAGAAAATCCATGGCGTTGCGTCCTCCCGGCGTGCCGTCAGCTCAGCCGTTCCAGGCCTCTCATGTAGGGCCGCAGGGCCTCGGGCACGGTCACCGAACCGTCCTCGTTCTGGTAGTTCTCCAGGATCGCCACCAGGGTGCGGCCCACGGCCAGACCGGAACCATTCAAGGTATGTACCAATTCCGGCTTGCCGGTCTCCGGGTTGCGCCAGCGCGCCTGCATGCGGCGTGCCTGGTAATCCCGGAAGCTGGAGCACGAGGAGATTTCCCGGTAGCGGCCCTGGCTGGGCAGCCACACTTCGATATCGTAGGTCTTGGCGGCGGAGAAGCCCAGGTCGCCGCCGCACAGGATCACCACCCGGTAAGGCAGGCCGAGCTTCTGGAGAATCGCCTCGGCGTGGCCGGTGAGGTCTTCCAGCGCCTGGTCGGACTGGTCGGCGGGCACCAGCTGCACCAGCTCCACTTTCTCGAACTGGTGCTGGCGAATCATGCCGCGGGTGTCCTTGCCGTGGCTGCCCGCTTCCGAACGGAAACAGGGCGTGTGGCAGACGTAACGGCGCGGCATGCTGTCCGCCTCGAGGATTTCATCGGCGGCCAGGTTGGTGACCGGCACTTCGGCGGTGGGGATCAGATAGAGTTCCCGCTCGCCTTCCATCTTGAACAGGTCTTCCTCGAATTTGGGCAGCTGTCCGGTGCCGCGAAGGGCCTCCGGGCCCACCAGATAGGGCACGTACAGTTCCTGATAGCCGTGCTCCACGGCGTGGGTGTCGAGCATGAAGTCGATCAACGCCCGGTGCAGGCGCGCGAGCTGACCGCTCATCACCGCGAACCGGGCGCCGGACAGCTTGCTGGCGCGCTCGAAATCCAGGTGGCCCTGGCTGAACGCCTCGCCCAGATCCACATGATCCTTGGCGGTAAACGACAGCTCGGTGGGGGTGCCCCACTGCCGCACCTCCACGTTGTCGTCTTCGTCGTTACCGGCGGGCACTTCGTCCACGGGCACGTTGGGCACGCCCATGAGAAAGTCGCGGATCTCTTCCTGGATCGCCTTGGCGCGGGCCACTTCCTGGTCCAGTTCCGCGTCCAGGGTTTTCAGGGTTTCCGCCACCTTGGCCTTGGCGGCGTCCACGTCCATGCCGGACTTGATCAGCTCGCCCACTTCCTTGGAGGCTTTCTTGCGCCGCGCCTGCAGGTCCTGGGAGCGCATGTCCGCCTCCTTGCGCCGGGCGTCCAGGCTTTGGAAGCCGGCCAGGTCCAGGTCATAGCCCCGTTTTTTGAGGGCTTCGCGGATGGCGTCGCCGTCCTGGCGCAGCGCGCGGATATCAAGCATGGTCGATCCCCTTGGGAGTAAATCGTCGTTCGTCTCAATGGCCAGCGGCCAGGGCCGCGAAGTTTAGCAAAATCCAAAGCCGCAAGCTTGTGGGAGGAGGCCTTACCCTAATCGTCGTAACGCTTCCAGTTACTTTCGGCGTTCTTGCGGCGCAGGGTGCGAAGCTTTTCGGCGATGCGGATTTCCAGCCCCCGTTCCACCGGTTCGTAGAGGCGGGTGGCGCGCAGCTCCACGGGAAAATAGTTCTCGCCGTCGACGAAGGCGTCGGGGAAATCGTGGGCGTAGTGGTATTCGGCCCCGTAGCCTTCGTTTTTCATCAGCTTGGTGGGCGCGTTACGCAGGTGCAGCGGCACGTCGTTGCTGGGGTTGGCGGCCACCAGGGCGCGCGCCGCGTTGTAGGCGTTGTAGACCGCGTTGCTCTTCGGCGCCACCGCCACATAGGCGATCGCCTGGGCCACCGCCAGCTCGCCTTCGGGGCTGCCGAGGCGCTCCTGAACGTCCCAGGCATTGAGACACAGGGTGAGCGCGCGCGGGTCGGCGTTGCCGATCTCCTCGCTGGCCATGCGCACCACCCGCCGGGCGATATACAGCGGGTCGCAGCCGCCGTCGAGCATGCGCGCGAACCAGTACAGCGCGGCGTCCGGGTCGGAGCCGCGCACCGCCTTGTGCAGCGCGCTGATCTGGTCGTAGAAGACGTCGCCGCCCTTGTCGAAACGCCGCACCGCGTCGCGCAGCACCTCTTCCATCAGCGGCCGGTCGATGCGCGGTCGCTCCCCGTCGGTGAGGTCCAGGGCGATTTCCAGCATATTCAGCAGCCGGCGGGCGTCGCCGTCGGCGTAGCCGAGCAGCAGGTCGCGGGCGTCGTCCTCGATCACCGTGTCCACCAGCTCGGGCTCCGCCAGGGCGCGGTTGAGCAGGCCGTCCAGGTCGGCCCGTTCCAGGCCGCGCAACCGGTACACCCGGGCCCGGGACAGCAGCGCGTTGTTCAATTCGAAGGAGGGGTTTTCCGTGGTGGCGCCGATGAAGATCACCGTGCCCTCCTCCACATGCGGCAGGAAGGCGTCCTGCTGGGCCTTGTTGAAACGGTGCACCTCGTCGACGAACAGCACCGTGCGGCGACCCTGCCCCAGCCGCGCCTTGGCCTGATCGACGGCGGCGCGGATGTCCTTGACCCCGGACAGCACCGCCGACAGCGTGATGAACTCCGCGTCCACGGAACGGGCGAGAATCAACGCCAGGGTGGTCTTGCCGGTGCCCGGCGGGCCCCACAGGATCATGGAGTGGAGCTGGCCGCGCTCGCTGGCCTGGCGCAGGGGTTTGCCGGGGCCCACCAGGTGCTTCTGACCGACGTATTCGTCCAGATCGGCGGGACGCAGCCGCGCGGCCAGCGGCTGGGCGGCGGCGCGGTTGTCGGTTTCGAACAGGTCGTTCATTGCTGACGGATAACGTCGGTGCCTTCCGGCGGCTGGAAGTCGAAGCGGTCCGCGGCGGGCGCCTTATTGAGGGTGAGATCGCGGAAATCGATCACGGTTTTCTGCCCCAGGGCGTCTTCCAGGCGCATGGATACCGGGCGCTGCCCGTCGAAGGTCACGTCCAGGGTTTCAAACAGCGGGTCGCTGCCGCGCGGCTTCAGCCGGTAGGTGATGTTGTCACCGTTGCGGTCCTTCTCTTCAACGCGGAACGCCTTGGCCACCGCCGACGGATCGCCGCCGAACAGCAGCGCCGGGGTCTCGCTGAGGTTTTCGTTGAGCGGCCGCACCACCACCTGCTCCAGATCGGCGTCGTAGACCCAGACGGTGTCGCCGTCGGACACCGCCAGCTGCTCGTAGGGCCGCTCGGTGTGCCAGTAAAAACGGTTGCCGCGCGCCACTTCCATGGTGCCCGCGGCCTCCTGGGCGCGGCGCCCGTCCTGGTCGAGCACGGTCTGCTCGAAGCCGCCGCGCAGGCTCTGCAGCCCCTGCAGCTTGGCGACCAGATCCTCGGCGGCGTCCGCCAGGGCCAGGGACGGCAGCAGTGTTACCAACATCAAAAGCTTGTACATAGGGGTTCCTTGTCAGACCGGCGGCGGCGCGATCACTTCGCGCTGGCCATTGTGTCCGGCTTCGGACACCACACCGGCCATTTCCATAGCTTCCACCAGGCGGGCCGCCCGGTTGTAGCCGATCTTGAGTTTACGTTGCACCGAAGAGATGGAGGCGCGGCGGGACTGGGTGACATAGGCCACCGCCTCGTCGTACAGCGGGTCGTCCTCCTCGCCGCCGTCGGCGCTTTCCATGCCCGGCAGGGGCGCCGACAGATCCGAGCCCCCTTCGAGAATCTCTTCGAGATAATCCGGCTCGCCGCGCTTGCGCCAATCGTCGCAAACCCGGTGCACCTCTTCATCTGAGACAAAGGCGCCGTGCACCCGTTCCGGCATGCTGGTGCCGGCGGGCAAATAAAGCATGTCGCCGTGGCCGAGCAGCTGCTCCGCCCCGCCCTGATCGAGCACCGTGCGCGAGTCGATCTTGGACGAAACCTGGAAGCCGATCCGCGACGGCACATTGGCCTTGATCAGGCCGGTGATCACATCCACCGACGGCCGCTGGGTGGCGAGAATCAGATGGATGCCGGCGGCCCGGGCCTTCTGGGCGATACGGGCGATCAGCTCTTCCACCTTCTTGCCGACGATCATCATCATGTCGGCGAACTCGTCGATCACGATCACGATGTACGGCAGCTTCGCCGCCAGCGGCGCCTCTTCGTTCCGGTCCATGGGGTCGTTGGGCTTCCACAGCGGGTCCTTGAGCGGCTCGCCTTTCTTCTCCGCGTCCGCCAGCTTGCGGTTGTAGCCGGCGATGTTCCGCACGCCCACCGAGGCCATCAGCCGGTAGCGGCGCTCCATTTCACCGACGCCCCAGCGCAACGCGCTGGCCGCCTCCTTCATATCGGTGACCACCGGCGTGAGCAGATGGGGGATGCCGTCGTAGACCGCCAGTTCCAGCATCTTGGGGTCGATCAGGATCATCCGCACGTCTTCCGGATTGGCCTTGAACATCAGCGACAGCAGCATGGCGTTCAGGCCCACGGACTTACCGGAACCGGTGGTGCCGGCCACCAGCAGGTGCGGCATCTTGCCGAGGTCCGCCATCACCGGGTTGCCGGAAATGTCCTTGCCCAGGGCCAGGGTCAGCGGCGAAGCGGCGTCGTCGAACATGCGCGAGCCGACCACCTCGGTGAGGCGGATCATTTCGCGCTGCTCGTTGGGAATCTCGATGCCCACCGTGGTCTTGCCGGGGATCACTTCCACCACCCGCACGCTGATCACCGCCAGGGAGCGCGCCAGATCCTTAGCCAGGTTGCTGATCTTGGACACCTTGATGCCCGCCGCCGGCTGGATCTCGAAGCGGGTGATCACCGGGCCGGGCTGCACCGCCACCACTTCGGCGTCGACGTTGAAGTCCTTGAGCTTGATCTCCAGCAACCGGGACATGGCGTCCAGCGCTTCCTCGGAGTAACCGCCCTTGCTGTGGTCGTCCACCGCGTCGAGCAGCTCCAGCGGCGGCAGGTCGCCGCTCACCTGGGCGGTGAACAGGGCGCGCTGCTTCTCCTTCTGGACCCGCTCGCTCTTCTCCACCGGCTTGGCCGGCTGGGCGATCTTGGGCGGCGTGCGGTTCTGCTGCTTCTTCTTCGCTTCGGTGACCACCTGGGCGCGCTTGTGGCGCGCCTCGCGGGCGGCCTGACGCTCGGCGCGCTGCTCGCGGCGCTGGGCGAACCAGGCCGGCACTTTCTGGCCGATGCCCAGCACCAGCGCGCCCAGGCGCTCGGCGAGCACGATCCAGGACAGGTCGGTGAACACGGTGACCCCGATCAGGAACAGCGCCACCATCACCAGGGTGCCGCCCAGGGCATTGAACGCCGCCAGCGACGCCTGGCCGACCACCTGGCCGAGGATGCCCCCGGCGTCCTCGGGCAGCGACAGGCCGACGCCGGAGAAGTGCATGTAGGCCAGCGCGGTGCCGCTCATCATGGTCAGCACGAAGCCCACCAGCCGCAGGCTGAACAGGGGCCAGCCGCCGGCCAGGCCGGCATGGCGCTCGCGCAGCACCTTGAAGGCCCAGAACGCCACCAGCACCGGGAATACGTAGGCCATGTAACCGAACAGGCCGAGCAGCAGATCGGCGCAGAAGGCGCCGGCGCGCCCGCCGGCGTTCCGCACCTGGCCGGCGTCGCCCACGTAGGACCAGCCCGGATCACCGCCGTGGTAAGTGATCAGAGCCAGCAGCAGATACAGCGACAGGGCGATCAGCGCGATCACCATGCCTTCCATCAGGCCTTTCTTGAGATGGCGGGAAAACCCGGACGGTTTCGCGCCGGCGGCTGCCTTGGTCACTCGAGGCCTCTTACGTTGGTCAAACCCATTTCTTAGGAATCCTTCCTAAAGAGCTGAAATTACAAGGATTGTAGTCAATCCGGGCGCCATGAACCAGCGGCGGCGCCACGCTTCGCGCGGCCCGCGGTCCGGCCTTGGCATTCCCTATCGAAGTCATAGAGTGTACGCCCTTCACGGCCGATAGGATTTATTGTAGTTTGCTTGCGCCTTGAAAGGTGGCGTGCATGCCACAACTATTGCCCAATCAGCCGGACGGGTCACGCGGCCCGCGGCAACAATTCTGAATTCGTGGTGGAGGAATCAATGAGCGACGCGCAGCACCATCGACTGATCATCCTGGGTTCCGGCCCGGCCGGCTACACCGCGGCGGTGTACGCCGCCCGCGCCAACCTGAAACCCGTGGTGATCACCGGCATCGAGCCTGGCGGCCAGCTCACCACCACCACCGAGGTGGATAACTGGCCCGGTGACGTGGAGGGTCTCCAGGGTCCGGACCTGATGGTGCGCATGCAGCAGCACGCCGAGCGGTTCGAGACCGAGATTGTCTACGACCATATCCACACCGTAAACATCAAGGACCGCCCCTTCGTGCTGGAAGGCGACTCCGGCACCTACACCTGTGACGCGCTTATCATCGCCACCGGTGCCTCCGCCATGTATCTGGGGCTGGAATCCGAGCAGGCGTTCATGGGCAAGGGCGTGTCCGCCTGCGCCACCTGCGACGGCTTTTTCTATCGCGGCCAGAAAGTGGCGGTGATCGGCGGCGGCAACACCGCCGTGGAAGAGGCGCTGTATCTCTCCAACATCGCCGAGGAAGTGGTGCTGGTACACCGCCGCGACAAGCTGCGCGCCGAGAAGATCCTGCAGGACAAGCTGCTCGCCAAGGACAACATCAAGGTGATGTGGGACCACACCCTGGACGAAGTGCTGGGCGACGACTCCGGCGTGACCGGNATGCGGGTCAAGTCCACCAAGGACGACACCACCGAGAACGTGGAGCTGCAGGGCGTNTTCATCGCCATCGGCCATAAGCCCAACACGGACATCTTCCAGGGCCAGCTGGACATGAACAACGGCTACATCAAGATCAAGAGCGGCCTGGAAGGCAACGCCACCGCCACCAGCGTGCCCGGTGTGTTCGCCGCCGGCGACGTGGCCGACCACGTCTACCGTCAGGCGGTCACCTCCGCGGGCGCCGGCTGCATGTCGGCNCTGGACGCGGAGAAGTACCTGGAAAGCCTGGAAGAGTGACCGGAGAGTGATTCCCTGGCTGCCGCCGGGAAGTGACTTCCCGCCGCTCGAGGAGGCCCTGGACGACCCCAACGGTCTGCTCGCCGCCGGCAATGATCTGGCGCCGGACACGCTGATCAACGCGTACACCCGGGGCATCTTCCCCTGGTACGACCCCAGCCAGCCGGTCCTGTGGTGGACCCCCAATCCCCGGTGCGTNTTTCGCCCCGGGGATTTTCATATCAGCCGCCGGCTCGGCCGCCACCTTCGCAATGCCGACCTGACCTTTTACCTGGACCGTGATTTCGAGCGGGTGATCGACGTCTGCGCGGCGCCCCGCGATGACGACGGCGGCACCTGGATCACACCGGAAATGCGCGCCGCCTACCTGCGGCTGCACGCACTCGGCCACGCCCACTGCGTCACCGTGTTCGAGGACGGCGAGCTGGCCGGCGGGCTGTACGGCGTGCAGCTGGGCGGCGTGCTGTTCGGCGAATCCATGTTTTCGACCCGCACCAACGGCTCGAAGAGCGTGCTGGCGCTGCTGTGGCGGCTGGCGCCACGGCTCGGCATCCGCCTGCTGGACGCCCAGGTGGAGAGCGATCATCTGATGCGCCTGGGCGCCTTCCTGATGCCGAGGGTGGATTTCCAGCGGCAACTGGACGCCCTGATCACCGACACTACCCCCCTGCCCTGGCCGAAGGCGCCGATCCGCTGGAACGACGCCACCCCCTGAGCCGGTTACCCGGCGGTGCCGCGCTGCTCCGCGTAATCCTGGTAGGTCCGGATACTCTCCGGGTTGGCCATGGCGTCCGGGTTGGCGACCTTCTCCAGGCTCTGCCCGAGCAGCAGCTTCTTGATCGGCAGCTCCATTTTCTTGCCGGTCAGGGTGCGCGGCACGTCCGGCACGGCGACGATGTCGTTGGGCACATGGCGGGCGGAGAGGTTCTCGCGAATGCCGGCCCTGATCCGGCCTTTCAGGTCCTCGTCCAGGGACACGCCCTCGCGCAGCACCACGAACAGCGGCATGAACGACTCCCGCCCCAGGTATTCCAGGTCCACCACCAGGCTGTCGAGCACCTCCGGCAGCTCCTCCACCACGCGGTAGATCTCGCTGGTGCCCATGCGGATGCCGTGGCGGTTGATGGTTGTATCGGAACGGCCGTAGATCACCGCCCCGCCGCGCGGCGTGATGCGGATCCAGTCGCCATGGCGCCAGATGCCGGGGAACACGTCGAAGTAGCTGTCGTGGTAGCGGTGGCCGCCCTCGTCGTTCCAGAAATACAGCGGCATGGAGGGCATCGGTTTGGTGACCACCAGCTCCCCCACTTCGTCGTCGAGAATGCGGCCGTCGTCGTCCATGGCGTAGACCGCCGTGCCCAGATAGCGGCACTGCATCTCACCGGCGTACACCGGCTGAATCGGGCAGGCGCCCACGTAGGAGGCGGCCACGTCGGTGCCGCCGCTGATGGCGGCGATCAGCACGTCACCCAGCTGATCCATGATCCAGCGGTAGCCCTCCTCCGGCAGCGGTGAGCCCGTGGAGCCCACGGTGCGGATGCGACCGGTATCCACCCACTGCGACGGCTCGATCCCGGCCTTCTTGCAGTTGAGAAAATAGGCGGCGCCGGCGCCGAACACGGTGATGCCGGTCTCCTCGGCGAAACGCCACAGGGTGCCGAGATCCGGATAGCCCGGGTTGCCGTCGTAAAGACAGATGGTGGCGCCGGTGAGCAGCCCGGACATCTGCGAATTCCACATGATCCAGCCGGTGGTGGTGAACCACATGAAGCGGTCGTCCGGGCCCAGGTCCAGATGCAGGGCGTGATTAAGCAGCCCGTTGATCAGCGCGCCGCCGTGGCCGTGCACGATCGGCTTGGGCATGCCGGTGGTGCCGGAGGAGTAGACCACCCAGATCGGATGATCGAACGGCAGCTGCTCGAACGCCATGGGCGCGTCGCGCTGGATCATCGAGGCCCAGGAGCGGGCACCCGGCAGTTCCGCGCCCTCATCCAGGTACGGCAGCAGCACCAGGTGCTCCAGGGTGGGCAGGTCGTCGCGCAGGCCGGCGACCACATCCAGGCGGTCGAAATCCTTGCCGCCGTAGCGGTAGCCGTCCACCGCGATCATCACCTTCGGATCGATCTGCTGAAAGCGGTCGAGCACGCTGCGGGTGCCCATGTCCGGCGAACAGCTGGACCAGACCGCGCCGATGCTGGCGCAGGCCAGGAACGCCACCACCGTTTCCGGAATATTGGGCAGGTAGGCCACCACCCGGTCGCCGGGGCCCACGCCCAGGCCGCGCAGGCTGGCGGCGGTGGCGGCGATCTGCCGGTGCAGCTCGCCCCAGGTGAGTGTCTGGCGGCCGCGCAGCTCGGAACGGGACTCAATCGCCGGGCGCCCCGGCGCGCCGATATGAAACCGGAAAACCTGCTCCGCCAGATTCAGGCGGGCGCCCTCGAACCATTTGGCGCCGGGCATGGCGTGGCCGTCCAGCACCCTGGTATAGGGCTGCGAATGGCGGATATCGAAGTACTCCCAGAGCGAGGCGTAGAAGCTCTCGAGCTGGTCCACCGACCACTCCCAGAGTTGCGGGTAATCGCTGAAGGTGAGGCCTTTCTCGGCCTTCAGCCAGTCCATGTAGTGGGTCAGGCGGCTGTTGGCCACGCGGTCGGCGTCCGGCGTCCAGAGCGGCGCCGGCGGGTTGGTCGTGCTGTTCATGGGCTCTCCCGTGCCGGTGTCCGGCGGCGGCCAATACGGCCGCCAAACCGCCACCGACGTTGTTTTGATTGTCATTATGTGGATACAAACCGGCTACAGACTAGCCAAGGCGCGGCCGCGAGGAAAGCGCCGAAGCGGTATTCCCGGAGGCCGCCGCTGGGCTAGAATGACGCCATGAGCGATTTGTCCGAACTGCGTTTTTTCCGCACCCCCGCCCACCCCTGCAGTTATCTGGAGGGCCGGCAGGCGGCCACGCTGTTCGTCGATCCGCAGACGCCCCTGGATGCCAGGCTCTACAGCGAACTGTCGCGCCTCGGGTTCCNCCGCAGCGGCGATTACCTCTACCGGCCTCACTGCGAGGGCTGCCAGGCCTGCATCCCGGCCCGGGTGCGGGTGGCGGATTTCCGGCCCCGCCGTCGTCACCGCCGGCTGATCAAGCGCAACAGCGATCTGACGGTCAGCGAGGAACCGGCGCGCTACACCCGGGAAATCTACCGCCTCTACGCCCGCTATATCGACCAGCGCCACGGCGACGGCGACATGTTCCCGCCCTCCGAGGAGCAGTTCACCGGCTTTCTCACCTGTGATTGGGCCGACACCCGCTTCCACTGTTTCCGTGACGCGGACGACACGCTGCTGGCGGTGGCGGTCACCGACCACCTGGACGACGGCCTGTCGGCGGTCTACACCTTCTTCGACCCGGACCAGGAAGCCCGCGGCCTGGGCGTCAACGCCCTGCTCTGGCAGATCCGCGCCAGCCANCGTCTGGGGCTGCCCTATCTCTATCTCGGCTACTGGATCCGCCAGTGCCAGAAGATGAGCTACAAGAGCCAGTACCAGCCGCTGGAGCTGCTGCGCGACGGACGCTGGCGGCTGCACACCTCGGACGGTGGATAACCGTCAATAGCCTTTGCACGATAAGTCCATTTACGGCACAATTGCGCTCCCTCTGAAGCCGAAGATCGGAATTTTACTGGATGGCGAAAGAAGAGCAGATTGAATTGGAAGGGGTGGTTCTGGAAACCCTTCCGAACACCATGTTCCGCGTGAAGCTGGACAATGATCACATTATCACCGCCCACATTTCCGGGAAGATGCGCAAATTCTATATCCGCATCCTGACCGGCGACCGGGTCAAGGTGGAGATGTCGCCCTACGACNTGAGCAAGGGCCGCATCACGTTCCGGATGAAATAATCCGCCGCCGGCGCCANNGACGCGCCCGCGAAAAAAACCCGGCCGAAGCCGGGTTTTTTACGTTCAGGGGCGACCTCAGCAGGTCGCCTCCGCCTCGGACGCATCCACCGTCAGCACCAGTCCGTCGTCGCCGGCGGTGATGTGGACCTGGCCGCCACGGTCCGCCAACTCGCCGAACAGCAGCTTCTCCGCCAGGGGCTTCTTGATCTGCTCCTGGATCAAGCGGGCCATGGGCCGGGCGCCCATATCCTTGTCGTAGCCCTTCTCCGCGAGCCAGCGACGGGCGCTGTCGTCCACATCGAGCACCACCGCCTTCTCGTCCAGCTGCGCCTGCAGCTCCACCAGGAACTTGTCGACCACGCCCAGGATCACCTCCGGGCTGAGCGCGCTGAACTGGATGATGCCGTCCAGGCGGTTGCGGAACTCCGGCGAGAACACCTTCTTGAGCATTTCCATGCCGTCCGTGGACTGGTCCTGCTCGGTGAAGCCGATGGTGCGCTTGTTGAGCACCTCGGCGCCGGCGTTGGTGGTCATGATCACGATCACATTGCGGAAGTCCGCCTTGCGGCCGTTGTTGTCGGTGAGGCTGGCGTTATCCATCACCTGCAACAGGATGTTGAACACCTCCGGGTGCGCCTTCTCGATCTCATCCAGCAGCAGCACGCAGTGCGGCGTCTTGGTGACCGCCTCGGTGAGCAGGCCGCCCTGGTCGAAGCCCACGTAGCCCGGGGGCGCGCCGATCAGCCGGCTGACGGTGTGCCGCTCCATGTACTCGGACATGTCGAAGCGCACCAGCTCCACGCCCAGGGCGCGGGCCAGCTGACGGCTGACCTCGGTCTTGCCCACCCCGGTGGGGCCGGCGAACATGAAGGAGCCGATCGGTTTGTGGTCGGCCTTGAGACCGGCACGGGACAGTTTGATCGCCGCCGAAATGGTGTCGATGGCGTCCTCCTGGCCGAACACGGTCATCTTCAGATCCCGCTCCAGGTTCTGCAGCACTTCCTTATCGGAAGAGGACACCTGCTTGGGCGGAATCCGGGCGATTTTCGCCACGATGGCTTCCACNTCCGCCTGATCGATGGTCTCCTTGCGCTCGCCTTCCGGGCGCAGACGCTGCCAGGCGCCGACCTCGTCGATCACGTCGATGGCCTTGTCCGGCAGGAAGCGGTCGTTGATGTACCGCGCGCTCAGCTCCGCCGCCGTTTTCAGGGCCGCGTCGGTGTACACCACGTTGTGGTGCGCCTCGAAACGGCTCTTGAGCCCCTTGAGGATGCCCACCGTGTCTTCCACCGAGGGTTCCACCACGTCGATCTTCTGGAAGCGGCGGGACAGCGCCCGGTCCTTCTCGAAGATGGTGCGGTACTCGGTGAAGGTGGTGGAGCCCATGCACTTGAGCTCGCCGGAGGCCAGCATCGGCTTGAGCAGGTTGGAGGCGTCCATGACGCCGCCGGACGCCGCCCCGGCACCGATGATGGTGTGGATTTCATCGATGAACAGAATGGCGTTGTCCTGCTTGCGCAGTTCCGAGAGCAGGTTCTTCAGGCGCTTCTCGAAATCACCCCGGTACTTGGTGCCCGCCAGCAGCGCGCCCAGATCCAGGGAGTAGACGGTGGCGTCGAGCAGCGGCTCGGGCACCCTCTCTTCCACGATCATCCGCGCCAGGCCCTCGGCGATGGCGGTCTTGCCGACACCCGGCTCGCCCACCAGCAAGGGGTTGTTCTTGCGGCGGCGGCAGAGGATCTGCGCGGCGCGCTCGATCTCGAACGCGCGGCCCACCAGCGGGTCGATACGGTCCGCGCGGGCCAACTCGTTGAGGTTGCTGGCATAGGATTCCAGCGCGCTGGCCGGNGCGCCNTCGGCGCCGCCGTCCATTTCCTCGCGCTGTTCCGCGGCCGGGTCGTTGTCCTCCACCTGGGAGATGCCGTGGGCGATGAAATTGACCACGTCCAGACGGTGCACGTCCTGGCTGTTGAGCAGGTAAACCGCCTGGCTCTCCTGTTCGTTGAAGATCGCCACCAGCACGTTGGCGCCGGTGACTTCCTTATTGCCCGAGGACTGCACGCTGAATACGGCGCGCTGCAGCACCCGCTGGAAACCCAGGGTGGGCTGCGTGTCGCGTTCGCCGTCTTCCGGCAGTAACGGGGTGGAATCGTCGATGAACTGAGTCAGGGCCTCGCGCAGCTCTTCCATATCGGCGCCGCAGGCGCGCAACACTTCCACCGCCGCCTCGTTATCGAGCAGCGCCAGCAACAGGTGTTCCACGGTCATGAATTCATGCCGGTGGCTGCGTGCGTGGTGGAAAGCCTCGTTGAGAGTCAGTTCCAGTTCTTTGCTGAGCATAGGCTACCTCACTGCTTGTTGCCCGCTCCGTTGCCGGAGACTATCAGGCCTTTTCGACCTGGCACATCAGCGGATGCTGATTTTCACGGGCGTAGTCGACCACTTGCGCGGCCTTGGTTTCAGCGATGTCCTGGGGAAACACCCCGCACACCGCCTTCCCCCGGGTATGCACCGTCAGCATAACCCGGGTGGCTTGCTCGCGGTCCATGCGAAAGAAGGTTTCCAGCACCTCGACGACGAAATCCATGGGGGTGTAGTCGTCGTTCAACATCAATACTTTGTACATCGGCGGGCGCTTGAGTCGAGGCTTCGCTTCCTCAACGGTGGCCTCGCCGTGACGATCGGGCTCATCCGGTTTGCCGGGGTCCGACGCCGGGCCCCAGATGTGGCCGGAAGAGCGCCTGTCGCTCATGAGAACAAATATCGGGTGTTGCTGCCTCTTCATAACCATCTCTAACGGTTGTATACCCACCGGCGTCAGCGGGCAATGAACAAATGAGGGGTGTCCGGGTATTTTTCAATCCCCACCGGGGGTTGACACCCTCGCGGCCTTAGGGAACAGTTGATCAAAAACCAGCCTATTCTATCGCAGCCGCGATAAATAAGAACAATCACAGCCAGCGGCCAGAGGGAAGGACCATGGCAACGGGAACAGTGAAATGGTTTAACAACGCCAAGGGCTACGGCTTTGTCCGGCCCGATGAAGGCGGTGACGACCTTTTCGTGCATTACTCCTACATTCAGGAGGACGGGTACAAAACCCTGTACGCGGGCCAGAACGTGGAGTACGAGCTGCGCGAGGCCAGTAAAGGCTACCACGCGGTCAATCTCAAACCGGGTGAGGTGAGAAACGGGAAAGACGGCAAGGACGGAGAGTCCCCGACTTCCCGTCGCCAGAAACCAGGACGACGGGACCGGGAAAACAGCGCCGTCTCCGGCTGACGCCGGGACCGCGCGAGGGCCGATCAGACCCCCATGTGCTCGATCACGGCGTCGCCGAACTGAGAACATTTGAGCAGGGTCGCGTCGGGCATCAGACGCTCGAAGTCGTAGGTTACGGTCTTCGCGGCGATCGCGCCTTCCATGCCGGTGATCACCAGATCGGCGGCATCGTTCCAGCCCATGTGGCGCAGCATCATCTCCGCGGAGAGAATCAGCGAGCCCGGGTTCACCTTGTCCTGGCCGGCGTACTTCGGCGCGGTGCCGTGGGTGGCCTCGAACAGGGCCACCGAGCCGCCGATATTGGCGCCCGGCGCGATGCCGATNCCGCCCACTTCCGCCGCCAGNGCGTCGGAAATGTAGTCGCCGTTCAGGTTCAGAGTGGCGATCACGCTGTAATCCGCGGGACGCATCAGAATCTGCTGCAGGAAGGCGTCGGCGATCACGTCCTTGATGACGATGTCCTTGCCGGTACGCGGGTTCTTCATCACGTGCCAGGGGCCGCCGTCCAGGGGCTCGGCGCCGTAGCGCTCCACCGCCAGNTCATAACCCCAGTTCTTAAACGAACCCTCGGTGTACTTCATGATGTTGCCTTTGTGCACCAGGGTGACGGAATCCTTGTCGTTGTCGATGGCGAACTGGATCGCCTTGCGCACCAGGCGCTGGNTNCCCTCGCGGGAAACCGGCTTGATGCCGATGCCGCAGCCCTCGGGGAAGCGGATCTGGGTGACCCCCATCTCCTCGCGCAGGAANNNGATCAGCTTGGTGGCTTCGGGGCTGTCGGCCGCCCACTCGATGCCGGCGTAAATGTCCTCGGAGTTCTCGCGGAAGATCACCATGTCGGTGAGCTCCGGGTGACGCACCGGGCTGGGCACGCCCTCGAACCAGCGCACCGGACGCATGCAGGTGTACAGGTCCAGTTCCTGGCGCAGGGCCACGTTCAGCGACCGGATGCCGCCGCTCACCGGGGTGGTCAGCGGCCCCTTGATGCCCACGGTATATTCCCGCAGGGCCTCCAGGGTTTCTTCCGGCATCCAGGTGTCCGGGCCGTAAACCTTGGTGGCTTTTTCACCGGCGTAGACTTCCATCCAGGTGATGCCACGCTTGGTGCCGTAGGCTTTTTCTACTGCGGCGGTAACCACTTTCATCATCACCGGCGTGATATCGACGCCGATGCCGTCCCCTTCAATGTACGGAATAACCGGGTGGTTGGGGACATTCAGGGATAGGTCCGCATTAACGGTGATTTTGTCACCGTCCGCCGGAACCGTGATCTTTTGGTATCCCATCTACACTACTCCCTCTGAAAAAAACCGTCGGATTCGGTTGCGTGGCGAGTATAGCACTCAGCCGTTATTCTTGCTTGGCCTTGACGGGCCCACTAAGGCGTTTTTTGACATGGCCAGACTGATTTTGTTTAACAAACCCTTTCAGGTGCTCTCCCAGTTCACCGATCCACGGGGGCGGCGCACGCTGAAGGACTTCATTCCGGTGCCGGGCGTCTACCCCGCCGGCCGGCTGGACTGGGACTCTGAGGGCCTGCTGTTACTGACCGATGACGGCGCCCTGCAGGCGCACATCGCCAGCCCCCGCTTCCACCAGGCCAAGACCTACCTGGTGCAGGTGGAGGGGGAGCCGTCGGAAGACGCCCTCCAGCGCCTGCGTCAGGGCATCACCCTGAAGGACGGCCCGTGCCGTCCGGCGCCGGTCAAAGCCGTGCCGCCGCCGGCCCTGTGGCCACGGCACCCGCCGGTGCGCACGCGGCTCACGGTAGCGGACCAGTGGCTGGAACTCACCCTAGACGAAGGTCGCAACCGCCAGGTCCGCCGCATGACCGCCGCCATCGGCCACCCCACCCTGCGGCTGGTACGCTGGCGCATCGGTGACTGGGACCTGAGCGGCCTGGCCCCCGGCGAATGGCGTGAACTGCAAATCCACGCCCCCAAAAAGCCGCCCCGCCCGGCCNCGCGCAAAGGCCGGCGCCNGGCNCCGGCNCGGGGTACGCGCGGGCCTCGNNGCTGAGGCACCGCCCNCGGCTGTCGCGGCGCGNCCGGGTGCGCTACCATCGGCGCCCGCAGNNAACCACAGACGGATCAGNAACCGGATGAACAGCTTCCAAGCGCATATTACAGTNGCCACCGTGGTGGANCATGAAGGCCGNCTGTTGTTCGTGCGNGAAACCCAGAACGGCGANGCGGTGATCAACCAGCCCGCCGGCCANGCCGANTTCGGCGAGGACCTGATGCAGGCCGCCTACCGGGAAACCCTGGAGGANACCGCCTGGCGGGTGGANATCACCGGCCTGCTCGGCTGGTACATTTTNCAGCCNTATAAAGGCGCCGGGGTATACTACCGNACCTGNTTNATCGCCGAGCCCCGGGGGCANGACCCGCACCAGAAGCTGGACACCGGNATTCTGGAAGCGCTCTGGCTGNCCCCCGAAGAGCTGGCGCAGCGCCGCGCCGAGCACCGCAGNCCGCTGGTGGCGCGCTGCGTGGAAGACTATCAAAGCGGCCGGCGCCTGCCGCTGGACGCCATTTANCAGCACCCCTGGCCGCTGCAGCGCGGTTGATTCGCGNTAAAGCGCCCATATAGAGAGCCCCATGANCGCACAAGCGCCCGAAAACACCCGCGTCATCGTCGGCATGTCCGGCGGTGTCGATTCCTCCGTGGCCGCCGCCCGCCTGCTGGACGCCGGCTANCAGGTGGAAGGCCTGTTCATGAAGAACTGGGACGAGGACGACGGCACCGAGTACTGCACCGCCCGGGACGANCTGCTCGACGCCATGCAGGTGGCCGGGGTGCTGGGCATCGAGCTGCACACCGCCAANTTCGCCGCCGAGTACTGGGACCGGGTGTTCGAGCACTTNCTGGCCGAATACCGCGCCGGNCGCACCCCCAACCCGGACATNCTCTGCAATAAGGANATCAAGTTCCGNGCCTTNCTGGANCACGCCCTGACCCTGGGCGCGGACTANATCGCCACCGGCCACTACGCCCNGGTCGATCACAGCCGGNGANCACGCCCGGCTGCTGCGCGCGGTGGACGACAANAANGACCAGACCTACTTCCTGCACGCCGTGGGCGGNGACAAGTTCGCCCGCACCNTGTTNCCNCTCGGCGACCTGGAGAAGCCGGAAGTACGCCGNCTGGCCGGCGANCGCGGCTTCGCCAACCATAAAAAGAANGACTCCACCGGCATCTGCTTTATCGGCGAGCGGCGCTTCAAGGATTTNCTGGANACCTANNTGCCNGCCCAGCCCGGCGACATCGAGGANGACGCCGGNCNCCGCATCGGCCGCCACGANGGCCTGATGTACTACACCCTGGGCCAGCGCCAGGGCCTCGGCATCGGCGGCCTGGCCGACGCCGGCGACGCNCCCTGGTACGTGGCCGGCAAGGACCTGGACCGCAACGTGCTGATCGCCGTNCAGGGCCAGGACCACCCNCTGCTNTACCGCGANGAGCTGACCAGCGGGCCGGTGGACTGGATCGCCGGCGCGCCGCCGGCGCTGCCCGCCCGGCTCACCGCCAAGACCCGCTACCGGCAGCCNGACCAGGCCTGCCGGGTGGANGACGCCGGCGCNGGCCGCGTGCGGGTGGTGTTCGACCAGCCCCAGCGGGCCGTCACGCCGGGCCAGTCCGTGGTGTTCTACGANGNCGACGCCTGTCTGGGCGGCGCNGTCATNGAGGAGACGCGATGAANTCGCAGCAGCAACAAGCCCTGGCTCTGGCCGCGGTGTTCGAGGCCGCCACCCTGGCCGACCAGATCGCCACCAGCGGCGACTGCGACCANGCCGCCATGGAGGCCCTGCTCGACGGGGTGATGACCATGNAGGCCACCGACTTCGACACCATCTACCCGCGCCCCGCCCTGTTCCGNAACGGCCTGCGCCTGCTNCGCCAGAGCCTCAACCGGGANCAGACCCGCCAGGCGGCGCGGCCGCTCAGCTACTCGCTGGCGNTGCTGCATNTGTCCTCCAAGCTGCGCAAGAACAGCGACGTGATCAGNATCCTGCGCCACCGGCTGATCGCCCTGGAGGGCCAGCGCCAGCATTTCCAGGGNGGCACCACCAATGTCACTTTTTGTCATCGCCTGGCGGGNATCTANCTGGATACCCTGGGCACCTTCCGGTTNCGCATCCGNGTGCAGGGCGAGCCGGCGCGCCTGCAGGACGAGGACAACGCCGCCCGCATTCGCGCCCTGTTCCTGGCCGGCGTGCGGGCCGCCTTNCTGTGGCACCANNTGGGCGGNCGCCGCTGGCGNNTGCTGTTCCANCGCAAGCAGCAACTGGAAATCCTGGAAAGCATAAAATTCANNGAGTTATAGNNANNANNTTATAATNNACTTTAACTANAATCCTGGCGCNNTTCCCGGGCGCCNNNCCGGCGNGNNCCGGCGCTACGCGANCGGCGCCNTTTTGCTGTATGATTGCGCCGCTATCGGATTCCCTTCAGGAGTTGCCCCATGTCCAGCTTTACTTCCCTTACCGCCATTTCCCCGGTGGACGGCCGCTACGCCGGCAAGTGTGAATCCCTCCGCGCGATCACCAGCGAATACGGCCTGATTCGCTATCGGGTCCATGTGGAAGTGAGCTGGCTGGANCAACTGGCCCATGACAAGGCGATCCCGGAAGTGCCGNTGATGAGCGGCAAGGCCGCCTGGCACCTGCGCGGCGTGACCCGCGACTTCGAAGAGAAGGACGCCGAGCGGATCAAGGANATCGAAGCCACCACCAACCACGACGTCAAGGCGGTGGANTACTTCATCAAGGAGCGCATGGCCGAGCACGAAGAGCTNGACGCCATGAGCGAATTCGTGCACTTCGCCTGCACCAGCGAGGACATCAACAACCTGTCCTACGCGCTGATGATGCGCGAAGCCCGNGANCAGNTGCTGCCCAANCTGGACCAGGTGATCGGCGGCATNCGCAAGCTNGCCCACGGCCTGGCCGACACCCCCATGCTGTCGCGCACCCACGGCCAGTCCGCCTCGCCCACCACCGTNGGCAAGGAAATGGCCAACGTGGTGGCNCGCCTGAAACGCCAGCGCGACCAGTTCGCGGCGGTGGANATCCTCGGCAAGATCAACGGCGCGGTGGGCAACTACAACGCCCANCTGGCCGCCTANCCGGANGTGGACTGGCCGGCNTTCGCCCGCCGCTTCGTGGAAGGCCTGGGGCTGAGCTTCAACCCNTTCACNACCCAGATCGAGCCGCACGACTGGATCGCCGAATACTTCCACGCCCTGATGCGNTTCAACACCATCCTGCTGGATTTCGACCGGGATCTGTGGGGCTACATCTCCCTGGGCTANTTCAAGCAGCGCGCCGTGGANGGCGAAGTGGGCTCCTCCACCATGCCGCACAAGGTCAACCCGATCGACTTCGAGAACTCCGANGGCAACCTGGGCATCGCCAACGCGATCATGGACCACCTGGCCGGCAAGCTGCCGATCTCCCGCTGGCAGCGTGACCTCACCGATTCCACCGTGCTGCGCAACATGGGCGTGGGCCTGGCGCACAGCCTGATCGCCTACGAAGCCGCCCTGAAAGGCATCGGCAAGCTGGAAATCAACGCCGAACGGCTCGNCNACGACCTGGACGCCGCCTGGGAAGTGCTGGCCGAGCCGATCCAGACNGTGATGCGNCGCTACGGCATCGAAAAGCCCTATGAAAANCTNAAGGCNCTGACCCGNGGCAAGGCGATCACCCAGGAGGCGCTNGNCGCCTTCATCGACGACCTGGCGATCCCCGAGGACGCCAAGGAGCGCCTCAAGGCGCTGACCCCGGCCACCTACGTGGGCAACGCCGGCCANCAGGCGCGCGGCGTCCAGTAGGCGCCTNCGCGCCGCCGCCGGATACCATGTCTGCCGCCACCGCTCTGCCCCGCTTCAACCTGCCGATGGCGCCCCGGGACTTCCTGGCGCGCCACTGGCAGCGGGCNCCCCTGTTCATGCCCGGCGCCGCCGGCGGCCTGGANCACCCGGACGCCGANACCCTGGCCGGNCTGGCGCTGGAGCCGGAGGTGGAGTCCCGGCTGATCCGNGGCGCCGGCAACGGNCCCTGGCACCTGGANCAGGGCCCGCTGGACGANCAGCGCTTCGCNGANCTGGGNGACCGNGACTGGACGCTGCTGGTGCAGTCGGTGGACCACTACCTCACCGANGTNTCNCTGNTGCTGGATGATTTCGGCTTCGTGCCCGGCTGGCGNCTGGACGACATNATGATCAGCTACGCCGCCGAAGGCGGCAGCGTCGGCCCCCATTTCGACCAGTACGACGTCTTCCTGATCCAGGCCGCCGGCCGGCGGCACTGGCAGCTGGGCCCGCAGTGCGACGANCAGAGCCGCCTGCGCGGCGACGTGCCCCTGAAAATGCTGGCCCACATGCCCGTGGAGCAGGAACACACCGCCGGCCCCGGCGANGTGCTCTACCTGCCGCCCGGCATGGCCCACCACGGCGTGGCGCTGGACAGCGACTGCATCACCTGGTCGGTGGGGTTCCGGGCCCCGGACTACCGGGACCTGCTGGCGGAAATGGTCGCCGAAACCCTCGCCGACACCGACGAGCAGCTGNANACCGACCCGGGCCGGGCGCCGGTGGANGACNCCGGCGAGCTNAGNGNCGCCGACCGCGACGCCATGCTCGACCGCGCCTTCGGGCTNCTGGATCNCGGCGCCGCCGGNCGNGCNNTGGCCCGCTGGCTGAGCACGCCNCGGCAGACAGGACTTGATTTTCTGATCGACCCGGCGCACATTCGCGCCGCCGACNCCGCCACGGCCCTGATCCGNCATGGCGGCGCGCGGCTTCTCTGCCACGGCGACACCGCCTGGCTCAACGGGGAACCCTGGCCTCTCAATCAGGGCCAGAAGCCGCTGGCGCGGCTGCTTGCACGCCAGCGCCGCTATCGACACGACGAGCTGGCTGAGGTGCTCAACGCCGACAGCCGCGACCTGCTTAACCACTGGATAGACCAGGGCTACTTTGCCGAGCTTTAACGAGAACGCCATGGCCTTTAGCATTATCGAAACCTCCTGGGACGAACACCGCGCCGAACTCAGCGCTCTGCGCGAGCGCATCTTCATCGGCGAACAGGGCGTCCCCGAAGAACTGGAATGGGACGGCGCCGACCCGGCCTCTCGTCATTTTCTGGCNCTCGACGACGACCAGCAGCCGATCGGCTGCATCCGGTTGCTGGGCAGCGGCCAGATCAGCCGGCTNTGCGTGTTGGAAACCCGCCGCAACAGCGGCATCGGCCGCGCCCTGCTGGTGGCCGCCGAGGANGCCGCCCGCGCCGCCGGCATGCGGGAAATCTTCCTCTACGCCCAGACCCACGCCACCAGCTTCTACGAAGGNGCCGGGTTNTCCGCCTCCGGNGGNATNTTCATGGACGCCCACATCCCCCACCGCCAGATGTTCAANCTGCTCACCTGAAGCGGCGCNGCCATGGACCTCCGGATCGGCGAAGACAGCACCCTTCACCNTCCGTCTTCNGCGACGGNNGCCCTGGCGGCGCTGATCCGCGCCGGCCGGCGCCGCCTGTGGCTGCGCGTGCCTCAGCTGGACGCCCTCAGCAACGACGGCGACGTNCTGGACGCCNTCAAAAGCCTGGCNCTGTCNTCGCCGCGCGNNGANCTGCGNGTNCTGTTCGACGACGCCGGNCANGCGGTGAANANCGGCCACGGCCTGATNCANCTGGGCCGCCGNCTGCCGTCACGNCTNCANNTGCGCCAGACNCANGCNGACGATGCGGANCCGCGCCTGTGCTTCGCGGTCGCCGACCGCACCGGCCTGTTCGAGGCNCACGGCTGGCCCCGCCCGGAGCGGCTGNCNCTGTGCGCCCACGCCCTGCCCCTGGGCCCACGCCGNGCCGATGAGTTCGCCCACGTNTGGGAACGGGGCNGCGCCAACCGGGAGCTNCGCGAACTGCGNCTCTANCCGGCNNNGNNGCGGATACCNNANGAACCTGAANNCNGGCCANCGCGCCACTGAAGTCACCNNCCTNGCCGCCAGNNNNGCCGTCGGTGCTACCATCGNNGNGGTGTCCCACGCCGGAGCGCTCAANCATGCACNATNCCGCNCTGNCGNCCCGCCCNGCGNACCGCTGGCCGGCNCTGGCNNTGCTGNTNNTGCTNGGCCTGGCCGCCGNNCANTCGCGNTGGCCNACCGCCGANAGCGCNCNGTCCGGGCGCGNCNCCCTGCCCGCCTGGCCNGANNCCGGNAANCCNGGNCTGTGGCCGGCGCTCGACCGNATGCTNGAGCGNCTNCCNNCGGACCNNCNCGGCCGNCTGCGNTACGACACCCGCACGCTGGCNGCGGTACGGCTTGCCGCGGACGCNGTNCANGNNCCNCTCACCACGGCGGAGCGTGANCGNNTNNGGNTGNTNNCNCGGCGGGCNTTGCCGGCGGCGGNCGCCGANACNCTGCTGNTNGATTATCTGCGCTATCGCGACGCCNTGNCGGCANTGNCCGCCGGCGACCNGGNCGCCCGCCGGNANCTGCAGAAGCGCTATTTCGGCNNCCNCGNGGNCACNCTTTTTCANGANGAGAACGCCATGCGGGAAGCCATGCAGGCGGAACAACGGNCCGGCGGNGCNNCGCGCTGATGNCACGCCTGGCCGTGCCCCTGGCCGCNCTCTCCGGCGTGCTGCTGGCNNTGCCGTTNATTCANNGCANGCTTGTTTCCGCTGACCTGGGTGGCGTTCGTGCCCCTGNTGGCGGCGCTNCGNGNNGCCTCNCCCGGGCGCGCCTACCGGCTGGGCCTGATNTGCGGNCTGNTGTTCTACGGNCTGGGCGCGTTCTGGATCGTCGAGTTTCTNCNGCACCTNTGGTCACCGGGNNCTNTGGTCACCNCCGGCCTGGCCCTGCTGTTCTGGCTNTACAGCGCCCAGNTNCCNGCGNTGCTGATGCTNNCNTTNCAGTNGNTGCGGCGGCGCACCGGCTGGTCGGCNCTGCTGCTGTTCCCNGTGCTNNCGTCACTGTTCTTCGCCCGCTTTCCNATGCTGTTNCAGGCNCAGCTCGGCGAGAGCCAGAGNCTNTTNCTCACCGCCCTGCAACCCCTGGCCTGGNCCGGNGTGCACGCGCTGGACGCGGTGATCGCGCTGGTCAACGTGCTGCTCTACCGCTGGCTGT
>FUFK010059838.1_pt1 | contig 56959 bp, 63 predicted proteins | sample 1021851 | NCBI WGS metagenome assembly FUFK01 (sample SAMEA51879418, study PRJEB19060) | metagenome
TGAAAGGCTAATCAAACCCGGAGATAGCTGGTTCTCTTCGAAAACTATTTAGGTAGTGCCTCGTGTATTACCGTAGGGGGTAGAGCACTGTTTCGGCTAGGGGGTCATCCCGACTTACCAAACCGATGCAAACTCCGAATACCTACGAGTATGAGCACGGGAGACAGACTGCGGGTGCTAACGTCCGTAGTCGAGAGGGAAACAACCCAGACTGTCAGCTAAGGTCCCNAATTATGGTTAAGTGGGAAACAATGTGGGAAGGCACAAACAGCTAGGAGGTTGGCTTAGAAGCAGCCATCCTTTAAAGAAAGCGTAATAGCTCACTAGTCGAGTCGGCCTGCGTGGAAGATATAACGGGGCTAAANCATAAACCGAAGCTACAGATCTTAAATTTATTTAAGATGGTAGAAGAGCGTTCTGTAAGCGGCTGAAGGTNNGCTGNNAGGCNNNCTGGACGTATCAGAAGTGCGAATGTTGACATGAGTAACGATCAAAGAGGTGAAAAACCTCTTCGCCGAAAAACCAAGGGTTCCTGTCCAACGCTAATCGAGGCAGGGTGAGGCGGCCCCTAAGGCGAGGGCGAAAGCCGTAGTCGATGGGAAACAGGTTAATATTCCTGTGCTTTTTACAACTGCGATGGGGTGACGGAGAAGGTTAGGCTAGCACGGCGACGGTTGTCCGTGTTTAAGGTAGTAGGCTGGTGTTTTAGGTAAATCCGGAACACTAAGGCTGAGAGCTGATGACGACCACTCTATGAGTGGGAAGTNGNTGATACCATGCTTCCAGGAAAAACCTCTAAGCTTCANNTTGTAAGAAACCGTACCCTAAACCGACACAGGTGGTTAGGTCGAGTAGACCAAGGTGTTTGAGAGAACTATGGTGAAGGAACTAGGCAAAATAGCACCGTAACTTCGGGAGAAGGTGCGCCGCGNNTNGTGANGAGACTTGCTCTCTGAGCTGAACGTGGTCGAAGATACCAGGTGGCTGCGACTGTTTATTAAAAACATAGCACTCTGCAAACTCGTAAGAGGACGTATAGGGTGTGACGCCTGCCCGGTGCCGGAAGGTTAATTGATGGGGTTAGCTTATGCGAAGCTCTTGATCGAAGCCCCGGTAAACGGCGGCCGTAACTATAACGGTCCTAAGGTAGCGAAATTCCTTGTCGGGTAAGTTCCGACCTGCACGAATGGCGTAACGATGGCCACACTGTCTCCACCATAGACTCAGTGAAATTGAATTCGCTGTTAAGATGCAGTGTACCCGCAGCTAGACGGAAAGACCCCGTGCACCTTTACTACAGGTTCACACTGGACTTTGACTTTATTTGTGTAGGATAGGTGGGAGACTTTGAAGCCNAGACGCTAGTCTTGGTGGAGTCGTCCTTGAAATACCACCCTTGTAAAGTTGAGGCTCTAACTTAGGTCCGTAATCCGGATCGAGGACAGTGTGTGCTGGGTAGTTTGACTGGGGCGGTCTCCTCCCAAAGAGTAACGGAGGAGTACGAAGGTATCCTAAGCATGGTCGGACATCATGCAGATTGTATAAAGGCATAAGGATGCTTGACTGCGAGACCGACGGGTCGAGCAGGTAGGAAACTAGGTCTTAGTGATCCGGTGGTTCTGAATGGAAGGGCCATCGCTCAACGGATAAAAGGTACGCCGGGGATAACAGGCTGATACCGCCCAAGAGTTCATATCGACGGCGGTGTTTGGCACCTCGATGTCGGCTCATCACATCCTGGGGCTGGAGCAGGTCCCAAGGGTATGGCTGTTCGCCATTTAAAGTGGTACGCGAGCTGGGTTTAGAACGTCGTGAGACAGTTCGGTCCCTATCTGCTGTGGGCGTTTGGAGATTTGAGGGAAGCTGATCCTAGTACGAGAGGACCGGATTGGACGAACCTCTGGTGTTCCGGTTGTCACGCCAGTGGCATTGCCGGGTAGCTATGTTCGGAAAGGATAACCGCTGAAAGCATNTAAGCGGGAAGCCTCTCCCAAGATNANATNTCCCAGANACTTTNNGTNTCCTAAAGAGTCGTCATAGACTATGACGTTGATAGGCNAGATGTGTAAGCGTTGTGAGGCGTTGAGCTAACTNGTACTAATAACTCGTGAGNCTTGATCATGTAACCTTAAGAAGGATTNACATGCGAAGTAACTTAATACATAAACTTAAGTGATTTAAAAATTGCATACCAGTTTGCCTGATGACAATAGCAGTTTGGTCCCACCTGATCCCATTTCGAACTCAGAAGTGAAACGAACTAGCGCCGATGGTAGTGCAGGGCTTCCCTGTGTGAGAGTAGGACATCGTCAGGCTTTTGATTTAAAAGCTCTCAAGAAATTGAGAGCTTTTTTTGTTTTAGGCTAGATTTATTATTAAAAGTACACATAATCTAACTATGAATATTAAAGAAGAGTTCAGACTAGCTTTGAGAGAGCTTGTTTATCCTGTATGTGTCGTGTCTACATATAACGATGAAACTAAAGAAAATCATGCTATTACAGTTTCATCAGTTACATCATTATCGTTTGAACCACCCTCTATTCTTGTTTGCATAAATAAAGATTCAAGCATTCATTCATCTTTAAAAAAAGATTCCAATTTCAATATTAGCTTTTTATCCTCATCACAAACCGAAATATCAAATCTTTGCGGAACAGACGAACTGTCTGATAAGAGATTTGATAATGATTTTTGGGATTTTAAGAACAATATAGGCTTCATAAAAAATTCACAATCTGTTATTTCATGCACCATAAAAGAAATTACCAGTCACGGATCTCATAGTGTTTTTTTTGGAGATGTACTTGAAGTGATAAAAAATAGTAATACCAAACCTCTTCTTTATGGGAAGGGAGAGTACTTGGATATTTAGAGATGCTTATTGGTTTAACAGGTGGAATTGGATCCGGCAAAAGCTTAGCTGGAGATTTTTTTAAAAGTAAAAATATTGATGTANTTGATGCTGATGATCTTGCCCANNATGCTTTAGATAGAGAAGGAGAGGGATACAAAAAGTTTTTAGANATTTTNGGAGAAACTTTTCTNGATGAAAACTCTGAAATAGATAGAAAAGCTCTTAGAAAGTATATTTTTCAAAATCCAGAAATGAAAAATAAGTTGGAGGAAATAGTTCATCCGATTGTGCAAAATGGCATATTAAACTTTATCAATAATTCAAATAGTATATATAGGATTATTATTGTTCCACTTATAGCAGAAACAAANAGTTCNTCATTTTATGACCGGGTTTTGGCAATAGATTGCAAAAAAGAAATCCAAATAGAAAGAGCCTCAAAAAGAGATAACTCCAATGAAGAGCAGATCTTAAAAATAATTCAGTCTCAGGCTTCATCTGAGGATAGGAATAAGATCGCTAATGATGTAGTTGAAAATAATGATACTAAAGATGAATTTTTAATGAATCTAGAAGATATTCATAAAAAATACTTAATTCTTGCAAATAATGATTAATTGTCCAAATTGTGAAAAAAAAGTGAGCATTGATAGCTCCAATGAATATAGACCTTTTTGCTCAAAGAAATGTAAGCTCATTGACTTGGGTGAGTGGGCTAATGAAGAAAAAAAGATCTCTAGACCTATCCAGTCAGAAGATTTCTATGAGGATTGATNAAACATTGAGATTCCTGCTATNCCACATGCATAGTNTTTGGAAGCAATCTCTAAATCATCATTGCTTAAACCTCCAATAGCATAGATTTTTATCAAAGATTTTTTAGCCATATCTGAAAATTTATCCCAACCCATTCCTTTCGTAATAATTTTTTTGTCTATAAGCTTGTCTTTTACAGGACCCAAAATACAATAATTTAAACCTAAATTGCTAGCCAAAGATATCTCNTTTTCATTGTGACAAGAGCCACCAAGTAGCTTCTTTTTTTCAAAATNCNTNAGGAGATCATTCTTTTTTAATTCTTTCAAAAGAGAACTTGTAAAATGCACACCATAACTTTCAGAAATTAAATCACTCATCCCCATAAAAGAATCTAAATTATCAAAATGAAGAATGCATGGCATTTTCCCATTTAATGATTCCATTATTCTTTCAGCTAATTTTTGATACCCGTCTCTATCCAAGGATTTATTTCGGATTATAAGAAAATCAACTTTATGAGCATTGCTTCTTATTAATTCAAGATTATTTATATATGAACTTATATTTTCAGGGGAGAGGTCAGGTGTTATAGCAATGCTGCTATGTTCTCTNCCTAAATTATTCTCCATCCACCAGTCTCGATTAATGACTTAGCTTTTTTATACTTCATCTCTTTTGTTTCTTCACCATTAGTTATTTTTACAAGCTCATTCCTTCCAATCTTTTCTGATGCTATGACTTGTTCAGCTTTATGATGTTTTTCAGGACTTTGAGCAATCTGAGATGGATCTTCATTCTTTTTCAGCTCCAGATTTTTTTCAGCATTTTTAAGATTATCTTTTTCAATTTTTTCTATTTCTTCTTTAGTAGCAATTTGAATATTGAATAAGATTCTTACAGTTTCTGAATTTATTTCATCCAGCATGTTCTCAAACATATTAAAAGCTTCTCTTTTGTATTCATTCTTAGGATTTTTTTGAGCATATGCTCTCAGACCTACACTTTGTCGAAGATGATCCATTTCTGCTAAATGTTCCTTCCAGTGGACATCAAGTACCTGCAGCATGATTTGTTTTTCTAAAAGCTTCCTTTGCTCGCCAATATGTTCAAATTTTGTTTTATACATATCTTTAGCTTCTGAAATAATAATATTTTTAATTTCTTCAACACCTAAAGACTTATCATTGTCTATGACGGGCTTAAACTCTTTATTGAATTGAAAACTTTCTTTTAGGAATTGATCAAGTTCTGAAGTTTTCCATTGTGATTCAACTGATTCAAATGGAATAAAGGAATATATTGAATTTTCAAAGCTTTCCTCAATTAGCCCCTGAATTGTTTCTTCAATCTCATCCTCTTCAAGCAGATCATTTCTAAGAGCATAAATTGCGGTCCTTTGATCATTTGCAACATCGTCATATTCAAGCAAGTTTTTTCGAATATCAAAATTGCGGTTTTCTATGCGCTTTTGTGCATTCTCAATTCCGTTCGAAAGCATTTTGTGCTCAATATGGTCATCTCCCATTCCTATTCTCTCAAATAATGCTCTCCTACTATCTGTAATGAAAAGCCTTAATAGATCATCCTCTAAAGATAGGAAAAACTGAGAACTACCTGGATCTCCTTGTCTTCCAGAACGTCCGCGAAGCTGATTATCTATTCTCCTTGACTCATGCCTTTCAGTACCCAATATACATAGACCGCCTGCATCCAAGACTGTCTGATGGTTAGATTCCCATTCTTTGTTATCCTCTTTTTTACCTCCAAGGACAATGTCTGTTCCACGACCTGCCATATTGGTAGCGATCGTAACAACTCCTGGCTTACCTGCATTTGCAATTACTTCTGCTTCTCTTTCGTGCTGTTTGGCATTCAAAACCTGATGAGGAATATTTTTCTTCTTAAGAAGATTTGAAACTTCTTCAGAGGACTCAACTGAAACTGTTCCAACTAGAACCGGAACATGACTTTCTCTCAGCTCCTCAATCTTTTTAATGAGAGCTTTATACTTGGCAGTTTTAGAAAGGAAAACAAGATCATCCTGATCATCTCTGATCATTTTTTTATTTGTTGGTATTACAACAACATTAAGACCATAGATCTGATTGAATTCTAATGCCTCAGTATCAGCAGTACCGGTCATTCCAGATAAGGTATCAAAAAGCCTAAAGAAGTTCTGGAAAGTAGTAGATGCAAGAGTTTGTGATTCTCTCTGAATAGTTACATTTTCCTTACATTCAAGTGCTTGATGAACACCCTCAGATATTCTCCTGCCTGGCATACTTCTTCCCGTATGCTCATCAATCAAGACTACCTCACCATTTCTTACAAGATAGTGAACATCTCTGTTATATAAAAAATTTGCTCTTAATGTAGCTTGAACAAATCTCATTATCTTTATATTTGATACAGAATAGAGATTTCCAGAACTAGATAATATATCCATATCCTCTAAGAGAGACTCAACTAACATATAACCTTCATCAGTGAGGTCGATATTTCTATTTTTTTCATCAATTATGTAATGGCCAATTTCGCTCTCCTCTAATGGCTCTTCTTCAGTCTCTTCTCTTAACTGCCTTTTTAGTTTGGGGACAATTGACTTAATATGTGAATAAATCTCTGAGCTTTCATTACTCGGACCAGAAATAATAAGAGGCGTTCTTGCCTCATCAATCAAAATTGAATCAACTTCATCGACAATTGCAAAATCAAGTGAGCACTGAACTCTATCCTCTGCTCTAAGAGCCATATTATCTCTTAAATAATCAAACCCAAGCTCATTATTTGTGGCATATATGACATCGCAGTCATAGGCTGCTGCTTTCTCACTTAATTCTTGACCAGAATAAATAACACCTACAGAAAGACCTAAGAACTCATAAATAGGACGCATCCATTCTGCATCCCTTTTTGCAAGATAGTCATTTACAGTAACTAAGATAACCTTATTACCCATTGCAGAATTAAGGAAAGTTGGGAGTGTAGCGACAAGTGTCTTTCCCTCACCAGTCTTCATCTCAGCTATATTTCCCTCTGCAAGAGCAATTCCACCAAGCATTTGTGCATCAAAATGCCTGAGACCAATAGTTCTTTTGCCAGCTTCTCTTACAGCAGCGAATGCTTCAGGAAGTATCGAGTATAAGTCATTATTTTGGGAGAACTTTTTAGATAAATCTAATTTTAATGCACTATAGAAGCTATCTTCTTTAGAGCTATAATCTTCATCNANGCTGTTGATAGCATCAACAAACTTTTGCATTCTTTTCAGATTTCTATCGTTACTCGTTCCAAAGATTTTGCCAATAAAACCGAACATTTTTTTATTCTAGAGACCTTCGAAAGGCGGCCTTACATATGAAATTGGAGCCTCATCAATATTATCAAACTCAATTATCTCAAAAGCATCATCTGTTTCGCTGATCTTTCTCAGTAAACTATTATTTAATGCATGACCTGACTTATATCCAACATACTGACCAATAAGGTTGTGACCCAGCAGATAAAGATCTCCAATTGCATCAAGAATCTTGTGCTTCACAAACTCATCATCAAAGCGAAGACCTTCTTCATTTATAATCTCTTCCTCTCCAATATTAATTGCATTTGCAACACTGGCGCCTAAAGCTAGATTATTTTTTTGTAACATCTCAACATCTTTATTAAAACCAAAAGTTCTTGCTCTGCAAACTTCTCTTACAAAAGAGGTCGATGAAAAATCGATTGTTGATTCAGCAGGAAATCTTCTTTGTACTGGATGATTGAAATCAATTGAAAATGAAACCTTAAAGCCATCAAATGGTTTTATAAATGCGTATGCATCGTCTCGCTCAACTCTTACCTCTTTTAAAACTTTTATAAATTTCTTTTTTTCATCTTGGTCAGCAATACCTGCAGCTTGGAGAAGAAAAACAAAGGGTCCTGCGCTTCCATCCATGATAGGCATTTCAGGGCCATCAACTTCAATAAGACAATTATCTATACCAAGTCCCGCAATTGCCGATAAGAGGTGCTCTATTGTTGATATTTTGTGCTCGCCTGATCCTAGCGTAGTAGATAATGTTGTGAAACCTACCTCTCTAGCAGTAGCATGAATCTCAAGATGTGGTTCTAGATCAGTCCTTACGAACCTAATTCCAGTATTTGCATCAGCAGGATGGAGTTCGATATTAACTTGTTTACCAGAATGAAGTCCTATTCCTGAAGCTTTTATGGAATTTCTAAGTGTCCTTTGTTTAAGCATTGATCAAGTCTAATCTAATATATATTTTCTAGCCATTAGTTTTTTTTATTTCACTTAAGGCTATTCCTGCTGCAACAGCAACATTTAAGCTGTTTATTTTATCATTTCTAACTAAATTTACTTTATGATCACAATTAGAGAGCGTTTTTTCTCTTATACCTTTTTCTTCAGACCCCAATACAAGTGCTGCTCCAGATAAATTTAGTTGATCAATTGTTTGATCAGAATGTTCGCTTAAACCAATTACTTCGATTCCGAAGTCTTGAAGCGCTTTAACACAGTTTATAAGGTTAGAAACCATATAAATCTTTAGTAAATCTGACCCACCACTAGATGTTCTATGAACAACTTCTGTTAAGGGAGAGCAATGATTTTTGTTAATAATAATTCCATCTACCCCATAAATTGCAGAAGATCTCATTATTGCGCCCATATTTCTTGGATCAATTACATTATCTAACACCACAAATATTGGGACGCCATTAGAAAGGTTTTCTAAATAATTTTTTAGATCTTTTAGATCACCAATATCCATTGAAGATACAATTGCTTGTGGGTTTTTTTTAATTTTCTTTGATCTTTCTACAGCAACACCGTTATCAGAGCACGCTTGAAGTAACTTAAGCATTCTTGCATCTTCTCTTGCCTCAGGAACAAGAACTTTTTTAATAACTTCTGGCTTATTTTTTAGAAGAATTTCGATTGAATGAAAGCCTTCTCTTATTTTGCTGTCAGTTTTCATTATTTATTTTTAGACAATATTATTTTTCTTTCTTCTGGAATAACTGCATCAATCCTTACATTGAATTGATCTCCTATCTTGAATGTTTTACCAGATCTTCTACCTTTCAGTATATTATTTCTCTCACTATATACATAATGATCATCTTTAAGGTCTGTTACGTGCATTAATCCCGAGACAAAGAAACCTTCTAATTCACAAAACACTCCAAAATGAGTTACGCCAACTACTCTTGCTGGCATGATATTTCCAACTTTATCTTTTAAGAAAAAACAAATTAATTGCTGAGTTACTTGCCTAGATGATTTTTCAGCTCTTTTTTCTAAATCAGATAAGTTTCCGCACTCTTCCTCGAAAGCTTCTTCATCAAAATGTACTTTTTCTTTCTTTAAAATTGATTTTATGAGCCTGTGAATTATTAGATCTGGATATCTTCTTATCGGGGATGTGAAATGAGAATATTCCTCGAGCTGAAGGCCAAAGTGACCAGATTTTTTTGAAGAATAAATCGCTCTTGGAAGACCCTGCAAAATAAGACTTTGAAGAGAAGTTGCATTTTCACTCCTTTTTGCAATCTCAATGCATCGTTGTAGCAAAATTATTGGATCATCAGATTTCTTTAATCCAAAGCTTTGAAATTTTTCAAATAGTGCCAATAACTTATCTGCATCAGGCTTATCATGAAATCTATTTATTGATAACTCTGATGATCTTTTTACGAACATGATCGCGCATATATTTGCGGCTATCATGGCTTCTTCAATCATCTGATGGGCAAACATTCTCCTTGAAAGGTTTATTGCTTCAACTTCTCCTATATTATTTATTTTCAATATTGGTTCATTTGATTCAATTTCTAAAGCATTCCTTTTAGCGCGCTTATCAAGGAGGGTGATTGTTAACTCTTTAAGAGCATCGATAGACTCATTAACACTTGTTGAACCAATCTTTTTCTTTCTTAGAATAGCTTCCTCAACCTCTGCATATGTCAGCCTGTATTTTGATTCAATCTTAGCTTCATAAAAATCATAATCTTTAATCTCACCATCAGTATCAAAAGTAATATCTGAAACAACAACATTTCTGATTTTATTTGGTACAAGAGAACACAAATCATTACTTATTTCTTCCGGCAACATGGGTATAACAGTATTTGGAAAATAAATAGAAGTTCCTCTTTCTTTTGCTGCTTTGTCTATTTCACTCCCAGGCCTAACAAGGCTACTAACATCAGCTATTGCAACTGATAGTTTGTATCCTGTCTTTAACTTTTTGCAGAGGACTGCATCATCAAAATCTTTTGCATCCTTTCCATCAATAGTTACAAAATCTGCCCCTGACAAATCTTTTCTATCTATATTTTTTTCAAGCTCTAACCCGGTCACCTCATTTTTAACTGATTTGGACCAAGTATGAGGAATTTGATTTTCTTCTAAGATTTGATCAATAGAGTATTCTAGGAAATTCACTAATTTGCTCTTGCTATTCTGAAGTTAAAAATTATATTCCAGATTTAGATTAACAAGTCTTCCACGAGGATCATGAACTCTTGTATCAAAGCTGAAATCGGGAGCATCATATAATCTAGGAGCAGACTCATCCAGCGCATTGATTATTGCAACACCAAAATTGATATTTCCCTCATCAAGATCTATTGATTTTCTAGCTGAGATATCAAATACCAAAAAGGATTCAACTTTATTCTCATATCCTAGACTTGCTCCAAGACCTGTAATTGGTCGCTCATTGGTATATCCATCTACATATCTTGTAATTAAGCTAAACAGATAGTCATTGTGCTCCCAGTCCATAAAAGCATTCAGACGTTTTTTTGGAAGAGAGTGGGTATGGGAATCATAATTAAATTTACCAACCCTGTTAACCATTTTTGATAAGCCATCTGCAGTAATTTGCGGCGTTAAGAATTCATCAAATATAGTTCCTTTTAGTCTGAGATTTATCGGCGAGTAATTATTTAACTCAAATATATAGTCAAATTGAAAATCTGTACCACTTATCTTCGTATTTTCCTCATTGAAGTAAGTCGTCGTCACACCAATGAGATCACCAAATTCATTTCTTGTGATACTAGGCCCAAAGGGATCTTGAGTTAGAAGGGCTTGAGCACTTTCAACTTCAATTCGATCTTCGTAATCAACTTCCCAGTAATCGATTGAGATTTTATAACTGTCTTTTTGGAAAATTAATCCAAAATTTTGATTAGATGACGTCGAAGGTTTTAAGTCAGGATTACCGATCGAAGCCTGCCTAACAAACACTGAGTCATCGATATCTCTTACGCTACCAAGATTAATTTGGCTAGAAAACATTTGAGCCATAGATGGAGCTGAAAATGCACTTCCCCTTGAAAATCTTAATGTCAAAGAATCATTGAATTTGTATTTCATTGATAATTTTGGATCGAATGATGATTCATTTTTCATCTCTTCGTAACGTCCTGCAATTCTGATATCAAGTGCTTCAAGAAATCTCCTCTCAGCTTCAACAAAAAGGGCCTTACCATTTCTACTTTTTGATACATTTTTGCCTCCACCAAGAAAGAAGAGGTCAGCTGTTTTGATGAGCTTTCCATCAGCATCAAATTCAGCTCGGCTTATTTCATCATAAAATATATCGAGATTCTCATTATTAATTTGAAATCCATAAGCATATTTAATGTTTTTAGTTTCTGCTCTAAAAATACCATTAAGACTGAGCAGATCAGCACTTTTATTTGATACCTCAGCACCCCTTACAAAATCTATTAGTGATTGAGAGTTTTGCGAAGAATCAAATATATTCCACATTTCATTTCCATCGGGACCTCCATTTCCTTGTATTGCAGCTAAGAATCTTGAATCAATAATATCNGGCCTATAATGGAAATTTGAGTGGTCACTTTTGGTTACTGAAATTTCAGCTTCTGTTTGATTAGCTAACTCAAAGTATGCAGTTACCCCGAAATGCTTTTGCTCGATATCTTTTGGAGAGTAAGGAGATTTGTATTCAGCTCCGAGCGGTCTTCCATACCAAACAACTGGAACATTAAATGGACTTCCGCCTTCGCCAGGCAGGATGCTTCGAGATAGAAAAGGAAGTGCAGGGTAGGAGGGTGATTGGGGATTATCATTCACTTTTACATTTGAAGATATAAAGGTGAAATTTATATCTACTAAATTATTATCTGAATAGAGATTTATATAGTTTTTCTTATGACTTTCATCATTTACGATATTGAATCTTTCGCCATAAAGAAACCTACAAAATGATCCATCAAGAATGCCTCCATTACTTTCACAATTTGGATCAGGTACAAATGTAGTTTGGTTTGGATAATCTCCAGCATAAATTCCTGATTCAACAGTATCTGGACCCAAAAGTTTAAAAGTTTTACCAAGACCACTTAAACCAAGCTCTGCTATACCGGGTATTTCTTTAGCTGAGAGAGGCGATCTTTCTAATCTGTTATGCCCAATCACATAATTAATATTTCTAAATTTCCCACCATAAAGTAATCCAATAGTTTCATCATTTTGATCATAGCTCGAGGTAGACTGCCTCCCAGCTTTTACTCGTAAACCATCAAACTCTCGATAGGTTATAAAATTAACAACTCCTGCAATTGCATCTGATCCATAAGTTGATGTTGCTCCTTCCTTCAAAATTTCTGTTCTTTGTAAAGCTATCTCTGGGACTATATTTATATCAATATATCCTTCGCCCTCATTTGAAGGCGTTCCAGCAAATGTATGTCTTTTAGAATTAATTAATATTAGGGTAGAGGCTTGCTCAAGTCCTCTTAAAGTTAATGAGGCCATCCCTTGATCAACACCCTCGAGGGCATTGGATTGAAATCTTGAGCCTGAACTTATATTTAAATACTTACTGATCTCGGCAACATTAGTTATATTCAGCTGATCATATTCCTCAGAAGTTATTACTTCTATTGGAGATGAATCATCTTCTAGAACTTTGATGAGACTTCCTGTTACAACTACCTCTTCAATATCTGCCTCAATAAGTTGAAACAAAAACACAAATGAAGTTAAAAAAGAAAGAATATATTTTTTGTTCATTAAAATTTGATTGAATAAGAGCATTATAAATAAAAAAGCCCCTTAAAAGGGGCTTTTAATTAATGCTTATATATTAAAAAGTTAAGTTAAACCTAATTCCATAATTCCTTCCAGGAAGAGGAACCTGATTTTTAACAAATGATGAATGATTTCGCGCAACTTCATCAAGTAAGTTGTTAGCGAAAACAGATACTCTTAGAGAATTACCATTTAAATCAAAAGTCTTAACAACTTTTGTATCTAACATTTGATAACCCATTGTAGGAGTCTCTTCTTCAGCAACATCTTTCTGATCTTCAACATCTTTAAAGCTCAGATCAAAAAGATAGTCATTCATAGTATATTCAACAGAATAAATGTTTCTGGCAGGACTTAATCTTGGAATATTCATTCCATCAGCAAGCTCTCCATTTACAACATCTCTTGAAAATGAAACCTCTAAATCTCCAGAATCTAGGTTAAAGACTCTACCAACTTGAAGTTCATAACCATTCAATTCAGCATTTTGCTGCATGTATTGTGCTGCAATTAATCCTTCTGCATGGCCATGATCATCATGATCTTCATCATGATCATCTTCATCCATAGCTTCCATATGGTCGTCATGATCATCTTCATCATGCATATCCATTAAGTAAATATAATTATCAGTATCGTTTCTAAAAATTGTTAGTGATGCATAAGTATTATCTGCTTCATAACTTAAACCAATATCAAAATTACTTGAAGTTTCTGCGCTTAGATTTACATCTCCTGTTTCAAACCTACCTGTAGCCAAATGTGGTCCGTTCATGAAAAGCTCAACAACTGAGGGAGCTCTTTCAACATTTGAATATCCTAGATTTAGGCTCAAGTTTTCATTCAATGGCCTACTTAAATCTAATGCAAAGCTGAGATTGCTGGAATCAAAACTATAATTTGTAGTTTCTTCTTCATGTTCTTCATGATCTTCATCATGGTCTTCTTCATCATGACCATCTTCTTCATGGTGCTCAGTCAGTGAACCACTAGTGTCTATTTGGTCATAACGAACTCCAAAACTGACTTCAAACATATCAAAATCACGTTTTGCAAAATATCCAATTGTTAACTCTTCTCTGTCAGCTGGATTCATAAATGCTTCATCACCAAAAATCTTAACTGTCTCCTCTGATGAATTTAATGAAACTTTTTGAGTCATTAAGTCATTAGAAAGATCTACAATAAAACCAAACTCAGAAGAGTCATTACTGAATGTAGTAGGGCCTTCNTCACCATGACCATGATCATCTCCATCTTCATCACCATGTTCATCACCATGCTCTTCTTCAGCATGCTGCTCAGTATGTGAATATTCAGAATCTTGGAAGAAAAAATCTACCTTTCCAACCTGTCCTTTAATATTCACTTTATCAGATTCAGTATTTGAGAAAATTCTCTCTCCTTCATGCTCATCATGACCTTCTTCTTCGTCACCATGCTCATCACCGTGGTCTTCATGACCTTCACCATGATAGGGAACTCCAAAGATACTCTCTGAGCTTGAAACAGCGAGACCAACGTAACCCCAATCAGCTACTTTTGAAACACCAAATCTTGTTGCCTCTTGTGCAGAATCAGAATTATCTAGATATCCCTTATCTTCCTCATGTTCGTCATGGTCATCATCTCCATGATCATCCTCATCATCATGGTGCTCCTCTTCTTCATGAAGAACTGCACCACTTGGAATATCATAATTTCCAAAGGAAGAATCGCTATATGAGAAATATAGATTTAAACCACCAAGGTTATCTGCAACAGAAAAGCTTTGCCCATCACCAGAATTAACTGATTGAGTTTCAAAGCCTAACTTAAGTAATCTCTTTTCAATATCTGAAGTGGCAATTGTATTGTCTACGATATTGATAATACCTCCTGTTGCTCCATTTGCATAAAGCAGTGAAGATGGACCTCTAACAACCTCAATTTGTTGAATATCATTGAGATCTACTTCATTTTTATGATCAGCACCAATTCCTGCAACATCCCTGTTGACTAAACCATTGGTAAGAATCTTAACNCTCGAACCACTTAAACCTCTTATGATGGGTTGCCCTACAGCAGTCCCATAATCAGATGATGTGACACCCAATAGAGAATCTAGGGTCCCGCCAAGGTCAGTTGTTCCGAAATCAGAAATATCGGTGCCACTTAAAATATGCAATGGATCACCAATTTTATCTTGAGTTACATTCAATATTGATGCTTGAACAACAACTTCTTCAATTTCATCAGAATGAATATAGTTAGCTGAGAAAACGCCCAGCAACGCTAAAATTAATATTTTATTTTTCATGTTTACTCCTAAAAAAATTTAAAATTTAAAATTTAAAAAATCAAAAAATTAAATTTTTGGCGGAGCTCTCTGATGATAATTTTTAGATAATGATTGATCAGTAAGACTCACAAGTTTAGAGTCTTCAATATCAAAATCTATAAAAGTTATATTTGTCTTAGAATTTGCTAAGTCTTGAGATTGGGTTTCTTCACAATAATCACAGCTGAGCTCAAAACCTTCATCTTGAACCTCAAAAGCTTCTGAAATGTGCTCAACTTCATGAGCTGTTACGAAAGCAAGAAATAAGAGTCCAAGCAAAAATGGCGTTTTATTTTTGAAATCAGTGATCATGTTTGAGACATACTAAACCATTAATAGAGCCACTCGCAAGGTCTTTAATAGTTTTATCAGCTTCTGAAACATTTCTTGCTTCAACAGGCACAGGATCAATTTTTCCAGATCTAACTAAATCCATCAATTCGCCCATCTCAGCTAAGCTTCCAACATATGTTCCAGTTAGTGTTCTTGCTGTCAATGTTACTAGCGGCAGTTGAAGCGTAGTCTGGCCACCAAGCAGCCCTACTAAAACATAAGTACCACCTCTTACTAGACCAAAAAGACCATAAGCAAATTCAAATGCTGGAGCTGCTCCAACAAAATCAATAACGCTTTTAGCTCCTCCGCCAGTAATCTCAAATATTTTCATTGCAGCATCTTCATCATTAGAGTTTATTGCTGCTGATGCTCCTGCCTCTTTTGCAATGGCCAATTTCTCATCATCGATATCAACAACAATTGGATTAATATCATAAACAGCTTTTAATATTTTTAATGACAATAAACCCATCCCTCCGGCGCCAACAACCACAACTGATTTCTGACCTTCAACAAGATTAGCTTTTTTAATAGCGCTGTATGCAGTTAAACCTCTACAAGCATAACTTCCTGCAAGATTATCGTGAGTATCTCCGGCATCAAAAAGATATTTTTTATCTGGTACCAAGACATATTCACCATATCCTCCATCTCTAGTAATACCGATATTCCTGTTTGTTGTTATTCCGCAATAGTGCTCATTTCCACTCTCACAAATTTCGCAATCACTGCATCCAATCCATGGGTAGACTACATATTTTTTTCCTATCTCGAGATCCTTAACATTTTCGCCAAGCTCAACAACTTCTCCGAAGACTTCATGGCCCATAGCAAGATCTTTTGCCGGTGTGGGTAGTTTTGCACCTCCGCCTAAATCAAAGAAACCTTCATAGATATGAACGTCTGAATGACATACCCCACATGAAACTGTTTTAACTAGAATTTCATCGCCTACAGGAATAGGCTTTTCAATTTCAACCTGTTCAATAGGCTTACCGTTTTCTATGATTTTGTATGACTTCATAGTTTATTTTGAAACTTCGTATTTAATTATTGTACTATTTTTTATATCTTCCCATCGCTTTTTTTCAGTTAGATAACACAAGATTGAATCAGATTCTCCGCTTTGATTAAATGAGTATCCCTCTGGTATTAAGTTTTTATTTAGGGAGCATTTTTCGGTAATTGTTCTACCACTTTTTAATGACTTAAAAGTTATTTCAACTTCAGTAGACTCTAAAAGTTTTTTAAGATCTTTTATCTCCATTTGTAGGCATTCTAACTTAGCNAAACAAAGTTTTGTGAAGTTTATTTCTTAAAGTTATTAGATTAATATAGAAATATGAAAAAGCTTTTCTTTGTTTTATTTTCTCTGACAATTAATGTTGATACTTTTGCAGCTTTTGAATCAACATATGAACCACTCCAATCCGAAAAGATACTATTTATTAATGGAAATATTCTCGATGGAGAGGGAAACGAATTGCTTGATACTGATCTTCTTATTGCCGATGGAAAAATAATTGCTATTGGAAAAGGCATTAGTGTTGATGACAAAGATGTAAAAATTATTGATGCAAAAAATAAATGGATAACGCCAGGAATTATAGATATTCATTCCCATATGGGTGTATATCCAGCTCCCAGTGTCAGAACCAGTAGCGATGGCAATGAAGCAACTAGTCCGGTAACAGCAGAGGTCTGGGCAGAGCACTCCATGTGGGTTCAAGATCCTCAATATGCTCTGGCACTGAAGGGAGGAATAACAACCTTTCATGTTCTTCCAGGATCTGCAAACCTTATTGGTGGAAGAGGAGTAACTGTTAAAAACTTACAACGTAACACCATCCAGTCAATGAAATATCCAGACGCAAAACATTCGTTGAAGATGGCGTGTGGTGAAAATCCAAAAAGGGTGTATGGAAATAGAGGACAAGCACCTTCAACAAGAATGGGTAACTTTGCAGGTTATAGAAAAGCTTGGATTGAGGCTGAAAATTATTTAAATAAGTTAGAAGCATATGATGCAAAATCTGATGAAGAAAAAATGGTTGAGTCTCCACCTAAAAGAGATCTAAGACTCGATACACTCAGTGATGTACTCAAAGATGAAATACTAGTCCATATCCATTGTTATAGAGCAGAAGAAATGGCTTTAATGATAGATGTCGCAAAAGAGTTCAACTATAAAATTACTGCTTTTCATCATGGTGTAGAAGCATACAAGATTGCAGATTTATTGGCAGATAATGGAATCTGCGGAGCCCTTTGGGCAGATTGGTGGGGCTTTAAACATGAGGCTTACGATATGGTTCAAGCAAACATTGCAATCGTTGATCAAGCAAGGGGTGGAAAGGGCTGTGCAATTGTTCACTCAGATGATGAGAGAGGGATTCAAAGACTTAATCAAGAGGCAGCAAAAGCAAGAGCTGCCGGTAACAAAGCAGGATATGATATCTCAAAGGCCAGAGCTATGAACTGGATAACCAGTAATCCTGCAAAAGCAGCTGGTATTTATGATGAAACCGGTTCCTTGGTTGCTGGGAAAAATGCAGATGTTGTTCTTTGGTCAGGTGATCCATTTAGTGTTTATTCACTTGCTGAACAGGTCTTTATCGATGGCGCCTTAGCATTCGATCGCAACACAGGATTTGGGCCTGTTTCAGATTTTGACGTTGGTATAGTTGATCCAAGAGAGGACAGGGTCAATGATTAGAATAATATACTTCCTTTCATTATGCTTTATATCAATAAGTGCCATTTCTCAGACTATTGTTATCAAAGGTGGGGAAATTCACACAGGGCTGAATCAAGAATCTTTTATTGGAGATATTCTTATCGAGGGAGATACTATTTTAGAAGTATCAACTAAACCTTTAAAAGCTGATGTCGTTGTTGATGCATCGAATAAAATTGTTACTCCTGGAGTGATAGCTCCTGATACGCAAATTGGTATCTTGGAGATAGGCGCAATCAGCGAGACCAGAGACGGTGATAGCAATATGTATAGTATGGGTTTTAGTGTTTTTGATGCTATAAATCCAAACTCAACTTTAATTCCATGGAATAGATCAAATGGAGTTACATCAGCAATTACTCTACCTGATTTTAATTGGGATCCTTTAAGTGGAATGGCATCATATTTTCTTCTTGATGGAAGTCTAAGGGTTAATGGTGTGCCTGACGTTGCACTAACAGGCGAGATAGGCGCAGTAAGCTCTGGGTCTCGTGCAGAGAGTCTTATTTTATTGAAGGATCTTCTAGAGTTTGCGTCAACGTTAGATGAGAAAGATATCTCATCATCAAAGAAAATATCTGAGGTTATGGAGGATTTTGAAGTTGCAGATTTGATGGAATTGCAGCCTAGAGATGTAATTGCGCTTTATAACCTTTTGAATAATAAGCTTCCATTAGTAATAAAAACTAACAGGGCATCAGACATCTTGAAACTGATAGATATTAAAAAGCTTTATGGACTTAATTTAATTCTTATGAGTGCTCAGGAGGCTGAATTAGTTAAAGGTGAAATTGCTGAAAACAATATTCCAGTCATAGTTAATCCTTTTGATAATATTCCTGATTCATTTGATGAACTTGCTTCAAATATTCGCATAGCTGCGTCTCTTGAAGAAGCTGGTATCAAAGTTATGTTCAGTGAATCTAGAACTCATAATTATCATTTGATTAGACAAGGAGCGGGGAATGCTGTTGCTAATGGGATGTCTTACACTGGAGCAATAATGGCTCTCACATCAAATGTTGCCAAAAGTTTTAATATTGCCGATAGAGGCATTCTTAAAAAGGGCATGAAAGCTGACATCGTCATATGGGAAGACGATCCATTGGAGCCTGCAACGTTTCCAACAAAAGTCTTTATTGATGGAAATGATATGGATCTTACGACAAGATCATCAAGACTTACTGAGAGATATACAGATAAAAGAGATTTACCTAATACTTATAAATAATATAATTTATAAATATTTATGTTAAATTAAAAGACATATTCACATAGGAGATATAAATATGACATTTGGAAACGGGGTTTTAGTTTTTTTAGCTATCTTAATAATATATGTAATCTATCTGGGAATAAAAATTGTTCCACAGTCAAAGGTCTTTGTAATTGAAAGATTTGGTAAGTTTACTCGAATACTTGAATCAGGATTATCAATTATTGTCCCATTTGTTGATAGGGTTGCTTTCAAAGTTGATATCCTCGAAAGACAGTTACCACCTTTTAAAATGTCGGTTATTACCGANGATAACGTTGAAGTTGAGCTAGTCTCAACTGTTTTTTTTAGAGTTTTAGATGCAGCAAAATCAGTTTATAGAATCAGAAATATAGATCTTGCTATCGAAAATACAGCGATATCAATAATTCGTTCTGCAGCTGGAAAGCTTGAGCTTGATGATCTTCAATCAAGCAGAGAAGCAATGAACCAAGAAATTGCAGCTCGATTAACTAAAGCAGCAGAAGTTTGGGGAGTTGAAGTAACAAGAACAGAAATTTTGGATGTTTTAGTTGATGAAAAAACTAAGGAATCACAAAGACAGCAGCTAAATGCAGAAAGAGAGAGAAGAGCTACAATTGCAAAAGCAGAGGGCGATAAAAGAAGTGTTGAGCTAAAAGCAGATGCAGAACTTTACGAAGCCCAAAAGCAAGCAGAGGCTGTGAAGGTGCAAGCTGATGCTGATGCTTATNCTGTCAAAATAAAAGCAGAGGCGGATGCAGAACAGACGAGATTAATTGCTGAAGCTATTAAAAATGATGGGCAGCCTGCAATTAATTATGAAATTATGAAGCGGCAGGTAGATGGCTTGGCAGAAGTAGCATCCTCAAATCAGACAAAAACACTTGTTGTTCCAACTGATATTACAAAGGCTCTTGGTACACTTGAATTATTTTTAGATAGTTTAGATAAAGGTAAAACAAATGATGCTTGATATTCTCTTATACTCTGGAAATGTTTGGTTAATAATTGGATTATTGCTTGCCATCTTGGAACTGACTAATGGAACCCTTATATTTTTTCTTCCTACTGGAGCAAGCGGACTCCTCACAGGTCTTGTTCTTAAAATGCAGGAAAGCGGCTCTTTACCAATTCTTTTGGACAGTTGGTCTGGAGCTTTGACTCTTTGGGCAATACTATCTTTCATACTTTCCCTTGGTCTCAACTTCATTGTGAAGCGAAAAGAGACTTCAGATGATATAAATGATTACTAATAACTTTTGATGAAAAAGTTCTCTGCACTTTCAGCATTATTTTTTGTTAGCTTTAATCTAAGTTCAGAGATAAAACAATTAAATTTTCTTTACACTAACGACTTACATGCTCACTTGCAACCTCATATTGAGCAGTGGATAAGTAAGACAAGACCAGTCGGCGGGTTTGCAAATCTAGCTACACTTATAAAAGAGGAAAAATCTACAAATCCAAATACNNTATATATCGATGCAGGCGATTATTTCTCTGGTCCTTACATAAGTACTCTCACAGAAGGCGAAGCTGTAATAGATACAATGAATTTGCTTGGAGTTGATGCTGCTTGCATTGGTAATCATGAATTTGATCATGGTTGGGAAAGCATGCTTGATAAATTTGAGATGGCAACTTTTCCTATTGTTAATGGAAATATTTTCTATGAGGGAACTGATGAACTTATTTGGGATAATCCATATGTCATTCTTGAAAGTAATGGATTGAAAATAGGGGTCATTGGACTGCATGGCAAGTTTGCATTTTATGACACAACGAACTTTAAAATGGTTGATGGATTAGAAGCTCGTGATGAAGAATATTACTTGAGAAAATATATTGAAGAGCTTGAGCCAATAACCGATTTAATTGTCCTAAGTGTTCATGAGGGCGTCCCTGGCAGGCAATCAACCAAAGGTTTATCTGATGTTGAAAGAACTCTTAGCAAAGATATTGATCTAGCAAAAAATGTTCCTGGTGTAGATATTATGATCACAGGGCATGCTCACAAAGGAACACCTGATGCACTGCTTTCCAACGAAACGATTATAGTTTCAACTAATGCGTATTCGATTGAGTTAGGAAAGCTTGTTGTTAGCTATGATACTGAGAAAAATAAGATTGTTGATTACTCTAATGAGCTTATTACTATCTTCGATGATGAAATTGAGGATGATCCTGAAATGTCAAAAGTTATTGATTATTGGGAGAGTCAGGTGCAGAAGATCGCACTTAAAGAAGTTTCATTCACTACAGATAAAATGGTAAGAGCGTATGGTGAAGAGTCAAACATGGGGAATTTATTTGCTGATGCTGCAGAAGAGTATGATAAAAAAATTGATTTCGCAGTTATTAACAGTGGCGCACTCAGACAAGACTTAGATCCAGGAGTTTTAACAAAGGGCGACTTAATATCCGCTTTCCCTTTTCCAAATACACTCGTGATGACCAAAATAACAGGAGCACAAATAGAAGGTCTTTTTAATCATGCTGCTGGAATGACGAATGGTGTATTGCAAGTTTCTAAAAGCTTTAAATATGTTATTGATTCTAATGGTGAGATTAAAGAGCTAAGACTTAACGGCAAACCAATTAATAGAAAGAAGACTTATTGGGTAGCTTCAACAAATTTTGTCACCCTTGGAGGTGATGGCTACTGGGAGTTTACTGAATCAATTGAATACGAAGATACAAATATCTTCATAGTAGATGTAGTTGAAGATTATTTAAAAGATAAACCAAGATATAGCCCAGTTTACGAAGAAAGAATTGTAATAGAGTAGAGTGGAGCCACCTGTCAGATTCGAACTGACGACCTGATGATTACAAATCAACTGCTCTAGCCAACTGAGCTAAGGTGGCAAAGATTGCTATTATATACAAATTAATTATTAGGGAAAGAGCAACCAGTTCCCCCAAGCCCGCAATAGCCATTTGGATTTTTTGCTAAATACTGCTGATGATATTCCTCAGCTAAAAAGTAATTCTTCATCATCGAAATTTCAGTAGTAATGGGGCCGTAACCATTAAGCTCAAGTTCATCCTGATAAGTTTCCAAAGATGATAGAGATTCATCTTTATGTAACTCTGAATTAAGAAAAATCACCGATCGATATTGTGATCCAATATCATTGCCTTGTCTCATTCCTTGAGTTGGATCATGACATTCCCAAAAAACTTTGAGGAGATCTGCCAATGATATAACTTCGGGATTAAATACAACTTTTACAACTTCTACATGATTAGTTGTTCCTGAACACACAATTTCGTAAGAGGGATCTTCTAGTTCGCCGCCAGAATATCCAACCGAAGTTAGCCAAACTCCATCTAGTTGCCAAAACTTTTTTTCAACTCCCCAAAAGCAACCAGCTCCAAAAATAATTGATTCATAATCTTGAGGAGTTTCACTATGAAGATCTAGATTTGATAGAAAATGTTTCATCTATTTATTATAGATTCCTTTTATTGACACTTCACCAGATGAAAAAGAAATAATATCTCCTATTTTTTTTTCTAGTAGAAGCTCACCAGAATCATTTATTCCTAAATATTTTCCTTTAATGATCTCATCATTCCTAGCAACAGAAATGATGGCATCGTTATGTATGCAAGACTGATTCCAAAGATTCTTCCAATCATTGAGACCGTCACTAAACAGAGCCTCAAATTTTACTAATATCTTATTAATGATTTTATCTCTCAAGTTTTTACCATTGAGATCTCCGAAATCTCCCCACCAAGATTCTTTTTTATCNAACTCAAGATTTATTCCAATACCNACTATGGCTTTTGTATAGTTAGAAAAAACCTCCTTTTCAACTAATATTCCTCCTATTTTCTTTTTTTCAAACACAAGATCATTTGGCCACTTAAGCTTGATTGAGTCTAGATTAAATACTTCTGTGAGGGCATCTTTAACCAAAATACCTGTAGCAATACTTATTGGTACATCGAATTCTCTATCCGCAAAGGCTATGGAAAGAGAAATATTGCCCTCTGGACTGTGCCATTTCTTTCCTTTTCGGCCTTTCCCCTTAGTTTGCTTATCTGCAGTTACTACTAGAATATCTTTATTTGAACTTATTCTTTTGCACTCATCATTAGTTGAGTCTATTAATTGATGAGTTTTGAGCTCAAAATTAGCCAAATTTAGGCCTTTTAGGATAATTTCCTCATTAAATTGCATGAAAATAAAAAATTAGTTGACTTAATGCTATTCTAGATCAAAAATACACTCCTTTAAATGGAGGGGTTGGGGAGCGGTCAAACCCAGCAGACTGTAAATCTGCCGCCTCGTGCTTCGAAGGTTCGAATCCTTCCCCCTCCACCATTTCTAACCCTTTTTTTTAGTATATTTTTTTATCAAAAAAAGGTTGAGTTTATGGACTTTTAGAGGGATAATACGCCACCTTAAATTTTGGAACTGTAATTCGGGCTCATATAGCTCAGCGGTAGAGCACTTCCTTGGTAAGGAAGAGGTCACCGGTTCAAGTCCGGTTATGAGCTCCATTATTGGCAATTTTTTTAGAGAGGCAAAAAATGGCAAGAGAAAAGTTTGAAAGAAATTTACCACACGTCAATGTGGGAACAATTGGTCACGTTGACCACGGAAAAACTACTTTAACAGCAGCATTAACTAAGGTTTGTGCTGAAGTTTACGGTGGTGAAGCAGTTGCATTTGATGGAATTGATAATGCTCCTGAAGAAAGAGAAAGAGGTATAACAATTGCTACATCTCACGTTGAGTATGTATCAAATGCTAGACACTATGCACACGTTGACTGTCCAGGTCACGCAGACTATGTAAAAAATATGATTACTGGTGCTGCACAAATGGACGGGGCAATTCTAGTTGTAAGTGCAGCTGATGGTCCAATGCCTCAAACAAGAGAGCACATTCTTTTAGCAAGACAAGTTGGTGTTCCAAAGATTGTAGTATTTCTAAACAAAGCTGACCAAGTTGATGATCCTGAACTTCAGGAATTGGTTGAAATGGAAATAAGAGAGCTATTAAATGAGTATGAATTCCCAGGTGATGACACACCTATCATTACTGGAAGTGCATTAAAAGCTCTAGAAGGAGACACTTCAGATATTGGTGTCCCAGCTGTTCAAAAATTAGTTGAAGAACTTGATGTTTCAATACCTGAACCAGCAAGAGATACAGACAAGCCTTTCTTAATGCCTGTTGAAGACGTTTTCACTATCTCAGGAAGAGGAACAGTTGTAACTGGAAGAATAGAAACTGGTATTGTTAAAACTGGAGATGCTCTTGAAATAGTCGGTATTAATGATACTACTGAAACAACATGTACTGGTGTTGAGATGTTTAGAAAATCTCTTGACGAAGGAAGAGCCGGTGAGAACTGTGGTGTTCTTCTTAGAGGTATAGACAGAGATGCAGTTGAAAGAGGGCAAGTTTTATCTGCTCCTAAATCAATTACACCGCATACAGAATTCGAAGCTGAAATTTATGTACTTTCAAAGGATGAAGGTGGAAGACACACTCCATTCTTTAAAGGTTATAGACCTCAGTTTTATTTTAGAACTACTGATGTTACAGGCGCCTGTGAATTACCAGATGGGGTTGAGATGGTAATGCCAGGTGATAACGTCAAAATGACAGTAACACTGATTGCTCCTATTGCTATGGACGAAGGTCTTAAGTTTGCAATACGTGAAGGTGGGCGAACAGTTGGTGCTGGAGTTGTTGCTAAGATCATTAAGTAAAAGAATTTAAGCGATTGCCAAGACATGGAAGTCTTGGCGCGCCTTTTTTTTAATGGGGAAAGTAAATAACGTTTTTAGGCCAGTAGCTCAATTGGTAGAGCACCGGTCTCCAAAACCGGGGGTTGGGGGTTCAATTCCCTCCTGGCCTGCCAATGAGGAAGAGTTTAGGAAGAATTATGAGTAAACAAGAGTCATTTAAATTCTTAGACAAAGCAAAGTGGTTAATTTCATTATCCTTCTTTGTAGTTGCTGTTGTTGGCAACAGTTATTACACAGAAGTTGCATTCCTTTACAGAGTTTTGGGCGTTGTTGGTCTTATTGGCCTCGGCATACTTTTCATGGCACTGACTGATTTTGGAAAATCGTCAATAAAACTTATGGCAGAATCAAGAACTGAGTTAAGAAGAGTTGTTTGGCCTACAAGGGTTGAAACAACTCAGACATTTTTAATTGTTTTTATCTCTATCCTTGTTCTTGCATTACTTTTATGGGGATTAGAGTCTTTATTAAGCTGGTTAACAAAACTAATTTTAGGATAAGAGATGGAGTGGTTTGTAGTTCAAGCATATTCAGGATACGAACAGAAAGTTAAAGCTGCTATGGAAGAAAGAATTATGTTGGCAGATCTAAAAGAGAAGTTCGGAGAAATTCTTGTACCTACTGAGCAGGTTGTTGAGCTAAAAAGCGGTGAACAGAAAAAAACAGAAAGAAAATTCTTCCCAGGATATATCCTCATTCAAATGGAACTTGATGATGACACTTGGCAGTTAGTCAAACAAACTCCAAGAGTTTCAGGGTTTGTTGGAGGAACTAGAGAAAAACCAAGTCCAATCACTGATGCTGAAGTTAATAGCATTATTAATAGGATCGAAGTAGGCGAAGAAGCTCCTAGACCTAAAACTATGTTTGAACCAGGTGAAGTTATCAGAGTCTGTGATGGACCCTTTAACGATTTCAATGGCGTTGTAGAGGAAGTTGATTATGAAAGGAACTCAGTAAAAGTTTCTGTTCAGATTTTAGGGAGATCAACTTCTGTGCAATTAAATTTCATGCAAATAGAGAAAACTTAAATGGCTAAAAAGAAAAAAGTTGCAAATATTTTGAAATTACAAATACCCGCGGGAGCAGCTAATCCAAGTCCACCTGTTGGCCCTGCTTTAGGACAAGCGGGACTTAACATTATGGATTTTTGTAATGCATTCAATGATAAAACTAAAGATTCAGAGAAGGGCGTTCCTCTTCCAGTTGTAATAAGTGTTTATGAAGATAAATCCTTTGATTTTGTTGTTAAAACACCACCAGCAGCTGTGTTAATTAGAAAGGCTTTGAACATTCCTAAAGGAAGTGGAGAACCTAACAGAGAAAAGGTTGGAAAAATCTCAAGAAAACAACTAGAAGAAATTGCAAAAGCAAAAGAGCCAGATTTAAATGCCAATGATCTGGATAATGCGGTAAGAATTATTGCAGGTACAGCAAGAAGTATGGGAGTCGATGTAGAAATATAATTATGGTTACAAAAAAACAAAAAAGTATTNTAGAAAGCGTTGATAGCATGACTGATTACTCATTAAGCGATGCTGTNAAGATTCTACAAGAACATAAATCACCAAAATTTGATGAGTCTCTAGATGTAGCTATTAAGCTTGGAGTTGACGGGAATAAATCTGATCAAAATGTTCGAGGAGCTTTAACACTTCCAAACTCTCTTGGTAAAGAAGTTGTTGTAGCTGTTTTTGCTGATGGTGATGCAGCTGAAGATGCAAAATCAGCCGGTGCTGATTTTATAGGTATGGATGATTTGAGTGAGAAGTTTACAAAAAATGAGATCGCTGTAGATGTNGTAATCTCAACACAGGNAGCTATGAAAGTCGTTGGTAAGCTTGGCCAGGTTTTAGGNCCAAAAGGGCTTATGCCAAATCCGAAAACTGGAACTGTTACTGATAATGTTGCCGANGCAATAAAGAATGCAAAATCTGGACAAGTTAGATTNAGAACTGATAAAAGCGGTATTGTTCATGGTTGCATAGGAAAAGTTTCATTTGATGATGGCAAGGTAAATCAGAATTTAACTGCACTTGTTGAAGAATTAAAAAGATTAAAACCAGCATCCGCCAAGGGTGTATATATAAAAGGTATTTCAATTAGCAGCACAATGGGGCCAGGATTGAAATTAAATATATCGGAGCTGGCATAAGTTTTTAGAGTTTTTTAAAACTCTAGATTGTTGCGTTTATTCGCAGCCGTCGAAGACCGTAGGTGCTTATTAGCTTAATTTCCTACGCAGGTGGTGACTCAATTGCATTAGCAGTTTGTCGCCAAAAATGACCGAAAGGTCTAAATAGGAGAATTGTATGGCATTAGCCAAAAATGAAAAAGAAAGGATTGTTGAGGAAGTAAAAGCTGTTGTTGCAGATGCATCTACATTGGTGATATCTGATGCAAGAGGATTAAAAGTTTCTGAACTATCTGAAATAAGAAAGGAAGCAAACGAAAAAGGTGTGCATATTCAAGTGATAAAAAATTCACTTGCAAAGCTTGCATTTAAAGATACCGATTTTGGTTGCACAGAAGAGGCTCTCAAGGGTCCTTCATTATTTGCTTTTTCTTTTGCTGAGCCAGGAGCTGCTGCAAAGTTACTCAAAACATATGCTAAAAACTTCGAAGCTCTCGAAATTAAAGCATTATGTGTTGAGGGCCAACTGCTAGATGGAAGCCAAATTGATTTATTGGCAACACTCCCATCAAGAGAAGAGGCTATTACTTTAATTGCATCAGTTCTTCAAGCACCTATGGGTAAGTTTGCTACTTTATTAAATGAAGTTCCAAGTAAGCTTGCAAGGGTTCTTGCTGCAGTTCGTGACAATAAACAGGCTAGTGCCTAAATCGGAGAATTATTATGGCAACAATAAAATCTGAAGACATTCTTAAAGCAATTGAAGAAATGTCAGTTATGGAGTTAGTAGAGCTTATTTCTGCTATCGAAGAAAAATTTGGTGTTACTGCAGCTGCTGCAGTCGCTGCTGCACCTGCTGCAGCTGCTGGCGATGCTGCTGGTGGTGATGCTGCTGAAGAGAAAGACGAATTTGATGTTGTTCTTTCTGCAGCTGGCGACCAAAAAGTCCAAGTTATTAAAGCTGTTAGAGCTATAACAGGTCTTGGTCTTAAGGAAGCTAAAGACTTAGTCGATGGCGCTCCAAATACTCTTAAAGAGGGTGTTAAAAAAGAAGAAGCTGAAGAAATGCTTAAACAGCTTTCAGAAGCTGGAGCTACAGCAGAACTTAAATAATTTTACTAATACTTAAAGGGCAACATATATGTCATATAGCTACACTGAAAAAAAGAGAATAAGAAAAAACTTTGGAAGATTCCCAAAAGTCATGGATCTACCAACCCTGACAGAAACACAGCTGAATTCATATGCTGAGTTTCTTCAAGCTGAGGTCGATCCCGATAAAAGGGAAAATAAAGGTCTAGAAGAAGTTTTTCAGTCTCTTTTCCCTATAACAAGTGTTTCTGGCAATGCTGCCCTTGAGTACGTCTCATATGAGCTTGGTAAAAATAGTTTTGATGTTCAAGAATGCCTCATTCAAGGACTAAGTTACTCAGCACCACTTAGAATTAAAGTAAGGCTTGTAATTTATGACAAAGAGTCTAACTTCGAAGAAGTTAAAGATGTAAAAGAAGGTGAAGTTTTTATGGGAGAGGTTCCTTTAATGACTTCAACAGGATCCTTTATCATTAATGGAACAGAGAGAGTTGTTGTTTCACAGCTCCACAGATCTCCTGGTGTTTTCTTTGATCATGACAAAGGAAAAACTCACAGTTCTGGAAAAGTTTTATATTCTGCAAGAATTATTCCTTATAGAGGTTCTTGGCTAGATTTTGAATTTGATCCAAAAGACAGTCTTTTCTGTAGGATAGATAGAAAGAGAAAGATACCTGCAACTATTCTTCTAAAAGCATTGGAAATGACTACTGAAGAAATTCTGCAGTCATTCTTTGAAACGGAAACTTACACACTTGATAAATCAAGAGTAAAAACTGAATTAAGGCCAGAGAGATTAAGAGGCGAAGTCCTTAGTGAAGACATAAAAGTTAAGAACAAAGTTATAGTCGAAGCTGGTAAAAGAGTTACTGCAAGACATGTTAAATTGCTCAGAGACTCTGGAGAGAAAGAAATTTCTTTTTCAAATGAATACCTTTTAGGAAAAGTTACTTCCAAAGATATATTTGATGAGGAAACTGGAGAGGTTACTTTAGCGTGTAACAGTGAAATAGACGAAGCAGTGTTATCTCTTCTTTCGGAAAAAAGCATAACAACAATTGATACTCTCTATATTAATGAGTTAGAGAAGGGGCCATATATAGCGAATACGCTCAGAATTGATCCAACATCAAATAGGCTAGAGGCTCTTGTTGAAATATATAGAATGATGAGACCTGGCGAACCGCCAACTAANGACTCAGCAGAAACTTTATTTAGNAATCTATTCTTTAACCCTGAAAGATATGATTTATCTGAAGTTGGAAGAATGAAATTTAATAGAAGGCTAAAAATAGAAGATGAAAGAGAGAATCCAAATGTGCTTGATCTCCAAGACATTATCTCTGTTATGAAAGGCATATTAGATATTAGAGATGGTCATGATTTTGTTGATGATATTGATCATCTTGGAAATAGACGAGTCAGGTCTGTCGGAGAAATGACTGCAAACCAATTCAGAGTTGGGCTTATTAGAGTTGAGAGAGCTGTAAGAGAAAGATTAAGCATGGCCGAAGCAGATGAGCTTGGCCCGCAAGATCTTATTAATGCCAAACCAGTTACTGCAGCAATAAAAGAATTTTTTGGGTCAAGTCAGTTGTCACAGTTTATGGATCAAAATAATCCATTGTCTGAAATAACTCATAAGAGAAGAGTTTCAGCATTAGGTCCTGGCGGACTTACTAGAGAAAGAGCGGGCTTTGAGGTCAGAGATGTTCATCCAACCCATTATGGAAGAGTTTGCCCAATCGAAACACCGGAGGGACCAAATATTGGTCTTATAAATTCCTTTGCCTCTTATGCAAGGACTAATTCTTATGGATTTATAGAAACTCCTTATAGAAAGGTTGTGAAGGGAACAGTTACTGATGAGATTGTTTATTTGTCAGCCATTGANGAAGGCGAGCATATAATCGCTCAGGCCAATGCTACATTGGATAAAAAGAATAAATTNGTCGATGATCTAGTCCCTGTTAGACACGCTAACGAGTTCGAANTGATGTCNTCAGATATGGTTGANTTAATGGATGTTTCGCCTCAGCAAGTAGTTTCNGTTGCTGCATCATTAATTCCGTTTTTGGAGCATGATGANGCNAANAGAGCTTTAATGGGTTCAAATATGCANCGNCAAGCAGTTCCTGTCTTAAGACCAGAGAAGCCTCTTGTTGGAACTGGTCTTGAAACAGTTGTTGCAAGAGATTCGGGAGTCTGTGTAGTTGCTAAGAATAAAGGTGTCGTTGAAAGCGTTGATGCAGGGAGAATCGTTGTTAGAGTTACAGATGCAAAAAATAAAACTGCTGAAGTTGATATTTACAATCTCGTTAAATATACAAGATCAAATCAAAATACCTGTATCAACCAAAGACCACTTGTAAAGGTTGGCGATAAAGTTGTTGAAGGTGATATTCTTGCTGATGGACCATCTGTAGATAATGGAGAGCTTGCATTAGGACAAAACATTAGAATTGCCTTTATGCCATGGAATGGTTATAACTTTGAGGACTCAATTCTTATTTCTGAAAAAGTTGCAAGAGAGGATAGGTTTACATCAATTCATATCCAAGAACTAACTTGTGTTGCCAGAGATACAAAACTTGGTTCTGAAGAAATTACTGCTGATATTCCTAATGTTGGAGAAGGATCATTATCAAAACTTGATGAGTGTGGAATAGTCTATAAAGGTGCAGAAGTTAACCCCGGAGATATCCTTGTTGGTAAGATTACTCCAAAAGGAGAAAATCAATTATCTCCTGAAGAAAAACTTCTAAGAGCGATATTTGGAGAAAAAGCTTCTGATGTTAAAGATACATCATTAAGAGTTCCAACAAGCACAAAGGGAACTGTTATCGGTGTAGAAGTCTTTACAAGAGATGGACTAGAAAAAGATGACAGAACCGTATCCATTGAAGAAGAGCATTTAGCGCAAGCAAAAAAAGATGCTGATGATGAAACTAGGATTGTTCAGGAAGCAACAAAAATTAAAGTTTCTGGATTCCTTAATGGTGANACAGTTACTAAGGCTCCTGGTTTAAAAAGAGGATCTAAGATCTCATTGGATGACCTTAAAGAAATGTCTTTAAACGATATTTTTTCAATAAGAACAAAAAAAGCTGATGTAAATACAAGGCTAGAGGAATCAGAACAGGCTCTTAAAAAGGTTCTAAGTGAAATCAAAGAAAGATTTAATGACAAAAAATCAAAGATTATAAGAGGTCATGACCTTGCTCCAGGCGTTATTAAAATAGTTAAAGTATTTTTAGCCATTAAAAGGAGAATACAGCCTGGCGATAAAATGGCNGGTAGGCATGGAAANAAAGGTGTTATTTCAGAAATAATGCCAATTGAGGATATGCCTTATGATGAGGATGGTAACCCGGTAGATATTGTCTTAAATCCACTAGGAGTTCCATCGAGGATGAATGTGGGCCAGATTCTTGAAACGCATATGGGATGTGCTGCAAAAGGTGTCGGCAAAATCATTGATGACATGATAAAAAATAAAGAATCAAATGCAGACATCAGAAAATATCTTGAAACTTTGTATAACAAAGATGCTGCAAACCTTGAGGATCTTGGCTCTTTGACTAATGGAGATATTGATCAGTTAGCTAACAACCTCAGAGCTGGTGTTCCAATTGCATCACCAGTTTTTGATGGCGCTGCAGAATCTGAAGTTAAAAATATGTTAAAGCTTGCTGGTCTTCCTTCTTCTGGTCAATTTACTTTATTTGACGGAAGAACAGGTAGAAAATTTGATCGTCCAATTACTGTTGGTTATATGTACATGATTAAACTCAATCATTTAGTTGACGATAAAATGCATGCAAGATCAACCGGATCATACTCTTTGGTCACACAACAACCATTGGGTGGAAAAGCTCAGTTTGGAGGCCAAAGATTTGGTGAAATGGAAGTTTGGGCACTAGAGGCNTATGGNGCAGCTTACACTCTACAAGAAATGTTAACAGTTAAGTCTGACGATGTTTCTGGTAGAACTAAGATGTACAAAAATATTGTTGATGGCTCATTACAGATGGATGCAAATATTCCTGAATCATTTAATGTTCTTACAAAAGAGATTAGATCATTGGGAATTAATATTGATTTAGATACAGAAGAATAGGAGAAATATTTTGAAAGAATTACTTAACTTATTGCAATCAAACCAAGACGATTTTTCATCTATTTCTGCTGGCTTGGCATCTCCACAAATGGTTAGATCATGGTCATTTGGCGAAGTAAAAAAACCTGAGACTATTAACTATAGAACCTTTAAACCAGAAAGAGATGGTCTTTTCTGCGCAAAGATTTTTGGACCAATTAAAGACTACGAGTGCGTATGCGGTAAATATAAGAGAATGAAGCATAGAGGAGTAGTATGTGAAAAATGTGGCGTAGAAGTCACTCTTGCAAAGGTAAGAAGAGATAGAATGGGTCATATTGAGCTAGCAGCTCCTGTTGCTCATATATGGTTCTTAAAATCATTGCCTTCAAGAATAGGCCTTCTTCTTGATGTAACTTTGAGAGAAATTGAGAGAGTTCTATATTTTGAGAGTTTTATAGTAACTGATCCAGGAATGACTGATTTAGAAACTGGAGACATTCTTAGTGAAGAAGAATACATTGAAGCTTATGACCAATATGGAGATGAGTTCAAAGCTGGAATGGGTGCAGAAGCAGTTAAATTATTACTCGAAGAACTCGATATAGAAGAAGAGATAAGAATTCTTAGAGAAGAAATTCCTCAAACAAATTCTGAAACAAAACTAAAAAAGATCTCAAAAAGATTAAAGTTACTTGAGGCATTTAAGGCTTCTGGTAACAAACCAGAGTGGATGATAATGGATGTTCTTCCAGTATTACCTCCAGACCTAAGACCGCTTGTGCCTCTTGAGGGAGGAAGGTTTGCTACTTCTGATCTTAATGATCTATATAGAAGAGTAATAAATAGAAACAACAGATTAAAAAGACTATTGGAGCTAAATGCACCTGACATCATTGTAAGAAATGAAAAAAGAATGCTGCAAGAATCAGTTGATGCTCTCCTTGATAATGGAAGAAGAGGAAGAGTTATAACTGGCACCAATAAAAGACCTCTTAAGTCTCTTGCTGATATGATCAAAGGTAAGGGTGGAAGGTTNAGACAAAATCTTCTTGGTAAGCGAGTTGATTACTCTGGAAGATCTGTAATTGTGTCTGGACCAAATCTAAAGCTTCATCAATGCGGATTACCAAAAAAAATGGCATTAGAGCTATTCAAACCATTTGTCTACGGAAGGTTGGAGCATAAAGAGCTTGCAACAACAATTAAAGCTGCTAAGAGGCTTGTTGAAAGAGAGACTCCAGAGGTTTGGGAAGCTCTAGAAGAAGTTATCAGGGAGCATCCAGTTCTATTAAATAGGGCTCCAACATTGCATCGTCTTGGTATTCAGGCATTTGAACCTCTATTAATTGAGGGTAAGGCTATACAACTTCATCCATTGGTATGTGTTGCTTATAATGCAGACTTTGATGGCGATCAGATGGCTGTCCATGTTCCATTAACAGTTGAAGCTCAACTTGAAGCTAGAGCGTTAATGATGTCGACTAATAATATTCTTTCTCCCGCTGATGGAGCTCCGATTATTAATCCAACTCAGGATGTTGTTCTTGGTCTTTATTACATGACAAGAGAGAAAGTAAATTCTCATGGAGAAGGGAGAGTATTTTCAAACCCTGACGAGGTTCAAAGAGCTTTTGAGTCTGAACAAATAGATCTTCATGCAAAAATAAAAGTAAGAATAGAAAATGCTGAGAAGGGTGTTTTTATAGAAGATACTACCGTTGGAAGAACCCTTATCTGGAGAATCACACCAATTGAAGTTGGATTCGACAATGTAAACAAAACACTAGACAAAAAAGCAGTTTCGTCGCTAATTGATCTTTCTTACAGAAAAGCTGGTTTGAAGAAGACTGTAATCTTTGCCGATCAATTAATGTACCTTGGCTTTGACTTCTCAACTAGATCAGGCTCATCGATTGGTGTAGATGATTTTGTTATTCCTGAAGAAAAATATGAAATTGTAGACAAGGCAGAGGATGAGGTTAAGGAAATTGAGAACCAATTCTCATCTGGGCTGGTCACTAGAGGTGAAAGATATAACAAGGTAGTTGATATATGGTCTAGAGCAAATGAAAGAGTTGCTAAGGCGATGATGGAAAAAATCAGCAAAGACAGTGTTGAGGATTCTNATGGCAATGAAGTTGAACAAGCTTCTTTTAATTCAGTATATATATATGCTGATTCAGGAGCTAGAGGATCACCGGCTCAAATTAGGCAGCTATCAGGTATGAGAGGACTAATGTCAAAACCAGATGGCTCAATTATAGAAACTCCCATTACTGCAAACTTCAGAGAAGGTCTTTCTGTTCTTCAGTACTTTATCTCAACTCACGGAGCTAGGAAGGGTCTGGCAGATACAGCATTAAAAACTGCAAACTCAGGCTATTTAACAAGAAGACTATGTGACGTATCAATGGATTCAGTTATTACTGAAGAGGATTGTGGTACAGAGGATTCAATAGAAATGAATGCAATTATTGATGGCGGTGAAATCATTCAAGATCTCACTGACAGAATTCTTGGAAGAGTAATTGCTGAACCTATTCTTGATAATGATGGAAATGAACTTTTCCCTAAAGATACTCTCATTGATGAAGATGCATTGCTGAAGATCGAACCATTAAATCTTTCAACGCTAAAAGTTAGGTCGCCGATGACATGCGAATCCAGTTTTGGTGTTTGTGCTAAATGTTACGGAAGAGACTTAGCAAGAGGACATCTTGTTCATAGAGGTGAAGCCGTAGGTGTGGTTGCTGCGCAATCAATTGGAGAGCCAGGTACGCAGTTAACTATGAGAACCTTCCATATTGGGGGAGCTGCTTCAAGCTCATCTGAGGATGATTCAATAATTAGCAGAAACGATGGATCTGTAATTTTTTCAGATGATATCAAAAGCGTTAAGAATAAAGATAAGCTAGAAGTTGTTATTTCAAGAAATTCAACTTTATCAATTTCTGATAACCAAGGAAAAATCGTTGAGCAGTACAAGATACCTTATGGTTCTACTTTATTAGTTGCTAACAATGCAAAAGTAGAGCTTGGACAAAAAATTGCTACATGGGATCCATATACACGTCCAATAATTTCAGAAGCTTCTGGAAAGGTAAAATTTGCTGATATAGAAGAAGGTGTATCAGTTAGAGCTTCAACTGATGAATTAACTGGATTAAGTAGTATCGAAGTTATTGATGGTTCTGAAAGGCCTTCAGCTGGTAAGGATTTAGTTCCATCAGTCAGCCTTACAGATGGTAGAGGNAAACAATTAACACANCCTGAAAATAATCAACCATTTACATATGCTTTGCCTGCTTCAGCATTATTAAATCTTGAAGATGGTCAAAAAATAACTGCTGGTGAAGTTATTGCAAGGATTCCACTCGAAGGGTCTAAAACTAAAGACATTACAGGTGGACTTCCAAGAGTTGCTGANTTNTTTGAAGCTAGAACGCCAAAAGATGCGGCTGTTCTCGCAGAAGAGTCAGGAATGGTTTCCTTTGGTAAAGAAACCAAAGGAAAAGTTAGACTTGTTATTACTCCAGATGGAGCCTCTAAAAAGTCTCAAAATGTAGAAATGTTAATACCTAAACATAGAACCCTCTCAGTGTTTGAAGGTGAGAGAGTAGAAAAGGGTGACATTGTCAGTGATGGTCCTTACAGTCCTCATGATATTTTAAGACTTAAAGGTATACCTTCTCTTACAAATTTCATTGTAAATGAAATTCAACAAGTCTATAGACTTCAAGGAGTTTCTATAAATGATAAGCACATTGAAACTATTCTCAGACAAATGCTAAGAAAAGCATTAATTGTTGATGGCGGTGATACAAAATTCATTCAAGGCGATCAAGTGGAATATGCTGAGTTAGTTGAAGCTAATAAAATGGCAGAATCTAATGATCAACAGCCAGCAACATATGAAAGAGTTTTATTAGGAATTACAAAAGCGTCNCTTGCAACAAATTCATTTATATCTGCAGCATCTTTCCAAGAGACAACAAGAGTCCTTACAGAAGCAGCTGTTACTGGAAAGAAAGATGGTTTAAGAGGCCTAAAAGAGAATGTTGTTGTTGGAAGACTTATCCCTGCTGGGACTGGTATGGATTTCCATGACAAGCTAAAAACTAAATCACCTGATTCAGATGAATACACTCTCTCTTCAGATGATCTTGAAGCAGCTCTCAGACAGGAGATTCAAGATACTAATACTGAGGCTGAAGAACAATCTGAGCCTGAATCTGAAAAACCAGTTGACGATAACGAATGAGCTATATAGAATCACGGCTTTTAGATAATTAATATGGCAACAGTAAACCAATTAGTAAGGAAATCACGCAAGCCTAAAACTAGGAAGACTGATGTTCCTGCATTAAAAGGATGTCCTCAAAGAAGAGGCGTTTGTACTAGGGTTTATACAACTACTCCAAAAAAACCAAATTCTGCACTTAGAAAAGTTTGCAGAGTTAGATTAACAAGTGGTTTTGAAGTTACTTCTTATATTGGTGGTGAAGGCCATAACCTGCAAGAGCACTCTCTTGTTTTAATTAGAGGCGGAAGAGTGAAAGATCTTCCAGGGGTTAGATATCATACTGTAAGAGGAACTCTTGATACTTCTGGTGTTGCTAACAGAAAGCAGAGAAGATCAAAGTACGGAGCAAAGAAGGGTAAATAATAATGCCAAGAAGAAGAAGTCCTGAAAAAAGAAAAGTCCTACCAGATCCAAAATACAAAGATATTATCGTTGCGAAATTTATGAATAATCTTATGAAAGACGGTAAAAAATCTATAGCTGAAAAAATTGTTTATGGTGCTTTTGATAGAATCACTTCTCAGTCAAAAGAAGAACCTCTTGAGGTTTTTATGAAAGCCTTATCTGAAGTAGGCCCTGTGGTTGAAGTAAAATCAAGACGTGTTGGTGGTGCTACTTATCAGGTACCAATTGAGGTTAGACCATCAAGAAAACAAGCATTAGCTATGAGATGGATTGTTGAAGCCGCAAGAAAAAGATCTGAAAAGTCTATGTCTTTGAGACTTGCTGGGGAACTTCAAGATGCTTCTCAAGGAAAGGGAGCTGCCGTAAAGAAAAGAGAAGACGTTCATAAAATGGCAGAAGCTAACAAAGCATTTTCACATTTTAGATTTTAANAATGGCTAGAGAAACTGAATTAAGTAAATATAGAAATATCGGTATTTGTGCTCACGTTGATGCAGGTAAGACTACGACAACGGAAAGAGTGCTTTTCTACACAGGTCTATCTCATAAGATAGGAGAAGTTCATGATGGTGCAGCTACTATGGACTGGATGGAGCAAGAGCAAGAGAGAGGTATAACAATTACCTCTGCTGCAACTACTTGTTTTTGGAGCGGAATGGAGCAACAGTTTCCAAAGCATAGAATAAATATTATTGATACACCGGGACACGTTGATTTCACAATTGAAGTTGAAAGATCCTTAAGAGTTTTAGATGGTGCAGTAGTTGTGTTTTGTGGTACATCTGGTGTTGAGCCTCAATCAGAAACTGTTTGGCGTCAATGTAATAGATATGAAGTGCCTAGAATTGTTTTTGTTAACAAAATGGATAGAGCTGGCGCTGACTTTGAAAGAGTCGTTGATCAAGTAAGAGAAAGACTTGGATCAACAGTGGTTCCCATACAATTGAATATAGGCGCTGAGGACGATTTTAAAGGCGTTGTAGATTTAATTAGGATGAAAGCAATTTACTGGAATGAAGATGACCAAGGCCTTACTTTTGACCTTGAAGAAATTCCAGAGGATCTTAAAGCTAGATGTGATGAGCTAAGAGAGCAAATGNTAGAGACAGCTGCTGAGGCAAATGAAGAATTGATGGAAGCTTATCTTGAGAGTGGAGAGCTTACAGAAGATCAAATAAGAGAAGGACTAAGATTGAGGACTCTCAACAATGAAATAGTTCTTGCTATGTGCGGTTCTGCATTTAAAAACAAAGGTGTTCAAGCAGTGCTTGACGCGGTGATTGAGTTTTTGCCGGCTCCAAATGAAGTTGCAGCAATTCAGGGTGTCCTTCCAGGTGAGGAAGAAAAAACTGACTCTAGGTCTTCTTCAGATGAAGAGCCATTCTCAGCTTTAGCTTTTAAAATAGCTACAGATCCATTTGTAGGAACATTAACATTTATCAGAGTTTACTCTGGTGTTCTATCCGTTGGTGATGGAGTGGTNAATTCAACACGAAGCAAAAAAGAGCGTGTTGGAAGAATGGTGCAAATGCATTCTAACAGCAGAAATGAAATCAAAGAGATCCGAGCTGGAGATATTGCTGCCTGTATTGGCCTTAAAGATATTACTACTGGTGATACCCTATGCGACACGAAAGATCAGATAATTCTAGAAAAAATGGACTTTCCAGAGCCAGTTATTTCTGTAGCTGTGGAACCAAAATCTAAGCCAGACCAAGAGAAAATGTCATTAGCTCTTCAAAAACTAGCTAAAGAGGATCCTTCTTTTAGAGTTCATACAGACGAAGAATCAGGCCAAACAATTATTTCTGGAATGGGAGAACTTCATTTAGATGTTCTAGTCGATAGAATGAAAAGAGAGTTTTCTGTTGAAGCTAATATTGGTAAACCACAAGTTGCCTACAGAGAGACTATTAAGGAAACAATAGATATTGAAGGTAAATTTGTTCGTCAGAGTGGTGGTAAAGGGCAATATGGCCATGTTTGGCTTAAGTTAGAGCCATTGGGTCTTGATGATGACTACGAATTTGTCGACGAAATAGTTGGTGGAGTAGTACCAAAAGAGTACATTCCTGCTGTCGATAAGGGAATTCAAGAACAAATGCAAAATGGTGTAGTTGCCGGTTATCCATTACTAGCTTTAAAAGCAACACTATATGATGGCTCTTATCATGATGTCGACTCAAGTGAGATGGCTTTTAAAATCGCCGGGTCTATGGCTTTAAAAGAAGGTGCACTTAAAGCAAAACCAGTTATCCTTGAACCAATTATGAAAGTTGAAGTAGTAACTCCTGAAGAGCATATGGGAGATGTAGTTGGTGATTTAAACAGAAGAAGAGGAATAATTTTAGGAATGGATGAGATTCCTTCAGGTAAAACTGTTCAATCAGAGGTTCCTCTATCAGAGATGTTTGGTTATGCAACAGATTTAAGGTCTCAAACTCAAGGAAGAGCGAGTTTTTCAATGGAATTTCTTAAATATGCAGACGTTCCATCAAGCATTGCAGAAGAGCTAAAAACGGCTTAATTTTTTTATTAAAATAAATATTGTTTTTTTGTTGACATATTAGGCTCTAGAGACCTAAAATACGCCACATTTTGCATTTTGCGAGATATTTTTAATAGAGGAATTTTAGTTTAAATAATGGAAAATCAGGCTATAAGAATAAGACTAAAAGCTTTTGACTATAGACTTATTGATGCCTCTACTAGACAAATCGTAGAAACCGCAAAAAAGACAGGCGCAGTGGTAAAAGGTCCGATTCCACTGCCTGTTAAAAAAGAGAGGACCACTATATTGATTTCGCCGCATAAAGATAAAGATGCTAGAGATCAATATGAAATAAGAACTTATAAAAGGCTCTTAGATATTATTAAGCCAACAGATAAAACTGTTGATGCATTAATGAAACTAGATTTATCTGCAGGTGTTGATGTGCAGATAAGCATTAGCTAAGAGTAAACGCGTAAGCGGCCATAGAGGGTTTTAAGCCCCGTAATAAGGAGAATAAATTGAGTTTAGGCTTAATTGGAAAAAAATCGGGAATGTCTAGGGTCTTCCAAGAAGATGGAGACTCAATTCCAGTATCTATTGTTTCTGTATTTGGTAACTATGTCGCAGGTATCAAAACGAAAGAATCTGACGGTTACGACGCTGTTCTTGTCTCAAAAACTGAAAACAAAAAAAATCGCTCTAAATCACAAAAAGAGTTTTTCGCTAAAGTAAATGTTACTCCAGGAACACTCAATGAATTTAAGTTAAGTGAGAATTCTGATCGAAACATTGGTGATCATCTTACAGCAGACCTATTTGAAGTGGGACAACATGTTGATGTAACTGGAACATCTAAGGGTAAAGGATATGCTGGAGTTATAAAAAGGCATAACTTTAAGATGCAAGATGCTACTCATGGTAATTCACTATCCCATAGAGCACATGGATCTATAGGACAATGTCAGACTCCTGGAAGAGTATGGAAGGGTAAAAAGATGTCTGGTCACATGGGAAATGAAAGAAAAACTGTTCAAAACTTAGAAATCATCAATGTTGATGTTGAAAATAATCTTCTATTTATTAAGGGAGCTATACCAGGCTTTAATGGCTCAAAAGTAACAATCAAACCATCGATTAAGAAATGAAGTTAAGCGTATTGTCCACATCAAAAAGTAAGAAAGAAGATATTGTTCTTTCCGATGCTTTTGTTAAAGACTATAACGAATCTTTAGTTCATCAAGCAGTTGTAACCTATCTTGCTGGCATGAGACAGGGCTCTCATAAGCAGAAGAACAGATCTGAAGTAAGAGGCGGTGGAAAGAAGCCATATAGACAAAAAGGAACTGGTAGAGCAAGAGCTGGAACCATTAGGAGTCCAATTTGGAGAGGTGGAGGAGTTACATTTGCTTCAAGACCAAGAGATTATTCAAAAAAAATAAATAAGAAAATGTATAAAGCTGCATTGAGGTCAATTTTTTCTGAGCTTCTCAGACAAGAAAAGCTTATTGCAATAGAGCATCCAAAAATAAAGAATCCAAAAACAAAGGAAATGGTAAGTTTCTTATCTAAACTATCGTTAGAGAATGTACTAATTATCACTGATGAAATTGATAAGAATTTACATTTAGCATCTCGAAACATTCCTCATGTGAACGTTGTCACAACCGCTGAAATTAATCCGGTTATGTTGCTTAAGCCACATAAGGTTGCAATTACACCTGCAGCTTTTAAGAAGATAGAGGAGCTTATCTAATGGATATGAAATTATATAAAGTTCTTAAAGCCCCTCATATAACTGAACAATCTTCTCAACTCAGCCAAGATTTAAAGCAAATTGTTTTTAAGGTCGATAAAGGAGCTAACAAAAGAGAAATTAAGAAAGCTGTAGAAAATCTTTTCAATGTAACGGTTGTCAAAGTAACGACTTCAGTTGTTAAAGGTAAGACTAAAAGAAATAGATTTGGAGTTTATAAAAGATCTGATTACAAAAAGGCCTTTGTGTCTTTGAGTCCTGATTCTGATATTCAATTCGAGGGAGTGAACTAAGATGCCTGTTCAAAAAGCAAAACCAACTAGCCCAGGCAGAAGATTTGTTGTCTCTCTTAAGAAAAACAATTTGCATAGAGGTAAGCCTTTCAAAGGCCTTATAGANCCAAAATCTAAGAAAGGTGGAAGAAATAATAACGGAAGGATAACCGTAAGACATCAAGGTGGAGGTCATAAGCGTCATTACAGAGTAATTGACTTTAAGAGGAATAAGCTTGATATACCAGCTATTGTNGAAAGAATTGANTACGATCCAAACAGATCAGCTAATATTGCTCTTCTTAAATATGCTGATGGAGAGAGAAGGTATATTTTATGTCCNAGTAAAATGGAAATAGGTACGGAAATTATTTCCTCCGATAAAGCCGATATTAAGGATGGTAACTCGCTTAAATTAAAGGATATTCCTCTTGGCACAAATATACATTGTGTAGAAATGAAACCTGGTAAAGGTGGACAGATAGCAAGAAGTGCTGGGACTTCTGCAAGACTTGTAGCAAAAGAAGGAATCTACTCAACCTTAAGATTACAATCAGGAGAGATGAGGAAAGTTCTTTCTGATTGCAGAGCTACTCTTGGAACAGTATCCAATCAAGAGAATAATCTTAAGTCTATTGGAAAAGCTGGAGCAAACAGATGGAGAGGAAAGAGACCAACTGTAAGAGGCGTAGCTATGAACCCTATTGACCACCCACATGGTGGAGGTGAGGGAAGAACATCAGGTGGAAGACATCCTTCTACTCCATGGGGTGTTCCAACTAAGGGATACAAAACTAGAAAGAATACGAGATCTGATAACTTAATTGTCAGAAGAAGAGGTAAGAGGAACTAATAATGCCAAGATCACTTAAAAAGGGACCATTTATAGACTTATCTTTGCAGAAAAAGGTAGATGCTGCGATAGCTAATAATGATAAGAAGCCTATAAAGACTTGGTCAAGAAGATCTATGATCTCGCCTACAATGGTTGGTCTTACGATCGCTGTTCATAATGGAAGACAACATGTTCCCGTTTACATAAATGAAGACATGGTTGGTCATAAACTCGGTGAATTTGCATTAACTAGAACTTTCAAAATGCATTCAGGAGATAGAAAGGCAAAATAATGGAAACTAGAGCATATTTAAAAGGAACCAGATTATCGCCACAAAAGGCTGGTCTTGTTGCGGATGTAATCAGAGGTAAAACCATTCAAGAAGCAATGGACTTCCTTTCGTTCAGCAAAAAGAAAGGCTCAGAAGTTATGAAAAAATTACTTGAGTCTGCAATTGCGAACGCTGAGCATAATGAGAATGCNGACATAGACAAACTTTTTGTTAAGTCAGTAATAGTTAATCAAGGATTGAGATTGAAGAGAATGAAACCAAGGGCAAGGGGAAGAGCAGACAGAATTATAAAGCCAACTTGCCATATAGAAATTATTTTAGCGGACGGAGAAGCTTAATGGGTCAGAAAGTACATCCAACAGGAATGAGACTTGGAATTATCAAGAAGCATAATGCTAATTGGTATGCAAAAGGTAAAGATTATCCAAAATTCTTAAATGAAGATCTTAAGGTAAGAGAGTTCATTGGTACTAAGCTTAAATTCTCATCAATCAGCAAAGTTGAATTAGATAGATCTGCTCAAGCTTATGTTGTGAATATCCACTCATCGAGACCGGGAATAATTATCGGTAAAAAGGGTGAGGAAATAGAAAATCTTAAAAAACAAATTAAGAAAATTGTTAATCTTCCGACGCAAGTAAACATAAAGGAAGTAAGAAAGCCTGATTTAGATGCAACAATACTTGCTGAATCAGTTGCCCAACAACTTGAGAGAAGAGTCCAATTTAGGAGAGCTATGAAAAGAGCTGTCCAAAGCGCATTAAGACAAAGTGCTAAAGGCGTAAGGGTAGAAATCTCTGGAAGGTTAAATGGTGCTGAGATTGCCAGAACTGAATGGTACAGAGAGGGAAGAGTTCCTCTTCATACTTTAAGAGCTGATGTGGATTATGGAACTGCTGAAGCCTTAACTACATATGGGATTATTGGAATAAAAGTATGGGTCTATAAGGGCGAAATTATTGGAGATCCAATTAAAGAGGGAGTGAGCAGTTAAGTATTATGTTACAGCCAAAACAAACAAAATATAGAAAAATGCATAAAGGCAGGAACAGAGGTCTTGCTCAAAATGGTAATACTGTTGCATTTGGAAGATTTGGACTAGTTGCACAAACTAGGGGAAGAATTACATCTCGTCAAATTGAGTCTGCAAGAAGAGCCATGACAAGATATGTAAAGAGGGGTGGAAACATTTGGATACGAATATTTCCTGATAAACCAATAACAAAGAAACCACTTGAAACCAGAATGGGTAAGGGTAAAGGAAATGTTGAGTATTGGGTTGCTCTTGTTCAGCCAGGAAAGGTTTTGTATGAAATGTCTGGTGTTAGTGAGGAAGTTGCGAGAGAGGCATTCAGATTGGCTAGTGCAAAACTTCCAGTTAAGACTGTATTTAAGGAAAAAGAGAATTAAAAATGGCTAATAAAGAATTAGATAAGTTAAGAGGTATGTCAGTTTCTGATCTCAATAAGAGTCTTGAAACTATATATAAAGATCAGTTTGAAGATAACTTAAAACTTAAGACTGGCCAGCTAAATGAAACACATAAAATTAGACTAAACAGAAAACAGGTGGCAAGAATTAAAACGGTTATATCTGAGAAAAATAATGCAGGTGATGAAAATGGAAAATAAGAATCCAAGAATATTATCAGGGGTTGTTGTAAGCAATAAAGCTGATAAAACTATCACCGTTAAAGTGGAAAGAAAAGTTAAACATCCTTTATATGGAAAGATAATGAGGAGATCAACTAAAGTTCATGCTCATGACGAAAACAATGTTGCAAATATCGGTGATTTCGTATCAGTGAAAGAGTGTAAGCCTTTTTCAAAAACAAAGACTTGGATTTTAGAGGAATCAGATTCAAGCGGAGGCGATTCCTAATGATACAAATGCAATCAATACTTAACATTGCTGACAATAGCGGAGCTAGATCTGTGATGTGCATAAAGGTCCTTGGAGGTTCCAAGAGACGCTATGCAAATGTCGGGGACATTATTAAGGTTGCTGTTAGAGAAGCTATACCCACTGGTAAAGTAAAAAAAGGACAAGTGGTAAATGCTCTTGTGGTAAGAACAAAGAAAGGAGTAAGAAGAAGAGATGGATCATTAATAAAGTTTGATGAAAATGCTGCAGTTCTTCTNAACCAGCAAAACGCACCTATTGGAACAAGAGTTTTTGGNCCAGTTACTAGAGAGCTAAGNTCTGGTAATTTTATGAAAATCTTATCACTTGCACCGGAGGTNCTNTAAATGAAAAGTAATGTAAGAACAAGACTTAAAACTGGTGATGAGGTTGTAGTTATTGCNGGTAGAGATGTGGGNAAGACTGGAACGATTACAAGNATCAAGAAAAATAAAGCTTTTGTTACAGGNATTAATATTGTGAAAAAGCATACCAAGCCAAATCCACAGTTAGGGATTACTGGTGGGATNGTTGAGCAAGAATCACCAATTGATTTATCAAATATACAAATATGGGACTCAAAAACAAAAAAAGGCTCAAGGATCTCAATGAAAATAGATGAGAAGACAGGGAAGAAAGAAAGACTTAACAAAAAAACAGGAAAAGTAGTATAAAAAATGGCTAGTTTGCATCAAAAATANAAAGACGAAATTGTGCCTATACTCAAGGAAAGGCTTGGGGAAAGCAATGTTATGGCTTTACCAAAACTCACAAAAATAGTTATCAACATGGGTGTTGGACAAGCTGTAAATGATAAGAAGCATCTTACAAACGCTGTTGATGATCTTCAATCAATTTCCGGTCAAAAACCACTTGTAACTAATGCAAGAAAATCAGTTGCAAGTTTTAAAATCAGAGAGGGTTGGCCTATGGGATGTAAAGTTACTCTGAGAGGTAAAAGAATGTATGACTTCGTTGAAAGGCTTATCAACGTTGCTATTCCTAGGGAAAGAGACTTTAGAGGACTAAATCCAAAATCATTTGATAAACAAGGAAATTATAGTTTTGGTATTAAGGAACAAATAATATTCCCAGAAATAAACTATGACAATATAGATCAAATTAGAGGTATGGATATTTGTGTTAATACATCAGCAAACAACCCTGCTGATGCAAAAGTTTTATTGGAAGAATTGAACTTCCCATTTAAGAAGTAGGAATTATGACTAGAAAATCACTTATTGCGAGAGAAAATAAAAGAATGAAAACGGTTGCTAAATATGCAACTAAAAGAGCTGAACTCAAAAAAACTTTCTTAGATATGAGTAAGACAGATGAGGAAAGATTTGAAGCATATAGAAAATTACAAAAGCTTCCTAGAAATGCTAGCCCATCAAGAGTTCAAAGAAGATGTTCAATAACTGGTAGGCCACATGCTGTATATAGAAAGTTTGGTCTGAGTAGAATTAAATTAAGGGAAGCCGCTATGCGTGGCGATATTCCTGGATTAGTTAAATCAAGTTGGTAAATATATTATGAGTTTTCAAGATCCTATATCAGATTGCCTTAACAGAATAAGGAATGGCCTCATGAGAGGTAAAGATTCTGTTATCGTTCCTTATTCTAAGATAAAGCATGACTTAGTTAATGTNTTAATTGAGGAAGGATATTTAAATTCTTGTGAAAAGATTGATAATGGTGGCAAGGATGAGATTAGTGTCAACCTCAAATACTTTAATGGAAAACCTGCTATTAAAGATCTAAAGAGAATTTCTAGACCAGGTCTAAGAAAATATTCAGGCACTAAAGATCTATCCAATGTAAAAGCTGGTTTAGGTATTTACGTTTTATCTACGAATCAAGGCTTAATGACTGACAGAGCTGCAAAAAGCAAGAATGTTGGTGGTGAGATTTTGGTGGAGGTTTTTTAAATGTCTAGAGTTGCAAAACAACCTATTACTATTCCAGAAGGCGTCAAGGTTGAGCTGAATGAAAATTTAGTTTCAGTCTCAGGCAAAAACGGTTCTATGGAATTTGAGCTAGTTAAAGATGTGACAGTAGATATTTCTGAAAACGAAGTCTTAGTTTCATATGGAGACTATCAAGAATCAGTTGCTATGGGCGGAACCACAAGAGCTATCTTAAACAATATGGTTGTGGGAGTTTCCCAAGGCTTTGAAAAGAAATTGGAGTTAGTTGGAGTTGGTTATAGAGCAAAAGCATCAGGGAAGACTTTAGATTTAACTTTAGGTTTCTCTCATCCAATTAAATATGAGCTTCCCGAAAGTGTTAGCGCAGAAACTCCATCACAAACAGAAATAGTCCTTAAAAGTCATGATAAGCAAGTCTTAGGGCAAGTTGCTTCAGAAATTAGGGCATTTAGACCACCTGAACCGTATAAAGGAAAAGGTGTTAAATATTCGGATGAGAGAATTAAGAGAAAAGAAGCTAAAAAAGCTGCAGGTGGTGCCTAATGAGTATTAAGAATGAATCAAGGCTTAGAAGAGCTAAAAAAACTAGAATGAGAATAAAATCTCAGGATCTTCCAAGGCTTACTGTATTTAAATCCTCTCAGCACATTTATGCACAAATTATTGATTCTAGTGGGGCAAAAGTCTTAGCTGCAACCTCAACGCTTGATAAGAGTATTAAATCAAAAGGTAGAAGCGTGCAATCTGCTAAGGAAGTGGGAGAAAAGATTGCAGATTTATCTATCAAGAATGGCATTAAGAAAGTTATTTTTGATAGATCAGGATACAGATATCACGGAAGGATAAAAATGATTGCTGAGGCAGCAAGAGAAAAAGGTTTGGAGATATAGCAATATGGCAAAGGAAATGGCAAATATGAACCAACAAGGAGATTTACTTGAAGAAAAGCTAGTTCAAGTGAACAGGGTTGCTAAAGTTGTAAAAGGCGGAAGGATTTTTGGCTTCACTGCACTTACTGTTGTTGGGGACGGCAAAGGTAAGGTTGGTTTTGGAAGAGGTAAAGCTAAAGAAGTTCCAATAGCAATCCAAAAAGCTATGGAAAATGCNAGAAGAAGTATGGTAGATGTTGAGTTAAATGGATCTACGATTTGGTATCCAGTGAAAGCTAAACATGGGTCTGCAAATGTTTACATGCAGCCTGCTGCAGAAGGTACAGGTATTATTGCAGGTGGTGCCATGAGAGCAGTTCTTGAACTCGTTGGAGTCCAAAATGTTCTAGCTAAATGTTACGGTTCAACTAATCCTGTTAATGTTGTTATGGCTACAATAAATGGCCTCAAATCAATGGAATCTCCTGAAACAGTTGCCGAAAGAAGAGGTAAGAAAGTAGAGGAAGTGCTATGACTGCAAGCAAAACTATCCAAGTAAAACTTATAAAGAGTGGCATTGGCAGAATAAAGAAACATAAGCTATGTATTCAAGGGCTAGGATTTAAAAAATTGAATCAAGTTGTAACTGTTGAAGATACACCAAGTAACAGAGGAATGATTAATAAGATTTCAGATATGGTTGAGGTAGTTGGATAAGATGACTAAAGAAAATAATACACTTTCCCTAAACTCTCTTGCTAATGATGGCACTAAATCAAATAGAAAACGTGTAGGAAGAGGTATTGGTTCAGGTAATGGGAAAACAGCTGGAAGAGGCCACAAGGGTCAAAAATCTAGGTCTGGAGGATCTATACCTAGATGGTTTGAAGGTGGACAAATGCCACTCCAGCAAAGACTACCAAAATTTGGTTTTTCTTCTAGAGTGAACAATCTATCGACAGATATCAATTTAAGAATGCTTGATGGAATGAAGGAAGTAAGTTTAGAGATTCTCAAAGAGAAAAAACTTGTTAATAAAAAGATTAATAAAGTAAAAATCTATGGTGATCATAAGCTTTCAAAAGCATTAAATGTAAATGGGTTAAGTGTTACCAAGGGCGCACTTAAATCAATTGAGGAATCCGGAGGCAAGGTTAGCTAAAAATGGCAAATAGTAGTATGTCAGATTTATGGAAAAGGATTAGGTTTGTAATCCTNGCGATAGTTATATATCGAATTGGTACCCATATTCCAATTCCCGGTATTGATCCTCAAAGATTAGAAGACTTATTTACTCAAAATCAAGGAACCATTCTTGAGATGTTTAATTTATTCTCCGGTGGAGCTTTAGAGAGAATGAGTGTTTTTGCCTTAAATGTAATACCTTATATTTCTTCTGCAATTATCATGCAGCTATTTTCTAACTCAATACCATATTTGCAGGAGCTTAAAAAGGATGGTCAGGCAGGAAGAAANGCCATAACTCAATTTACTAGATATGGAACAGTTTTACTTGCTCTTATTCAAGCATCTGCACTTGCATTCACTCTAAATGCATCTGGTCTTAAATACTTAGATATACCTTTCATATCTTTCTACATATCTACTGTAGCTTCTGTAGTCGCTGGAACAATATTCCTAATGTGGTTAGGAGAACAAGTTTCGGAAAGAGGAATTGGAAATGGTATATCCATAATTATTGCNATAAGTATTTTGTCAGGAATGCCNGGAGCTATTGGTCAAGCTCTTGAGCAATCAAGACAGGGNGATCTAAANATATTACTTCTTATNGGCATNGGTGTNTTAGCTATGGCAGTTATTGCGGCAGTNGTNTTTATAGAAAGAGGCCAAAGAAGGATTACTGTTAACTATGCACAAAGNCAACANGGCAGNAAGATGATGCAAGCACAAGCAAGCCACTTACCTTTTAAGGTAAATATGGCTGGTGTTATACCAGCTATATTNGCAAGTACTTTCTTATTGTTCCCTCAATCNTTAACTCAATGGTTTGGNCAAGGTGANCCATCNGGATTTTTACAATCACTTACNCTTGCGCTTAATCCTGGNCANCCGNTATATGTATTNGTATTTTCGGCTCTAATTATATCGTTCTGCTTTATTTGGCTTGCACTTACATTTAATACTNGAGAAGTGGCAGATAATCTGAAAAGATCAGGAGCTTACATACCAGGCATAAGACCTGGTGAGCAAACCTCAAACTACATTGATAGTGTATTAGCTCGATTAACAGTTTTTGGAAGTATCTATCTAACACTAATATGTTTAATGCCACTTGCTTTAATTAANTTTGCTGGAGTTTCTTTTTATCTNGGTGGAACTTCAATCTTAATTATTGTAGTGGTTTTAATGGATTTNATGTCTCAAGTTCAATCTCATATGATGTCTAGTCAATATGCATCTGTTATGAAGAAAGCAAATTTAAAGAATTATAGAAGGTAACTATGAAAGTAAGAGCATCAGTTAAGAAAATTTGTAGAGACTGCAAAATAGTCAGAAGGAAAGGTGTTTTATTTGTAATTTGTAAAACTGACCCAAAACATAAGCAAAAACAAGGTTAAATATTATGGCAAGAATAGCAGGTGTAAATATTCCAGAAAATAAGCACATAGAGATTTCTCTTACTCATATTTTCGGTATTGGTAGAAAGAGGGCGCAAGATATCTGCGATGCCTTAGGCCTTGAATATTCTAAAAAGGTTTCTGATCTTTCTGAAGATGAGCTAGAAAAAGTAAGAGGNGAGGTTGCAAAATATACATTAGAGGGAGACTTAAGAAGAGAAGTCAGCGTAAACATTAAAAGACTAATGGACTTAGGAACCAACAGAGGAATTAGACATAGAAGAAAGCTTCCAACTAGAGGCCAAAGAACTAAGACTAATGCAAGAACAAGAAAAGGCCCTAAAAAGCCTATGAGAGGATAAAGAATGGCTAAAAGTAAAAAGACAAAAAGGGTAATAAGTGAAGGAGTGGCACATATTCACTCTTCATTTAACAATACCATCATCACTATTACTGATAAGCAGGGTAATGCTGTATGTTGGGCTACTTCTGGTGGGTCTGGTTTTAGAGGCTCAAGNAAGAGCACNCCTTTTGCAGCTCAGATTGCTGCCGAAAAAGTNGGAACTGTTGCTAAAGAAGATTTCGGTATGACAAGTTTAGATGTAAAAGTTAAAGGCCCTGGAGCTGGAAGAGAATCTGCAGTTAGATCATTAAATGCATGTGGACTGAAGATAAAGAGCATAACTGACGTTACACCTCTTCCTCATAATGGATGCAGGCCACCAAAAAAGAGAAGAGTTTAGGAGAGAATAATGGCTAGATATAGAGGACCATCATTAAGGCTTTCAAGAAGAGAGGGCACAGATCTTTATTTAAAGAGCGGTGTAAGAGCTGTTGAATCCAAATGTAATATGGAAACTGCACCAGGNGTTCATGGGCTCAGAAGAGGTAGGTTGTCAGATTATGGATTACAGCTTAGAGAAAAACAAAAAGTAAGAAGGATGTATGGAGTTTTAGAGAAACAGTTTAGAAATTATTATAAGAAAGCTGCAAAGTCTAAAGGTAATACAGGTGAAAACCTCTTATCTTACNTAGAACAAAGATTAGATAATGTTGTTTATAGAATGGGATTTGGATGCACTCGTGCAGAGTCAAGACAACTTGTTTCTCATAAAGCAATACTCGTTAATGGCAGTACAGTNAATATACCTTCNTACCAAGTTCAGCCTGAAGATGTGATTGAAGTTAGAGAAAATAAGAAGGGCCAATTAAGAATCCAATCAGCTTTAGATCTAGCAGCACAAAGAGAAGAGTGCAATTGGCTTGAAGTAGATGCAAAGAATTTTAGGGGCGTATTTAAATCAGTACCAGATAGAACTGATCTAAGTACAGAAATAAATGAAAATCTTATAGTTGAGCTTTATTCAAAATAAGAGGGTTAGAGGTAATTATGCAAATATCAGTAATAGATTTATTAGTACCAACCGAGATACAAGTCGAAAATGTTTCAGATACTGTATCGAAGGTAACGCTAGAGCCGCTTGAGAGAGGTTTTGGTCATACGCTAGGTAATGCCTTAAGAAGAATTCTTCTTTCATCAATGCCTGGTGCTGCTGTAACAGATGTTGTGATCGATGGTATTTCTCATGAGTATTCAACAATTGAGGGTGTTAGAGAGGACGTAATAGATATTCTATTGAATCTTAAAGATATGCCAGTGAAACTGATTGAAGGAAATGAAGCAGAGCTTAAACTATCTGTTGATGGGCCATGCGAAGTAACATCTTCTTCATTTGAGGCTCCTGGAAATGTTGAGTTAACAGATGCCGATCACCATGTTGTTTCACTTGTAGATAAAATTAAATTAAATATGTCAGTTTTTGTAAGAACTGGAAGAGGTTATGAGCCTGCAGATATTAGAGATGATGAAAATAATACTGTAGGAGGTTTAAAAGTAGATGCTTCATTTAGTCCAGTAAAAAGAGTTTCTTATTCTGTAGAGAATGCAAGATTTGAGAAAAGAACAGACTTAGACAAATTAATACTTGAGTTAGAAACTGATGGGACTATCGATGCAAAAATGGCTATAGAGCATTCTGCNACNATAATGCAGCAACAACTTGCAGCCTTTGTTGATTTAGAAGCAATTGCAGAACAAGAAGCTAAAAAAGAGCAAAATGACTTTGACCCACTACTCCTTAGGTCTATAGAAGAACTTGAGCTAACTGTAAGGTCAACTAATTGTTTAAAAGCAGAAAGTATTTTCTTAATTGGTGATTTAATTCAAAGATCTGAATTTGATCTTCTAAAAACACCTAATCTTGGTAAAAAGTCTCTTAATGAGATTAAAGATGTTCTAGCTTCAAAAGGACTTTCTTTGGGTATGGTGTTAGATAACTGGCCACCGATGGGTTAAAAAATGAGACACCAGAAATCAGGCAGAAAATTAAATAGAAACTCAGCACATAGAAAAGCTTTGTTTAAGAACTTATCTCTTGCTCTAATAGAACATGAGATTATAAAAACAACTGTTCCAAAAGCGAAAGAGCTAAAAAAATATCTTGAGCCTTTGATTACTGTTTCTAAANATGATTCAGTAGCNAACAGAAGAAGAGTTTTTGATAAGCTTAGATGTAAAAAATCAGTCGGAAAACTATTTGAAGAGATTGGNCCAAAATCATCTTCNAGACCNGGNGGCTATCTNAGNATAATTAAAGCTGGCTTNAGGCCTGGTGATAAGGCTGATATGGCTTTTGTTGAGTGGGTCGATAGATCGACTGAAGATGCTGAAACTGAAGTACCTGAGCTTAAGGAATCTGAAGTTAGCTAAGCATCCCTTTAAGGTATTTCCCTGTAAAAGATTTCTTATCTTTTGATACTTTTTCTGGTGTACCACTAGCAACCAACTCTCCGCCCTGACTTCCTCCTTCAGGACCTAAATCAATAATCCAATCTGCTGTTTTAATTACATCTAAATTATGCTCGATAACAATGATAGTATTACCTTGCTCTTTTAACCTATGTAAAACCTTNAATAGNAGCTCAATATCATGAAAGTGAAGTCCAGTTGTTGGCTCATCAAGAATAAATAAAGTTTTACCTGTACTTCTCTTTGATAATTCNTTAGCAAGTTTTATCCTCTGAGCTTCTCCACCCGAAAGGGTNGTAGCAGATTGTCCAAGAGTAATATAGCCAAGACCTACATCATTTAAAGTTTTGAGTTTATTCTTAATTGCTGGGATTTGATCAAAGAANGACAAAGCATCCTCGACTGTCATACCTAAAACATCGCTTATATTCTTATCTTTATATTTTACTTCCAGAGTTTGATCGTTATATCTTGAACCATGACAAACATCACATGTGACATAAACGTCAGCTAGAAAGTGCATTTCCACTTTGATAAGACCATCTCCTTGGCAAGACTCACATCTTCCACCTTTAACATTAAAGCTAAATCTTCCNGGCTTATATCCTCTTGCTCGCGCTTCAATAGTTTGAGCAAAAAGATCTCTAATATTTGAAAATAATCCAATGTAAGTTGCAGGATTGGAGCGTGGAGTCCTTCCTATCGGTGATTGGTCAATATCAATAACTTTATCCAGATGCTCAAGACCTCTTATTTCTTTACATTTAACTTCTTTTTTAAGGTTTGCTCTATTAAGCATAAAAGAACTCATTGGAAGAAGAGTTTGATTAATTAGTGATGATTTTCCGGAGCCAGATACTCCTGTAACTGCAGTAAATAGCCCAATAGGTATCTCAATATCTATATTATTTAAGTTGTTAGCAAATGCAGACTTAATTTCAATAAATTTGTCTTGATGTTTTGACCTCTTTTTTGGGACTTTGATCTCTCTTTTTTTAGATAAAAATTTTGCAGTTATAGATTTTTTATCTTTAATAATTTTTTCAAAGTCTCCTTCAGCACATACTTTTCCNCCATGAACTCCTGCNCCAGGGCCCATATCGATAATATAGTCAGCCTCACGCATTGCATCCTCATCATGTTCTACAACTATTACAGTATTACCAAGGTCTCTTAAATTTTTAAGCGTTTCTATTAATTTNCCATTATCTCTTTGATGAAGTCCTATGCTTGGCTCATCAAGAATATATGTAACTCCCACCAAGCCGGAGCCAATTTGACTAGCCAGTCTAATTCTTTGAGCTTCTCCACCTGATAAAGATTCTGCACTTCTATCTAGAGCAAGATATCCAAGACCAACATTCTCAAGAAACGAAAGCCTATCATTAATTTCTTTAAGTATTTTNTCAGAAATCTTTTTTTTGTTACCAATAAGATTTAANTCTGATACGAATTNGAGACTTTCATTTATNCTCATTTCAGTTATTTGATTAATGGGAGTATTTTCGATGAAGATATTTCTAGATTCTTTTCTTAGTCTAGAGCCATCACATGCATCACAATTTTTATCAGAAAGAAGTTTAGATAGCTCATTCCTCATAAATTCTGAATCTGTGTCTCTAAATCGTCTTTGCGTATTTACAATTACACCTTCGAACTTGTGTTTTCTCACTAATCTACTCCCACTTCGCCATCTTTTTGAAAAATCTATGACATCATCACTTCCCCAAAGAATAATATCTTTATATTTTTCATCTAAATCTGACCACTTNGTTGTAAGCGAGAAATCATAATGCTTTGCAAGACACTTTAGTTGATAAAAATAAAATCTATTTCTTCTTGTCCATCCCTTAATGGCCCCATTAGTTATTGAGACATCCTCATCTGGAATAAGTTTTGAGGGATCAATATATTGAATTATGCCAAGCCCATCACACGCATCGCATGCTCCAAAAGGGCTATTAAAAGAAAACATTCTTGGCTCAAGCTCAGGAATAGAATAACCACACTCTGGACATGAAAAATTTGTTGAAAATAGAATAGATTCATTCTTTCCATCAATAAAGTCTATTTCAATTATTCCATCGGAAAAGTTTGAGGCTGTCTCAACTGACTCTGCTACACGNTGNCTAAATTCTTCATTATTTTTTATTACAAGCCTNTCTACAACTGCTGAAATATTNTGTTTTTTATTTTTTTCTAACTCNGGAAATTCATCTAATGAATAAATCTTTTCATTAACTTTAGCTCTCACAAAACCTTCNTGTCGAAGGTCNTCATAAACAGCAAGATGTTCTCCTTTTTTTCCTCTAATTATTGGAGCAATAATCATTATTTTTTGGCCTTCCTCAAAANTACATATCTGATCAGTNATTTCAGAAATAGATTTAGCTTTTAGTTCAATGTCATGATCTGGNCATTTAGGAGTACCAACTCGAGAGTAGAGAAGTCTTAAGTAGTCATAAATCTCGGTAACAGTTCCTACAGTTGACCTAGGGTTATGAGATGCAGATTTTTGTTCTATAGAAATAGCCGGGGAAAGCCCTTCAATTTGATCAACGTCAGGCTTTTCCATCATAGATAAGAACTGTCTGGCATATGCTGAGAGTGATTCAACATACCTTCTCTGACCCTCTGCATACAAGGTNTCAAACGCTAAAGATGACTTCCCTGATCCAGATAACCCAGTAATTACAACAAGTTTATTTCTAGGAATATCAACATCAATGTTTTTTAAATTATGNGTACGAGCACCTTTAATTGATATGCTTTTCATTTAAAATGTATGTAATAAGAAATATGGGTTAAACTTTTAATATTATAAGAGGTAAATATGAGTAGAGGTGTAAATAAAGTAATTTTAGTAGGTAATTTAGGTCAAAAACCAGACATGAAGTATACCCAAAGCAATACCGCAGTAGCCAACTTAAGTTTGGCAACTTCGGAATCATGGAAAGATAAAGACAGCGGCGATTTAAAAACAAAAACTGAGTGGCATAGAGTTGTATATTTTGGAAAACTTGCTGAAATTGCAGAACAATATCTTGATAAAGGATCTAAAGTTTATGTTGAAGGCAAATTGCAAACAAGAAAATGGCAAGATCAAGCAGGGAATGATAGATATACNACTGAGGTTCTTGGACAAGAGCTTACGATGCTTGATTCAAGAGGNGATTCTTCAGGATCNTCCTTTGAAAANAATAANNCAGGNATGAGTGAAGAGGATGTTAATCAAGATAATGGCGAATTCTCAGAAGAAGATATCCCTTTCTAAACTTTGAATTACAAGCACATCAAATTTGAAACTCAAGATTCAGTTGCTTTGATAAAGCTGAATCGACCAGAGAAACTAAATGCATTTACTTTAACTATGATGGAAGAGCTTTGTGATGCTTTTGATGTCATAGATAATGACGACAAAATAAGAGCAACACTTATTACTGGTTCTGGAAGGGCATTCTGTGCAGGTGCTGATCTCTCAGGAGGAGAAAACACCTTTGTTAAAGAATTTGATACATCAGAAGAATATCCTCAAGATTACAATAAAGATGCTGGTGGGATTTTGACACTAAGAATGTATAGGTCGCTTAAACCAATTATAACGGCCTGTAATGGTCCCGCTGTAGGTGTAGGAGCAACTCTTCAACTAGCAGCAGATATTAGAATTGCTTCAACAAGTGCAAGGTTCGGATTTGTTTTTTTAAATAGAGGAATTGTAAATGATGCCAGTAGTTCATGGTTTCTTCCAAAAATAGTGGGTATATCAAAAGCCTTGGAGCTTTGCTTCTCTGGGAAGATTATTGATGCTAACGAAGCCAAAGAGATTGGACTTGTTTCTTATATTTTTGAAGACGATGAAATGCTTGAGAAATCTCTAGATTATTGTAAAGATCTTGCCAAGAAATCTGCTCCTGTTTCAGTTGCAATGGCGCGGAGATTATTTTGGACTTCGCTTGGAGATAATGGNCCTGATAGATCGCANGATTTGGAAAGTATTTTCATAAGTTCAAGAGGAAAGTCTGGAGATGCTAGGGAAGGTGTGACCTCATTTTTGGAAAAACGACCTGCTGACTTCCCAAATTCAGT